>Ga0310811_10003227_pt1 | contig 20483 bp, 17 predicted proteins | sample YCmetagenome_FD_207642 | JGI IMG/M metagenome (GOLD analysis project Ga0310811, IMG submission 207642) | Soil microbial communities from experimental microcosm in Duke University, North Carolina, United States - YC | ecosystem: Engineered > Artificial ecosystem > Soil microcosm > Unclassified ...
GGTGGCTCGGGGGAACCGGGTGGTCGCGGTTCCTCCAATCCCCACGGCCCTGGTGGCTCGGGGAGACCGGGCGGGCACGGTGCCTCCGGTTCCCATGACCCCGGCGGCCCGTCGGGATCGGGTGGTCGCGGTTCCTCCGATCCCCACGGCCCTGGCGGCTCGGCGGATCCTGGCGGTCGCGGTTCTTCCGGTCACCACCACGGTCACGGCGGCTCGACGGATCCGGGCGGCCCCACAGGACCCGCCGGTCCCTCCGGTCCCTCCGGTCCGACCGGCCCCACCAACCCGACGGACCCGGCGGACCCGACCGGCCCCGCCGGTCAAAATCCTCCCGGGAACACCGGCGCGACCGGCCCCAAGGATCCCAGCGATCCGGCCGACCCCGTTGACCCGCTCGTTCTGTCCGCCGCGAGCGGGGCCGGCGATCCTGCCGCGGATCCTTCCGGCGGGCCGGGCCTCAGGCCGGAATTCTCTGCCTATGGCGCCGCCATCCCCACCGCGCAGGTCCTTGGGCTGGATACGCTCGGCACGCTCTATGATCGGATCGGCGATGAACGCATCGGCCTGGATTCCAGCAGCGCCGGCCTCCGCGCCAGTTCGGTCTGGGGGCGTGCTTTCGGCGCTTATGTCGGCGCGGCCTATGGCGGCCAGGCGCAGGCACGGACCAGCGGTTCCGAGGTCGGCGTGCAGCTCGGGCTCGACCTGTACCGCCACATAGCGGCGCATGGCGGCCGCGATTTTTTCGGCACCTATTTCAGCTATGCCAACGCCCAGGTCGGCACCAGCGGACTCGTTACCGACGCGACGGATGCCGCGAACATCATGGAAAAGACCGGCACCGACAATGTGAACGCCTATAGCGGCGGGCTCTATTATACGCATTTCGGCCCATCCGGCTGGTATGCGGACATTGTGGTGCAGGGCACGCGTTATGGTGGCACGGCAGCTTCCACCCGCACCTCGATTCCGCTGACCGGCGACGGGTTCGCGGCTTCGCTGGAGCTGGGCGTTCCGTTCGCGCTGCGCCCGGGCCTGGCGCTGGAACCGCAGGCGCAGCTGGTTTGGCAAGGCGTCTGGCTCGCCGACCAGAGCGATGCCTTTGGCACGGTGCAACCTGGAGGCGGGGCGACGCTTTACGGGCGCATCGGCGCGCAGCTCAATGGCGTGACGCAAACGGGTGCCTGGCAATTGCGCCCCTACGCCAGGACCAATCTCTGGTCGGCCCTGGCGGGCACCAGCTCTTCGATCCTGTATGCCGGGGTGGAATCGATCACGACCAAGGCGGATGCCACCTGGACCCAGCTCGGGCTCGGGCTAACCGCCCGGCGCAGTGACAGCCGGTTCAGCTTCTACGCCCATATTGACGGGCTGGTCGGGTTGAAGAATGCCGGCACCAACCGTTACGGCTTCGATGGCGGCGCCGGGTTGAAATATGAATGGTAGGAAGGAAGGCTACTTTTTGTGAACAAAAAGTAGCAAAAAAACTTTGTTTTGCTGGGGCATGGGCTTTGTCGGGGACAACGCCCACGGCCCAGCATAGTGAAAGTTTTTGCGCCGCTTTTTTCAAAAAGCGGCTACTTTCTTACCTTACGCGGAGACAGCGCGGACCGGTTGGCGCCGCATTGCCGCGCGCACGCCGGCGAGGTTGCAATAGAGATCGACATAATCGTTGGCCATGCGCGTCGCGGTGAAGCGCGCGTCGAAGGCTGCGCGCACTTCCCGGCGGTCCAGTTCGCCGATCCGCCGTACTGCCTGGACCGCCTCGTCCATATTGTCGACGATGAAGCCGGACAGGCCGTGATCGATCACTTCGGTCACCGAACCGCAGCGGAAGGCGATCACCGGTGTGCCGCACGCCATCGCTTCGATCATCACCAGGCCGAACGGCTCCGGCCAGTCGATCGGGAACAGCAGAGCCGTGGCGTTGCCGAGGAAGTCGGCTTTCTGCGCCTCGTTGATTTCGCCGATGAATTCCACATTCGGGTGCGCCGCCACCATCGGGCCGATTACCGTGTCCCAATAATGCTGGTCGGCCTTGTCCACTTTGGCCGCCATTTTCAGCTTCATCCCGGCTGCCGTGGCGATTTCGATCGCGCGGTCGGGGCGTTTTTCCGGCGAGATCCGGCCGAGGAACGCGAGGTAGCCGCCCTGCGGCCGGGCGCTGAAGGGCAGAAGGTCTTGCGGCAGGCCATGATATACCGTGCCGGCCCAGTTCACCGGCGGCATCGGCAGGCGCTGATGGTCGGAGATCGAGGAGAGCGGCACTTCGGGAAAGGCCTTGTAGAACGGCATCAGGTCCGGCAGATCCAGCCGCCCGTGCTGGGTGGTCACCGTGCGGTCGGCGAAATCGCGGATCAACGGGTAGTGCACCATGTCCACATGGAAATGCAGAACGTCGAATTCGTCGGCGCGCTGGCGCACCTGTTCCAGCATTACGATGTAATGCGGCAGCCAATCTTTGATGGCGGGGTTGAGGCGCAGCGCCATGTCGCCACAGGCCACCAGGTTCGCCGAAGTCTGCGAATCGCCGCTGGCGAACAAGGTCACATCATGGCCCTGCCGCACTAGCTCCTCGGTCAGATAGGACACGATGCGTTCGGTTCCGCCATAGAGCTTGGGGGGGCAACTCTCGAAAAGCGGGGCGATCTGGGCAATCTTCATGGCGAACCTTCAAAAGAAAACCGCCGTGACGCACGGTGCGTAACGGCGGCGTATGGAGAAGCTTGTAAAAAGTTAATGCGGCGCAAATGAGGCGGGTTTGTGCCAAAAAAACTTTGTTACGTTGGGTCATGGGCTTTGTCGGCGACAACGCCCATGCCCAGCGTAAAAGAAGTTTTTGCGGCGCTTTTTTCAAAAAGCGCCTGCTTGCTTCCTTGCTTTAATGCAGCCAGGCCACCAGCGCGGAAACCGTGACCAATGAGAGCACGGTGGAGACCAGAATCGCCCGCGAGGTTACCGCGGCTTCGCGGTCATAGAGTTTCGCTAACATGAACGGGCCGGTGCCGATCGGCAGGGCGCTCATCAGCAGCGCCGTATCCGCCCAGAGGGCCGGCATGCCGAAGACGAAGAAGGCGAGCAGGCCGGTGATCGCCGGCTGGATCAGGAGCTTCAGCGCCACTAGCCTGGTGACCACGCCCGTTTCCTGGGCGGATTCGGACTGCGCCAGGAACAGGCCGATGGTGACCAGGGCGCAGGGGCTCGCGGCGGCGCCAAGCAGGGTGGTGAAGCGGAAGACCAGGGCCGGCATTGGCACATGGGTGACGCCCTGGAACAAAGCCACGGCGAGGCCCAGCAGCGGCGCGGCGACCAGCGGATTGCGCAGCAGCGAGAGGCCGACCTTGCGCAGCGTGGCGCCCAGGCGCGGTTGCTCGTTCAGATCCGTCTCGATCAGCACGATGGCGCCGGCAAACAGCACGCAGGCGGTGAGAATGGTGGCGATGACCGCGGGCACCAGAGCCGTGTGGCCCAGGGCCACGACGCACAGCGGGATGCCCATGAAGCCGGTATTGGCATAGGCGGCGTTCAACCCCTCGATGCTGCGGTCGGCGAGGCGGTGATGCGCCGGCCGGGTGCTGAAAGGGGCGAGCAGGAAAGAGAGCGCGAACGTGATCATCATGCCGCCGGCGAACGCGGCAAGAAACCCAGGGTGATCCAGCCCCGCCCAGGTAATGCCCGCCATGGCCTGGAACAGCAAAGCCGGGAGCGCCAGCCAGACGACGAATTTGTTCAGGCTGTCGGTGGCGCCGGGGCCGAGGATGCCGCGGCGCGCGCAGATGAACCCCGTGAGGATCAGCGCGAAGATGGGCAAGACAGCATTAAATACGGCGGACATGCTGTCCTTCTCCCGTGACCAGGGGTGGGATGCAAGGGGGGCGCCGATCCGCAGCGGCGGCAGGTTTGCAAAAAATGTACTGTATCGTACATTACAGGATGGGCGAATTGGGGCCCCACGGATGACGGAGAGCTTATGTCGATTCCCTCTGGCGCGAAATGGCTCGAGTCCTCCGGGGGCGTCATTCAAATCCGCCATCCGGCACCGGTCCGGGGCTGAGGCGCGATGTATGGCAGCGCGCCTGTGGTTCGCCGCACGCAACGGGGCGAGGCGCGCGATGAGCGGCTGCGCCGGCGCGCGGCCGATCTGTTTCTCGAACGCGGCTATGATGGTGTCAGCATCGACGAGCTGATCCGCGACGTCGGTGGCTCGAAAGCCAGCGTCTACCATTTTTACGGTGATAAAAACGGCTTGTTCACGGCGGTGATGGACGACATGCTCCAGGATCTCGCCTTGCCGCTCAGCCGGCTCGATCTCGAAGGTTTGTCCCTGGCGGAAGGTTTGAGGACATTCGCCACGACGCTGATGGCGATCCTGCTGCAGCCGCGGCATCTGGCGTTTCAGCGCCTGGTCGTCGCGGAGGCGCAACGGCGTCCCGCGATCGGGCTGAGCTGGTACCGCAACGGCCCGGCGGCGACCTGCGAGTTGCTGCGGCGGTTTTTGGCCGCGCAGCAGGGCCTGGGCCATATCCGGCCGGAAGTCGCCCCGGGGCCAGCCGCGGTGCTGTTCCACGACATGGTCGTTTGCACCTTGCTCAACCGGGCGATGATGACGGCCGGGGGCGGGCCGACGCCCGAAGACGTGACGGAGACGATCGAGCAGGGGGTGCGGCTGACGCTGGGTGGGATTGCGCCGTGAAGTAAGTAAGCGGCCGCTTTTTAAAAAAAGCGGCGCAAAAATTTTTGTTATGCTGGGCCATGGGCTGTATCGGCGACAACGCCCATGGCCCAGCATAACAAAGTTTTTTTGCTACTTTTTGTTCACAAAAAGTAGCGCTTCCTTCCTCGCCTTCTCTGGTCTTCACCGTCTGGCGCAATCCGCATCGGCTGCTATGCTGCCGCCCACACACAGGTTTGGAGAGTGACATGCACTACACCAATCTCGGCGCGACCGGGCTCACCGTTTCGCGTCTCTGCCTTGGCACCATGACTTTCGGCCTGCAAACGGAAGAAGACAAATCGTTTGAGATTCTCGACAAGGCCGCCGCCGGCGGGGTGAATTTCCTCGACACGGCCGACGTCTATCCGCTGGGCGGCGATCTTAGCACCGTCGGTCGCACCGAAACCATCGTCGGGCGCTGGCTCAAAGGCCGGCGTCACCGCTACGTTCTAGCAACGAAATGCGTCGGCAAGATGGGTGAGGCGCCGTGGGACCAGGGCGCTTCGCGCAAACATATTCTGGATGCGGTCGACGCCTCGCTGCGGCGCCTTAACACCGACTACATCGATTTGTACCAGCTCCATTCGGACGACTCTAACACGCCGTTGGATGAGACCATCGAGGCGCTCGACATCGTCGTGCGCAGCGGCAAGGCGCGTTATATCGGCGTCTCCAACTTCCTCGCCTACCGCCTGGCGCGCGCGCTCGGCCGCGCCGATGTGAAGAACCAGACCCGCTTCGTCTCGGTGCAGCCGCGCTACAGCCTGCTGTTTCGCGAGATCGAGCGCGAATTGCTGCCGCTGGCCAAGGAAGAAGGGCTGGGCGTGATCCCTTACAACCCGCTGGCGGGCGGCCTGCTCACCGGCAAGCACAAGCCCGGCGCTCCGCCGGCCGGCACGCGCTTTACCCTCGGCACCGCCGGGGGGCGCTATCAGGACCGCTACTGGAACGACATATCTTTCGCCAAGGTCGAGGAACTGCGTGAACTCGTGAGCGACGCCGGGCTGAATTTGACCGTGGTCGCGATCGCCTGGGTGCTGGCCAATCCGGCCGTAACCTCTGCCATTATCGGCGCCAGCCGGGCGGAGCAGTTGAACGACACGCTGAGCGCCTGCGAGATGAAGCTCGATGCCGGGCTGAAGCAGAAGCTCGACGAGCTGACCGCGGAGTTCCGCCGCGGCGACGCGCCGCGCTAACAGAACCGATATTTCAGGAGGTATTTCCATGATCCATGAATTGCGCATCTATCGCGCCGCCGCCGGCCGGCTTCCCGACCTGCTGTCGCGCTTCGAGACGCACACGCTGAAAATCTGGCAGAAGCACGGCATCCGTCAGGCGGGCTTCTGGACCGTCGCCATCGGGACCTCGAATCAGGATCTGTATTATCTGCTCGAATGGGAGTCCCTGGCCGAGCGGGAGCGCAAATGGAACGCTTTCGCGAGCGATCCGGAGTGGCTGGCGGTCAAAGCGGAGACGGAAAAGAACGGCGCCATCGTCGAGACGCTGAGCAACGCGATTCTCACGCCGACCTCGTTCTCCTCCGTGCGCTAGAGCGCGATGACTTAAAGTCTGAATCGCCCTCTAGCTTATATCTAGAGGCGGATTCAGATTTTAGAGCGGATCGCTACGCGATTCGATCTAAAATCATCCGACTCTAGGTGACGGCCGCAGGCGCTGGGACCGGCACAGGGCCAAATTAACAAAGTTTTTTGCTACTTTTTGTTCACAAAAAGTAGCCTTTCCTTTCCGTGCTCTAAAATGTCGTGCAGCGGCGATCGCGCGCCATGCCCGTCCGGTCAACTGAAAGGCTTTTCCATGGCTATCTTCGACAAGGCGGCGGATCTGCCCGGTACCGTGCCAGCGGCTTTCAGGGCCGCGGCGCCGGGCACGGCATGAGCCACGCCATCGATCTGGTCGTCTCGGCGATTCTCGCTTTGGCCGGGCTGGTGATGGCGGCGGCCGGAATCGTCGATGGCTTTCTGGTCACGGCGATGAGCGCGGTTGGCCTGCCACCGCTGCTGCAATTGCTCATCCTCATCGCGGTCGCTTTATGGGTGGTGATGGCGGCGCTGCGCCTGCTGGGCGGCGCGTTCGCGCTGTTGCTGCTGATTCTCTTCATGCTGCTGCTGGTGCATTGGGTCATGCCCGGCAGCGCCAGCGGGCAATGGCACCATGCGCTGCCGCCTCTGCGCATTCCCGGCGCGATACGGATCTAGGCCCCTCATCGGGCGGGGCTCTTACGCCGGCAGGGGGGCACCCAGCAGGCGCAGGCAGGCTTCGGCGGCGGCGCTGCCGGCCCGGCCGGTGTCGGTGTGCCGCCCATATACCACGGCCAATTCCCAACAGGGTTCAGGCTCGGCCAGGGTGGCGAAGCCGATCGGCGCCTGTGGCTCGGCGCGCATCCGGCTTTGCACCACCAGTTCCGGCACCAGCGCCACGCCGAGCCCGTGCGCCACCATGTCCAGTTGCATCGTCAGGTCGTTGACTTCGAAATCCGAGCGTCGGGCGAGGCTGGCGGCGGCAAATGTCTGGTTCACCAGTTGGCGCGTGCCATGGCCGGCCGGGAGGTCGATGAACGCTTCGCCGGCGATGGCCTCAAGGCTGAGACCGCGCTGGCCGGCAAGGCGGTGGCTGCCGGGGCAGGCCAGGACCAGCGGGTCGCAGGCCAGCATGCGGGCCGCCAACTCGGGCGGCGGCGCCTCCACGAACTGGGTGAAAGCGATGTCCAGCCGTCCGTCCAGTACGCCCTCGATCAGGGCCGCGGTATCGTCGAAGCGAAGCTGGATATCCACTTGCGGGTGTTCCCGGCGGAAGGCGCCGAGCAGGCGTGGCAGGTCGATGAACGGCGCGAGGCCCTGGATCGCGCCGACCAGAAGCCGGCCGCGCTTCAGCCCCTGCACCTCGGCGACGGCATTGCGCGCCGCCTCGGCGGCGGAGAGCACACGCTGCGCCTCGCTGAGAAAAGCCGCGCCCGCCGGGGTGAGGTTGACCCGTCGGGTCGTGCGCAGAAACAGTGTCGCCCCCATTTCCTCTTCCAGGGCCCGGATCGAGGCGGAGAGCCCGGACTGCACGATATGCAGCTTGGCGGCGGCGCGGGTGAAATGGCGCTCTTGCGCCACGGCGACGAAATGTTCCAACTGCCGCAAATCCACTGCAACCCTCCAGGCCTATTATGCGCCATTAGAGATGAGACCGCGCACAATCTTCTATTGGAACGATGAAATAGCATCTCCATGTCGAGGTGCAACGTGGAGCTTGTTCAAATCATCGAACAAATTGTTGTTGTGCGTCAATTTTGACGCGATGGGCTTCCCGTTCGGCCCCAAGCAGGAGTGACGATATGAGTACAGACGAGACGACGAAGACCGTGACGCGGAACAGCGCCTATTTCGACGTGGCGGCGATTGCGGCTTCATTGCCGGCGACGGCCGACACCATGTTGGTCGACACCCGCCTGACCGACGAGCCCGCGGCGAGCTCGCGGATTTTCCGCGCTTATCACCCGGTGCCGCGCCATTATCACGCCACGTGTGATGAATATCTTTATTTGCTCTCCGGTCGCGCCACGTTCGAGGTGGATGGCGGCGCGCCGCGCGAATTGCGGGCGGGGCAGATGGTGTTCTTCAAGAAAGGCGTCGTGCACGCGATCCCCGACCTGCTGGAGCATCCGGTGATTTTCCTCACCGTCGACACGCCGCGCCGTGATCCGCGGGACGTGATTTTTGTGAATCCGGAAGAAGGCACCGTCGACACCTTCATCCAAGCCCACAAGGCGGGAGCGGAATAAGCCGCGTCATGCGTTTTGCCGGAAGCGACAGGTTCCGGCAAAACGCATGGCAGGGCTGCTGAGGGCTCGGCGCACGTGTCATCGTGCTTAATTTTTGATCTCTTGAGATCGGTTCGGCCGTTCGTCGCTTCTTTATTGGCCCGATCATACACCGTCGGAACAATGTAAGATAAAACCCTCTTGCTTCGCTGCAATGAAGTGGCCATGGTCCGGGAAATTTCGTGCCGGTCGCGGTCTCGCGGGGCGCGATGGCTGCGCGTGAGAGGTCTTATGAAGCATATCGGCTGGCTTGCCGTCATTCCTTTTATCGGCATGTGCGCCGGTCCTGTCATCCATAACAGCGCAACCCCGTTCATTCTCGGCATGCCCTTCATCCTCGCCTGGATGGTGGCCTGGGTGTTCCTGACCTCCCTGATCATGAGCGTGATCTACTGGCTCGATCCGGAGCGGCGCGCCGAAGAGGAGACGGTGCCATGAACATCGCCATCGTCATCATCGCCGTCGTCACCGTTCTGGCCCTGGCTCTCGGCCTTTCGGCGCGCGCGCAGCACCGAATGAACCTGGAGGAATGGACCGTCGGTGGCCGCCATTTCGGTGCGGTCCTGGTGTTCATGCTGCTTGCCGGCGAAATCTACACCACGTTCACCTTCCTCGGCGCTTCCGGCTTTGCGTACGGATTCGGCGGGCCGGCCTTCTACACGATCGGCTATCTCACGCTGACCTATGTCTTTGCCTATTTTCTCTTGCCGAAAATCTGGCGCTACGGGCGCAGCCACGGGCTGGTGACGCAGCCGGACTTCCTGGCGCACAAATATGACAGCCCGGCGCTTGGTGCGTTGGTGGCGCTGGTCAGCATCGTCGCGCTTGTGCCCTATCTCGTGCTGCAGCTCACCGGCCTTGGCATCATCGTGGAGGTGGCGAGTTATGGCGAGGTGTCGAAAACGGCGGCGATTATCATCGGCACCGTTGTGGTCACCCTGTATGGGACCATTTCCGGTATCCGCGGCTCGGCCTGGACGGCCGTCGTCAAGGATATCATGATCATCGGCGTCGTCGTTTTCCTTGGGCTTTATCTACCGTTTCATTATCTCGGCGGCATCGGCAAGATGTTCGCGGCCGTGAATGCAGCGAAGCCTGGCTTCCTGGCGTTGCCGGCGCATGGGCAGAGCGTGTCGTGGTTCGTTTCCACAATCCTGCTCACTTCGCTGGGCGTGCTGATGTGGCCGCACCATTTCGGTGCCATCTTCACCGCGAGCAACGCCAATGTCTTCCGCAAGAACGCCGTGCTGTTGCCGCTTTATCAGCTCGTTCTGCTGCTTGTGTTTTTCGTCGGCTTCACCGCGGTGATGGTTGTTCCGGGGCTGAAGGGCGCCGCCACCAACATGGCGCTGCTGAAAATTTCCGTCGCCGCCTTTCCGCCCTGGATCGTCGGCATTATCGGGGCCACCGGCGTGCTCACCGCCCTGGTGCCGGGTTCGCTGCTCGTCATGTCCGCCGCGACATTGCTGGCACGCAATATCGTCGCCCCGCTCAATCCGCGGCAGACCGATGAAGGCACCGCGCGGCTGGCGAAATTGTTTGTGCCGGTGATTGCCGCCGTCGGCTGCTATTTTGCGGTCGCCGGGAGCAGCACCATCGTTGCCTTGCTGCTGATGGGCATGGCGTTTGTCACTCAGCTCGCCCCGGCGGTGGTCTTTAGCCTGCGGAAGCGTAACCCCCTTACCAAAGAGGGCGTGTCCGCCGGCATCATCGCCGGGGTCGCCGTCGTTGCCTATTTCAACTTGGCGCATGAGACCATCGGCAAGCTGCTGCCGGGCTTGCCGGACGTGCTGAAGGACATCAATGTCGGCATTGTCGCCTTGCTCGTGAACGTGCTGGTGCTTACGGTGGTCAGCGTAGTGACCGCAGGTCGCCGCCTGCCGCTTGCCAGCGAAGTTATCAAATAACAGGAAGAAACTCGATGTTTTCAGATTGGAACAATCCTTACCCCACCATTCGCATGCCCGTCATGGCACGCAATGTGGTCTCGACCTCGCATCCCCTGGCGGCGCAGGCCGGGCTGCGTATCCTGGCGCGCGGCGGCAATGCCGTGGATGCCGCCATCGCCGCCGCGGCGACCCTGATGATCGTCGAGCCCGTCTCCAACGGCCTCGGCAGCGACGCTTTCGCGATTCTTTGGGACGGCAAGGAATTGACCGGTCTGAACGCCTCCGGCACCGCGCCCGCCGCCTGGAACCCGGATTATTTCCGCCGCAAATACGGCGAGGACGCCAAGGGCTTCGCCAACCAGCCGATGCGCGGTTGGGATAGCGCCACCGTGCCGGGCGCCGTCGCCGGCTGGGAGATGCTGCACGGGCGCTTCGGGCGCCTGCCGTTTGCCGACCTGCTGCAGCCGGCGATTGAAATCGCCGAGCGGGGCCACGCCGTGGCCACGATCGTCCAGCACAAATGGGCGGCGGCGGTGCCGGACCTGAAGGACCAGCCGGGTTTCGCGGCGGCGTTCATGCCGCATGGCCGCGCCCCTCAGGTCGCCGAAAAATTCGTCTTCAAAGATGCCGCCAACACGCTGCGCATTCTCGCCGCCCAGGGCCCGCGCGCTTTCTATGAAGGTGAGATCGCCGCGCGCATCGCGTCTTTCTCGCAGGAATGCGGCGGGGCGATGACGGCTTCCGATCTTGCAAACTATCGCGCCGAATGGGTGAAGCCGATCAGCAAGTCTTATCGCGGCTATGATGTGCATGAGATCCCGCCGAACGGCCAAGGCATCGCCGCGCTCATCGCGCTCGGCATTTTGCAGAAATTCGACCTTGCCGGCATGAAGGTCGACGGCGTTGATTCGCAGCACGTGCAGATCGAGGCAATGAAGCTCGCTTTCGCGGATATTTACCGCTACGTCGCCGATCCGCGCGCGATGACCGTGACCGCGGAAGAGATGCTGAGCGACGGCTACCTGACCGAGCGCGCCAAGCTGATCGACATGAAAAAGGCGCAGCGCCCGAGCTTCGGCATGCCGAAATCCGGCGGCACCATCTACCTCACCGCCGCCGATGAATCCGGCATGATGATTTCCTTCATTCAGTCGAACTATATGGGCTTCGGTTCCGGCGTCGTCGTGCCGGGCGTGGGGGTCAGCCTGCAGAATCGCGGCTACGGCTTCACCACCGATCCGGCCTCGCCGAACGTGGTCGCGGGCGGCAAGCGGCCGTTCCACACCATCATCCCGGCCTTCCTCACCAAGGACGGCAAGCCGGTGATGAGCTTCGGCGTCATGGGCGGCGACATGCAGCCCCAGGGCCATCTCCAGACCGTGGTGCGCATGCTCGATTACAAGCAGCAGCCGCAGGCGGCCTGCGACGCGCCGCGCTGGAAGGTCAATCGCGACTTCACCCTCGATGTCGAAGCGACGATGAACGGCGCGACGGTCGACGGGCTGAAGGCGCGTGGCCATGAGCTGAAATCCGTCGAGGATCCGTACATGGATTTCGGGTCCGGCCAGTTCATCTGGAAGCTCTCCGATGACCTCGATCACGGCTATGTCGCCGCCAGCGACAGCCGGCGCGACGGCCACGCCGCGGCGTTCTGAGGAAAAAAGACAGCGCTACTTTTTTGAAAAAAAGTAGCAAAAAACTTTTGTAAACTGGGCCCGTGCGGTTTCACCGCCACCGGCCCAGTTTCAAAAAGCGCCTGCTTTCTTTCTTGTCTGGAGGAGGCACCAATGAGCATCCCGACCGTTCTTTTGCCGGATGGCACCTCTGTCCCAGCCCTGGGGCAAGGGACTTGGCACATGGGCGAATCCGCCGCGCGGGCAGCTTCCGAGGAAGCGGTGCTGCGCGACGGGATCGCGCGTGGGCTCAGCCTGATCGATACGGCAGAGATGTATGCCGATGGCGGCGCGGAAAGAGTGGTGGGGGCGGCCGTCAAAGGCCAGCGCGAACGCGTGTTCCTGGTCAGCAAGATCATGCCGCAGAATGCGTCCGCCGCCGGTGTTGCCCGCCATTGTGAGGCCAGCCTGAAACGGCTCGGCACGGATTATCTGGACCTTTATTTGCTGCATTGGCCCGGCTCTTACCCGCTCGAGCAGACCATCGCCGCGTTCGAGCGGTTGAGGGAAGCCGGAAAAATCCGCCATTGGGGCGTGTCGAATTTCGACCTCGCCGATATGGAGGAGGTTTTCGCCATGCCGCACGGCACGAACTGCGCGACCAATCAGGTTCTATACCATCCTGATGAACGCGGCATCGAATTCGATCTGCTTCCCTGGAGCCGGGATAAGAAACTGCCGGTGATGGCCTATTCGCCGCTCGGCCAGGCGGGCCGGCTGCTGCGCTCGCCGGCTTTAAAAGCGGTGGCGCAACGCCATGGGGCGACCCCGGCGCAGATCGCGATTGCCTGGAGCCTGCGCGACGGCAACACGATTTCAATTCCGAAATCCGCCGACCCCGCGCATTTGCGGGAGAACGCCCAGGCGGCTTCCATCAGACTGAGCGAGGCCGATCTCGCGGAGATCGACCGCACCCACCGGCCGCCGGCGCGAAAAACGTCTCTGGCGATGCTTTGAGAGAAAAGTAAGAAGCCGCTTTTTGAAAAAAGCGGCGCAAAAACTTTCACTATGCCGGGCTATGGGCGTTGTCGCCGCCGCAGCCCATGGCCCAGCGTAAATAAAGTTTTTTTGCTACTTTTTGTTCACAAAAAGTAGCCTTTCTTTCTTGTTTAGCCTGCTTCCTGGTGGTGGTTGGGCAGGCGCGCCGGCAATTGCACGGTGAAAATGGCGCCCTGGCCGGCATGGCTGACCACCGTAATGCGGCCTTTCATGGCGGCGACCAGCCGGCCGGTCAGCCAGAGGCCGACGCCGATTCCGCCGCCCAAAGGTGGGGGGGCAGCCTGCTCGAAGCGGCCGAAAATATGCCGCTGCTGCTCGGCGCTAATGCCGATTCCCGAATCCGCGACGCTCAGCAACACCCCTTCCGCCGTGCGCGCGAGGCGAAGTTCGACCGGTTGGCTGTTGCCGAATTTAAAAGCATTGGACAGCAGATTCTCCACGATCTGTGTGAAGGCGAGGGGATCGAGCCATGCTTTCACCCCGGGTTCGACGTTCGTCGAAAGCGGGGAGCCTTTGCGCAGCAACGGGTCTTCATATTTCGCGGCGATGGTGTGGAGAATGGCGGAAAGGTCCGCCTCGGTCGGGCGCAGTTGCAGATTTCCGGCATTGATCCGGCTCAGATCGAGAAGCCGCGTGGCGCGGTCGACGAAATCCTGGATCGCCAGGCTCATTCTCTCAAGCAGGGACAGAAGAGACGGCGAGACCGGCGGCGTAGCTTTGCGGGCGGCATTCAGCGCGAGATGGGAAAGGCCCAGCAACGGCGTCATCGGGTTGCGGAGCTCATGCGCGGCGATGGCGATGAAATCGTCGCGCGCCTGCAAGGCGTTCCGCAAATGATTGAGTTCCGCCTGCAGCAAAATGAGCATCTCATCATCGGGCAAGGGCGCTTGCAGGGAGGATTGCAAGGAAGGTGCCGGATCGCTCATGAGCACGCTCCCCGCTTCTGGTGCGGGTTGCCCGGCGAATGCTTCATCTTTGCCTGTCCTCGATGCCATGGATACTCCTCGTTGCGCGCATCGTCAGTCCTCGCCGGTGCACGGGCTGTGTCGAAAACCAGAAGACACGCCGTGCCGGCGACCCTGAATATTGCGATTCGAAAATGACAATAGCCATTATTCAAATGCTCAACTTGGCGTTGCGGTTTTTCTTGATTTCTTGTGTTGGGCACGGGTGTTTCGCCGCAGTCCGGGCCAAGAATAAATTGAATGAAATAAAATTGACAGTTTTCTCCTGCGGCCTTTTTTCACAACCTTGTGAGTCTGTTGGCGGAATTGAAAAGCTCATGGCAGGCTCATTAAACTTACGGCTGCACGCCGGCGGGGCTTGATCCGGTTCCGGATTATCCCAGTTGTATCCTTGAACGATGCCGCACGGTAAATTTGTAAAAGAGAGGAGCAACGCCATGGATAATCGCGGTGCCGTCGAGCAGGCAGTTCGAAATCGGGCGCGTGAGCTTTGGCGGGAGGCCGGTCAGCCCCAGGGGCGGGAGGCGGAGTTTTTGGCCGAGGCGCGCCGGCTGGTGATCCATTCGGGAGTCGCCGGCAGCCTATCCGCCATAGATGCCGAACTTGATCAGGCGGGCAAAGATAGTTTTCCCGCCAGTGACCCGGTGAACCGGACATAATAGCGGGCTCGTGGCGGTCTTCGCCACGGGCCCGTCAAGCGGCTATTGGGATCAGTCGTGATCGGCTGGGCCGTGTTGCAGAGAGCGGCCGGCCGGCTCCGCGGCGCGAGGCGCTTTTTGCCTCTTCCGCTTCAGCCATTCGCTGATGCGCATGGCCACGACGAAGAGCGGGGCGATGAACAGCACGCCGACGAACGTCGCCACGAGCATGCCGCCGAACACGGTGGTGCCGATCGACACCCGCGCCCCGGCGCCGGCGCCGGTGGCGACCACCAGCGGGGCGACGCCGATGATGAAGGCGAGCGCCGTCATCATTACCGGCCGATAGCGGGTTCGCGCCCCTTCTTCGCCGGCGCCGGCGATGCTGATGCCGCCTTTCTCCAGCCGGTCTTTCGCGAATTCCACGACCAGGATTGCGTTTTTCGCCGACAGGCCGATCAGCAGCACCAGGCCGACCTGGCCGTACACGTCGAGCGGCAGGTCGCGCAGACGCAGCAGGAGCAGCCCGCCCAGCAGCGCGAAGCCGACCGGCAGCGTCACCGCGAAGGGCAGGAACCAGCCTTCGTACAGCGCCACGAGGAACAGGAAGGAGAACACGATGGCGAAGATGAAGGCCGAGCTCTCCTGCCCCATGGCCAGCAATTGCTGGTAGGTCATGCCGGTCCATTCATAGCCGAACCCGCTGGGCAAATGCTGGGCCGAGACCTTGTCCATTGCGGCGATCGCCTGGCCGTCACTGTAGCCGGGGGCGGGCTGGCCGTTGATCAGCACCGCCGGATATTCGTTATACGTGATCAGCGCATTCGGCCCTGTCACGGATTTTACGGTTACGAGGCTGCTGATCGGCACTTCCTGGCCGGTCGAGCTCTGCACGTACAAATTGTTGATGTCGGCGATCTTGTTGCGGAACTTCTGATCCGCCTGCACGATCACCTGATAGACGAAATTGTCGTAGTTGAAGAGATTGACGAATTGCGAGCCGAGATAGGCCTGCAGCGTGGTGTAGACCGTTTGCGGCGAGACCCCGAGGAGCTCCGCCCGGGTGGTGTTCACCGCGACCTCGACCTGCGGTTGGCCGGCGTCGAAGCCGCTGAACACGTTGTACAGGGCCTTGTTCTGGTTGGCGGCGAAGATCAGCGCGCGCGCGGCCGAGGCCAGCTGCTGAACATTTTCGCCGTTCTGCGCTTCCAGCACGTAGTTGATGCCGCCGGTCGCGCTGACGCCGGGGATCGGCGGCGGATCGAAGGCGGCGATGTTTGCCGAAGGGATCGCATCGAAGGCCGGTTTCAGTTTCGCCATCAGCGCCCCGGCGGATTCGGCACGGCCGCGCTGATCCCACGGCGTGAGAATGGCGATGACCAGCGCGCCGCTCGATTCCTGCGCGCTGGTGACGATGCTGAAACCGGAAATGCCGATCACATGCTTGACCCCCGGCGTCTTGTGCAGAAGCGTGGTGAGCCGGTCCACGACCGCGCTGGTGCGTTCGAGCGAAGCGCCGTTCGGCAATTGCACGTTGATCAGGAAGTAGCCCTGATCTTCGGCGGGCAGGAAGGCGGACGGGGTGTGCGTGAACACGCCGTAGGTGATGGCGAACACGGCGACGATGCCGCCGATTGACAGCAGCAGCCGGCGCGACAGCACCGCCACGACATTGCCGAACCGGTCGCGCATCTCATTGAACACGCGGTTGAAGCCGCGGAACAGGACGAAGGTGACCGGCTTGGGCGGCTTGAGCATCAGCGCGCAAAGCGCGGGGCTCAGGGTCAGCGCGTTGATCGCGGAAATCACCACCGAGACCGAGATCGTCACCGCGAACTGCCGGTACAGCGCCCCGGTCACGCCGGAGACGAACCCGACCGGCGCGAACACCGCCACCAGCACCAGCGTGGTCGCGATCACCGGCCCGGTGATCTCGGCCATCGCCTTTTCGGTGGCATCGGCCACGCTCATGCCGTGATTTTCCTCGAGCGTGCGCGTCACGTTCTCGACCACGACGATGGCGTCGTCCACCACCAGGGTGATGGCGAGCACGATGGCGAACAGGTCGATCGTATTCGCCGAGTAGCCGAGCACGTAGAGCACCGCGAACACGCCAATCAGCGAGACCGGGATGGCGATGGTGGGAATCACCGTGGCGCGCCAATCCTGCAGGAACAGATACACCACGCCCACCACCAGGATGAGGGTGATCACCAGGGTGCGCAGAATTTCACTTATATCGGCGGAGACGAAATTCGAGGCGTTATAGGCGATCGTATAGGTCAGGCCCGGCGGGAAGTGCGCGGACATCGCCTTCACCGTGTCCTGCACCTCGCGCGAGACCGCCAGCGCGTTGGCCGACGGCGCCTGGTAGACCGCCAGCGTTGACGCCGGCAAATGGTCGAGTTCCGCCGAGGTGGAGTATTGCTGGGCCGCCAGCTGCACGCGCGCGATGTCGGAAAGCCGGACGATGCCGCCATTGGGCGTGGCCCGGATGACGATGTCCTTGAATTGCTGAACGTTGGTCAGCTCGCCCGGCGCCAGCACCGTGAGCTGCTGCGCCTGGTCGCTGCGGGTCGGGGCCTCGCCGATCTGCCCGGCGGACACCTGGAGATTCTGCGCCTGGATCGCCGCGATCACCATGGCCGGGGTGATGCCGAGTCCGGTCATCTGCACCGGGTTCAGCCACACGCGCATGGCATATTCGCGTTCGCCGAAAATCTGCGTGTTGCCGACGCCGGGCAGGCGCGCAATCACCTGGTACAGATGCTGGTATTCGTAGTTCGAGACGTAAAGCTGGCTGTATTTGTTCGACGGCGAGAACAGGCTGACCGCCAGCACGAACGTGCTGGAGGCGGCGCGTACGGTAATGCCTTCCGACTGCACTTCCGCCGGCAACTGTGCCTCGGCGATCTGCACGCGGTTCTGCACATTCACTTGGTCGATATACGGATCGGTGCCGATCGCGAAGGTTACAGTGAGCTGATAGATGCCGGAGCTGGAGCTCGAGCTTTGCATATAGAGCTCGCCCGGCGCGCCGTTCACCTGCTCCTCGATCGGCTCGCCGATGGCGTTCACGATCGTTTGCGCGCTGGCGCCGGGATAGGTCACGGCGATCGTCACCTGCGGCGGCGTTACGTTGGGATATTGCGCCACCGGGATCGCCGTGAGCGAAACCAGGCCCGCCAGCGTGATGACGATGGCGATGACGATCGCGAAATTGGGACGATAGATAAAGAACTTCGAAAACATGTTTATCCTGTCACCCCAGGGGCAGCATGGTGGGCAGCATGGCGGTCATCATTGTGGCGCGCCTTGCCGATGGCGGAAGGGCGGGGGCGCGGGCCGGGTCGTGGCGATGGATCAAGCCGCGTCCGGTGTGTTGTCACGCCATGGTGGCGCCCTGTCCATTATTGGGAGGAGCTGTCGTCGGCCGACACCATGGCGGCGGGAACGATTGTCGTGTTGACCGCGTTGCCCACCGTCACCTTCTGGATGCCATCGACGATCACCAGCTCGCCGGCCTTCAGCCCGGAGCGCACGACATAGTCCTGCGCGATCTGGTCGCCCACCACCACCGGCTGCTGCCGCACTTTGTGGCTCGCATCGACGACCAGCACATATTGGCCATTCTGGTCGGTCTGCACGGCGGCCACCGGCACCAGCAGCGCTTCTTGCGCATGTGCCGGGGCGGTGTTCACGTTGACATAGGCGCCGGGCAGCAACGCGCCGTTCGGGTTGGGGAAGTCGGCATACACGTTCACCGTGCCGGTCGACATGTTCACCTCATTGTCGAGGAAGGCGATATGGCCCGCCAGCGGATAGGGCTGGCCGTCCGGCAGATCGATGTTGATCGAGAATTTCGTCGCCAGGGGACCATTCTGCGCCCGGATCGCCGCCGCCAGGATCGGGCTGCTGCTCGGCACGGCGAACGCCACCCGGATCGGGTCGAGTTGGTTGATGGTGGCGATGGTCCCGGTCGTGGGGGTCACGAGGTCGCCGGCGCTGGGCGGAATGAAGCCAATACGGCCGTCGAGCGGCGAAACGATCGTGCAATAGCTGAGATTCAGCTGGGCATTGGCAACGCCGGCTTTAGCCGAGAGCACGTTGGCCTGGTCCTCGTTGCGGGTGGCGATCGCGGTGTCCAGGGCCGATTGCGCCTCAAAGCCGGTGGAGCGCAGGCTGGAGGCGCGCTGATATTCCAGCTGCGCGTTCTCCAAGGCCGCTTTCGCCGACGCCAGGCTGGCCTGGGCCGTCTCCAGCGCCGCCTCGTACTGCGCGGTCTGCAGGGTGAACAGCACCTGCCCGGCCTTGACGTCGCTGCCTTCCTTCACATCGATCTTGTTGATATAGGCGGTCACCCGCGGCGTCACATTGACCGAATTGATGGCAATGACATGGCCGATATTGCTGAAGCTCGGCGCAATATTCTGCTCGGCCACCGGCATGACCGTCACGGCGGGCAGGGGCGCTGCGGCGAAAGCCGCTGATGCAAACAAAGCCGGCGAAGCGAACAAGCATGTCGCCAGGCCGAGGCGGCGGGAATTCAATCGTAAGCGCAAAGCAGCCTCATGGTCTCAAAAATGGTCCAGTCGCCAGGGACTCCGCGGACATCGGCGCCTGTGCCCATATAAGTTGTGACCTAAAGGGCGCAATGCTGTAACGTTGTCTGTTAACATACGTTACGACCGTCCGGGGAACGCCCATCCTCAACCGTTGGACTTAGGTCAATAAACCGTACGCAATCTTTGCTCAAGCCGTAAAGATCGCAAAAACCAGTGACAATATGTGACGGTATTAGGAAAAGAAGCCGAACAGGGCTCTACCCCAACGCGTACTCGGCTTCCGGCGTGTAGGTGGGCTGGTCCTTGCCGAGAAAAGAGCTGAACAGCGTGACATTATCCGCGCGGATGGGCACCGAGCGGTACAGATTATGCGCCTGCACGAAGCTGCTCAGTTGCGGCGTCACCGGCATGTCCATGCGTGCCAGCGTGACGTGCGGCGTATAGCGGCGGCGGTCCGGCGCCAGCCCGACGCGGCCCAAGGCGGTCTCGACCTTGCTTTGTAGCCGGCCCAAATCGGCATTGCGCTCGACCCCGACCCAGAGCGAGGAGACCCGCCCGGCCTTCTCGAACCAGCCCAGTCCGGAGAGCGAGAAGGCGAAGCTCCGGCCGCGCAGGGTCGCCAGCGCCAGATCGATCTCCTCCGCCTGCAGCCGGCTGGCCTCGCCGATGAAGCGCAAGGTCAGGTGGAAATTATCCGTGGGAACCCATCGGGCGCCAGGAATGCTGCAGGAGAGATCGCTGAGCTCTTCCTTGACCTCCCAGGGAAGGTCGAGAGCAACAAAAAGGCGCATGGTCGGCCACCTCTCAGTTCAGCGTCGAGACTCGTCGACATAGCAATTCTGCGCCAACGGCTTTCCCGGGGTCAATGATTATATCGGCGCGGTTGCTCGGTTGAGCCAGTCCTGTACTGCCGGTTGCGCCGCAAGATGCGGGGAGAGCGTTGCGCGCACCCGCTCGTGATAGGCGTTCAGCCAGGTCCGCGCCGCGGGCTCGAGCTGCGCCGGGTCGATCAGCGCGCGGTCGAACGGCGCCAGGGTCAGGGTCTCGAAGCGCAGGAATGTCTTGCGCGCATCGGGGAAGTCGGCCTCCTGGACCAGCAGCAGATTCTCCAGGCGGATGCCATAGGCGCCGGGAAGATAGAGGCCGGGCTCGTCGGAGAGGATCATGCCCGGCCGCAGCGGCACCGGTTTTGCCGCGCGGGAAATGCCGGCCGGCCC
>Ga0310811_10003228_pt1 | contig 20482 bp, 23 predicted proteins | sample YCmetagenome_FD_207642 | JGI IMG/M metagenome (GOLD analysis project Ga0310811, IMG submission 207642) | Soil microbial communities from experimental microcosm in Duke University, North Carolina, United States - YC | ecosystem: Engineered > Artificial ecosystem > Soil microcosm > Unclassified ...
CTATCATGTGGTTACGCAAGGCCGCTGCTTTGCCAGCCTGGTCGGCGGCGAGAGCATGCCGGTCGAGGCCGGTGAGGTCGTCGTCTTCACCAATGCGGACCCGCATGTGATGTCGAGCAGCCCGGAATTGGGCGCGGAGGCTCCGAGCGCCGACATGATCGAGATCGCCAGCGCCGGCCGGCTGCCGTTTCACGTCAACCTGATGAACGACGGCGCCCGTTCGGCGACGCTGGTCTGCGGCTATCTCGCCTGCGATGCGCGGCCGTTCAATCCGCTGCTGGAATCGCTGCCGCCGATGCTCAAAGCCGGCGACGGACGCAGGAATGAATCCGGCTGGGTCGGCCAGTTCATCCATTTCGCGGTGGCCGAGGTCGCCGACAAGCGTGCCGGAAGCGAGAGCGTCCTCACCAAGCTCAGCGAGCTGATGTTCATCGACGTGGTGCGGCGTTACATCGAGACCCGGCCGCCGCAGGACACCGGCTGGCTGGCCGGACTGCGCGATCCCTTTGTCGGCAAGGCGCTGGCGATGATCCATGCGCGGCCCTCCTTCAACTGGACGGTGGAAGGCCTTGCGCGCCAGTGCGGGGCCTCGCGCACCGTGCTGGCCGAGCGGTTCGTCCAGCTGGTGGGAATTCCGCCGATGCATTATCTCGCCAAATGGCGGATGCAGGTCGCCTCTGAGCTGCTGAACGGCAATTCGAACATGGCAACGATCGCAGCCCAGGTCGGTTACGATTCGGAAGCGGCGTTCAGCCGTGCCTTCAAGAAGATGATTGGCGTGGCGCCCTCGCTGTGGCGGCAGGGCGTGCGTTCCTAGGCCGTGAACCCATAATTCTGCCGGGCGGACGGCTTGCGAGGTCCGCTATGCCCCGATAGCCGACTTGTTGGTGCACAGCAGCGCGACGACGCTATGTGGCAGGAACGGAATTCGTTCCTTCTATTCGATTACCTCGTCGGCGCGGGCGAGTAGTGAGGGCGGGAAGACGATCCCAAGCGCATTGGCAGTCTTGAGATTGATCACCAGTTCGAATTTGGTCGGTTGCTCGACAGGCAGGTCGGACGGTTTCGTTCCCTTGAGAATCTTACCTATGTAGATCGCGGCGCGCCGACTCAAATCAGGAGGGTTCGGTCCGTAGGACATGAGGCCGCCAGCCTCGACATAGTTCTTGAACGGGAAGACAGCCGGCAGCCGATGCCCGGCCGCGAGATCCGAGAGGCGTCGTCGCTCAAGCTGGAATAAGGGCGTCGGCCACACGACCAGAGCATCGGCACGCGCCTTCGACATATCCGAGAAGACCGCGCTGAAGTCCTCCCGTTCCCGCGCCTCAAAGACTAGAAGTTTCACCCCGAGCGCCCGCGCCGAGGCATCGGCCTGCTTCAGCCTAGCCTCTCTGGCGCGGTCGGGCATGGCGTCTGGTTTCAGGAGAAGGGCGACCCGGCTGGCCCCCGGCACGGCTTCCTTGATCAACTCCAGGAACTTGCCGATAAGGTCGGGAAGGGTGACAGAAAACCCCGTGACGTTACCGCCAGGCCGCGCCAGGTTGGCGACGAGGCCCTCTTCTACCGGATCACCAACAGCAGTGAAGACGATGGGGATCGTCGCCGTCGCCCGCTTGGCGGCTATCGCGGCGAGTGTGCCTCCAGCGGTCACGATGACATGGACTTTGAGCATAACCAGTTCGGCCGCGAGCGCGGGGAACCGCTCGGGGTTACCCTCCGCCCAGCGATAATGGACCGTCACGCTCTGGCCCTCGGCGTAACCGGATTCGATCAGTCCCTGACGGAACGCGGCCAGGGACACCTCCGTGTCGGGCGATCCGATACCGAGGTAGCCGATCACTGGCATAGGCGGCTGTTGCGCACGTACACTGAGCGGCCTCGCGACCGTTGCACCCCCAAGCAATGTGATAAACTCTCGCCGCCTCATGGGCTTCGTCCGCGCGCTGAAGCGCGCAGCCTAGCACGACGCGGATCGAATCGCTGTGCTTCGCATCGCACCGAAATCGGTTGGCCAATGTCCGTCGCAGGGTCATTCGCGACGGGGTCGAACCGGTACCAAATCTGGCGTGGTCCGTTGTGGCGCCGAAAGCGGAAGTAAATTCAGACCATTAGCTATCTGGCGTTCGTCAACCTCGCATCAACCCGAATCTGGCTGCGCGCTAATGAGTCCACATTCCTTATCCGCCGGCCGCCGTGCGCAATAGGCGGTGCGAAGTCCCGGCACGAAGCCGCAGCCTTCGTAGAAGCGGTGCACGCGCGGATCGGCGCGGCCGCTTTGCAGCAGGACCTGATAGCAATCGCGCTTCCACGCCTCATCGAGTGCCGCCGCAATCACCGCGCGACCGTGGCCGCGTCCCTGGAAGCCGGGATGGGTCACGACGTTTTCGATGATGCCGTGTTGTTGTCCGCCGCGCAGCAGGTTGGGCGCTGATATCAGCATGCAGGTCGCGACGATTTGAGCGTCCGCATCGGACACGAACACGGCAAGCCCCTCGCGCGCCAGCGTCTCGGCCCAGATCCGTTCGGCCGGCTCGGCGCTCCGGCTGACGTCGGAGGCGGCAAACAGCGCCAGCAACGCGTCGAGATCACCGGCATTGGCCAGTCGTGCGTTCGGCATCGGGCAACCTCGCTAGCCCCCGTAGCTCTGCACCAGGCTTCCCGCCACCAGCGACCAGCCGTCGACGAGGACGAAGAAGATCAGCTTGAACGGCAGCGACACGACGACCGGCGGCAGCATCATCATGCCCATCGACATCAGGACCGATGCGACCACGAGGTCGATGATCAGGAACGGCAGGAACAAGAGGAAGCCGATCTCGAAGGCGCGCTTCAGTTCGGAGATCATGAAGGCCGGAACCAGGATCCGCAGCGACATTTCCTCCGGCGTCGCCGGCGGCGGCTCGCGGGAGAGATCCATGAACAGCTTGAGGTCCTTCTCGCGCACGTTCTTCTGCATGAAGCCGCGCAGCGGCACGGAGGCCTTCTGCAGCGCGTCCTCGACGCCGATCTGGTTGGCGACCAGCGGCTTGATGCCGTCGTCGTAGGATTTCTGCAGCACCGGCCCCATCACGAACGCGGTCAGGAACATCGCGAGCGCGATGATCACCGAGTTCGGCGGCGCGGTCGCGGTGCCGAGTGCGGTGCGCAGCAGTGACAGCACCACCACGATCCGGGTGAACGACGTCATCATGATCAGGATCGACGGCGCGATCGAAAGCACCGTCAACAGCGCGATCAGCTGGATCGCGCGTTCGGTGACGCCGCCATTGCCCTGGCCGAGGTTGATACTGATGTCCTGCGCCAGCACCGGATCGGCGAGCGATCCGGCGGCTATCAGACTGACAAGAAATAAAACTCTACGCGGGGCTTGCGCCGATCTCACGAAGAGTTCTTTGGGCGGCCCAAAAGCGAGGCCATTTCGTCTTCGAGATTCTCAAAGCCGCTCTTCTGCGGCGCAGGCGCGGGTGCTGGAGCCTCGCTCCGGGCCGGGCGCGCGGCCGGTGGCTCGGGCGCGACCGGCGGCGCGACCGGAGCGTCGGCCGGCCGGCGAAGGGCTGCTTCGAGGCGCTGCGCCATCTCGGCGAGATTCTGGTCGGCGCTGGACTGCGTCGGAGCCGCAGGCGGCGGGGGTGGCGGCGGCGGCGCTGCGGCGCGTTCGGGCGCGCGAACCGGCGGCGGCGCCTTCGGCGGCTCGATCGGGCGCTGCGGCCGCGGCATCAACGGTTCGGTGCGGGGCAGGCGCGGCGGGATCGGATCGGGACGGGGTTCCGTCCGGCTTCCCATCGGCTCCGGCGTAAAGCCTGCCAGCGGATCGCTGCGGCGCTCTGCTGCGAGTGGCGGCGGCGCCGGGCGGCGGACTTCGTCGGCGAAGGAGGGGCGTACCGGGCGCGGCGGTGGCTCGGGCATCTGCGGCTCGGCATGATCGAAATCGGTTCTCGCGCCATCATCGTTCCAGGCGGCATCCGGCAGCGGTGCGATACGCGGCGGCTGCTCGCCGCCGATCGCCGGGCGCGGCGCCATCTGGTCGCGGCCGGGTATGGCGCGGACGATATTGGCTTCCACCACGATGTCGCTCGGGCCACCGATCATCAGGAGATGTTCGACATTGTCGCGCCGGACCAGCACCAGGCGGCGGCGGCCATCCACCGCGGCGGCGTCGATCACGGCCAGCCGCGGCATCCGCGTGCGATTGGGGTTGGCGCCGAGGCGGTTGCCGGCGAAGCGGCGAACCCCCCAAGCCACAGCCGCGATCAGCGCCAGAACGGCGATGAATGCGAAGAGGAATGTCAGTGTCGGCATTTTCCAGTCCCCGGCCTCTGGCCGTTCCCACAAACTTACTTCGACGAATGCGAATCCAATCTTCCATACGTTTGGGAAAACCGGTCTTCCGAAACGTCATGTTCCGAACCGATCCGTCAACCGGCGAATCACGCCCGAGATCAGCCCTAATCCTTAATTCCCCACGGCAAACGCTGCCGCCCGTTAATTAATAGACCAAGAATCGCTTGATCCAAAACGACTTCTGAGCGCCCCGGGCCGCGTTGGCGTTTGCTGGTTAACGCAGATTTCGTGGCGAAAATGCGCTTGTTCGTCGCCGACGAAGGCGCCGGCGCATTGTCCACGCCGCGAATCGCCGGTTTTAACCAGCCGTTAACCATAGACCGGGCAAATTCTGCCTAGCTGGTGGCGTGTGCCAGAGGTTAACGGGAGCCGCTCCAAGATGGCCATCAACGACCTTCCGATCCTGTCGGCGCTGCGCACCAAAATGCAGTGGCACCAGGAGCGCCAGCGGGTGCTCGCCGAGAACATTTCCAACGCCAACACCCCGAACTTCAAGCCGCGCGACCTGGTCGAACCGAAATTCGACAAGAACGGTGCGAGTTCCAGCGTCGGTGGAACCATGGGATCGCTGGCGATGATGCGGACCTCGTCGAGCCATATCGCGGTGTCCGGGGCTGCGCAAAGCTTCAACGGCGACGGCGGCAAGAGCGGCTTCCTGACCCGGCCCGCCGGCAACGCCGTCAATCTGGAAGACCAGATGATGAAGGTTTCCGCCAACCAGATGGACTACGCGGCGGCCACTTCGCTTTACAGCCGCAGTCTCGGCCTTCTCAAGACCGCGATCGGAAAACGCTGACGCCTTTGGGCTTTTAGGGGAACCGGATCATGGCAGATGATGGAAGTGATTTCGCCCGCTCGATGAGCATTGCGACCTCGGGCCTGCGCGCGCAGGCCGGGCGGATGCGGGTGATCTCGGAAAACATCGCGAACGCGGATTCCACCGCCGCCACTTCCAGCGGCGATCCCTACCGCCGCAAGGTGCCGACCTTTTCTTCCGCCCTCGACCGCACGCTGGACGCCAAGGTGGTGACGCTCGGAAAAATCCGCCCCGACCAGACGGCCTTCCGCATCAAGCACGAACCCGGCAATCCGGCGGCGGACGCCGCCGGCAACGTCAAATATCCCAACGTCAATCCATTGGTCGAAATGACCGACATGCGCGAAGCGCAGCGGTCCTATGAAGCCAACCTCAACATCATCAGTGCCACGCGCCGGATGATCCAACGCACGCTCGACATCCTCAAGGCCTGAACAGGAATCATGAATCATGGCTTCACCGACAGTTGCTGCCAACGCCTACGCCAACCTCGCCCGCATGCTGGAATCCGGCGGCGCGGAGAAGAGCGGCCAGACAACGGGCGGCCCGTCCTTCAGCGCGCTGCTCAAGGACGCCGTCGGCTCCGTCATGGAGGCCGGCAAGAAATCCGACGCCCAGACCATGGCGATGACGTCCGGCAAGGGCAACGTGATGGATGTGGTGACGGCGGTGGCGGAGACCGACGTCGCGGTCTCGACGCTGGTGTCGGTGCGCGACCGGGTGATCCAGTCCTACGAAGACATCATGAAGATGCCGATCTGAAAATGGCGAATAGCGAATGGCGAGTAGCGAGTGGGGACAGTGAGGGCAGTGGAATCCATTCGCTATTCGCTACTCGCCATTCGCGCTGCGGAACAACGAAAAAAATAAAACCGAGAGAGTTGCAACATGACCGGTGCTGAAACCCTCGACGTGGCGCGCGATGCGATCTGGACCATTGTGGTGGTGTCGTCGCCCCTGATGGTGGTTGGCCTGGTGGTCGGCGTCGTGGTGTCGCTGTTCCAGGCGCTGACACAGATCCAGGAACAGACGCTGATCTTCGTGCCGAAGATTCTGGCGATCTTCGTGACCCTATTGCTGGCATTGCCGTTCATGGCGGATTCGCTGCACGGCCACATGATGCGGATATCGTCGCGAATCATAGGCGGTTGATGGCACTATGCGAAGGTCATGCGCGTCGATATTTCCCTGCTGCCGGCCCTTGCCGCCACCTTCATGCTGGTGTTTGCCCGCGTGGGTGCGATGGTGATGCTGTTGCCGGGGTTTGGCGAGAGCAACATCCCGGTGCGCGTCAAGCTCGGGATCGCGCTGCTGCTGACGCTGATCATCCTGCCGCTGCACCGCGCGGCCTATCAGGTCGACCTGACGTCGATGTCTTCGCTGGGCGTGCTGATGGTGCACGAGATCATCATCGGTGTCGTGTTGGGCGCCACCGCGCGGGTGACGCTGTCGGCGCTGGCGGTCGCGGGCTCGGTGATCGCCCAGCAACTCGGCCTCGGCTTCGTCACCGCCGTAGATCCGACCCAGGGTCAGCAAGGTTTGCTGATCGGCAATTTCCTCAGCATTCTCGGCATAACGCTGCTGTTCGCCACCGACACCCATCATCTGGTGATCGCTGCGCTGAACGAGAGCTACCGGATCTTTTCGCCGGGCGAGATCATGCCGACCGGTGACGTCGCGGCACTTGCCACCCGCGCTTTCGCCGCTGCCTTCAAGATCGGCATGCAATTGTCGGCGCCGTTCCTGGTGTTCGGCCTCGTCTTCAACATCGGGCTTGGCGTTCTGGCGCGGCTGATGCCGGCGATGCAGGTCTATTTCGTCGGCGTGCCGCTCTCGATTCTGGTCGGCTTTTTGATTCTCGCCCTCGTCATCACGGCGATGATGGGGACCTATCTCGACTACTTCACCGGCGTCATGCACGACCTGACACCGCTGAAATAGAGCTCAGACAAAAAGGCTAGGGCGCCGCGATGGCCGACGATAGCGACGACAAGACTGAAGACCCTACACAAAAACGTCTCGACGACGCCCATGCGCGCGGCGACGTTGCCAAGAGCCAGGAGGTCAACACCTGGTTCGTGATCGCGGGCGCAACCCTGGTGCTGTCGACCTTCTCGGGCTCGATGGGCGGCGGCATCCTGATGCCGCTGCGCAACCTCGTCGCCAATGCAGGCATGCTGCGCGCCGACGGTACCGCGCTGCTGCAGCTCTGCAACACGCTGGGCATTGCCGTGCTGGCGGCCGTCGGCGTGCCGCTGTTGATGCTGATGATGGCGGCGATCGCGGGCAACATGATCCAGCACCGGCTGGTGTGGTCGGGGGAATCGCTGAAGCCGAAATTCAGCAAGGTGTCGCCGGGCGCCGGCTTCAAGCGCGTGTTCGGCAAGCAGGCGGCGGCGAATTTCGCCAAGGGCGTCTTCAAGCTGATCGCGCTCGGCGCCGTCATGATGGCGGTGCTGTGGCCGGAGCGCCACCGGCTGGAATCGTTCCTGCGCTTCGACCCGTCGGCGATCCTCGGCGTCACCACCAGCCTGACGCTGCAATTGCTGGGCGCCGTGGTCGCAATGCTCGCCGCGGTCGCGATCGCGGACTACTTGTTCCAGTACCGGCAGTGGTTCCAGCGGCAGAAGATGTCGCTGCAGGAAATCAAGGACGAGTTCAAGCAGTCCGAAGGCGACCCCCACATCAAGGGCCGGATCCGGCAGTTGCGGGTGGCGCGGATGAAGCGGCGAATGATGGCCGCCGTGCCCAAGGCCAGCGTGATCATCACCAACCCGACCCACTATTCGGTGGCGCTGTCCTACGACCGCGGCATGTCGGCGCCGGTCTGCGTCGCCAAGGGCGTCGACAATATCGCGCTCAAGATCAGGGAAATCGCTGGGAAACACGACATTCCGATCGTGGAGAACGTGCCGCTGGCGCGCGCACTCTATGCGACCGTCGATATCGACGAGGAGATCCCGGTCGAGCACTATCATGCGGTCGCCGAAATCATCGGCTACGTCATGGGCCTGAAGCGCGGGCTGGCCGGCCGGCGCATGTAATGGATGACCAGAAATCGCCTTGAAATGCCCTTAACTTGCAAAATGGCCGCCCGATGGACTTGCGCTTGCGGGGTCGATTCAGGCACTCAGGGGAGGCGCGCAAATCAGCGCGTCACCCCAAGGTCCGTGGGCTGCGTCTTCCGATATGACCGCCGATACTGACAGCCATCCGTCCCCCGAGCCCTTCGCGGCCCATGAGCCGGCGCGGCGGGGCGGCAGCATCGTGCTGGTGCTGCTGGTCGCCGCCGGCGTCGTCGCGATCGCAGTCGCCCTGATGACCATCGGCCGGGCCCAGGCCCAGCCCTATATTCTCGGCGTGCTGGCGCTACTCGCCATGGTCGGCCTGTTCAATCTGTTCGCCTTTGCCGCCGGCATCATCCGTTTCACCGATCGCACCGCCGACGATCCCGTCATGGGCCGGATCGCCGACCACGCCTATGACGGGCTGGCGGTCACGGACTCCCGGGGCCATGTGGTCTATTCCAACGGCGCCTATCTCACCATTACGGGGGCGGCGAGCGCGCAGGACGTGCGTCCCGTCGAGCGCGTCTTCATCGGCAATCCCGACGTGTCGGAGGCGGTGTTTCGCCTGCTCAAGGCCGCGCGCGAAGGCAAGCGGCAGCAGGAGGAAGTGCGGATCGCGGGACAGGGCGGCGCCCATGGCCGCTGGCTGCGGATGCGGGTGCGCCCGCTCGGCGCCAGCAAGCGGGAGGCCAAATATTCGGTGTGGTCGATCGCCGACATCACCCGCGACCGCGAACGCCAGGAGGACGTGTTCAAGGAATTGCAGCACGCGATCGAGTATCTCGATCACGCGCCCTGCGGCTTCTTCTCGGTCAGTCCTGTCGGCGAGGTCGTCTATGTCAACGCGACGCTGGCGGGCTGGCTCGACCACGACCTCGCCGAGATCGGCTCCGGCGGGCTGAAGCTGACCGACATCGTGTCGGGCGACGGTGCCTCCCTTTTGACCTCGATCGTGGCGGTGCCGGGCGAAGTCAAGACCGAAGTGTTCGACATCGACCTGCGCATGCGCAGCGGCAAGACCATGCCGGTGCGGCTCTATCACAAGCTGGCGTTCGGCGCCGACGGCGTGCCCGGCGCGTCGCGCACGCTCGTGATCAGCCGCGCCCGCGACGAGCATTCCGATCCCGAGCGCGCGGCCGAAGTGCGCTTCATGCGCTTCTTCGACCATACCCCGATGGCGATCGCGACCGTGGACCGCGCCGGCACGGTGGTGCGCGCCAATGCACGCTTCGCCAAGCTGGCGCAGAGCCTGAGCGCGGACGGTGCCGCGAACAAGTCGATTTTCCGCACCGTGAACGCCCGCGATCGCAGCCTGCTGATAGCAGCGATCAACCAGGCGGCCGAAGGGCAGGGCGACATCGCACCGGTGGAGGCCATGCTGGACGGCGTCAAGGAGCGCTGGGGGCAATTCTTCGTCACCTCGGTCGAGGAAGACGAGCGCGAGACCGAGGCCGCCATCGTCTACCTGCTGGAGACCACCGAGCGGCGCACGCTGGAGAACCAGATCAACCAGTCGCAGAAGATGGACATGGTCGGCCAGCTTGCCGGCGGCATCGCGCATGATTTCAACAACGTGCTCTCGGCCATCATGATGGCGAACGACTTCCTGCTGAACGCGCACAAGCCGACCGATCCGTCGTTCCAGGACATCATGCAGATCAAGCAGAACGCGACCCGCGCCGCGACGCTGGTGCGGCAGCTGCTGGCGTTCTCGCGCCGCCAGACCCTGCGGCCGCAGGTGCTCGATCTCGGCGACGCGCTTTCCGATCTCACCATGCTGCTGCGCCGCCTGATCGGCGAGAAGGTCAAGCTCGACCTCGTGCACGGCCGCGATCTCTGGCCGGTCAAGGTCGACGTCTCGCAATTCGAACAGGTGATCATCAATCTGGCGGTCAACGCCCGCGACGCCATGCCCGACGGCGGCAAGCTGACGGTCAAGACCAGCAACGTCACCACGGACGAGGCCGCGCAGCTGTCCTACAAGGGCATGCCGGCGGCGGATTATGTCCGGATCGACGTTGCCGATACCGGCACCGGCATCCCGGCCGAGATCGTCGACAAGATCTTCGAGCCGTTCTTCTCCACCAAAGAGGTCGGCAAGGGCACCGGGCTTGGCCTGTCGACCGTTTACGGCATCGTCAAGCAGACCGGCGGCTTTGTCTATGTCGATTCGGAAGCAGGCCAGGGCACCTCGTTCCGCATCTTCCTGCCGCGGCACCGCCCCGAACTCGAAGCCGCGCCGGAGCCGCACGTCGCCGGCGGCGCGGCACGGCAGGCCGCCGCCGAACCGCCGAAGCCGCAGGCCGATCTGACCGGGCACGGCACCATCCTGCTGGTCGAGGACGAGGACGGCTTGCGTTCGCTGAATGCCCGCGGCCTGCGCTCGCGCGGCTACAGCGTGATCGAGGCTGCCAACGGCGTCGAGGCGATGGAAGCGCTGGACGAAAAGAACGGCGCCGTCGATCTCGTCGTCTCCGACGTGGTGATGCCGGAAATGGACGGCCCGACGCTCTTGAAGGAGATGCGCCAGCGCAATCCGAACCTCAAGATCATCTTCGTCTCGGGCTATGCCGAGGAAGCCTTCGACAAGAGCCTGCCCGAAAACGAGCAGTTCGCCTTCCTGGCAAAACCCTTCGCGCTCAGCGCGCTGGTCGCGAAGGTGAAGGAAACCATGACGGCGTCCTAATACAGCAGTTTTCCCCGTTTTTGCGCGCAGAATTTTGTTGCCATCAGGCGCGAGGGGCGTTCCTGGCGCTTGAACCGGAACGCCCGCGCGTCCATACATTTGCCGTTCTGCGCGACGTTATAGTTGATGGCGCCGATGCGTCCCGGCCACGCATCGCGCGGGTGTTTTCAGAAGGCATGTTGCATGAGTGATTCCGGCGCGGTCCCTGAGGCGCAAGACATCGCAGAAATGACGCATTTTTTGCGCCGCTTCGCCGGCCTGATGGCCAATGGGCAGAACGCCACCTATCTGCATCACACAGCCGATCTGCTCGAGGGGCTCGCCGCGCGCGTTTCTGCGAGTTCCGGTGAAGAGCAGCTCTGGCGCTACAAGTACGAAACCCTGAGCCAGCAAAATGATGCGCTTGAGCAAGAGTGCGAAGAGCTCAGGCGCGACATCGAACGGCACGTCAAGCTCTCCAGTTCCATCATCGCCGAACGCGACGTGCACAAGACCGCGTTCGATGCGCGGGAAGCGGAACTGCGCGGACTTGGCGAGGCACTGAAGCAGGAACGGGAGGCGTTGCAGCGGGAACGGCAAAACCTGACGACGCAGTCGCAAGCGCACATCGCGGCCCTGGCGGAACTGCATGCGGCGTTCGACCGGGAGCGTGGCGCGCTGCAGGCCAAAGCCGATGCGAGCAGCAAGGAAATCAATGAACTGCGCGGCGGCCTCGAGGACGAACGCGAAGAGCTTTCGGCAGAGCTTGCGCGGCGTCAGATGGAACTAACCCAGCTGCGTGCGGCCTTTGATCGCGAACGTGACGAATTGAAGTCGAACCTCCAATTGCGTGAGGACGAACTGGCGCAGGTTCGCACCGAATCGGAGCGCGAGCACAATGCGCTCAAGGAAAGAATCGAAACCCTCGAAGCCAAACGGGCCGAGCTTCGATCGGCCTTCGATCGCATCGGCCAGTTGGGGGTCCGACCGGCGGTATCGGAGCCAGGTTCGGATCGTTCCGGTGCGGATCGTCAACCGGGGTCGCATGGCGCGTCTTCTCCGGTTCAAGCCGTCACAGAAAACAGCGCCGTGGTGCCGAAAGAGACCTTGCGTCAGGCGCGCGCCCAATTCGAATTCCTGGCCCGCGAATGCATTCGCCGCGGCGACGTCGCCACGCAGGCGATGTGTGAACTCGGCGCCCATAGCATCGATCTGGCCCTTGTCGGCGAACAGCATCCGCCGTCGGCTGGCGAGGCGCTCGATATTCTCGGACCGATCCTCCGGCCGGACGCGTAGCCGTGCCCTGGATTCGGTCCGGCTTCACGTTCCTACGATTTCCGGGATCCGGGCTTGAACCTCGCAACCGGCCTAATCGTCACATCCCTGTGACCGAGGGCCGCAGCCGGGGTTCCCGATTACCGCTTCACTTTTAGGCAGCGCTGCCCATCTTAAGGGCGCTTCCCCATGGCGGGGAATTAAGGAAAAAGACATGAATTTCTCGCAACGCACGCGCGGAATTGTTCGGGCGATCGCCGTTATCGTCGCATTGGCGATTCCCCTCGCGATGGCGATCTCGTCGGCTGACGCCCGCATCGGCGGCGGCGGCAGTTCCGGTTCGCGGGGATCGCGGACCTTTTCGGCGCCGCCCAGCACGACCACCGCGCCCGGCACGGCGCAACCGTTCAACCGCACCTTCACCCAACCGGGCAGCCCCGGGATGGGTTCAGCCGCGGCCGCAGGCGGAGCCGCCAAGGGCGGCTTCTTCAACCGGCCGGGCCTGCTCGGCGGCCTCGCTGCCGGCTTCCTCGGCGCCGGCCTGCTCGGCATGCTGTTCGGCGGCGGGATGTTCTCCGGCCTCGGCGGATTGTCCTCGATCTTCGGCCTGATCCTGCAGATCGGCCTAATCCTCATCGTGGTGCGGCTGGCGATGTCGTGGTGGCAGCGCCGCCACGCGCCGGCGGCCGCCTTTGCCGGCGGGCCCGGTTCGGGTCCGGCCCCGCAGACCGGCTTCGGCTCCGGAATGGGATTTGGGCTGGGATCGGGCGGCAGCGCGCCGCTTGAGATACTGCCTGCCGACTACGAGGCGTTCGAACGGCTGCTTGGCGAGATCCAGGCCGCGTGGTCGAACGAGGACGTAGCCAAACTGCATACGCTGGCAACGCCCGAGATGGTGTCGTACTTCTCCAAGGATCTGGAGCAGAACAAGGCCAACAACGACATCAACAAGACCTCCAACGTCAAGCTGCTGCAGGGTGACCTCGCGGAAGCCTGGCGCGAAGGCGAGACCGACTATGCGAGCGTCGCGATGCGGTTCTCGCTGGTCGACAAAACGCTGGAGCGCGGCACCGGCCGTCTGATCTCGGGCAGCGACACGCCCGTCGAGGTGACGGAAGTGTGGACCTTCGCGCGACAGCGCGGCGGCAACTGGGAGCTCTCGGCGATCCAGCAGACCAACTGATCGCCTGGCTTCTTGTTTTGACGCGTTTTCTTCACGCGAACCGGTATCCACTTCGCTCGAAAACGCTATGAGGGTGACGATACGAGGCGCCGCGGTTCATTCCGTGGCGCCTTTTGCTTGGCCCTTGCGGAACCGGAATAACGCCCGCCGCGGCGTGTTGATGACGACGGCCCGATGTATTGCTTCGCCGCGAACTGCGGGCTATCGATGCCTGCATGAAGCTCATCGACGCGCAGGTCCACATCTGGTCGCAAACGGTGACGCCGACGTCGGGGCTGCACCGCAAGGTGACGCAGTTCACGGCCGAGGATGTGCTGCGCGAGATGGACGAGGCGGGGGTGGATGCCGCATTGATCCACCCGCCGAGCGGCTGGGATCCCGATTCCAATGCGCTCGCGATCGAAGCGGTGCGGAAATATCCGGACCGCTTCGCCATCATGGGCAATTTTCCGCTCGACAATCCCGATGAGCGCAGGCGCGTTCGTGGCTGGCGTTCGCAACCGGGCATGATGGGCCTGCGCTGGCCGTTCCTGCAGCCGGACCAGCAGGCGCTGCTCTATGACGGTTCGCTTGACGGGCTGTGGCCGGCGGCGGAAGCGGAGGGGCTGCCGGTTGCCATGCTGGGCGGACTGTTCCTGCCGAAATTCCGCGGGATCGCCGAACGACATCCGCAGCTTCGGATGATACTCGATCATTGCGGGCTGAACCGCCACGGCCGCGACGCCGAGGCCTTCGTCCATCTCGACGAACTGGTGGCGCTGGCGCGACTGCCGAACGTCGCGGTCAAGGCGACCGGCGCGCCGCATTACTCGACCGGGCCCTATCCGTTCCGCAACATCCATGACGGGCTGCACCGCATCTTCGATGCCTTCGGGCCGAAGCGCTTCTTCTGGGGCACCGACATCACGCGGATGCCCTGCAGCTACCGGCAATGCGTGACATTCTTCACCGAGGAACTGCCGTGGCTCACCGGTGCCGACCTGGAAGACGTGATGGGCCGCAGCCTGTGCGCCTGGATCGGCTGGGACTATGCGAGCATCCGCGGCTAGCCCAAAGCCCGCTGGGCTTTGTGGGGCCGCCTCTCAGGCGGCCTTTTTCTTTGCAGTCTTCTTCTTTGCGGCCTTCTTTTTGGCAGTCTTCTTCGCCGTCTTCTTTCTGGCGAGATAGGCGGCGACGTTTTTCGACGAGTGCCCGGCGGCGGCGACCGCGGCCTTCAGCCCGGCCGGGGTGATCTTGAATTTCTTCGACCAGTAGCGGACTTCGTAAGGCTGGCTCAGCGCGATCAAGGCGCGGTCGGCCGCCTTGTGCTTCTGCGCCACGAGATAGGCCTCCACCTTCCTGGCGGAGTGGCCGACCTTCTTGACGGTGGCTTTCAGCTTGGCCGGCGTAATCTTGAACTTCTTCGACCAATAGGCGACTTCGTAAGATTCGCCGAGTGCGATCAGCGCGCGATCGGCACCGCCGCGCTTCTTCTTGTTGTCCGCCATCCCATTCTCCTGTCGTGGTGAGAAATCAAAGGTCTGAAACGCGGGGCAACCTAACACGGCCACGCCGCTTCGGACAGATTCATGTCTGTGGAGAATTCGATCGGCCGGCCGGCACGTCGCATGGTGACGAGCGAAGCAGGGGATGATTTGCTGGGGCGGTGAACCGGGTGTCCAGGGAGATCCATCGATGCGCTATCAGCTCTATTACTGGCCGACCATTCAGGGTCGCGGCGAATATGTCCGTCTCGCGCTGGAAGAGGCTGGCGCGCCCTATTCCGACGTGGCGCGAAGCGGCAACGGTATGGCTGCGATGATGAAGATGATGGGGGCGGGGAAGGGCACGCCGCCGTTCGCGCCGCCATTCCTCAAGGCAGGCCAACTCGTGATCGCCCACACCGCCAACATCCTGCTTTATCTGGGATCGCGCCATGGTCTGGCGCCGAAAGCGGAAGCCGGAAAATTATTGGTGCACCAATTGCAGCTCACGATCACGGATTTCGTAACGGAAGTTCACGACACCCATCATCCGCTCGGCCCCTCGCTCTATTACGAGGAGCAGAAGGGGCCCGCGAAAAAGCGCACCGAAGAGTTCTGGAAGTCGCGCGTGCCGAAATATCTGGGATATTTCGAGGACCTGTTGGGTGCCAATGGCGGCGGCTACGTCACAGGCCGCCGGCTGACCTATGCCGACCTGTCGCTGTTCCAGATCGTGGATGGGCTGCGCTACGCCTTTCCCCGACGCATGAAGGGTTTTGAACGGGAAATTCCGGCCCTGGTCGATCTGCACGACCGCGTCGCGGCGCGGCCGAACATCAAGGCGTATCTGGCGAGCGAGCGGCGGATTCCGTTCAACGAGGACGGGATTTTCAGGAGGTACAAGGCGCTGGATGTGTAGGGCATTGGCGGGGTCTTCCTTACCTCGCCCCGCTTGCGGGGAGAGGTCGGATTGCATCGCAGATGCAAACCGGGTGAGGGGGTACAGGTCTGTCAATTAGCACCGGGTTCGCGGAGAGAGCCCCTCCCCCCAACCCTCTCCCCGCAAGCGCGGGGCGAGGGAGCGCACTACCTGTTTCTGCCGTCGATCGGCGTCATCGCGAGCTTCGACAGCTCGACGCCGTCGATGCAGCTCACATTCAGCGCCACCACTTCGCTGCCGTCGGGCTTGGTGCCGCGGGCGAAGACGTCGACGCCGCAATCCATGCAGAGCTGGTGGCGGATGGCGTGCTTGTTGAAGAGGTATTCGCGCAAGTTTTCTTCGCCGGCGCGGAGCTGAAAGCTCTTCGGCGCCAGAAACGTGAAATGCAGGCCCTTCTTGGTGCAGATCGAGCAATTGCAGGCGGTCACCATCGCCATGTCGGTGGTGCATTCGAACCGGACCTGGCCGCAATGGCAGCCGCCCGTGTAGGTCTTGCTGTCAGGCATTGTACCCTCTCGCCAAGTCTCTGGCCGCAAGACGATAGCGCAAGCACGCGACAGTGCGAACCGCAAACCGCGGCGGGAATTCGGCAAACTTGCGGTCACCGTGGAGAGAAGGGGCTCGCCTCAGACGAACTGGTCGATGCGGGTGCCCTGTCCGGGCGGAAGGGCTGCCAGCACCGTCGGCTGCGGCGTGCGCGTACCGTCGGCGGCAGCGCCATTCTGCACATCGGGGACCTTGGGCGCGCTGGTCGGGGTCGGCTGGACCGGCGCCGGCGCGGAGACGGCAGAGACGCTCATTTCAGACATCCTTTTCGTTGCGTCCGACTCTGGCCGGATTGAAACGAAAGATGTGTGAATGTGCAGCGCCGATCCGGCGCGGTGGTGAATGGAGGGATCGTCAATTCATTAGAATGCAACGGATTCCAGCGGGCTGGCGCCCGCTATTCGTCCTTGCCGCGGGTGATCGCGATCGACGCGTCGGTCTTGGTGCGCGTGCATTCCATGCTGAGCCGCCGGTAGCGCATTGAGACCTTGTCGCCGCGCAGGATACCCATGCGCTTCAGGCAGCGCGTGGTGCCGGTCGTGGTGTCGTCCTTGGTGACCGTGAAGACGATGGCCGCCGCGGCCCCGACCAGATTGAAGAATTCCTGTTTCGGCCGGCGGTCGCCCTTGGCGTAGAGCTCGATCGAGTAATTCTCGCCGCGGCAGCCGAGCGACATTTCCTTTGCCGCCGGATGCGTCAGATAGACGATGTTGGCGGCCTTGAAGTTGACCTTGAGACCATCGAGCTGGTCGGCGAGTTGCTTGGCGACGTCGTCGCAGCGGTCGGCGCGGGCCGGTGAGGCCGACAAGGCGGCCAAAGCAAGCGCTGCCGCGAGCAGGGCCGGTCGGCGAAACTGTCGTCGTGGTGTCATCGGTGAATGCCCCTTTGGCCCCATTGAAGCTTGCGGGGCGGTTTCCTGCAAGAGGAGGAGCGGAAAGTCAATCAGAAGCCGTAGATCGTCACGCCGATCAGGAACATCAGCTCGTTGAACAGGTTGGAGAGGATGGGGATGCCGACCAGCAGCGTGGCGAGCCCGAGCCGTTCGCCGCGTGCGGCGAGCACGATGGCGCAGGCGCCAAACAGCGGAAAGGCAACGGTCTGCGCTGAATCGGGAAGGAGACCGGAGAACACGTAGCCGTGCCCTCCCACCGCCGGTATGAGCGTGAGCCATGCCAGCATCACGCCTGCGCCGAGCGCCAGGATGGCGTACCTGACATGGCCGATCGCGGCCAACACCAGCGCCGACAGCGCCAACACCGGATGGAGCGTCAGGTTCAGCTTGACGACGGCGCCGAGCCCCGACAAATCGCCGACCAGCCACGCGCCCATTGCTGCGTCGAACAGTTCCGGCAGCGCGAGGCCAGCGAGCGCAAGGCGCAGCCTGATCCGGCGCGGCAGGGCAGGGGGAAGGGTGGTTTCGGCCGATGCCGGAACGGCGGTATTCATGGTCATTTCTCGATGAGCTGTCCGGACATCCGGACGCTTTCCTTTGTCGGAAAAGTGCTTAGAACGGTTCAATCGCCGGGGGCGCCCCAAGGCCGTCGCCGGCCCCAAACCATCGCGAGCCAGCCCATGAACGCCCCCACCGCCATCCCCGACCAAAAGCCCGTTCCGCCCTACAAGCACACGCCGCTGTTTCCGCTCGGTGCGGACACCACGCCCTACAAGAAGGTCACGACCGAGGGTGTGCGGGTCGAGAAGGTCCTGGGCAAGGACATGCTGGTGGTGTCGCGCGAGGCGCTGCGGGCGCTCTCAGAGGCCGCGTTCGGCGACATCAATCACTATCTGCGCCCCGGACATCTGAAGCAGCTTCGCAATATCCTCGACGACAAGGAAGCCAGCGACAATGACAAGTTCGTCGCCTTCGATTTCCTGAAGAACGCCAACATCGCCGCCGGCGGCGTGTTGCCGATGTGCCAGGACACCGGCACGGCGATCATCATGGGCAAGAAAGGCTGCAACGTCATTACCGACGGCGAGGACGAGGCCGCGCTCTCCGAAGGCGCGCGCGACGCCTACCTGCGCCGCAACCTGCGCTATTCGCAGGTCGCACCGCTGTCGATGTATGAGGAAAAGAACACCGCCAACAACATGCCGGCGCAGTGCGAGATCTACGCCGAAGGCGATGACGCCTACAAGTTCATGTTCATGGCCAAGGGCGGTGGGTCCGCCAACAAGAGCTTTCTGTTCCAGGCGACGCCCTCGGTGCTGACGAAGGATCGCCTGCTGGCGTTCCTGAAGGAGAAGGTGTTGACGCTCGGCACCGCGGCGTGCCCGCCCTATCACCTGGCGATCGTGATCGGCGGCACTTCGGCCGAGCTTTGCATGAAGACGGTCAAGCTTGCCTCCGCGCGCTATCTCGATGCGCTGCCGACCCATGGTTCGCCCGACGGCAACGCCTTCCGTGATCTCGAGATGGAGCAGGAAATTTTGAAGATGACGCAGTCGCTCGGCGTCGGCGCGCAGTTCGGCGGAAAGTATTTCTGCCACGACGTGCGCGTGATCCGGATGCCGCGCCACGGCGCCTCGCTGCCCATCGGGCTCGGCGTGTCCTGCTCGGCCGACCGTCAGGTGCTCGGCAAGATCACGAAGGACGGCGTCTATCTCGAGGAGCTCGAGCACAACCCCGCACAGTATCTGCCGGCGGTCGAACAATCGCTCGGCGGCGAAGTTGTAAAAATCAATCTCAACCAGCCGATGAAGGATATTCTGGCGACGCTCTCGAAGCACCCGATCAAGACCCGGGTGTCGATGACCGGCACCATGATCGTGGCGCGCGACTCCGCGCACGCCAAATTGCGCGAGCGGCTGGAGAACGGCGAACCGCTGCCGGGTTACTTCAAGAACCATCCGGTCTACTACGCCGGTCCCGCCAAGACCCCGGACGGCTACGCCTCAGGCGCGTTCGGTCCGACCACCGCGGGACGGATGGATTCCTTCGTCGACCAGTTCCAGGCAGCCGGCGGCTCGATGGTGATGGTGGCCAAGGGCAACCGCGCCGCCGCGGTGCGCGAGGCCTGCAAGAAGCACGGCGGCTTCTATCTCGGTTCGATCGGGGGTGCTGCGGCAAACCTCGCCGAGCACTGCATCAAGAAGGTCGAGGTGGTGGAATATCCCGAACTCGGCATGGAAGCGATCTGGCGCATCGAAGTCGTGGACTTCCCAGCCTTCATCATCATCGACGACAAGGGCAACGATTTTTTCAAGGAATTGAATTTGGGATAATCGTGCCTCGTTCGGCAGGATCGTGAGTGAGGACACCGATGATCGAGTGGTTCGACGATCTCAAGCGCGGGATGAAATTCAGGAGCGAGGGGGTGACGGTGTCGAAGGACGACATCATCCGCTTCGCGGCCGAATATGACCCGCAGCCGTTTCATCTCGACGAGGAGGCTGCGAAGAAGACGATGCTTGGCGGTCTCGCCGCTTCCGGATGGCACACGGCGGCGATTGCGATGCGGCTCGCCGCGAGTTGTCGTCCGTTCGGACCGCATCCGCTGCTCGGCGCCGGCGTCGACGATCTGCGCTGGCTGAAACCGGTGCGGCCCGGCGACACGATTCATCTCGAAGGGGAGGTGGTCGAACTGGTGCCGTCACGAAGCAAGCCGCAGGGCATCGCCCGCGTCAAATGGACTGCCTATAATCAGCACGGCGAGGCGGTCTATACATTCAACCCCATTGCCGTCGTGCCGAGCCGGCCGGCGTAGGGCGCAATAGCGGCTACTGCTAAATCGGGATGAGGCGTTCCCCGGATGCTGCGCAACAGCAATGTTGCGCTGCTGATCCGGGGTCCATTGCGCGGAGAGGTGGGTCCCGGCGCTGCGGAGCAGCGTGAAGGACGCTGCACCGCGTCCGGGATACGAAAGCGGTTTTACTTACGCCCGCGTTCCCGTGAACGGGAAACTGCCCATCGGGCCGATGCCCATTTCGCCGGACATGCTGTCGCCGGAGACTTTTCCGGTGAAGGCAAGCGTCAGCGGCATCGGGTTGGTGATGGAGATCTTCCAGGCGACGTCGTCGCCATTGGCGGTGCCGTCAAAAATCTCACCGGAATTGCCGTCGGCGCCTTGCGTGCCCGTCAGCGTGCCGCCGGCGTTCTTCAAGGTCAGCGTCGCCTTGCGCTCGCCCATCGGCGTGGTCATGACGATATTCCAGTTTCCGTCGACGGCCATCTTTGGTCTCCC
>Ga0310811_10003229_pt1 | contig 20479 bp, 32 predicted proteins | sample YCmetagenome_FD_207642 | JGI IMG/M metagenome (GOLD analysis project Ga0310811, IMG submission 207642) | Soil microbial communities from experimental microcosm in Duke University, North Carolina, United States - YC | ecosystem: Engineered > Artificial ecosystem > Soil microcosm > Unclassified ...
ATGGGGCCGAGGTGCGCGCAATTGCCGAGGGAAGCGACGCTCTGCTCCCATGAGGCTGAATCGTTGAACAGGTGGAGTTTGTCGCGGTAGTAACGAACGCGCCGCCCGATGTCGCCCCGCACCTTATCCTTGCCGCGATTCCATTGCTCCACCGCGTCCTCGTCCGGGACCAGCCCGAGCAAGAGCGCATCGCTGTCGACCTCGACAATGGCGCCGAAACGTGAAGCGCACTTTTCAGCGGCGACCATCATGAAGTAGGGCGCGTAGCACCGACTGAGGTAGACCGCGTTGCGGTGCGAGGGGGACGTATGCTGCCAATTCCCCGGAGCATTGCCCCGGGGCTTCAGCCCTTCTGTGGTGAGCGTGCCGAGCGTGAGCCCGGCGGTGCCGTGATAAAGCAACATGTTGTCTTCTCCAATACGGGGTTCAGAGCGAGTCTTTGTTGTCGGGAAGTTCGTCGAGTGGCGCGAGGCTCTCAAGTGGGTCAGTCTCGTCGATGGGTTCGGCGTACTCGAACTCGACATCGGAGGAGGAGCCCGCCCACTCGGAGTATGCTTCCTTGAAGGCTTCGGCGTTATCGCCGTCCTCGCTTTCGCGCCAGCGATCTGTCTTCTCCCCGATGTCCTCCTCCGCTTGGCTGGCGATGTCCTCACAGAACTGTCGCGCCAGCGCGAGCGCTTCGTTGTAGACGTCGACCTTCTCCTCCAACGCTTCCCTCGCGGCGTTGATGGCTGTGTTGTAGGCGTCGATAGCGGTGCTTAACTTAGCGCCAATGTTGCCGAGCTTTTCGGCTAGCTCGGCGCGCCGATTCTTCTCGTACTTGCTCAGTGAAAAAGCAGTCATTGTCTTCTCCATTCGGTGAGTGATTGGTACTCGTTGCACGCTTCACTATACAACATACCCGCGAGCGAAGCTCCGCCAAGTCGCACCGGCCACGCGTTGTCAGTTCGTACTGCAACAGGCGGTCGAAGAGCACGTGGTGGATCATCGCGCCGGGCTTAGCTCCCACGCGGGAACCTTCTTTTGTACGCACACCCACTTCCACCCGGTCTTGCGAAAATAGGCGTCCTCGGCGCTGGGATTGCCGAAGCGTCGGTGATGGTCGTCGCAATCGCCCGCGCTGTAGAAGAAGCGCGGCGTCGCCCCGGGCTGATAGGCGCCGCCGGGCTGGCCGTTGCATTCCACCGGCTGGCTTTGGCCCAGCACGAAGTGGCACAGCATGAGCGCGTAGACGTACGTCATGGCGGGTCCTTTCGAAGGCTGTCGAGAATGCGAGCGGCGACCTTTTCGGTTGCGCGCTTCGCGGCCTCGATCGTTTTCTCCTCGACGATGACGCGCCGCCCGTTGATGAAACCATCGAAGGTGCGCGCCCGCTCGACAGTAGGCTTTACCATCAGGCGGCCGACGCCGGTGACGTCGGCGATCTGGTTACGCTTGCCCACCTTGTAAGGCTTGGGCTCCCACATGATTCTAAGCGTCATGACTGTCCCTCCGTTGGATTCCAGTCGCGGAGCCCATGGTGCGCCGCCCAAGCCTCGGCGCGCTCCGGCGAGCCCCAGCATAACCCGGGCACGTGCCCGGAGTGCATGAACATCGCCCACTCCTTCAGGTGCCGCCGATTCGCGCTGTCGGCAATCATGGCGACGTCGGTGAAGCTGTTGCATATCACCGCGTAGAGGAAGCCGCCCGGGCTTTGCCCTTCGCTGATCCACGCGTAAAGCTCGTCCGACATTCCCTTCGGCAGTCCGTGCGCCATGAATTGCGCGCGGAAGCGCTCGCGCTTCTCGTTGTCGCTGTCGTTCATGATTCTGTCTTCTCCAGTTGGCTTGCCTCATCAGCGGGCCGGGCGCCACCCGGTTCCGGACTCCCCGCGCCGTTTGCCAGCGCGGGGGTTTCGGCTAGTAGCCTCGCAGCGACTCGGGCACCACGGACCAACCAAAACTTGACCAGCGCTCGCACGCTGGCCCGTTCGTCGTGATCGCGCACATGACCAAGTCGACCTTGCGCGTGGCCGGTCGTTGCCCCGGCACATAATCCATCGCAGCGACATCCTGCTGGGACACGGGCCAGCAACAATCGTAGCGAAGCATGTCAAGCGGAAAGGTGCCTGTTCCTTCCACGGTGAAACGAAGTCGGCACAAAGCTTTAGCGCGTGTCATCGGCTCAACCCTCCTGCTCGTCGTGTTCGCCGCCGATGGTGCGGAAGTTGGCGAAGTCCTCGACTCGCTGTGCCGTGTGGAGTAGGCCCTTAAAGAGCGAGTGGAAGTCTTGCATCAGCACGGCAAGCTCCTGTGCGTGGCTCTGAAGCGCGGCGTTGGTCTCCAGCAGCACCGCGATCATCTTGAGAAGCGCGTTTATGTTTTGCTCGGTGACCGCGTCCGCCCCCATCAGGTGCTTAGCCCGCACCACCTTGACAAGTTCGGGGCGGTTGGTCATGAACGCCGCCGCCAGAGCTTGTGGCACCTTCAGGTCTTCGGTGAGCGTGCGCCAGTCCGGTAGCTGTACCTTCGCGCGTAGCTCCTTCAGCCGGGCGTTGATTCGCTCGTCCGCTGTCATGGGACGAGCCTTTGCTTGTGCGTCAGTCATCTGTCTTCTCCTAGTTGAAGTGGTGGCCCTCTTACAGGCCAGTTAGATCGCCGTCGACGATCTCGTCGAGTTGATCCACGGCTTCTTGAATGGTCTCACATGCGCGCTCGGCGGTGTCGTACTTCTCGCCGCTTTGCATGTTCTCCGGCATGTTGTCTTTGTATTCCTCCTCTTCGCTGCAGGCTTGTTCAAGCAGAGCCTTAGCCTCGTGCATTTTGTCGATGGCCTCCTGTATCAACTTACGGCGCGCCGCGTTCACTTCTTTCTCCTGTTTCGCTTAGTTCTCTGCTCTAGCTTCGGCGCGTGGCTCATATCCTCGACATTCCAAGACCGGTAACCGCCGATCTCGCGGTCGAGGATACAGCCGCCGTTGACGTCGACGTAGAAGTGCGTGATCTTTGCCGTCTTCGTCCAGCCGCGAACCCGGACGAGGTCTCCCAGCCGGAAGACCTCGCCGTCCTTTTCGACCTCGGTGATCCGGGTACTCACGTCTCCCTCCTGTGGCGAGTGTAGCGAGCAAGTTTACGTTCGTTCGCCTTAAACCACTCCTCGAACGCAGTGCGGAGCTTCGCGACGCCTTCGTGGTATGGGTCTGGATCCCAAAAGTCCGGGCGCTCCTCGCTGGGCAAGAGGCGCGCCCACGGAATTTTTATCTCCACAGTGTCGTCGAGGCGCAAGCACAACCCGTCCGCTGTAAGGCTGGCCACGAACGCTTCGTTGTCCTTGGCGAACAAATTGTGGAGAGTGAAGCTTACGGCGCGGGCCGCAAACCTGTTTAGCCACCCCTCATCGCGTGGCGTAACGAAGTTCCAGTCGGGGAGGATTGGTTTTTTGCTCACTTCTTCCTCCCAAAAAAAGGCAGCGAGCCGAGCAAGCCCGGCGGTGATCGCTTTGATCAGCCGGGCATACCAGCGGCGCCGCTCCTTCATGCAGCGTCGAATCGTCTCCAAACGCTCAGCGCTGAGCGCGAGGATGACGTGCTGCCCGGTGCGCGTGTCCATGGCGTTCACGTAATACATTTTCTTCATGTTGGCGCCCTCCCTTAGCGCTTGAGGTAGATCGTCTCGCCCCAAGGCGCGGTGCTCTTTTCGTCCGTCGAGGCCCAGAGCACGGGGTAGCCGGGCTCATGTGCATCGAAAGCGGTTTCGAGGTCGGTGAGCACCACCAAGCACGCGGGCTCGATGCCTTGATCCTCCAACCAGCGGAAGCCAGCGCGGAGGTCGGTGCCGCCCACCCCGCGCGGCCGAGGAGCGAAGTCCTCTTCCCGCCCGAAGGTGTCGACTCCCTCCACCTTATCCGTGCAGTAGATCAGATGGAGCGCGTCGGGCCGCAAGTCCTCGCGAATGCCCGCGACCTCGCTGACGAACTCCTTGACCCAAGGGAGCACGCTGTAGCTCATGTCGACGATCACCGCCATTTCGCCCATCCCGCGACCGGCGAGCGCCGGTAGCGTAATGCCTTGGCTCGCGAAGCGCCGGTTCGGTTTGGCCCAAGTGTAATCGGACTTTGCCGTCTGGAGCATCCAGCGCCGAAGTTGTTCGTGCCAATCCACCTGCGCCTTCTTCAGCGAATCGATCATACGATCGATCCCGTTGGAGCCGTGCCCCGCCTTCTTGGCGAGGGCTTGCGCCTGTATGGCCGCGACCCGCTGTTGCGATTCGAGGTCGGTAATGTCGGCCGCCGAAGGCTTGGAGCCGTCGGCGTTCACGGCGTCCATGATCTCGCCGCAACCGCCGGTGTCCTCGGCGCCCTCTTCCGGACCGAAGTCGTCGTCGCCCGGGGCCTCTTCCTCCTCCCCGGGGCCTTCGCCCTCGCCGGACTCCTCCTCGCCCCCCTCGCCGGGCTCGCCGGAGCCGTCCTGCCCCTCGGAATCCGCGTCACCAGCGGCGTCGGAGGGCTCCCCCGCCTCTTCCCCGGCTCCCGCGCCAGCGCCCCCAGCGCCGCCGCTCTGGGGCTGGCCCTCGCCGCTGTCCTCCCCTTCGCCCGGCTGGGGCTGTTGCTCGGCCTCCTCCTTGGCCAACTCGTAGTAGATCTCCTCCACCGACTTGTCATGGAAGCGCGGATCGTCGAGCGCGTCCGCCGGGAGCGTGAATCCCGCCTTCTTGATGATCGGGTTCACGCAGAGGTCGGAGGCGCGCTGCCACTTCTTCTTCTCGCGCCCCTTGCGCCGCGTGTGGTGAAGCTGGGCCAGCGAGCAAACCGTGTGCGCCAGTACCCCGGCGAGTACCTCGGTCGGCGTCGCGTCGATCCAGTCGGGGTTGTAGAAGAAGCGGTGCCCGTCGCACGCGGAGGTCTCGACCCGCGAGGTCTCAACCGGCTGAAGGCGAAGCGCCAGCGCGCCGTAAAAGCGCTGGCTCTGCACCATCGAGGCGCGGGCGTGGGTGAACTTCTCAAGCCGACTATTCTTATACATCTTGTCTTCTCCAGTTGTGCGGGGAGGAGCGCTACCTGCGCTCCGGCTCCCGGGCTACTCGGTGATGTAGTCGGCCATTTGCGCCAGAATGGCGTCGGCCTTCTTGATCGTCTCGTCGCGCTTCGCCTCGTCGTCCTTAAGTTCGTCGGCGCTGAAGCTCCCGAAGCTGGCCTTAACCTTCTCCGCCAGCTTGGCGAGTTCGGGATTGTTCATCACATTCAGGCGGGGGAGGAGATCGCAAAGCTCGATGATGTTGCCCACCGCCGACTCGCGGAAGGCGCCTTCGACCTTCTGCTTCTTGCCCTCCTTGACCACCCGGTACTTCTTGAGCTTGTCGCGAAGGCCGACCACCACCCGGTAGAGCCGTTCGAAGAGATCGCGGTGCGCATTCTCCAGCGCGGCCTTCACCTGACCGTCGATGTCGGCGTTGATCCGGGCAAGCTCGGTCGCCGGGACATCCACCCGGAAGTCCGCCTTGTCGGGCACCGGCATGAAGTGGATGTCGATCCGCCACTTGTTCTTGAGCAGGGCGGGCTCGGGGTAGTCCTCCTCGCTGAAGGCCGAGCCAAGCTGCTTCTTGGCCATGTCGCGGTACTTCGGGTACTCCTTGAGGAAGTCGTCGACCGCCGCCATGCAGGTGGCCCTTAGCTTGCGCTCCTCCGCGACATAGGCGAGATAGTTGCTGCTCGGAAGCATGCGATAGCCGTTGTCGAGCCAAGGCACTGTGTTGATGTAATGGTGCGCCTTGTAGCGCGAGAAGGGCACCGTGACCTTCTTCATCGCCTCCTTGCCGATCAGGCGCTTCCATGTGCGAAGCATGTCGGTGGCGGCGCCGCGCTCGTCGGCGACCTCGTCGCTGATCTTCCGGTCCAGCGTGCGGTTGCCCCACATGTGGACCTCGACGCAGATCAGCATCGCGGCGCTGGCGAGCGGGTTGGTGCGGCCGTCCCATTTCGGCGCCGGAGCGCTGGGCTTGGGCGCGAGCGGCACTACCTTGGTTTCGGCGTTGCCCTTCTTCGCCGCCTTCTTCTTGGCGGCCTTCGGGGCGGGCTTCTTCGCGGTATTGGACTGAGCGTTCATCTTTATCTTCTCCAGAGTTTCAGAGTTCAGGTTCGCAGGTTGATCGTACTTGCTAGGCGAGCACGTGCTGGTTCTTGTCGGCCCACTCAATGAAGGGGCGCGTCTTGGTCAGCGCGTTGTCCTGTTCCACCGCTGAGGTGATCAGGAGGACCGAGAATTCGGCGGGCATGCGCCCCGCCAGCCGCACCACCCGGTCCATGTTGGTGGTCGTGGCTTTCTTGGCGAGCGCGCCGCAAACCGCGCAGAGCGTCGCCGGATCGGTCGGAATGTCGCACTTGTCCGGGTTCATCAGCATGACCGTCGGATCGGTGAGGTTCCGCCAGATCGAGAGGAAGCCCACCAGTTCGGCGGCCACCCCGTCGCCGAGGTTGCCAGCGTGCACCCGCTCCTCAACCGCGAGCGGCACCGGCACCTTCTTCTTCTTGTTGGCCTTGACGATGTTGTCCGTCTTCTCCCATGCCCGGCATGTCGGGCTGACATCGACGTTGGGGTCGAATTTGGAAAGAAATTCCGAGCGCCACTTCAGGAAGGCGATGATCTCGGTTTCCACCCCGTGCTGAATGGCCCATGTGGTCCAGTCGCCGATGTGCGGCTCGACCAGCAGCCAGTTGAAACGCGAGCCAATGTGCGAAGGCGTGCGGTTCGTCGCCGCGCGATCCTTCGCGCGGTTGCTGGCCGCGCAAATGTAGACGTTGTCCGGCACTTTGTAATTGCCGAGCATGCGTTCGTTGAGGAGCCGTCCGGCGACGTTCTGGACCTGTGGAATACCTTGGCGCCATTCGTCGAAGAACCAGAACATCGGCTGAGCGCTGGTCACCGTCGGAAAGTCATCCGGCGTGATCCAGTGCACCGACTTCGTCTTCTGATCGATCATCGGGATCTGGAAGTCGGAGGGCTCGCGATCCGCAAGGCGAGTTACCAGCACCTTGGCCTTCTTCTTCGCGGCAAGCTGGTAGACCAGCGAGGTCTTGCCGACGCCGGGCTCCCCCTCAAGGTGGAAGGGGACGCCAGCTTCGTAGCAAAGCTCCATCGCGGCGAGAGCATCAGAAGGTTTCACGTTGTCTTCTCCATTTTGGGTTGTGGTGCGGAAGCGCACCGTGTGAGGCTGGCAGTTGCCCACCAGCCTCAAGGCGCTACGCTTCTTTAAAAGTCTGGGCTTTCGCCCAGATCGTCGCGGTCGTAACCGTCAACGCGGTCGGCAATGCGGCGCTCGTTGTTCTCCGCCGCAATTGCGGGCTCTAGCTCCTCCCAGCCGCCCAGCGGTATGCACGTGTGATCTTCGGAAGTGACGCTGCTACTGTTCCGCCAGCGCGGGTCTTCGTCATCCCCGATAACGTGCTCCCATGTCCAGAAAGGCGCGTCGAGGAAGGCGTCGCCCGCGTGTTCGACCAAGGTCGCCTTGTCGGGTCCCTCGCTGATGTTGGCGATGCTCCAGATCACCGCGCCGTCCGGGCGCCAGCCTGACCACCGCCAGAGAATGAGCCGCCAGCGCTGGGGCGGCTCTTCCGCTTCGATCGGCTTCGCCTCCAACCGGGCGCGTAGCGCGGCGTTCTCCTCTTCCAGCTTGAGGAGCCGTTCGGCTATCGCGTGGGTGCGGCCGCGCGTTTCCTCGTCCAGCGCGGCGACCTTGTCGAAGAGGTCGCTTACCTCCTTCATGGCGTCGCCCGCCTCGGTGCTGGCTTCTTCGATCTTGCGGTCGAGTCGATCCAGTTCGTCGTCGGGAAGCTCGCCGCGCAAGTCGGAAAGCTCATGTTCGAGGTCGCGGTGCGTGACATACTCATCCGGGTTCGGCATGGCGTCCTCAGCGATGCGTTCAAGTGCCCGGTTGAGTTGCGGGGCCTCTTCTACCAATTTCGTGAGCGCCTTTTGCACCGCGTCCTCGTACATAAGGTCCGCGAGAGTGCGCGCCAGCGCGCCCCGTACCTTCTTTGTGATCTTCTCGCGTGCAGTCGTGAAAATGTTCGTCATCTGTCTTCTCCAGTGGCCTATCTCATCAGTGGCAGGCGGCCAGCCCTCGCCAGACTCCCGGGAGCGTGAAGCCCCCGGGGTTTCGAATTAGAAGTCGACCAGCCCTCCGCGAATGCCCTCCGGCTTTGGCGGCGGAAGCTCGCCCCAACCTTCGCGGAGTGCTTCGCCGTTCTCCAGCGTGCCCGCGAATTGCGCGGTAGGGCGCTTGCCGTATTTGGTGAAGAAGTCGGCGCCTCGCATGGCGAGGGCGTAGGCGATCATGTCCGGGCAACAGCACCGCTCTTCTTCGTGCACCAGTGTGCGGCTCATGGGCGCAATGCAAGCGAGGCGCCCGCGCTGAAGCGAGCCGCGCGTGCATGCGATCTCGACAATGCCTTCGGAGCCGAGCGGCGTGCGGTTCTCCCAGACATTGAAGACCTGTCCGAAGGCCACCGAAATGTGGACCCAGTCGCCGCCGAGGTTGGGCGGGAAATATTCGACCTTGATGTGCGCGCCGTCGCGGGTGGAGCCTTCGAAGGCCATCGCGGCGTTGGGGTTCTCCGCGAAGACCGTGCGGAGGTTGTAGCGGAGCGCGAGCGCGAGCGTGTCGTTAGCGAGGTTAGTCATCTGTCTTCTCCAGTGGTTCGAGTTGGCGGAAAGAGCGGGGCGCTCTAGGCGCCCTTCTTTTTGTCGATAAGCGTGCGCGCGGCGCGCAGCGACCAAACCTCCTTAGCTTCGTCGCCGACATAGAAGGGGCCGGTGTAGAAACCGCGTTCGATTTGGCCGTGTTCATCGGCGGTGCAAATTTCCTCGCCCCTGTAGCGGATGCAGTCGTAGGCGCCCGGGCCGGTGTTGCCGTTGTCGACCTCCATGTCGTCGGGCACCTCGATCTTGTGCTCGTTGATCTCATGCGCGGCGAAGGTCGGTGCCTTTTCCAGCGCATCGCGCTCGACCACCACCCGGGCGTGGCCGCCGCGCCGGTTGGTGCCCGCGATAACCCGGAAGCCGAGAGCTTCCACATCGCTCTCAAAGAAGCCGAGCGCGGGAAGCTTGCGCCAGCCGTCGTCGCGGAGGTCGCGGAGGAGCCAGCTAATAGGCGCGCCCGGAACCTTCTTGTTGCCGATCGTGTATTCTTCGCGGAGCTTCGCGGCAATCGCCGCCTTGAGCTTTTCGTTCGTCATTTGTCTTCTCCAGTTTGTATCGGTGGGCGTGGGCTTAGCGGTAGAAGTCGCGGTAGCGGCGAATGTCCGCCATTACCTCGGAGCGGAGCGGGTGGGCGCACAGCTTCAGGGCCTTGGCGACCTCTTTGCAGCGGGCAAGAGCGCTACGCTTGGACTCCGCGAACCACGCCCTGTCGCGGCGCTTCGGCGGCGAGCATTTTGGATCATCGAGGCTGTGCGCAGCGTAGCATTTCGATACGCCCACATCGTTGCCTGTGGGGTTAATGGCAATACTGAAATGGCCGACCCTCATCCAAGCCGCAAAGCCTCGGTCAGCCAAACCACCCCACTCCTGTTTGTAGGAAAGCGCTTCGGAACGTCCGTTGGCGAAAGTGTAGGTGTGTTTCTTGGTAGCCATAATGTGTCTTCTCCAGTGGCTTGTCTCATCAGTGCCGAGGTAGCCAGCGCTCGGCATATCAGCGCGCGGCGCTTCACAGGGGCGCGCGCTGATTTCGACGAAGAGAATTTTCGGCGAATAGTTTTGTTCAGAATTCCAGAGGGGGCTGCGCGCGAACGCGCTCGACCGTGGTCTGGTTCTGTTGCGGCTCCTCCAAGGCTTAGGGACCAACCCCTTCCGCTGGGCTCGGAAAGCGAGCGGCGGCATCCTTGGCGCGGCGGGCTCTTTTTCTTATGTGCGGCCCGCCCGTGCGGCGCTATCCAGCGCGGCCCATATACAATAAGAGAAGCCGTATTGTATTAAAAGCCGAAAAAATGGCGGGGTAGAGCCAAAAAGTGGGGCTTAATTGTAGCGAAACCCTTATTTTCCGGGCTCTACCTTGTCGCACGCTTTCGCAGGCTTCAGGCGCGCCCGGCGCTGGAGCGCGAAAGCGCGACGCGCTTCGGCATTCGCGAGCGCGCGGTACAACATGCGCCCTTCTGTCTCGTCCGGATCGTTCGACACGCGGTGCTCAGGTCGAAAGCCGCGAAGTCCTTTCGGATCGATCACGCTACGCCGCCTTCCTGAAGCGGAACAAGTCGGGCTTGCGCGCCATGGCCGCGAAGATGTCGCCGCCTTCTTTATGGAATTCTCGGATGCGCTCCTCAACGCCGCCGATCACGACTAAGTCGACAATTGTTACCTTAAGCGTTTGCCCCGTGCGCCAAATGCGACGCTGTGCCTGATCGCGTGGAATACAGCCCACCGGCGACTCGTAGAAGAAGGCGTAGTTCGCGCACTGCAAGTTGAGGCTGAAGGCGCCGATATTGTGATTGACCAGAAGCGTCTCGCACTCCGGATCATGTAGGAAGCGCTCCAGTTGCGCCTTCCTGTTTTTAGCCCCGGACCAGATCCACGAATGCTTGATGTGCGCCTTCTTCAGCGCGGCGCTTATCCGGGCGCCACTGTAGTTGTACTCATAGAAGATCACCGACTTGCGCCCCACCGGTATTTCGCTGAGGCACTGCATCAACATGTCGAGCTTCGGGTTGTGCTTGAACTCGATCTGGGCCTTGGCGCCGTACTCGTCGTTGGCGACGCCGAGGAAGCCTGACGACAGTTGGCGCATGCGGATGAACGCGTTCTCGCGCGCCGTCTTGTCGCCGCGCGCCGACATGAGCGCCTTCACGGCCCGCTCGTAGTACTCCAGTGTCTCCTTCGGGAAAGGGATACGCTTTGTCACGAACTGGCATTCCGGAAGGTCGACGCACTCCTCGGTGAGGAATTGGAGAGAGCGGTGCCCGGAGCGCCGCGCCAGCAAGTCGGCCTTGCTCTTGTCGAACACGTACTCGAAGGAGTAGGGGCCGCCGAAGTACCGCTTTTTCTTGGTACAGAACGCCTCACGGAATAGGCCGAGCGTTGGCCCGAGGCTGGCGCCACGATCGATGATGTTCTGTTGCGGCCAGAGCATGGTCGGGTCGCGGCCGAAGGGGCGCCCAGCGAGCGCGTACCGGATCGGCGTGCGATTGCTGATCTGGTAGCACACGGAATAGGCGAGGCTGTCGCGGTGCGCGACCTCGGTACTCTCATCGAGCACCAGCCCGTCCAGCCCTTCGCAGATGGCGGCAATGGCCTTGTCCGAGCGCTTCAGGATTTTCCGGCCCGTGACCTCGCCGCGCTTTTGCTCCGGCACCAGCGCCGAGACCATGTAGCGGAGCCCGGGGTACGCCACGATGGCGATTCCCTCCTCCATGGTCATCAACGCCTCGGCCTTGTTCTCGCTGTTGTCGCTCGCCAGCCCAAGCACGGGGAGCTTCACGCCCCACTTCTTCGCCTCGTCCTCCCACGCCCAGACCGCTTCGTTGCTGATCGCGCATACCAGCGCCTTACGCATGCGGCCGACGCGGTGCCAGTACTCCGCGAGCCGGAGCGCCATCAGCGTTTTGCCGATGCCCATGCCGTACCAGAAACAGAACTGTGGGAAGGCGACGCCGAGGAACATCCCAACAAGCTGGTGCAGCATCATGCCTTCGCACATCGCCGGGAGGATTGGATCGGTGGCGTACAACTCCTCCAGTACAGCCTCGCGCGGCACTGTCTTGAGCCAAGTCCAGTCGTCCGGGGTAGCCGCGAGGAATTGTTTGACCGCGAGGGGGGAGATCGACATTACGGAATGCTGCCCGCAACGGCGCTCCCGGGAAGCGCAACCCCATCGAATAGCTCGAACTGTTCGAAGTAGTCCTTTTGGCTCCCCTCCATCGCCTGAAGCACAAACTGGCCCGTGGCGTAGTCCTGAGTGATCACCGCCATGATGTCGCTTTTGTCTGTGCGAACCTTGCCCGCGTAGAGCCGGGCAAGCTGGCGCTGGCGCTCGGCTTTGGTCGCGTTGTAGTAGAGCACCATGTCGGCGGTGCCGACGACCGAAATGTCGTCGGAGACCATCCTGCTGTTGAGGCTGGTGGCCTCCTCGCCTTCGCGCGTGGACTGGTGCAAGGCGACCACCGCCATATTACGCTCCTGTGCGAGACCGCGAAGGTCGACCACGGTGCGGCCCAGCGACTCGCGCTCGCGCCCCTTCTCAAGCTGCATGATTTGAGGGTAGTCGACCACCAGCATGTCCGGTGAGAAATGGTGCACCTGTTCGAGGAAGTCGAGGTGCGCCCGGAGCCGGGGCACCGTCAGCGAGCCGGAGGGCCAGCCGCGAATGTTGATGCGTGACAGCGCGTCGTTCCACTCGGCTTGGAAGCCGCGCAAGGCGGCGAAGGCGTCCGCCTGATCCATAGCGAGCGTTGGCGTCCGGGTATCCGTGCGGAAGCCGCTGAAGCCGCTACTGTCGAACTCAAGCACCGTCTGGTCGTGACTCTCGGTGCGCTTCGACATCGCCAACATGTTCTGAAAAATGCGCTGCGCCTTCATGTCCTCGGACATTTCCAAGGTGACATCGCACACGCGCCAGCGTTGGAGGAGCGCCATCGTCGAGCAATGCGTCGCAAACCAACTTTTGCCCCGACCGCGCGGAGCGACAAACAGGAGGAGTTCGCCACGCGTTGGGCAAATGTCCCGGCGGTCGAACGGCTCGATGCCCAGCTTCAGGCTGTCGAAGGCGTCGCGGTCCATGAACGACAGCGCCTTGGCCTCGTTCATAAAGATACCGGCGTGGGTGCTCTCGGCGCGGAACGCGAACGCCTTGTTTAGCACCGCCTCAACGTCGTCGGCGACGCCGTCGCCGCCCCGTTGAATACGCATCGACGCTTCGTAGATGATCGCCTTGTAGGTTTGGCGCCGGATGAATTCGGTGACACGGTCGAGGACGTAGGGCTCGTTGAGCCCATCGCTCTGCTTGTGCAGCGCGATCAGAATGCGTTGGTAGACCGGAGCGCGTTTGGTCTGCTCGGCCGGAGCGTTGAGGACGTGATCGAAAAGGTCGTCGATGTGCTCGACGCCGGGAGCGCTTCCGTAGCGCTGGCGGAATTCAATCGCGCGGCGCGCGATGTCGGCGTAAGGCTCTTCGAAAAGCTCGGCGGAGAGCATGCCCGCCGCGATCTGACCCTTTTCGCCGCCGAAGGTCAGCAGCGTCAGGACCGACTCTTGAAGAGACGTGGAGAGCTTTTCTGTGGGGACTGTCTCGTCGGCCATTTTTCTTTTCCGGGGACTAACGCGTGCTCGGCTTTAGAGACATACCCGGATTGATGGCGAAGCTCAGAGGTTCCAACTGCCACGTGCGGTGCTCTTCTTCCATGGCACCCTGTTGCGCGATTCTCAGCGCTTCACGCGCGTCGTCGAGGCGCGCGCTTAGAATGGTGATCTGTCGCCGCTTGCGCGCGATGAAACTCTGACGCGCTTCCTCCTTGGTGGCGTGCGCGTACTGTTTGCCGTCCGTGATTCGAACAAAGCGCGGGTCGCCGGTGTAGTAGTCACGAACCCACGCGCCCTTCGGCGTGAACTTGAGAACGTCGATCTTGTGGAGGCGCACCGCTGCCGAGCTTGTGCCGGGAATTGGGTCGCCGCACTCATTGATCCCGCCAGCGTAGCGGAAGTTTGAGTAGCGGTACCAAGTGGCGATAACCGGGCCATCTCTGGAGATCGTCACGGCTCGCTCCAAGCAACCAGCGGTGTGCTGTACGCCAGCATGAGGGGGTGCCGAGGCTGGCCATCCATGGCGGTGCCCCAACACTTCGGCGTCCCGCCTGCCTTCCTGATAAGGCGCGTCACGGCGCGCCAGCGGTAGTGAAGCTCCTCGGGGAGCTTGGCGAGTGGTCCCCACGCCACGACGTGGATTTGGGCCTCTAGCGCGGCCTCCCGGATGAAGCGATCATTCAGCGGGCCGATTGGGTCAGGCACATGCTTTAGGGCACGCACGTCGGTGCTCACGAACGCAAACTGGTTGGTGACAATGACGTGCCCGACGTGCATGTCACGCGCAAAGCCGAGCACCTTGCGAATGGTTGGATCGTTCGCCTCACGCCCGGCGGTGCTCGGATTGACCATGGTGATTGACAGCGTCGGTCCCTTGTAAGGAAGAGCGCGGTCCAGACGGTAGCGGTATTTGCCGCACGCCGAGAACTCCGCTGTCGCGGTATCGAAGAAGGACATCAGAGCGTCTTTCCTAACTGGCGGTCGATCACCCACGCGCGCTTTACGCTCGGCCGAAGCGAACACGTCTTCGCCATGGCCTTAGCGCCTTCGCGGCTAACGGTCCAGCCGAGTACTTGTTCGCCCGGCCTGTCCTTTTCCTCGAACCGAATCTCGTAGCGCTGATCCTTGTCGCCGATACGTTCCGGAGGGAGCGTCATGACGCGAGCCTTACGTGCTCGGCGTGGTTAAGCTCGCGCTCGACAATACGAAGCATGGCGGGAGCGGTCAGTGCACACGCGTCGTTCGGCGGCTCGTGCGCTAACTCCTTTAAGCGCATGTAGTACCAACGCGCCGACTCCTCGCTGTGCGCTGGCTCCTTGGAGCGCCGGAGGTACTTGAGGATGTTTCCGGCGGCGAAGCCCGGCGCGATGCCAAGCTCGACCATCGTGTCCCACGGCTGCTTGCCGGAGCCGTAGTGGTCCTTGCGCGTCACGCCGGAGGAGTCCTTGTGCTCCGCCTCCTTGTGGGCGAGTCGTGTCGGTTCGACGTTAATTATGCACTTGGCGGCGCTTCCAACGCGTCCTTGCCGACACCTGTCGGCGCACGTGCAGTCACACTCAAGCTGTACTAGTTCCACAGCTATTCTCCGGGGGCGGTTAAGTATTGGGGTGGGAGCGGGGCGCACGCCTCGCCGGGTAGCTCCTTGCGGAACTGGCACCAACCGACAAGGTTGCCGTGCAAGCGTGAATTCGCCCACCCGGTAACAGGGCCTTGTTCATCCGGCGTGGCCTGATGTTCCGTGGGCGAAGCGTGAAGTGGCTGAGCGCCGACCAACTTCCCGTACAGCGCGAGGTCTTCGTGCACCGCCGACCGCTTCTGTGTATCGAACGAGCGGTAGGACACCCGGGCACAACGCGCGGCCGACACTTTCTTGGCAAGCACAAGCTCGTCGTCGCCATACATGTGGTGGTAGTTGGCGATGGCGCGGTTGTCCTCCTCGTCCTCCAGATCGACGTAGGGGAGGTGCCATTCCCCGGGGATCAGCGGCCGGGGTACGCTCGCCTCGCGCGCCGCCCACATGCTTCGGGCAAGGGCGCGCATGGTCGGGTCCGCCGCGCCGTCGAGCCGAAGGCCGAAGAAGTTGGTCCACTCTGTCGCGCCGGCAACTACGCGAATGTGAAGGAAAGGTTCGAGCACCCGGTTGATGATCGACTTGTGCGCGCCGAGCGTCAGTAGCTCCTCGGCAATGTCGGCCGCGTCCAGAGCGGCGCGCGACCACAGGTGCTTAGCGATGAGGCGGTCGTCGACGCTAAGCTCGGCGCCGGGCGACATACCTCTCTGCTCCGAGCCCCAGAACACCGGCTCAGCGCGGCGATTGCTCCGTACTTCTTCGATGTTCTTCCCCACCGGGGTGGCGCGGCTGCTGCTCGCGTTGCGCGAGATAACGCGGTGCGTCATGAACTCGCCGTGCACGAACTTCGGATACTCAAGCTCGAACGTCGTGAGCCGGTGCTGTTCCGGGCTGATGCTGTCCGCGATAACCTTGGCGAAAATCATTGCTGTGCTGCCTTCCTGATCTTGTCGAGGGAAATGTAATCACCACTGGGCTCGTTCCCGTCCTTGTCGACGAGAAATTCCACCGGGACGGTGAAGAAGGTGTCGCCGCTGGGCTCCAGCGTGCACGGGATCGTCTCAACTCCGCCGTACACCATGTCGTCGCGGTCGAGACCGTAGGTGTGCCCACGATAGCGGTAGATCGCCTCGCCCGCCCTGAAGTCACGTGGAAGCGCGCACCACGCCTTTGTGGTTACCGCCTCCTTACAGTTCAGACCACGCCCGACCCGCGTGACGTCGTGCTTGAATGTGTAGCGTTCGCGCTCGCGCACTAGCTCCTCCAGCCTTCGGGAAGGTTCACGTTGTTGGGTGAGTTGCGGAAGAAGGGAGCGATTTGTTCCTCCTTGTAGCCAGCGAGTCCGCACCCGACCTTGACCACGTCGAACGCCTCGTCGGGATGATCGGCGGCGTATTCCTTGAAGCGGGAGATCGCGGCGCCGATGGAATGGAGTGGGAGCGTTCGCAACCGCTCGTCCTTGGTCGGGATCGCGTACGAATTCCCGGTGCGTCCCTCCGCTACTCCGATTCGGGCGCCGTGCCGCAGCGCGGCCTCCTTGGCGGACCCGGCGCCGTGTATTCCGACGAGGTTCGATCCGAATACAAATACACGCTGCCTTACTTCGACCATTGGACGACGGTGACCTCCGTTAGTTCGTGCTTCTTTTCAGCGTGGTACCATTTGCCGCGCCGGAGTACAGCGAGGAAGGGCGCCTTGTAGATCCCAGTGCAGTTGCGGACGAGAATACGCACCGGTGTATCTTCCGGCGCGGTGTCGGCGGCGTGCCACGCGGTGGCTGCATGTGGATTGTCGGCGCTCATCGCTCCCCCTCTTCCTCCAGACATACCCTCGCCGCGCGCTGGCGCACCAGAAGCTTTAACCAACCTTGTCGGGCATAGCCGGGGTAGCTCCGCTCTATCGCTTGCGGCACGTACTGCGTGAACAAAAGGAAGGTCTGAAGGCTGAGCGCGGGCGGCTCTTTCCAGAGCGCGAGTTCGGCACACAACGCTTCCGCGATGATCTCCCCTAGGGCAAGCCACGATGTGCGGTCCATGCCGTCGATTCGCGCGTCGATCCACTCGACAACGGCGGGCGCGGTCTGAAGGTAGCTTTTGTACGCGCGCCAGCCGACGATCGTCTCGACCGAGAAGGCGACCCCAAGGCCGCGCCGCGACAACGCCGCGCGGTAGCCGTCGATCAACCAGTCGTATTTGAGCTTGGCGGCCTTCGCCTCTTTCTTCTTTTTGCTCGGGCTCGACAACGACTGGAGGGCGCGGGCGCGGTTTAGCACCTCCTCAAGATCTTTGTCGGACAGCTTCGGGAGCTTCGCGAGAATGTCGTCCAACGTGGTCATTCGCTACCCTTCTTGCGCGGCTCGCGCGGCATGGCGACAACTTTCGGGCGCCGGTCGGGCGGGAGCCAGAGGCGGTGCGTAAACCAGCGCGCGGGGTGCTCGGCATTCCCCATGGTGTAGCCTTGCGCGGCGGCGCGGAGGGATTTGAACAGGTATTCAGTGCGCGCGAAGAGAAAGGCGCCCCAAATCTTCCCGCGATCCTTTCCATAGACCAAGTTACCGTTCGCGTCGACGCGCCCAGCGCTGAGTCGGTTGTCAGGATGCGTCGCGTTGTACGCCGGGATCATGTAGTCCAGCAACTCGTCCAACTCATTGTTGAGTTCGTTACGAGTGCGCCGGGACATGCGTTGTAGCTCTTCAGGCGCGAGGCGGCGGTTTTCTATAGGAGTGTTCTTGTCAGGCGATATGGCGGGCGGCCCGCGAAGCGGGCTCTTCTTCTCTGAGCGAAGCGAGCAGCTCTGCTCTAAACGAGCTAGTAGACTAGCTGCATGGGCACCAGCGCCCACCTTTACGGGCACCGGCGCCCACCTTTTGTCGGATACGTGGGCGCCAGCGCCCACCTTTTCCGCCGCTACTTTTTGGAGGGCTCGTTCGTGCACTTCGCGGACAAGTTCCTCGTTCAGGCGGTACTCGCTGGCGCGTCCTCGGCCGCCGCCTTGAACAGTGCGGATGACAATTTCCTCCGCCCGCAACCGCTCTATGGCTCTTCTCACGTTTCGTACGTCAATGCCGGTGCGTGCCACAAGATACTCATAACTTGGCCACGCCCTGCCCCCTCGCTTTTCGTTTGAAAGCTGAATAAGAGCGAAGAGGACGACGATCTGGGAGCGCGTGAAGCTGGGGTCGTTCGCGACCGCAGCGTACAGGTCCAATTTCTCAAGGAGTGTCGACACAGCTACTCGCCTTTCTCTTTCTACGTGCGTACCCGACGGCGCCAGCCCCGCCCCGGGTATGTTCAAAGCGGAGACAGCGCTTGCCCCCCTCGCGCCATGCTCCGCGCCCCAGCGCCCCCGGAGGACTAGCCCCCTCGCGGGGGCGCTCTTCGTTCTGGGCACCTCAGTAACCCTTGTTACTTCGCTTCTACTAATCGGGGTATGTCGTAACCACAGCGAGGGCTGGGGGGCGTCATGACATCCGGGCGAAGCGACCTCATCGACATAGCGGCTGAGTGCCGACGCACGACCGAGCATCCGGACGGCTCACCCAAGTCATACCTTCTGTTTGATGGCGACCGCGAAGCGTGGGTGCCCGCGTCTCAGGTCGAAGACAATCAGGACGGCACGTTCGCCATGCCTGTGTGGTTGGCGAAGGACAAGGGCTTCGTCTGAGGGGGAGCGCGCACGCGTGTCGAAGAAGAGCAAGGCGGCCAAGAAGGAGAAGGCCGCCCAAGCGGCTGTGATTGAGTGGCTGGGAGCGCCGGTCGCGATTCCACCGCGCCTCTACAAACCAATTGAGGACCTGTGCCGCGACGCACTCCACTACAGCGACAACGCCGTGGGCATGCGCGAGACGATCCGCAAGTTGGCGTTTGCCATGCGCGCGGCGGTTAGCGACGCCAGTGGCGGAAGCGCCTCAATCGACGTGCTGGCGCTGGAGGCCCTATTGAATCGCACCGACCCGAATCAGCGCGAGCTTCCTTTTAACAGGACCGAGCGCCCACGCGATCCGGTCGAAGAGCTTTTTAAACAGCACCACCTCGACTCGGATCAATACGCGTCGGCGATGCTCCTCCGCGATGTCTGGAACGCGTGGGGGCGCCACCTCCTTGTTGTTGGCCACGGCTTCGACGGCGAAGGCGGCGGCGCCCGCACCCTGAAAGATCCGCTGACGTCTATGGGTCAAGCGCAGTGGGATATTTGGCGGAGCGTCTATACGCCGTGGTACGAGAATGCGAAAAAAGTAACAGTCGTGAGCAAGAGCCGGGGTACGATACGAGTGACTAGCCTAGTGCTGGCGATTGTTACCGAATCGACCTTCCCCGGGGCGCTCGACCAGATTTTGAAGTTGGAGCGTGGTACGTGCCTCCGCGTTCTGAAGGAGCAGCTAACCGAGTTGTCCAAACTGAAGGAAAGAGGAGCGTTACCCGATCATGTCTAAGAAAAAGACCGCGCTGATCGCGGTTGTGTCCGGCAAGTGGCAGCTGAGCTACCACGACAACGAGGAACAGGCCCAGAAGGCCGCCGCCAACAAGAAGAATCTGGAAGATGGTTGGACCATCGAGTCTCGCGAACACCTCGACGAGTTCAAGACGGTCGCCAGTCTCCAACCACTCTACGACTATCTGATGGGCAAAGCCTCACCGTTGCCCAAAGATGTCGGCAAGGCGCGTGATGTCCTTTGGGGCATCATCAGCAAGAACCTCGTCGCTGGCGAAGCTCCCACCGAAGAGCCCGCCGACGCTGAGGAGGAAGTACAGGCCGAGGAGGAACCCGTCGAGGAGGCGGACGAGCCCGAGGCCGAAGAGGAAGTCGAACCCGAGGCCGACGAAGAATCGGAGGCCGACGAACCCGAGGAGGAATCAGTGCAGACACAGGAAGTTACCACGACGGCTAAGACGCCGTTGAAGCGCGCGGCCAAGGCTCCGGCGAAAGCCGCCGCCAAGGCGCCCGCGAAGCCCGCCGCGAAGGCGGCGCCAAAGGCCCCGGCGGCGAAGCCCGCTGCGGCCGGAAAGACGCCCCTCCGTGGGCGCACCGCCGCTCCGGCGGCCAAGGCCGCCCCGGCGGCAAAGACCGCTCCCAAGGCGGCCCCGAAGGCCGCCACCAAGGCCGCCCCCAAGAAGGGCGCGGCGAAGGCGGACAGCGGCACGACTCGCGGCCTGAGCGATCCGTGGAAGAAAATCTTCAAGGCGATCAACAAGACCGGCGATGACGGCATGTCGGTGGCCGACATGAAGAAGGTGTGCGAGGCCAACGGCGTCGGCGCCTACTACCGCCGGTTCGAGACCGCCGGGCTGCTGGAGCGCAAGGGGCGCGGCACCTACGCGGTGACCGACTCCGGGCGCGAGGCCGCCGGGATCGAGTAGAACCGGTGCCACGACTTCGGCAATGTGGGGAGCGGGCCGTCATTGTACGGCCCGCTTCTTATGAGGAGGCCCGCGCGATGAAAGAGGTCGCGCGGGACCATCCTTACACCGCTCATTTCGCCCACCCCGCGTACTGCAATCGCCAGCGCTTCCAGCGCGGCGAGAACATTGTCGCTCAGGACGGCGTACAAATTCTTGGCTTCGCGTCGCTGCGCTTCAAGAAGCGCGTGCCGGAGACCGAAATCGACATCATTGGAGTTTTGTCGTCATGCCGGAGCCGGGGACTCGGTAAGG
>Ga0310811_10003230_pt1 | contig 20478 bp, 16 predicted proteins | sample YCmetagenome_FD_207642 | JGI IMG/M metagenome (GOLD analysis project Ga0310811, IMG submission 207642) | Soil microbial communities from experimental microcosm in Duke University, North Carolina, United States - YC | ecosystem: Engineered > Artificial ecosystem > Soil microcosm > Unclassified ...
TGGCCAGGATCAGGGGCTTGGCATAGGCCGCGGGGTAGGCAAGAAACGCATCGCCCAACCAGAGCCCGGCCAGGCCGACGATGAGGAAGGCAGCCGGGCCGGCGATCAGTGCCAGCCGCAGCCATCGGCCGCTGATCGGCGGGGCGTCGGCGAGGCCGGCCATAATGACCAGCAGCCACATGGCGGCAAGAATCGTGCCGCCCTGGAAGGCGCCCCCGGGGTGATCGGCCCCCACCCAGAAGATATAGATGCCCACGACGATGCCTATGGGCGGCAGCAACTGCGCCAGGAAGGCGAGCACGCCGTGGAGATTGGCTTGGTGGCGCGGCCCGGGGCGCCCACCCCAGAGCTTATCGGGCGCCAGGGACCACACGCCGGCGAGGGCGAGCAGGAGCACCACTTTTTCCAGCATGGTGTCCATTGCGCGAAACGCCATCAAGACGTTGGTAACGGGATTGCCGAGGCCGGTCGCCCCCGCGTTCTCAGCGGCGGCCGGTGCGAGGGTGGGCGCTGGCTCGGGAAGGAGCAGCACGGCGATCGCGAGACCCGCCGCGACCAAGGCGGAGAGGACCCCAGCCATGAAACGAACGGTGACGCCAGGGCGTTCGCCCGACGCGTCGCTGGCGCGCAGACGGGCCGCAGCGCCGAGCAGTAGAACGCCGCTCAAGCCGCCGCCGATCGCGGCTTCGGTCAGCGCCACATCGATACTGTCGAGGCGTACCCAGACAAGTGCCAGCAATAGCCCATAGGCCACGAAGCCCACAGCTGCCGCGAATATCTCGCGCGCGAAGACGGCCCAGCCGGCCACGGCCAGCGCCAGCAGGGCCAGGCCGATATCGAAGGCCCAGGCCGTCACGCTGACGGCCCGCTGCGCCGCGCGGTGCCCGCAATGAGCTGCGAGACGGTCGCCCCACACAACAGGACGAGCAGCCAAACGCAAATCAGCTTCAGCGCGCCGAGGGGACTGTCGGACTGGGGCAGCAGGCCGAGGACGATGAGGCCGAGGCCGAGGTTGTCCGCCTTCGTCAAGGCGTGCAAGCGGGTGAACGCGTCGGGAAAGCGCAACAACCCCACCGTGCCGGCGAGAAAAAAGAAGGCCCCCGCCGAGACCGCGAGGATGGTGAAGATGTCAATCGCGAGTACGATGTTCATCCGTCGCAGCACCCTTGACGAAGGCGACCGAGGCGAAGGCGGCAAGCAGCGCCAGCGCCAGTGCCACATTCTCTACCGCGGGCACGCCGGCTGCAGCGGCCAGCAGCAGCAGCATCGCGATACCGCCTGTTCCAATCAGCTGCGCCGCCATCATGCGGTCCATGTCCGCCGGTCCCCGCAGAATGCGCAGCAGGCCCAAAGCCACCATGGCGAGGATGAAGCCAGCCGCTGCCAGCAGGAAATCAGCCATTGCCGCGCATCCCCAATACCCGGACCAGCAAAGCCTCTTCGACAGCGAGCTGCGCGAGCACGGGTTGACCCACATCAAGGCAGTGCACGAGAAGCGCCCCGTCCTCGTTCAACCCGGCCGGCAAGGTCCCCGGCACCAGGCTGGTGAGCTCGCAGAAGGTATTCCGCGCCGGGCCGGAGGCGAGGCGAACAGGATAGGCGACAAAGCCCGGGCGCAAGGGAAGCCGCGGATGCAGCGCCCGCCAGGCGACATCCGCCCCGGCAAGGATGGACTGCCGCAGGAAGCGCAGCAGAAATTCGGCCAAAGCTACCGGCGACAGGCGCCATGCGCCGGGCGGAAGCAGCCGCAGGCTGGCCCAGGTCGCGGCAATGACGGCGATGGCACTGGCGGGAAGATCTGTCGCCTGCGCCCCAGAAAATGCGAACCAGAGGACGAGGAACCCGAGCCCACGGGCGATCGCGGCGGTCGCCAAGCCCGGAATGAAAGGGCCGGGGCTTGACATCGACCGTCCTCGGCGAGGAGCTCTAGCCATGAGCCAACACACCCGCGGTCGCCTCCAGGCGGCTTCGCCCCGAACTTGCTTTCGCCATGGCTCAGACTTTCTTGGGCAAATCTAGCTTCGCGTACCGTCCAGCGATATCAGTGGCGCTCCCGGACCGGCGGCCGGTGTTGTCGCCGGCGATCCAGGACCGGCATCGCCTCTGCGGCCGCGGAACCAGGTCACATAGAGCGTCGGTAGAAAAATGAGCGTCAGCACCGAGGAGACGAGCAGTCCACCCATGATGGCGAATGCCATCGGACCCCAGAACACCGTGGGCGCGATCGGCATCAGACCAAGAACCGTGGATCCGGCGGTCAGAAGGATCGGGCGGACACGCGAGTTGCTGGCGCTGATCACGGCCTCCCACACCGGTTGACCCTCGGCGCGGTTGTCCTCGATCTGGGTGAGCAGAATCACCCCGTTCTTAGCGATCATCCCGAGCAGCGACAGAATGCCCAGGATGGCGACGAAGCCGAGCGGACGATTGAACAGCAGCAGGGCCGCCACGACACCGATCATGCCGAGGGGGACCACGGCGAGAACCAGGATCACGCGCTGGAAGCTCCTGAGAAGGAACATCAGAATCGTGAGGGTCAGCAGCAGCATCACCGGCACGACGGCGAGCACCGACGCCCGCGATTTCGCGCTCTCCTCGACGATGCCGCCGGTATCGATCCGGTAGGATTTCGGCAGACTGGCATTCAAGGCCGCAATGGCCGGCGCCAGATCGGTCACGACGGCTTCGGGCAGAGCGCCATCGGCCACATCGGCGCGTACCGTCAGCGTCGGCACACGATCACGCCGCCAAAGGAGTGGCAACTCTTGCTCGTAGCTGAAGGTCGCAAATTGGCTGAGCGCAACGGTGCGGCCGTTGGGTAGGGACACCTGAAGGTGGCGCAGGTTGTCCACGGAGACCCGCTGGTCCGTCGTCGCGCGCGCCACGACATCGACGAGATAAATATGGTCCCGCAGCTGGGTGATGGTGGCGCCGGCGACCGCCGCATCCAACGACGAGGCTAGACTCTGGGAGCTCAGCCCGAGCTGGCGCAGCTGGTCCTGGTCGATCTGTACCCGGAGCTGACGCTTCGGCTCCATCCAATCGAAATTGACGTTACGCACATAGGGATTGTGGCCGATCGTCTGTGCCAGGCGGAGCGCGATCGCCCGCACTTCATCGGGCGAGCGCCCGGTTACCCGGTACTGGATCGGCCAACCGACCGGCGGCCCGAGCTCGAGGGGATAGACCCGGCTTACGACTTCGGGGAAGTTCTCGGCCAGCGCAGCCTCCAGGTGGCTTCGCAGCCGCTCGCGCGCGTGGACGTCTTTGGCGACGATCACCACCTGTGAGAAAAAGTCGTTCGGCAGCTGAACATTCAGCGGCAGGTAGAAGCGGATGGCGCCGCGGCCGACATACGTGGTCCACCGCTCGACATCGGGATCTTTCGCGAGGATCGCATCAAGACGCTTTGCCGTCGCATCGCTGGCATAGATCGACGCACCCTGAGGCAGCGTGAGGTCGACAATGAGTTCCGGCCGATCGGATGCCGGGAAGAATTGCTGTGGTACGAACCGGATCGCAAAGACGGCGAGGGCGAAGACGCCGACCGTCAGGGCGATGGTCAGCCAGCGCACCCGCATCGCGGCCTGCAGCAAGGGTACGTAGAGTCGCTCGATGATCCCGGGGCGTTCGCTTGCCTTGCGCGTCGGAGGCCGTACGATCGCCATGCCGATCAATGGGGCGAAGATCACGGCGACGAACCAGGACACGACCAGGGCAATGGCAACGACCGCGAAGATGGAGAATGTGTATTCTCCGGCTGAGCTTTTGGCGAAGCCGATGGGCACGAATCCGGCAATGGTCACGAGCGTACCCGCCAGCATCGGCGTCGCGAGTGCACGATAGGCATAAGTGGCCGCCACGTCTTTCGGGTCTCCCGCGGCCAGGCGCCGTATCATGGCGTCCACCGTGGTCATCGCGTCGTCGACGAGCAGGGTTAGAGCTATGATCAGGGCACCGAGGGATACCCGGTGCAGGTCGATCCCGAGCAGCCACATGAGCGAGAAGACGATCGCCAGGGTCAGCGGGATGGTGGCCGCAACGACGGCCCCTGGCCGCATGCCCAGGCTGACGAAACTGACCGCGATGATGATAAGGATCGCCTGCCAGAGGGATGTAGTGAACTCGTTGATCGCGGTGTCGACCGTCACCGCCTGGTCGGCAACCAGTATGGGATCGATGCCAAGGGGAAGGTCGCCGACGATTTGCGCCATCGCCGCCTTGATGTTGCGCCCCAGGGCCAGGATGTCGCCGGAATCCTGCATCGCGATCGCAATGCCGATGGCCGGGCGCCCGTTCACCCGGAACAGCGGTTGCGGCGGATCCGCATAGCTGCGCTTCACCTCGGCGATGTCGCTCAACCGGATCATGCGCCCGCCGGCCGAGAAGTTGACCGCGGCAATGTCCTGCTCCGTCTCGAACGTGCCGGAGACGCGCAGTGAGAGCCGGTCCTGCGCTGTTTCGATGACGCCGGCGGGCCGGACGACATTCTGTGCCTTCAGTGCAGCGATCAGGGAGGCGTAGTCGAGCCCGAGCGCGGCAAGGCGCTCGGTGGAAAACTCCAGAAAGATCTGCTCGTCCTGAGCCCCCAGGATTTCGATCTTTGAGACGTCGGGGATCAAGAGGAGGCTGGAGCGGATATCCTCGGCGTAGTCGCGCAGCTCGCGCTGCGTAAACCCCTCCGCGGTAATGCCATAGATGATACCGAAGGTGTCACCAAAATCGTCGTTGAAACCCGGACCGATCACGCCCGAGGGCAAAGTGAGGCGGATATCGCCCACGCGCTTGCGCACCTGATACCAGAGGTCGGGCACTTCGCTCGGCGGCGTCGACCCTTTGAGGTCGACGAAGATGGTGGTCACCCCCGGACGTGTGTAGCTGCGTACGGTATCGAGAAACGGCGTCTCCTGCACCGCGCGCTCGACGCGCTCGGTGACCTGCTCCAGCGTGTCTTCGAGGGTCGCCCCAGGCCATGCCACTTGAATGATCATGGTCCGGAAGGTGAAGACCGGGTCTTCGGCACGTCCGAGACGAAGGAACGCCAGGCCACCGGCGAACACGGCGGCGAGCATGAGATAGACGATGAGGGATGGCCAACGGATGGCCCATTCGGACAGATTCGGTCCGATCACGCCGCGGCTCCGAGCAGGCGCACCTTTTGGCCGGGCCGCAGCGCATGCACGCCCGCTGTCACGATCACGTCGCCGGGCTCGATGCCGCGCGCCACGAGAACTTGCGATTGGTCGAAGCTTGCGACTTCGATCGTGCGCAGCGCGACCGTCATGCTGGCCTGATCGACGATCCAGACGGCGGGCTGGCCTCCGGAGTCTGTGAGGGCGCTGGCCGGAATTGCAATATCGCCACTGCGGTCGATCTGCATCCGGCCGGTGACGGTCGAGCCAAGCCGCATTTGCGGCGGGGGATCGGCCAGCCCTACGCGAACCTGGAACGTCCCGGTTACCGGATCGGCGCGCGGCGAAACCTCGCGCACCCTGCCCTCGGCCGTGACGGCGGGATCCATCGTCAAGGAGACGGCGATCAGCGGATCGGCGGGCGCCTGGTCCTTTATCTGCGGCGGCACATCGAAAACAGCGTCGCGCCCGTCCTTGCGGGCAATCTGCACGATCATCTGGCCGGCCCGCACGACCTCGCCGTTTTCCGCCCCACGCGCCGTGACCGTGCCCGCGGAGTCCGCGACGAGATTCGTGTAGCTCAACCGGTCCTGCGCGATACTGAGCTCGACATGGGCGGCGTCCAGCTGCGACTGCACGGTCTGCTGAGTCCGCATCGCCTCGTCATAGCGCACTTTTGTGGTCCAACCGCCCTCGAGCAGCTCGCGTTGTCGGCCATAGTTGTTGCGAGCCTCGGTAAGCTTGGCCGCCGCGGCGGCTACGGCGGCCTGCGCCATGCGGACGGCATTCTTCTCATTCTCGGGGTCCAGACGCGCGACGACCTCCCCGGGTTCGACGGCGTCGCCGACATTAACGAGCCGCTCGACCATCCGGCCGTCGATCCGGAAGGCCAGGTTCACCTCGACCTGGGCCTGGACAGTGCCGGTCAGGGAGATCGTATCGCCGCCCGTCCGCGTCTCGATGGTGATCACCCGGACGGGTCGGATTTCGGGGGCCGGCGGGGGCTCGTCCCGGTCGCAGGCAGCCAGCAGGATGAATCCGAGACAGGCCATTCCCGCCGCCCGCAGGCCCACGCGGCTGAACGCGCCGCCGCTTCCCGTTCCCTTCATGGCTGGAGCGGTATCATGGGCCCCGATCCTGGGGGATTGCGGTCCCATGGCGGCAGGGGTGAGCCCTAGTAGTCGACCGGGTCGCGAATGAGCGGGCAGGTCATGCAGTGACCGCCGCCCCGGCCCCGGCCGAGCTCAGAGCCTGAGATCGTAATGACCTCGATGCCTTCCTTGCGCAGCAGCGTGTTCGTATAGGTGTTGCGGTCGTAGGCGTAGACCACACCCGGCGATGCGCAGACCAGATTGGCGCCGCTATCCCACTGGGTTCGCTCGCGCATATAGGCATTGCCCCCGGTCTCCACGACCCGGAGCTTCTTGAGGCCGAGGGCTTCGGCGACCGTGTCGACGAAGGGCTTGTCGTCCTTATGCAGCTCGACTCCGCTCGGCTTGTTGCTCGGCCGGTAGGAAAAAGCGCTGATGTTGTAGACGATGTCGGGATAGAGCAGGACGCAATCGCGGTCGGCGAAGGTGAAGACCGTATCCAGATGCATCGCGGCGCGGAGCTTGGGCATCGCCGCCACGATCACACGCTCGGCAGCGCCCTTCTTGAACAATGCGGCGGCGAGCTGGCCGATTGCCTGTCGCGAGGTGCGCTCGCTCATGCCGATCAGCACATTGCCCTTGCCGATCGGCATCACATCGCCGCCCTCAAGGGTGGCGAGGCCATGATCGTGGATCGGATCTCCCCACCAGACGTTCACTTTGCCCGCGAAGTCGGGGTGGAATTTGTAGATCGCGGTCGTGAGGATCGTCTCCTCATGCCGGGCCGGCCAATACAGCGGGTTCAGCGTGCAGCCGCCATAGATCCAGCAGGTCGTGTCGCGCGTATAGAGCGTGTTGGGGAGCGGGGGCAGCAGATACTCGGTGACACCTGCGGCTTCGCGCACGAGCTGAAGCGTCTCGCCGCCATGGTCCTCGGGGAAGTCATGGGTCGAGAGGCCGCCGATGAGGGTCTCCGCTAGCTCGCGGTTGGAGAGACCCTCGAGATAGCTCCGGATCTCGTCCAGCAGTTCGACTCCGACCTGGTTCGGAACGACCTGATTGTCGAGGATCCATTTCTTTCCTTCGGGGACGGCCATGGTCTCCGTCAGGAGATTGTGCATCTCCAGCACCTCGACCCCGCGGTCACGCATCTTCTGCATGAAATCGAAGTGGTCGCGCTTGGCATTCTCGACCCACATGACGTCGTCGAAGAGAAGCGCGTCGCAATTGCTCGGCGTGAGCCGCTGGTGGGCGACCCCGGGCGCGCAGACCATCACCTTGCGCAGCTGCCCAACCTCCGAATGAACGCCGAACGAGGCCTCTTGAGCCACGGGCATGATGATCTCCCTGTCTAGATGGTGATGAAACCGGTCGCGAGGCCGTAAATGCCGATGACGCAGCCGAGTGCCGCTATGAGGAAGATCACCCACTCGACTGGCGTGGTGAAGACTTTCTTTCCCTGTTCGCGGCGGGCCCAGATGTAGAGGGCGGTGCCGGGCGCGTAGAGGATGGCCGAAAGCAATATGAACTTCGTGCCGCCGGCCAAGATCATGAACGCCGTGTAGATCACGGCGATCGCGGCAACGATGAGGTCGCGCCGGCGGTCCTTCGGATTCGCCTCGTAGGTCTCGCCGCGGTTGGCGATCAGGGCCGCGTAGCCCGCCACCAGCAGATAGGGAATCAGCGACATTGCGCTGGTCAAGTTGAGCATCAGCGCGAATGCGTCGGTAGACCAGTAAGTGCTGATGACGAACAGCTGAACCACGATATTCGTCAGCCACAGCGCCGCGGCGGGCACCTTGTTCTGATTTTCGGTGGCAAAGACCTTCGGCATATCCTTCGTCTTTGCGGCGGAGAAGAGCACCTCCGCGCAGATCAGCGACCATGCGAGGTAGGCACCGAGGACGGAGACGATCAAGCCGATGCTGACGAAGATGGCACCCCAATGCCCGACGACGGCTTCGAGAACGGTCGCCATCGACGGCTGCCGCATGCCGGCGATTTCCCCGCGCTGCAGGACCGCGAAGGGCAGCAAGGTGACCAGGACCATCAAGGCCGTCACGCCGATGAAGCCGAGGATGGTGGCCACGCCGACGTCGGAGCGCTTCTTGGCGTAGCGCGAGTACACGCTCGCGCCCTCGATGCCGAGAAAGACGAAGACGGTGACGAGCATGGTCGCTCGAACCTGCTCGAAGAGGCTGACATCGGCATAACCCTCGCCGCCCCAGAAGTTCGCTCGGAAGAGGTCGGCCTTGAAGGATCCGATGAGGAGGACGATGAACGCCAGGATCGGGACGATCTTCGCGACGGTCACGACGCTGTTGATGAACGCGGCCTGCTGTACCCCCCGCAGGATCATGAAGTGGAAGCACCAGATTCCGATCGACGCGACGAGGATCGCGACAATGGTATTGCCTTCGCCGAAGATCGGAAAGAAGGCCCCGAGAGTCGACTTGATCAGCACCCAATACGACACGTTGCCGATGCAGCTGCCGACCCAGTAGCCGAGGGCGGAGAGGAAGCCGGGGTAGTCGCCGAACCCGGCTTTGGCATAGATGTAGACACCGGCATCGAGCTCGGGCTTGCGCTCGGCAAGCGCCTGGAATACCCGGGCCAGCATATACATGCCGCCGGCCGCAATGATCCAGGCGAGGATCGCGCCAAAGGGGCCGGTCGCGGCGGCGAAGGTCCGGGGCAGCGAAAAGATGCCCGCGCCCACCATGGACCCCACGACCATGCCGGTGAGCACGGGCAGCGGAAATTTTTGCGCGGTTGGAGCTGCCGCCGGTGTCTCTGCTCCGGCTGTCGTCGTTGAACTAGCCATGACTACCCCCTTCGAAAATCCCAAGCAGTCAGAAATCAGGCAGCTGGGTCAGTCGGGAACGGAGGCACAGATTGAGGCTCGCACGGTCTTGGAGATGGCTACTGACCCTCCAACTGCCGTCAAGACTAGGCTTAGGCTCTGCGCTAGCATTGTCGGACGGCGGTAAACATCCGCTTAATTCCGCAACATCTACTGGGAAAAAGCCTGCTAACCCTTTGCCGTTATTATACTGCAGGCACTAGCATATGGCCGGACCGCCGGGGCGTATTGCGCCGTTCCTGCAGATCTAGATTTGGCAAATTACACTCGTCTTCACGTAATTTTGATGCTCCCTGGTTCAGCGGGGACCAGCCTCTTGTTATCCCGTCTTTAAGTCGTAGGCCGAGGCTCTTGCTGTCAGACGCGCAGGCCAGCCGGACGGTCAGCGCGAGGCGCCCGGCGTGGAGCTCCCGCCGGGTCTTCCCAGCAGCTCCGCCAGCCACCGGGTGGCCGGATGTTGTGCGCAGAAGGTGAGCAAGGCGATGGTGATGGGGACCCCGATGAAGGCACCGAACAGCCCCCACATGAATGTCCAGAAAAATACGGCGAACAGCACGACAAATGGCGACAGGGACAGGGCATTGCCCGAAACGCGCGGCTCGATGTAGCTGCCGACGACGAATTGGATGATGTTCAAGCAGACGAAAACGGTCAGAGCGGACTGCCATGCCGAGAATTGCGACAAGGCGAACAGGGTTGGAAAGAGCGTGGCGATGAACGGCCCGATGAATGGAATGTAGTTCAGCGCGAAGGCGATGATCCCCCACTCGGCGGCAAGCGGCAATCCAACGACGACGGCGAAGGCCCAAACCAGCGCGCCGGTTACGACGCTCATCAGCGTCCGGACATAGAGGTAGCGGCGGAACTTGACGGCAGTCGCCATGCTGCCGTCGAGGAGGACTCTCGCTGCTACCCGATTGTCCATAGCTCTAATCTTCCGGGTAGTTTCCTCGACCTCGAGGAGCCCAAGGACGACGTATACGAAGACGACGAGCCAGAAGCTCATGGTCGTATTGACGCGCCTCGTGATCTGCTGCACTGCACGCAACAGCCAGCCGACATTGAAATGCTCGGCCCACAGCCCTGCAACGACGATGCCGTGGCCCTCCAGCCAATTCGTGACCTGGTCGTAAAGCAGTTGATACTGCGTTGCGTCGCTGACGAGCCAACGGCCTACGCGCCCGAAGCCCCAGGCGATGAGCGACGCGAAGACCAGGAACACGCCAATAGTGAAGAGGACGACAATCGCCAAAGCGAGGAGCCTCGGCAAATAGCATTGCAGGCGCTTTTGCACCGGCCATATGAGGGCGAGGAGGAAGAGGGCGAAGGTAACCGGCGCAGCGACGGAACTGGCGAGATAGACCGCGCTCGAGATCGCGACCAGCGCAATCAGCCACACGGCGGTAGAGAACATCCGATCGGCTGCCATCTGGCTCCGTCATCGCGGTGCGAGCTGATGTGAACGGTGACCGAGAATACGTGTAAGCCTGTCGGGATAGTAGCACGGCTGCCCGACAGGCTGTCGAATCGCCAGCGGCAGAACTCATTTACACCGTATTCACGATTGCCGAGCAGGATTGGAGGGCACTATCTTGCCTGTGATCGGTCGAGGGTTGCCGGCGGTGATTAAGTTTACGCTCGCCGGCGCGCCCGTGGGCAGCGAGGCCGAATCAACATGACCGAGCCCGACTCTCCGCAGCCACTCACGCTTATCGAAGCACTTATCCCGGTTGCCAGCCTCATTCTACTGATCGGGTTATCCTACCATCTCTTCGGCGATGCCGGTGCTTCCGGGCCGAATCAGGTCGCGCTCGTGGTCGCCACCATGATCGCGGTGTTCATCGCTTGGCGCCGCGGCCATACCATGGAGGCGCTCGGCAAGGCGGCGTCAGACGGCGTCAGCGCCGGTATTGGCGCCATCTTCATTCTCCTTGCCGTCGGCGCGCTGATTGGTGCCTGGGCGTTGAGCGGCACCCTCGTCGCGATGGTCTATTACGGACTGCAGCTGCTCAACCCGGATTACTTCTACGCAACCGCAGCGGTCATTTGCGCCGTCATCTCGATCAGCATCGGCAGTTCATGGACGGTGGTCGGTACCATCGGTATCGGCCTCATGGGGATTTCCCTGGACATGGGGCTGAACCCGGCGATCACCGCCGCCGCCGTGATTTCCGGCGCCTATTTCGGCGATACGATCTCGCCGCTTTCCGACTCCGCCAACCTCGCCGCCGCCGCCGCGGGCGTCAACCTCTACCACCACCTCCGCGCAACGGCCGTGACTTCCCTTCTCGCACTCCTGGTCGCCCTGGTTGTCTTTTGGCTGCTCGGCCAGCGGGGCGATCCCGCCGGCGCCGACCATGAGATGGCGGCCATCTATGGCACCTTCCATATTTCGCTGGTGCTGTTCCTGCCGCTCGTCCTCGTCATCGTCCTGGCGCTGCTGCGGCTTCCTCCCTTCAGCACCATCTTCATCGGAGCGCTCGTGGGTGGTGTGCTCGCGGTGCTCGTAGCGCCGGACCGCGTCGCGGCTTTCGTCGATGCGGCCGGTGCGATGCCTAGGTGGCTTGCGCTCGTCAAGGCGGTATGGCTCGCCATTGCCAGCGGATATGTCTTGACGACGGGCGACCCGGCGCTCGACCATCTCGTCTCTCGCGGCGGCATGGCCAGCATGCTGAACACGATCTGGCTGGTCATTGCTGCGCTTGCTTTTGGCGGCGTGGTCGAGAGGGCGGGAGTCCTGGATCGGCTGATGGCACCGATCATCGCTGCGGCAACGTCCGTCGGAGGCCTGGTCACCGCCTTGGTCGGCGCCGTGATCGTGACGAATGTTGTCGCGGCCGATCAGTATATTGCGATCGTCTTGCCAGGACGAATGTTCAAGGGGGCGTTCGCCAAGCGCGAAATCCCGCCGGTAGTGCTGTCGCGCACGGTCGGGGCCTCTGGAACCCCGACGTCGGCGCTGGTGCCGTGGAACAGCTGCGGGGCCTATATGGCTGCGACGCTTGGGGTGGCCACGTTCAGCTATTTGCCCTATGCAGTTTTCAGTTTCATCAGTCCCGTGCTGGCGATAGCCTTCGCTTATGCCGGCTTTCAGATCCGGCGCGGCCCGGGAACGGCGGAGCAGCCGATCGCGAATTGACAGCTACATTTACATTGCCACGTCACCATCCGCCGAAAGGAGCGCTGTCATGCGTTGGATTCATCTTGCGGTCATCGCGCTCTTCGTCGTCGTCACCCTCATCTTCGCGATCGAGAATTTCGAGATCGTGACGATGTCGTTCCTCGGCTTCAGCGCTCGCGTACCCCTGGCGCTGCTCGTCGTCATTATCTACGTCGTCGGCATGGTGACAGGCAGCAGCCTGCTGGCCCTCCTGCGTCGGTCAGTCCAAGGGGCAAGGCGGTCGACGATACACTCGTGATGCTCTTGTCGACTAGTTTGACTGGCGGCGCCAAGTGGGGGTTTAGTCGCTCTTATCAGAGCCGCTCGACTGGCAGATCGAAGACATAACCGAAACCGCGCTCGGTGCGGATGATGCGGGGCGCATCCGGTCCGCTCTCGAGCTTCCGCCGCAACCGCAGGACCTGCACATCGACGCTCCGGTCGAAGATATCCTCGTGCACCCGCGTGGCCTGGAGCAGGTATTCGCGGCTGAGAGGCCGCTGGGGCGCATCGAGGAAGGCCAGCAGCATGGCGTATTCCCCCTTGGTCAGGGTGACGGGGGCACCTTGGGGATCGGTCAGGCAGCGGGTGGACCGGTTGAGCACCCAGCCACCGAAGCGGGTGCGGCCCCGTTTCGGATCGACGGGCGCTTCGACGAGCGGCGGGGCGCATTCCTGGCGCCGGAGGACCGCCCGGATGCGCGCCAGCAGCTCACGAAGACCAAAGGGCTCGGTCAGGTAGTCGTCGGCGCCGAGCTCGAGCCCGACCACCCGGTCGATCTCGTCATACCGGCGGCCGGTGGTGATGATCACGGGAACATCGGAATAGGCGCGGATCTCCCGCAGCAGGTCGAGCCCATCCTCCCGACCCAGACGCAGGTCGAGGATCACGAGGCTTGGATCGCTGTCGGCGATCCGCTGCGTCATCTCCTGCCGCCCGCTGGCCGAGACGGCGTGGATGTTGTTTTCCTCGAGATAGCCGAAGACCGCATCTCTCAGCCCGGGGTCATCGTCGACGACCAGGATCCGCGCGGGCTGCTTGATGTTCTGATTCGCGGTTGGCGTGTGTTGTCCGCGGGCCGGATTGGCATCCCGGTTGCTGCTGGCAAGATATGACATTTTTCCTCTCATACGGCCCGAACCGGGCTGCGTCGCTCGGGAGTGAATCGCGTGCTTGCCGGCATAGCCAGCCGAGGCGCTCGGTTCGATACCCTCGTGGTTGCACCGCCCGCCCGCCGAAACCGCTGGCCTCGCGCAACTTCTTGTCTATGTTGCGCCGTTACAGCGAATCCCGAGCGTGCGGTGCCTAGACAGATGGCCTAGAGGCGTTTCAGTCAGCGTTTCAGCGGGCGTGGATTTACGGAATAACGGCGCCGCGCGCGCGTCAGCGGCCGTTGAAATTTTGTGGCGGAATTGAGCCAAAATGACGACAATTCCTTGCGCCGGGCCGAAATGGGGACGGCCTCCAAATCGAATAGAGATCTGACCGGAGATCGGGGCGATGTCCGAACCGATTGAGCTGAGCGTTCGACTTTTGGGCGAAATCCAGGTCGTCCGAAGGGGCGAGCGGCTCCTGCTGCCGCCCTCCCGAAAGGTCCGCGCGCTGCTCGCCTATCTCGTGGCCACCGGACGCCCCCAAAGTCGCAGCCGGCTCTGTTCGATGTTCTGGGATGTCCCGGACGATCCGCGCGGGGCCCTGCGCTCGACCTTGAGCAAGCTGCGCGCGGTCGTGGACAGCCCGGGCCGCCCGCGGATCGTCGCGGAGCGGGATAGCGTTCGGATCGATATTTCCGATGTCGAGGTAGATCTTGTAACAGTACGGCGCGCCGTGGCGTCGGGTGCCGATGCCGCCTCGACGCAAGCCCTGGAAGCCGCCGCCGCGGCATTTCATGGCGAGTTTGCCGAAGGCCTGGCGCTGTCGAATTGCCCCGAGTTCGACGCCTGGTGCATTGCCGAGCGGGAGGAGACGCGCCGGCTGCATGGGCTGATTCTGAAGACGCTCGTCGAGCGACCCGACGTCGTGCCACCGGCGGCACTGACTCATGCACGGGCGCTTTTGCGGATCGAACCGGATTCGGTGCCTGCCCATGCCGCCCTCCTGCGCCTCCTGGTAGCCAGCGGCCGGCGGCATGAGGCGGAGGAGCAATACGAGCTCTCGCTCGACATGCTCGCGGATGCCGGTGATTCGGCGGCCGATGAGCTTACCCAGGCTTGGCGTCATCTGCTTGGCCGGCCACCCACAAAGATCACGGGGCCGCCGGCAGCGTCGTCAGATCAGAGTCCGTCGGCGGGCTCCGGAACCGCCCCCGAGGAGATCCCGCCCAGGGCTCCCTCGGAGAAGCCGTCGATCGTCGTCCTTCCCTTCGCGAATATGAGCGGCGACCCGGAGCAGGAATACATCAGCGACGGCATAACCGAAGACATCATCACCGACCTCTCGCAAGTGTCGGCCATCTTCGTCGTCGCCCGAAGCACGGCCTTCTCCTTCAAGGGCAGGGCGGTGAAGATCGATCAGCTCGCCCGCCGGCTGAAGGTCGGCTATGTCCTGGAGGGCAGCGTCCGGAAGGCGGGAAGCCGAATTCGCATCACCGCGCAGCTGGCCGACGGGGCGACCGGCGGCCATCTCTGGGCCGAGCGATTCGATCGCGACTTCGCCGATATCTTCGCCCTCCAGGACGACATCTCGAAGAATGTCGTCGCCGCCTTGAAGCTGAAGCTGCTGCCGGAGGAATTGAAGGCGATCACCACGCGGTCGACCTCGAATGCCCAGGCCTACAACATCTATCTGCAGGCCCGGGCAAAGCTTTCCGTGAGCTGGGCGACCAAGGAATATCTGCGGGCCGCCCGGGAATTATTCGCCAAGGCCGTGGAGATCGATCCGGGATATGCCCGGGCCTATGCCGGGATCGCCGATTGCGATGCTTTCCTCTGGGTCGGCGGCGACCTGGACGTGTCCTATGAGCGCATGCTGACAAACAGCAGCAAGGCCCTGGAGCTGGCGCCGAACCTGGCGGAGGCTCACGCATCCCGAGGCGTGGCGCTTTATGTCGCCGGGCATCCCAAGGAGGCGATAGCGGTATTCGAGAAGGCGATCGCCCTCGATTCAACCCTGTTCGAAGCGCATTATTTTTACGGCTTCTGTGCCCGCGACACCGGCGACTTTCCCAGCGCCGCAGTTCATTTCGAACAGGCCTCGGAGCTGCAGCCCGCGAACTACCAGCCTCTGACGCTCCTCTCGGAAATCTATCTGGCGCTCGGCCGTCCGGATCGCAGCCTCGCCGCCGCCCGTCTCGCGGTGGATCGGATCGAGCGGGCCTTCGGCCAGATGCCGGATGTAGCGGAAGTGCTGGCCATGGGGGCGGCGACGCTGGTCTATCTCGACGACAATGCGCGCGCCGAGGAATGGGCCAGGCGCGCCCTCGAGCTCGATCCCGAATCCTATACCGTGCGTTACAATGTGGCCTGTGCCTATGCCGTCGCCGGCAAGCCGGACATCGCCCAGGAATGCCTCGAGCTGGCTTTCCTGCAGACGCCGCGGGCGCGGCGCTGGCTCTACGGGATCGCGCAGAACGACACGCAAATGGACCCGCTTCGGGGCCGCGCGGACTTTCAAGACCTCATGAAGCGTCTCGCGGCCGAGGTCGCGGCCCGCTCCTGAGTCCCCAGGCGGTGCCCCTCCGGGCTAGGCCGCATCCGATATCTGGGCCGCACTTTCGAGCGCCGCTCTGGCCGCGAAATCACGCCGTCCCGCCAGATAGTCCCAGGAGACATGGAACGCCTCGAAATGTCGGGTTCCCGCCCGGTGATCGAAGGCGGTCCGGCCATGCAGCACGCGTTCGTTCTCGACCAGCAGCAATTGCTCGGGCTCCAGCTTGAACACCGACTGATAGGCCGGGTCCTTGAGCCGCGACAGCAGATCCGTATAAGCGCGATAGAACGCGCCCATCTCGTCGAAGGGCAGGTCGACCGAGAAATTCTTGTGGCTGAAGGTCACCGCGGCCACATCGCCCTGAGCGTCGCAGCGCAGGATGGGTGTGGTGCGGGTAAAGTGATATCCGGCGACCGGATCGAACTGCCGGAAGGTCACCGCTGTTTGGCAAAGGCGAGCGAAATCCGCCGGTGCCTCGCGCCTCAGGTCGGCGGCGACGCGATAGCCGTCGACGACGATGGATTCGCCGCCCGGCGCATTGTTCTCGACGCAGTAGAGACCCACGATAAGGGGATGCATATGCGGCATGTAGCTGAGATCGCTATGCGGGGACAAAGCGTGGCTGGTCAGGCCGATATCCTCGCCGCCGGAAACGACCTTGATCGAAATGAAGGGCTCCGGGCTGATATAATGGCTGATCGGCCCGATCGAGGCGACGAAGTTCGCCAGTTCCGATTGCGGCAGGTTGGCGAGCCGAACGAAGCCCCATTTCACCATCGCCGCCTGCCACGCCTCGGTGTCAAGCTTGGCGGCGTCGTAAATGACGGGCCGTGACGCCGCCAGGCTGTCCCTGTCCCAGATCAGTCGCTCGTTCAGGGCCGACTTCATTTGCGGGTGATCATAGGCATTGGCCTTCAACCAGCCGCGGCCGATCCGGTGTGGGGAGGCGTCGTCGCTCCATGTCAGTACCAGAGCATCGTCGAGCAGATCGATCGAGGCCGGTACGGCCTGGCGCTCGCAGGGGTCATGTATCTTCTGATAGGAGCTGCGGTCGCGACAGCGGGTGCAGGGACAATTGTCGCGCAGCCAGACGTGATGAAAGCGATTCCCGTCGACGGTGACGAAGTCCTTGTCGTTCATTTGCCTCCTGCCTCCCTCCGTTGCTTCGCGTTATTTTCTCAAGATCGGTCTGCCCGATGCCGCGCAAGGAACGCTCTGAGCTCGGTCCAGATCTCTTTGTCCTCGGGGGTGAAGCCGCCGAAGTCGCCATGGGGCATGGCTTCCCAGACATGCAATTCCGCCTCCACCCCGGCGGCGCGCAAGGCGCGATGCATGCGCACGGCGTTGGAGAGGAACAGGTCGCGGGTGCCCGACTGGATCAGGGTCGGGGGGAAACCCTTCGCGAAATCGCCGAAGAGGGGCGAGATAGTGGGATCGCCGAGATCATGCCCGCGGGCATAGAGGGCATTGGCCTCGGGCAGGCCGGATTTCAGGACGACATCGATGCCCCGGAGGGTCTCGAAGCTGTCGCCGGATTCCGTGAGATCGACCTCGGGTGTCAGGAGGATGGCGGCTCCCGGCAGCGGCAGGGCGAGCTCGGGCAGGCGCAATATCATCGCCGCCGCCAGATTTCCGCCGGCCGAACGGCCGGAAACCACGATCCTGGCCGGGGGATATCTCTCGAGAAGCCCGCGATAGACCGCGATGCAATCGTCGAGCCCGGCCGGAAAAGGGTGATCCGGGGGCATGCGATAGTCGACGGCGAAGCTGCGGCATCCCGTGCGGTAGACGCCCATGGCGGCATCGGTGGCCACCAAGGCGCCGCCGGAGAAGACCAGCGCGCCGCCGTGAAAGGAGAGATTGATCCAGGTCTCGGCCTGTCCGGGCTCCGGCGATCCGACATGGACACTCACGCCGTTGATCGTCGTGCGTTCCACCGGCACGCCGATCGCTTTTAGTTTCGGCGCCATGATCTCGCCGAAGGTCCGGTCATAGGAATCGATGAGCGAGCGCCAGGCCGGGATGTCGGCCGGCGCGGGATATTGCCGGCGGGGTGCCGATTGGCTGCGCAGGAAATCCTGCGCCGCCGGGCTGATCGATCCGGGGATGGGAATTCGCCGCGCCGGAAGTGCAATCGTCCCGTCGCCGTCCATCACGGCTTCGGCTTCGCCAGGCCCGGGGTGCTCAGCGGCAATGCCCATCTTGGTACTCATTCCAACGATTCCCTTGCGCCTAAGACCGCTCGCCGGTCCCGGCACCATTTGCCGCACGACCGTTCTTCTTCTCGTCCTCGGGTCGTCGGCGGTAGCGCATGACATGGCGGCCGAGCTCTTCATGCAGCCCCGCGAGGTCACCTTTGCGGATCAGGCGCAGGACGCGGTTATGCTGCTCCCGCAGCCGCGGATTGCCGCCCTCGCTGCTGAGCTCGCGCCCGAAGATGATCGTGATATGCCGGGCCAAGGCCTCCCACAGCGTGATGACGATCTCATTCCCGGAGGCGAGACAAATCTCACGATGAAACTGCAGGTCAGCCTTGCCTGCCGCGATCCAGTTCTGGCGGCTCACCGCATCTTCCATGTTCGTCAGCAGCTCTTCCATCCGCCCCAGCATCTCCGGGCGGGACTGGAAGGTGGCGAGCGCATCCGGTATCGCCAATCGCTCCAGAGCGATCCGGGCCTCGCGGACGCGGTCGCTCTTCAGGCCGTCGAATTCAGCGACATGGGCGCCGCGATGCGGGGTGACGACCAGGATCCCCTGGGCTTCGAGCATCTTCAGCGCCTCGCGGATCGGAACCCGGCTGACGTCGAGCTGGCGCGCGAGATCCGTCTCGATCAGGCGCTGGCCGAAGGCGTAAGCGCCCGAAGCGATTCCATCCACGATGAAATCGGCGACCTGGCCCGCGAGGCTTTGGGCCCGGGAGAAGGCCGGCCCGGGCGTGCGCACGAGGGCTGCGGCGGGCGGCTTGGAGGGGGCGAGCGTTGTCATCGGATACCTTATGTGCTAAATGTATACAAGATTGTGGGTCGGGACGTAAGAGGAGAAAGCCGCAGCCGGCCGCGAAACTGGCGGCGCGCCAAGGGAGAGTATTGCCGTCACGGCAGGGATCGCTTCGTGCATCCGTCCTACGCGCTGATCCGATTCGAATTCATCAGAAAGCGTCCCGACAATGGCAGAAACCGGCGCAAAATGCTGTTCGAAGAGGCCGGTGAACGGGGCGTTCGGACGCCATGTCGTGGCTCGGCGCCGATGGCAAGGAAGCTTAGCGAGGAGGGGCAATGGGTAAATCTCTTAGCAACCGACAGATCGAGGACTATCGGCGCGACGGATTTCTGTCGCCGGTCACGGTCATGTCGGGCGAGCGTGCGCTCGGCTACCGCCGGCAGCTCGAGGCGGCCGAGGCCAAATTCGGCCCGCTCCACTATGTGACCAAGCCCCACCTCCTGCTGCTCATGGCCGATGAGCTCGCCCATGACGGCCGACTGCTCGATGCCGTGGAGGACATCATCGGTCCGGATATCCTCCTGTGGGATTCCACCTTCATCATCAAGGAACCCGGGAACGATAAATATGTCAGCTGGCACCAGGATCTCACCTATTGGGGCATCGAGCCTGACGATGTCGTCTCCATCTGGCTCGCTCTGTCGCCGGCGACGGTCGCGAGCGGTTGCATGCGCATGATGCCGGCCAGCCACAAGAGCGGACGCGTGGAGCATGTCACGACCTTCGCCGCGGCGAATCTGCTCTCCCGCGGCCAGACGATCGCAGCCGAGCTCGACGAATCGCGCGCCGTCGATACGCCGCTGCAGCCCGGCCAGATGTCGTTGCATCATGGCTGGACCTTTCATGCCTCCCATCCCAATCGAACGGCTGACCGGCGCATCGGCCTCAACATGAATCTGGTGGCGCCCAATGTTCGGCAGACCAGGTTCGACGGCGATTCGGCCATGCTTCTTCGCGGCACCGACCGCTATCGCCACTTCGCCGCCGAGCCGCGTCCGCGGGCGGATTTCAGCGCCGAGGCGCGGGCGTTGCAGGTCGAGATCAATGCCCGTCGCGGGCTGGACCCCGCGGGCAAGGCCGTGACGGCAGACAAGACCGTGGGAGCCAAATAGATGACCGTGGAATCCGGCGTCTTCTACCGCAATGTCCGAAGCTCCCTCGAGACGATCGTCCGCGGCCAGGGGGTATATCTCTATGATCAGGCGGGCCGCCAATATCTGGATGCCGTGGGCGGCACCTCCGTGGTCTCTATCGGCCATGGCGTGACGGAGATCTACGAGGCGGTCGGCCGGCAAGCCGCCGAGATCACCTATGCCTTCAACGGCAGCTTCACGACCCGCTGGCAGGAAGAGCTGGCCCAGGCGATCCTGTCGATGGCCCCCGCCGGCATGCGCAAAGTCTATTTCATGTGCAGCGGCTCGGAAGCCAATGAGACCGCCGTCAAGATGGCGCGGCAATATCATCTGCATTGCGGCAAGGCGACCAAGCACAAGATCATCGCGCGCTGGCAGGGCTATCACGGGATAACGCTGGGGATGCTCTCGCTCTCCGGCCGGCCCTCCTGGCGTCAGCCTTTCGACCCCT
>Ga0310811_10003231_pt1 | contig 20478 bp, 18 predicted proteins | sample YCmetagenome_FD_207642 | JGI IMG/M metagenome (GOLD analysis project Ga0310811, IMG submission 207642) | Soil microbial communities from experimental microcosm in Duke University, North Carolina, United States - YC | ecosystem: Engineered > Artificial ecosystem > Soil microcosm > Unclassified ...
ATTGGAGAAATAGAAAATAATAACTAAACAGAAATCTTAAACACACGACGTTGTCACTTTAAGTTTTTTTTAATCTCAAAGAAGACTCACAGAAGTAACTCGTAAAATTTTACCGCACTGAATAGTGTATACACCTATTTTCTCTTAGTGTACATATATACTTTCTCATTCGTAACGTTATTTAGCGTTGTATCGCTCAATTCGTTTCATTTATGGGGCTGTGTAATTCTTTTCGTTTATCAACATGCTCTTTCCGACTGAGTGTGTTTTTTATTTTTTATTCAATTACAATAGTAAAATCTTCTGCCGCACCGGGAACAGGATTTATTGAGAACAAAGGTCAGTGGCCTTCGCAGGTTCTTTATGTTGCTGAAATACCAGGAGGAAAACTTTATATAGAATCTTCACGATTACTATATTCATTTTATACATCACCACACATTCATCGCGAACTCTCTTCGGGAAGTGTTTTCACAAAAGAAGATTTCATTCAACAGGAAGATACAGTTCAGCAAGCCCATGCATTCGAAGTGAAATTCCTGAATGCACATACAACCATTTCGGCTGAAGGAGTCTCGGCATCAAGCACTATCTATAATTATTTCATTGGTAATGATCCTGCATCATGGGCACAGGGCGCAAAAGCATTTGAAACAGTTGTATTGCATAACCTGTATGAAGGTGTTGATCTTAAGCTCTATGCCCGCGGCTCAACAATCAAGTACGATTTAATTATTGTCGCAGGCAGCCATCATCTCAAAAACATCGAGATGCTTTACAATGGTCTCGATAGTCTTAAATTAAAAGATGGAAATCTTCATTTGAAAACAAAGCTAGGCGAACTAACTGAAATGAAACCGTATGCCTATCAACTCGATGGCAAAGCTCAGAAAGAAGTATCATGCACGTATAAGTTGAAAGGGAACAAAGTGACTTTTAATTTCAACGAGCGACCAGATTCTGCGCTTACACTTGTCATCGATCCACTCATTATATTCTCTGCTTATTCAGGATCTGTTGCTGATAATTGGGGCTATACTGCTACGTATGATGATTATGGAAATGCATACTCTGGTGGTATTGTACTTGGCACGGGTTATCCCGTAAGTCTTGGCTCGTATCAAAGTTCTTTTCGTGGCGGTACGTGGGACATTGGTATTATGAAGTATGATTCGTCCGGACAGAAATTAATTTATGCCACCTATCTCGGTGGTAGTGCTGTTGAAACACCTCAAAGCCTCGTAGTAAATCATGCTGGCGAGCTATTGGTGATGGGTGTTACAAGTTCTACAAATTTTCCTGTAACCAACGGTTCGGTGCTGGCAGGAGGTACACCATTTGAACCTTTTGATGAAGAGCCTTACAACAATGGGTCTGATCTATTTATTGCAAAACTAAACGCAAATGGCAGCAAGCTGACAGGCTCAACATATTTGGGAGGAACCAGTAATGACGGAATCAATTTCGTATCTGGTCAATTCGATACAAATAATAGAGTAGAGAGCCCGTTGTGTAAAAACTATGGTGATCAGTTTCGGGGTGATATTATTACAGATAAGAATGATAATATTTACATCGCTTCAAACACTACATCAACAAATTTTCCTGGTAAGATTGTAACGTTTCATGGCGGAACACACGATGCTGTTGTTGTAAAACTTAGACCAGATTTATCAGGGGTAATCTGGAGCCGATACCTGGGTGGAAGTGCAACAGACGCTGCTTACTCTATAAAGCTTGATAGCAGTAACACTATTTTTGTAGCAGGAGGAACAACCAGTACTAATTTTGAAGGAATAAATGGATATAAGACAACCAAAGGTTCAGATATTGATGGGTGGGTTGCTCAACTTTCAGCAGATGGTCAAACCATACTCAACGCCACGTATCTTGGTACTACATCATACGATCAGGTTTACTTTGTAGACATTAACACTCAACAGGAGATTTATGTACTTGGTCAAACCCAGGGAAGCTATCCGGTTACAGCAGGTGTTTTTACGCAAAGCAATGGTGGACATTTTATTCACAAGCTAACGCATGATCTTCATACTTCTCTTTTATCAACTGTGTTTGGTTCTGGTGGAAGAACTCCAAATATTTCGCCAACGGCATTTCTGGTAAATGATTGTAACAAGATTTTTGTAGCAGGCTGGGGTGGGGCGTTGAATACAACAACAATCGCCTATCGACAAGGACCTCAGATAGTTCGCATTACACGAAATTTTGTTGGTGGTGATACTAACGGACTTACCGTTTCAGCAGATGCATATCAGAAACAAACTACAGGTAATGATTTTTATCTCATGGTACTTGATACCGATGCGTCTGCATTTTTGTATGGTACTTTTTTAGGAGGCAACACATCAGTAACACATGTTGATGGAGGTACGAGTCGGTTTGATAAAAAAGGAATTGTTTATCATGCTGTATGTGCGGGCTGTGGTGGTTACTCTGATTTTCCCTCTGTAAATGCTGCAGCTGGTCATGCTACAAACGCCGCGAGAAATGGTGCAGGATGTAACAATGCAGTATTCAAATTCGATCTGGCAACATTACGTGCAACACTTCAAACAAACTCTGTTGAGCTTGATCACCCGGGACTTGACACTGTATGCTATCCTGCGTCTATTGTTTTTCAAAACCTGAGTAATGGCGCCAAGTATTATGTCTGGGATATGGGTGATGGAACAACCATTCAGAAAACCGACAAAAGCTCCATAACACATATCTACACGCAACAAGGTGTTTATCATGTTACGTTAACGGCTTACAATAATGAAACATGTGAAGGCACCGATGTTGCATCTGTTAATGTTTATGTATTTGAAAATGATATAAAAGTAGTAGATGATGGAACAATCTGCGCGAGTAGCAGTTACGAACTATCAGCAAGTGGAGGAGCAAGTTATACATGGTTTGATGAAGACAAAACCATCATTGCTCAAGTACCAGCGACGTTAGTATCGCCACCAGATTCAACATTGTATTATCTCACAGCAACAAACAATGTTGGCTGCGAAACAAAAGATACTGTGAACGTAAACGTAATAAAAGGTCCAAAGTATACAATTAAAATAGAACAGCATTATGATTGCTGGAACAGACCTACCACGTTATTCCGGTATTCTTCAAAAGATGATTACAATTATTCCTGGAATTTAGGTGATGGAACAACAACTACTGAAAAAGAATTTGATCACAATTATCCAGCGGATGGTAACTACTCGGTAGTCTTTAGCGCCAGCAATACTTATTGCTCTTACCAGGATATAAGAAGTGTTGATGTTGTGACTGTTAAAATTCCCAATGTTATAACGCCCAATGATGATGAAAAAAATGATCGATTTGAAATTGATTCACCAGGTCAGGTTAATCTTGAAATTTATAACAGATGGGGGAAACGTGTTTTTCTCGATCAGAATTATCATAACACGTGGTTTGGTGCAGGTTTAAGTGCTGGTGTATATTATTACAAGGCAACGATAAAGGAAACAACAACCTGCAAGGGTTGGGTACAGCTTCTTAAATAGAGTTTAAAGACTTTTATAGAGGGCAATACAGACCATGACTTTCACCAGCGCAACAAGAAAACATGAGCGTGGTCAAGTGCGATCATGGAAAAGGTAATTTGACCAAAACAAAAACAATAGAGACAAATTTTTGTATTCGCAGAGACTCAAGGTCAATCGAAAAAATCCAGACTAAAAGTGGAAGCAGTCTGTATTTGATTACTCAAAACCGGGATAGTCTTATAGTTTATGAAAGGAATACTAATTACAATCTAAATAAACCTAATGCCGTTCATTTGTTAATGACTGATTTTTTCTGATGAACGGAAGTTCAATCCGAAATCTGAAATCATAAATCTGAAATCTATCACTATCTTGCGCCAAATTTCAGCACTATGACTGTTTACGGAATCAAGAATTGCAATACAGTGAAGAAAGCCCTTGACTGGTTGAAAGAAAATAACATTGAGTTCGAATTTCATGATTACAAAACCAAAGGCATTTCAGAATCGAAGCTGAAGGAATGGAGTAAGCAAGTAGGCTGGGAGAGTCTCGTTAATAAGAAAGGTACAACCTGGCGCCAGCTGGAAGATAAGGTTAAAGATAAAGTAACGAACCAAACGGAAGCTATTTCGTTAATGAAGGACAAAACAAGTGTCATCAAGCGCCCGTTGATTGAGCAAGACGGGAAAGTATTGGCCCTTGGCTTTGATGAACAAACATATAGCAAGGCGTTTTAAATAAGAGCGCCTAAAATCCAGCACAACCACCATGCAATTAAAAGTAGAGACCACCTATCGTCAGATACTGGGTATGGCATTGCCTATATCCATGGCTATGCTGGTGCCTCAGATCAATTTCATTACCAACACAATCTTTCTTAGCGGACTAGGCGAGCAAGAACTAGCCAGTGCCGGAATTACGGGTGTGTATTATTTAATTTTTGCAGTCATTGGCAATGGACTTAATAACGGTCTGCAGGCATTAATATCCAGAAGGGCAGGTCAGGGGCTTCCAAAAGAAATAGGGCAGCTCTTTACGCATGGAATACGGATCGCTATTGTCTTTGCCTTTACCGGCATTTTCATTTCTTATACAGTAGCACCGCTGATATTAAGTCATGTAATACATAATGCTGCAATAGCAGATCAGGTTATAGGCTTTATTCATATTCGCGTATGGGGACTGCCACTTTTGTATTTATATGTACTGAGTAACTCCTTGTTAGTGGGAACAAATCAGACAAGACTTATTATCTGGGGCACGCTTTCTGAAACAATAGCAAACATCTTCTTCGACTATTCATTTATCTATGGCCATTTCGGTTTTGAACCCATGGGTTTTAATGGTGCTGCGTATGCATCTATTCTGGCAGAGTCTTTTGGGTTGCTGATGATCTACCTAGTTATCCATGTTAAAAAGCTTCATCTGGCATTTTCATTTGTTGAGGGATTGAAGTTTAAGATGGAGACAGTTAAAATTATTCTTACTCGTTCATCTCCACTAATTGCACAGTATGTTATTAGCATTGTAAGCTGGGAGTATTTCTATATTCTGCTTGAGCATCATGGAGAAAGAGCACTGGCAATTTCAAATACCATGCGTAACATCTTCGGTATGTTTGGAATTTTTGCGTGGGCATTTGCATCAACGGCAAATTCTATGGTGAGTAACATTATCGGGCAGGGTAGGGAAGACGAAGTAATATTTTTGATTAAGCGAATTACCAAGTTAAGTTTTTCTTTTGCGCTTGGAGTTTTTATAATCCTGAATTGTATACCCGAAACGTTTCTCACGCTTTATGGTCAGCAGCCTGAGTTTGTTCAGGAAGCCATACCTGTAATGCGTATTGTATCGTTCGCACTTCTGCTGATGTCTGTTGGAACAGTATGGTTAAACTCGGTAGCAGGTACCGGCAATACCGTTGTTAATCTCACGATAGAAGGTGTGACTATTTCGTTGTATTGCCTCTATGTATACTTCGTTGTAGAGTATTGGAATTTATCCATACAGTGGGGCTGGATTTCCGAATGGGTTTACTGGATCTCCATGTTCTCAATGGCATATTATTACATTCAGTCTGGCAAATGGAGAAAGAGTAGTGCTATGTGATTAGTCAATAATCATTAGAAATCGGCCGCTACTAATTCGTCAATTGTTAATGAGTAATGATTAGTTTTTTAATTATTGATTCTTCACTATTAGTCAATTTTAGGATATAGAAACCAGATGCTAAGTTTGAAACGTTAAGCTCTGTATCATATGTGTCTTTAATATCTTTACTCATTACCAATCCACCATTCGTATTAAATACTGTAAGAGTTGACAAATCATTGTTGTGTTCTGTAGAGTAATTTATATATAAAATATCATTGGCAGGCACTGGCCATAAAGACAACTCCCTAACAGGATCCGCATCAACTACATTAGTAATTAGAGATTCTGAAATCTGGGCAACTTCGCTGGGTGACAATGCATAGTTGTATACCCGGAAATCATCAATTAATCCATTGAACAATGGATCAGGAAATTGACTACGACCGATATAGTTCAACATTGGCTTAAAATCTAGTGGGCTTATTGTGAAAGCAGTGGATTCATCTACCAGTTTGCCATTGACATACATGCTTGCTCCAGATGCGCCTAGCGTAATCGTTACGTGTGACCATTTGTTTACAGGCAGCATGGTAGCACTCAAGGTTTGCTCTGCGCCATTATTCTTAATGGCAAAACGCAGTTCAGAACCAGAGCTCGGTGTTAAAAACATGTATTCAGCCTGGTCGTTACCAAAATCGAAGATGCGTTGCCATGCAGCACCACCTTTCCAGTAGACCCACGTTGCAATGGTAATCTCCTGCTGATTTGCCAAATTGGCTGGCAGCTGTACGAAGGCATTTGTACCATTCAATGCTATTGCTTTCGAGCCAACTTTACCAACACCGAATGAAGCAGTTCCTCCATATGATGCTCCGTGATTTAAATTAATCGTGCTATCCAGAGTGTTTCCGTCAAACTGCAGATGAGCCACAAGGTCATTGTTACCAGTAGCTGTTGCTGAAGCTTCGTTAGAGTAAACGGAACGGTTCAGGGAGTTATCGATCGCTTTGATTGTATAAAAATACTGGCCGCCAGTACTGGTAGTGTTATCCACAAATGATGTTGATTTTACGTTGCGTGCAATTGTAATGTAAGGCCCACCTGTCGACTCCGAGCGAAAAATAGTATAACCAACAACGTCAGTCTCTTCGCTGGCAGACCAGTCTAGTCGAATAGATTCTGCGTTTGCTGTGGCGATCAGATTACCTGGTGCACCTGGTGAAACAAACTCTACCGGAGCACCAACGGGAAGAAAACGCCATTGTTGGTTTGTTCCACCATTCTTTTCCCATTGTTGAATATTTGCAGTACTCGCATCCGCTACTTCAAGGCATTTAGCACTGTTACGGTTACGAATATAAAACCAACCATCTTCTACATATTCAAGATACCACTGTTGGTTCACGCTTTTAACGTCATCCCATACGATTATATTAGTACCATTATCCAGTGAAAAGTTTAATACATCAGGCACTTTGCCGCTGTGCACGGCAGCAAATGTGAAGTAACTAAAGTCACCACCCACTCGTGAGTCTACTGGCGTTACATTCCATTGCTGGTAGGTTGCACCTGTGTTAGCGCCTTGCTGAAGATTGGCGCCTGCATTTGTAGCACCATAGGCTACTTGCATCACGTTGCCACTGTTACGGTTTACCAACATATAGCGGCCGTTGATAACAGGTTGGATGTCGTCACCCCAAGTGATATTTACAACTCTTTCAGCATTTGTCTGTCCTTGTTGATAACCAGTGCCACCAGGTAACACCATGGTATATTCGCGTTGAGGGCCATAGCCGTCATAATATACATCTCTATCCTTTGAGACAAAACGATAAGTGGTCGCGACAGCTTGCCGTTCAGATGTGCCACCAAAGGCTTGTACTTTGCCATCAGGATTTTGATAGACCGATGCAGCAGTCCAGTTAGGTCGGTGTTCCGCATAGCCTAGTCGCTTACCGTCACTGGCTTTTACAAACTCTCCACGTGCCAGTTCTGCAGTGCCCCACCAGATACCAGTTTGCATACCATATTCAACACCAACCATGGCCTCCATTACGTTATGCAATTCATCATTAGTGGCATGATCACCGTTGGTACTAACCGCTTCATAAAAGCTGGCATAGTTATCAAAGCTGCCAGCAAGCTGATGAGTATTTCCTTCATCTAATTTATCCTTCAAAGGGTTGTACCATACCAGCGCCTGATCAGTATTAAGTGTGTTACCACCAGAAATACGAATGTTGTCGAAGCGGGAATTTTTTCTCAACTCATCAGCTATAGTATAAAAGTCAGTCACTGTACCTTGCCCGGTTGCAGTATTATCAGGCTCGTTAAAAGGCGCGATGGAGACTACCTCACGTCCATGTTCTTGAACACGCCTTGTTGTTACGTCCATAAGTTGTGCCCAATTCGCGGCATTACCTTTAAATGATGCATCAACGGTTGGATTGTCATCGTTGAGCATTACAACCGTATTGGGTCCAAGCAAATCAACTATACTCAATCGTTGGTTGAGTGTGTTGAGTTCTGAGGTTTGAAGGTCACCATTAACCAACGGAGATGTTGGTGTGAATGATAATCTCACTACATCCACCTGGTCAGCTCCCATAAAGGCGATGCCACGCCGAATGTTTGTTTCACTAAGCCAGGCTAAGTCTAACCCCCAGGTAATAGGTTTGGAAACGCCGGTGCCGGAAATATTAAACGAGACTGTTCTATCTGGAACAGGTTGAGCAACGAGGGAATTGCTTGCGCTGGTTGGGGTGGTAGTCTGTGCTTTAATTTGGATGATTCCAAATCCAAATAGCAACATGATTATTATTGAGATAGTACCTCTTTTCATGAATTACTCCTTCGTTTTAGTGGTTGAATGCGATAGGAACTCATTACCGGAAGCTTTTACGCCCTATCTATGTAAACCTAAGTTTAGGACGATTTCAAATCAGGGGGTATCTTGATTTTTTGTGGGGGGTATTTAAGTATTCAAACGATTTAAATCGAAAATTTTCCACTTTTTCAATCTCTAGTGAGATAGCGATTGGTTAAATGACCGATGATTGGTACATGACGGCCTTACCGATGCTGATCGTAACAGTTTTGCTTAATGGCAGTTCTCAATTGATTTATTTCTGATGCTGACAATGTCGAGTCATTGCTGGCATGACATGAAGCTTTCAATTGTTCAGGAGTTCGAATGCCCACAACAACTGTTGATACAGAAGGATTACTTAATACATACTGAATAGGAATATCAGATATAAATCGTTCCGAGGTTGATAAGTGTTTTATGACATTCTGGGCTTTATGAACTTCGTCAGAGGAATGATCAAGAAATGAAGTTGGTTCTTTATCAACCAACAATCCTTTTGCGAGAGCTCCTCTTACGATAACACCGATAGAGTTCTGTTGAAGTAAGTCAAGGCAGCTTTCTTCAGGTCTTCTGTCGAGCAGACTGTATTGCATCATTACGCTTACAATGTTAGAGCCGCTCACATATTCCCGGATTACATTGGGACGAATGGAAGAGATGCCATAGTGCTTTATTTTACCGTGTTGCTTTAGCAGCTCAAAGGCTTCGATGGTTTCATCAATCATATCATCCATAGTGCCACCGTGCAATTGGTATAGATCGATATAATCAGTCTGCAGTCTTGCCAGGCTTTTGTCAACCGATTCAAGTATATGTTTTCGGGAGGGATTCCAGTCAAAGCCATGACCACTAGCTTTTAACTGATTGCCAACTTTCGTAGCAATGATAACTTTGTCGCGGTTATTTTTGAACGCCTTGCCTACAATAATTTCGTTCTCACCATTATCGTAAACATCGGCAGTGTCGAAGAAGTTAATGCCATAGTCAAGAGCACTTTGAAGTATCATGATGTTCGCTTCATGATCGTCATGAAGTGACATACAACCAAAACTGATTTCGCTTATAAGAAGACCAGATTTACCAAGGAGTCTGTATTTCATGTGGAGCGATTATCAGTTAATTGTTATAAGTTAATCGTTTTACTGACAACAATTAACAATTAACTGATAACTACTGCACTTATGCGTACAGAGCTTCCTTTTGCTCGCTTACCTTTTCGCTGGTAATGTACTCATCGTACGTCATCAGTTTGTCGATGAAGCCGTTTGGTGTAATCTCAATGATACGGTTTGCCACAGTTTGTGTAAACTCATGGTCATGCGATGTGAAGATTACTGTGCCTGGAAAATCTTTTAACCCGTTGTTAAAAGCCTGGATAGATTCCAGATCAAGGTGATTGGTAGGTTCATCAAGGATGAGCAGGTTGGCGCCGGCCAGCATCATGCGTGATACCATACAACGAACTTTTTCTCCTCCGGATAATACCGAACATTTCTTAAATACTTCTTCACCAGAGAAAAGCATTTTGCCAAGGAAACCACGAACATAAACTTCATCCTTGTTTTCTTCTTCAGAAAACTGACGAAGCCAGTCAATCAAATTATCATCTGACTGGAAGAACTTCTCATTGTTTGATGGGAGGGAAGCTTTGGTAATAGTCTGGCCGAATTTATATTCACCAGAATCAGGCTTGACTTCATCCATTAATATCTGGAAAAGAGTTGTGATAGCAAGACTGTCTTTGCTCAACACAGCAATCTTATCTCCCTTGTTAACAAAGAAATCCAGGTTTTTGAATAATGGTTTTCCTTCAACGGAAGCAGATAAGTTTTCTACCTGAAGAATCTGATCACCCGCAGTACGTTTTTGCTGGAAGATAATAGCAGGGTAGCGTCTTGATGAAGGTTGAATATCATCAACAGATATTTTCTCCAGCAACTTGCGCCGGCTGGTAGCTTGTCTTGATTTGGATGCATTGGCGCTGAAGCGGGCAATGAATTCCTGAAGTTCTTTTTTCTTTTCTTCAGCTTTTTTGTTGGCTGATGAACGCTGGCTCAAGGCCAACTGGCTTGACTGATACCAGAATGAGTAATTACCAGTATATAAGTTTACAGCTTTAAAATCTATATCAACAATGTGTGTACAAACGGTATCAAGAAAGTGACGATCGTGAGATACAACAATCACAGTGTTCTTAAAATCCAGAAGGAAATCTTCTAGCCAGGTGATAGTATGAATATCCAGGTCATTGGTAGGCTCATCGAGAATAAGAATATCAGGGTTACCAAAGATGGCCTGAGCTAATAATACTCTTACTTTTTGATTACCGTTAAGTTCTTTAACGAGTTTGTAATGTTCAGACTCTTCAATGTCAAGACCGCTTAATAATGCAGCAGCATCAGAGGTAGCATTCCAGCCATTCATTTCAGCAAACTCAGCTTCCAGTTCAGAAGCACGGATACCATCTTGCTCTGAGAAATCGGGTTTCTCGTAAATGGCATCTTTCTCCTTCATAATCTTCCAGAGTTTGTCGAAGCCCATCATAACGGTATCCAATACAGTCTCCTCATCAAACTCATAGTGATTCTGACGAAGAACGGCCATGCGTTTTCCCGGATCAATTACAACCGAACCAGAATTTGGATCAACATCGCCTGCCAGAATCTTAAGGAAAGTAGATTTACCGGCTCCATTGGCGCCAATTACACCGTAACAATTTCCCCCAATAAACTTGATGTTTACCTGATCGAAGAGAACTCTCTTGCCGTACTGTAACGAAACGTTATTTGCTGCTATCATTTCTGTCTGAAAATAAGTCGCAAAGGTAGCTTATTATTCGTAATTGAATCAAGAGAATACAAACTTAGCTGATGTCCAAACAAAGAATTACTTTTGAATCTGTCAGGCAAATACACAGGAACTGATTGACCCTAATGATTCATATACCTTTGGCACTACGATCCCTTCTCACCCTAATGCTTCTGTCAACGTTTTCGGTTCTCTTTGCACAGACTGATTGTGTGCTGCGTAAGGATGAAGACAGCATCAAGGTTTACACTTGTCATAATGAAGGTTCCAAGTTTAAATCCATCAAATCTGACTTTACAATCAATACTACTTTTTCAACGCTTGTTTCTATGGTGCTTAACATAGACAACTATAACCAATGGCAATACAACACAGTAAACCCAAAGATTTTAAAGCGAATAAGTGATCACGAAATTATCTATTATGTTGAAGTCGAAGCTCCCTGGCCAGTAAGCAATCGCGATATGATTATTCACCTGATTGTTAAACAAGATCCTACAACAAAAACAGTAACGATGACGGCTGACAGTGAGCCGGATTATATTCCGCACAAAGAAGGATTGGTACGTGTACCAATGTCCAAGTCTACCTGGACGGTGAAACGATTATCATCAAAAAAGCTTGAAGTCCATTATGCTATCAAAATAGATCCGGGAGGATCCGTGCCTGCGTGGATGGTGAATATGGTTTGTGCTGAGGCTCCTTATGTTTCATTTAGTAATTTAAAGAGCAAGATTAAATCCCTGAAAAATAACCCTGCTCCCTTTATTGTTGATTAACTTACTTTTTCTTTCCAGTCTTTTATTTCCCGTTGTAAAACATCATACGATTTTTGAAGACTTTCTTCAAAGGATTCACTTGTCTTTTTAACGAAGAGATCATTGCCGGGAATAACCACTCTGACTTCAACAACTTTGTTGTCACGTTTGTCAGCTTTCTCAACACGCAGAACAACTTTATACTCTAAGATTCGGTCACTAAAGTGTGATAACTTTTCAAGCTTTTCATTTACCAGATCTAGTAAGTCCTGACGCGGTGAGCAGTCGATTGATTGAATACTGATTTTCATAAAAATGTAGTTGTTTTTCTATATTGGAAAGCTAACCAATTCTTTGAATTTTTCAACAGGATGTTTCTCATGCTTAGTGATGCTAAATGTCATGTTTGTTTATTAACTTGTTAGAATTCATTTTGCTGCATTTGTACAAAAACATGAAGATAGACAGTGCCATTTTTCGACCCGTTTCAATTACCATTTCTGAATCCATTGGAAGTGTTTCTGCTCTCGTACATGAGCCATCGGAAATGAAATATATTATGACATTAGCACACGGTGCAGGCGCGGGAATGACACATAAGTTCATGGAAGAATTAACTGTTGAACTTGGTAAGAATAAAATCGGAAGTATTCGTTACAATTTTCCATACATGGAGCAAGGACGGAAGATGCCAGACGTGCCCGCGATTGCAACTAAAACTGTGCATACCGTTATTCAAACGGCACATGATTTATTTCCCGCTACACTATTGATTGCAAGTGGTAAATCATTTGGAGGTAGAATGTCATCACAGTTACTTTCAAAAGATGACATTGAGTTTGTAAAAGGTATAGTCTTCTACGGATTTCCACTTCATCCCGCGGGCAAACCAGCAGTGGATAGGGCAGCACATCTTCAGGATGTTAAAAAGCCAATGCTCTTTCTTCAAGGAACAAAAGATACGTTAGCTAACGTTACGCTTATCAGCAATGTATGCAAAGAGTTACCAACCGCTACACTTAAATGGCTTGAGAAAGCAGATCACGCTTTCCATGTTCCGAAGCAAAATCTTATTCCTGAACTGGCATCACTAACATACCAGTGGCTTGAATCACTTTTGCTTGTGAAGTGAATTGATAGCCATCAGAATTAAGATACTCGCCACAATACATGTAATGGCAGGTACAAGAAAGAAATACACAAAACCTGTAATAGCGAAGCCAACGATGCAAAACAAAATTGGCCACAACAAAATGTAACTGGTTCTTGGGGCATGAATACTCGCGTTTGATATAAACCAGAGGATAAAAGCGAATGCAACCAAGGTAATAATAAGGTTAATGCTCATGCCATTATAGAACTCATCATAGCTTCTTGACTGGCCACCAATCGGAACATGGACCGTTTCCATTTGCTTGAATACTTCTTGAACTTGTGGTTCTGTTGATTTTTTACGGGTGATGTGTCCCATGGTGTGCCCGGCAGCAAAAAATATTATACAAGCCGAAGCAAAGCGAAGTAACATTTTAGCCTTCATTAAAATTAATGGTTAGATCTAACCTCTAATTTAATAAGTATGGCCAATTAATGTGATGGATAGAGTTCAGGATGCAGCATATGATCTTTAACTTCCTCAATCATAGAGAGTTCCTCGCTCGTGAAATCGGCAGATTGGGACTCATTTTGAGATTGAATGAACTTTTCAAGACAGTCATAAAACTGAAGTCTGTATTTCCAGACTAATTTGCTTCCAATGGCTTCTTTGAAATTACGAACTGCAGCTTTGTCGTCTATCCAGTAAAGATCGTGAATAGTTGAGGTTGTGGAGTTATCAATGTAACCAGGCATGAACTTTAAATCTGCATGCTCAAGCCTTTTTCTTACTTCTTCTCTGAAATCCGATTTACCCGTAATATATATTGTGTTCCAATTCATTCTAATACCTAATATTGTTTTGCTTATGTTTATGAGCCGATGTTTTATTTTTTGTTGATCTTCTTTAGCCAAACAAAGTTTTCAACAACACCCTTTTCACTCACATATTTTCTTAACGTTTTAATAATCTTGTTCATTTGCTAATACGAAGATACAGTATAAAGGTTTGTTTTTACAGACAATGTATTTACAGCAAACGCGTGCAATGAAAAATATTTTTATCACATCACGGTTCGTGTTAATGCAAACGATTAAGAATCATAATTTGATAGAGGAAAATGAATAACGATAAAAATATAATCAACAAGCATAATCACATCATACTCTATACCGATGGAAGTTGTAACACACAATTTAAAACCGGAGCATGGGCTGCTATTATTTTTATTAATGATCAGAAAAATACCTTACAAGGTATTGAGCATGATACAACGCATCAACGCATGGAGCTTAGAAGTGTGATTGAAAGTTTGAAATGGTTAACACTGCATCATGCTGATAGGAGGGATGTACATCTTTACACGGATAGTCAATACATAGTCGATCTTCCGTCCAGAAGAACAAAGCTGGTTAATCAACACTTCGCTACAAGCAAGAGTATACCTATTCGCAATGCAGATCTTGTTGAAGAGTTTTATAGAGTTGTAGATTCGTTTCAGTTGCAAATCAAAAAAGTAAAAGCACATCAAAAGAAAAGCAACAATCAATATGATGGTAACAGAGAAGTTGATCAACTATGCAGAAAAGCAACCCGTAATGCACTGGCTGATTAACGGAATCACTAATTGATGATGAGGCTACTATCAACCACACATATGAAATAAGTTGTTAGGAAATCAGCATATTGCTTTAATTCAGGCCCTGCTATGATATATCTTTTTACTTTTTCACGGAATGAGATCAGAAATCACCTCAGGCAGAATGTGTGTTGATTTGAGGAGTGAATATGGACAATTAGGTTATTGCAATTATCCGGTGTAAGTTTACAATGTTTTAGCAGAAATCATTCTGTACTAGTGAAGCAAGTCTCCAAATAGCGAGTTCCTTTCTACTCCCAATAGTTTTAGCTGAAATCAAGCGCCTGATTAGTACTCATTTGTAACATTCTCGATTTTGACATTGAGAACATTCGAGTTTATCTCAGAACATTTAATCATTTATAACAATTAATATCTATTACAATGAAAGAAGGAAAAGTAAAGTTCTTTAACAACCTTAAGGGTTTTGGTTTCATCACACCATCTGATGCTACGGAAGATGTTTTCGTACATGAGTCTGGTTTGATTGATAGCATCAAAGAGAACGACAAAGTACGTTTCGAAATGGAACGTGGCAAGAAAGGCATGAATGCCGTGAAAGTAGAAGTTATTGGATAATTAATATCCTTATCTGGCATCCTATCTCAAAAATCAGATAACTCTTTCTTACAAAAATTGAGAATAAGGGTGAAGCATTTCTTTTTGGTATAGCTGGATTTATCCTGCCAGTTGCCAAAATGTTATAGTACTTGTAAACAGTAACGTTTTGCTATCAATATTCCGGGTCTTACATCGGGTATTTGTAAAGCGTTACTGTTTCTATTTTGTGAAGAGTCTGGAGAACTTCGTCTTTTTGAAGGCAAAAAAAATGTCCTTCGGTATGAAGGACATCTATAATATCTGAAATTTATCAACTTTGATTACTCTGCAGCAACTGGTTCTGCAGGTACAGGTATTGGCTTGCGATTAACGTGCAGGACAAATTTCTTATCCATACTTAATTCATAAATAGCATCGCTCATTAATTCCATCGCTTTATTAGACTGCTGAAGCATAGACAGCAGATCATTGGCGATAATGGAATTTTTAATGTTATTAAGGGCCTTTCCTTTTGAAGCTTCCAGGGTAAATGAATAGCCTGACTTCACTTTTTCACCCATGGCCTTAAATTCATGAACAAACATCTTGTATTCCTGAGGCCCAACGGCCGAATCAGTCATCAGTTTAAGAAGTACCGGACGATACTTATTCCATACAGGTGCGTAAATGCTAATTTCCACGTGATTAAAGTTTGTTTATAGTTTTCACAGCGAAATCGCCGCTATGAGCGAAAGGGCCTGCAATGTAGCTCTTTTTCTGCGGACTTCATATTAAAACGTTGATTAGAAGCGATGGAATTCGCAAAGTATGGAGGAAAGAATTACCTTTGGACACAGTAAGTCTCTTATCTCATCCTTAGTTTTAATAGTCACTTGCGGACAGAACCGATTAGATTATCCCCTTGATTCGTTCTGAGTATCGTTAGCGGGATATCAAACATCGCCATAAACAATCAATGCCGGTGTTCGCTTTTTTGAATTGGATTATTATTAACTTTAAAACACACTACTAAAATCATCTATGGCTAAATCGCAAGAGACATTTAACAAGAAAGAAAAAGAGAAGCAAAAACAGAAAAAGAGGGAAGAAAAAGCCCAGAAAAAATTAGATCGTAAAGCCAATTCATCTAATAAAGAGGTAACATTCGAAAGCATGATTGCCTATGTTGATGAATATGGTAATTTCAGTTCTACCCCACCAGATCCTACAAAGAAAAGATCTGTCAATGCTGATCAGATTGAGATCGGTGTTCCCCGTCGCAGAGAAGAAGCTCCTGAAGAGGCAGGTCGCACAGGGGTGATAACGTTCTTCAACGAATCAAAAGGTTTTGGTTTTATAAAAGATGCGAAGTCTCAGGAAAGTATATTCACTCACATCAACGGTCATATAGACAAGTTAAAAGAGAACGATAAGGTTACATTCGAAGTGGAGCAAGGCATGAAAGGCCCTAACGCTGTGCGTGTTAAATTATTGAAGTAATTATATCAGTCAAAATTCATTATTGCACCATACTGCCAAAAGCGGTTGGTGCATTTTTTATTTCTCAACACCTGACATTTTTTCAATGCATGAATCTTTGTTGTCATGCCCGCCGTATGATCGATTCATACTATTTTTAATTTATGTCAATTCAAAGTGATTTCGTTAGCCAGGTAGTCGATAAAATTAAAGGTGATCAGAATGTACTCGGCCTTGGTGTTGCAGGTTCGTGGATAACAGGTGAGATTGATTCTTATTCTGATGTTGATCTTGTTTTGGTAACCACTGAAAGAGTAGCCCCGGATCGCGGACAGATGATAGCTTACGCTGCTAAGTTTGGCGACCTCTTAAATAACTTCACAGGTGAGCACGTTGGCGAGCCTCGTCTGCTGATCTGTTTATACAACAATCCACTGATACACGTTGATATTAAATTCCTGGTAAAAGAAGAATTTTACGCCAGGGTAGAAGATCCTTTCATTGCCTGGGAGCGCCAGGGTGCTTTATCATCCATCCTAGCAAGCACAAAATCAGAATGGCCAAAAATTGACTATCAATGGATTGAAGACCGATTCTGGACTTGGGTACACTATATTGCCGCTAAAATTGGCAGAGGCGAGAACTTCGAAGCACTTGAAAGTTTGTCATTCATTCGTACCAATGTAACGGCACCTTTGTTACAATTGAAGAATGGTAAATTACCTCGTGGACTCCGCAAAGTGGAAATTTCATTTACTCAGGGTGATGTGCAAAAGCTTGTTGCGACGGTGCCCGAGTATTCAACGAAATCAATAATTCGGGCTCTGCTGCAAACTATTGATTTATATCAGCAGCTTAGAGTTGAATTGTATCCAGATTCAGTGGTATTCCATGAGAAGACACAAGCCACCGTTCTTGAATATCTTGAGCTTATTTCGAGGCGGGCCTTGAATTCAAAATGACAGGTCATAAGAGATGTGTCTAATACATTTCTTAAGGTTAAGGGGCTGGATCGTCTGAATCAGCCTCAAAGCGCCCTTAAATAGAATTAATTTTTAACGACTTTTTGCGCAATTTGCAATCCCGATTTCGGTGTGGAAGGAGTTTAAATATATTCTTTTGTTATTCGCCAAAACTTCGCTTTTTTACTGATTGGAAACTCTTACATTTTTAGTTTTTAGCTATTGAAATCTCCGCTTACCATAAAAGATCTTGTCAATCTGCTTTACCAGAACAGGGAAGTAGTGGAGATGCTTTTTGGTAATAAGGATTCCCTCAATAAATCCGAGATCCTAGCTCGGGAAGATATGACGGATGAGAAGCTGGAGAAGCTGGTGGCCTACGAAATCATCCATGAAAACAATAACATCATAGGGCTGGATGACCGGATTACTACCTTCATTGAAGAATTTCTGGAAATAGGTGAAGTTACCACCAGTTTCATCAATGATAATATTCAGACACTTAACGAAAATCTGAAGTACTATCGCATTGATAGCAATCCCAAGTTTTTGCGGAACATCAAGCGTTCGCTGAAGAAGATCAATTCTACCACATCGCGTGAAGTAATGAAGCTTCACAAGAACATAGATGATACCTATAAAAACCAGGACAACTATGTTATCAAACTTCAGGAGTTGGATAAGTATAAAAGAAAGCGCGATGATATTATTGACCTGATCAAAGAGTCTGAACAAATCATTTCTGAGGCTCAAGGATTTTTCAATACCATCATTGATGCGGAGCTAAATTCAATCGTACTGGATCTTCGCTATGTGCTGGTACGCAACCGCGATTATCTCAATGAGATTCAGGCGCAGATCATTGATTTCATTAACAAGATTCAATATCAGTCTGAGATTTATAAAAAGATTCAGCGTCTTAAAGAACTTAAAGATTACGAAGAGCTTAAATACAAGACCAATTTTGTTGATGTTGTAGCGGGTACAAACGCGTTGATGTTTCAGAAGCGGAATATTTTGCGTTCGAGATTATCACTCGACTTTTTGCATTCAGATCATGGCTACATGTTAACGCAAAAAGTAGCGGCACGCCTTCATCTCTTGCGAAATAATCATCGTAAACCAGCAGGAAAAATGGCTGCGGGATTTGATGATAACAACCGTGAGGAATCTGCCAGTCTCAACATTGAAGGTCTGGTTGATAAATTCCTACAGACAGATACTGATCTGTTTCAGTTTGTTCTCAATTACAAATTCCCGGAGAAGGCAGGTGATCTAAGTCTTGAAAAACGAATCTCACTATACGTTGGAATTTCAATTGACTACGACAACAAGATTATTATCTCTAATAAAATTGGCAAAATGGAGATTGTAAATGAAAAGAATCAAAAGCTTAAGGTAGGCTATGCTATTATTAAACCAAACCGGAAGGCGCTAGTATGAACATACCCAAGCAAACGCCAGAGATTTTCAGTATTCTCAGTAAAGGAAACTTTATTAGCTCCAATGGTAGTAAAGGAAAGCTTTATGAAGTGATTAGCTATGAAGATAATTTTCATATTCTGAAAGAGTTCTTTGGTCATACAGGCTATATCCTGGAACACGGACATAATTATTATTATTTCAGCCAGTTGGAAGAGACCAACACGCTGATGGAGAAAAAGCTAACTGTTGGTACGAGATATCGAGTAACACAAATTGCAGAAGAGTGTTTTTCGAATGAGCGTTTGAAACAAAAAATATTGGCTTTATCACGAAAAGAAAAAATGGTTGATAAGGTTGCTGAGATTGCGGGAGATTTAACAACAGGCGGATTTTTTGAACAGGAAGATGAAGATACCTATAAGGTGATGGATGCTATCCACTATCTGGAACAGGTAATTTCGCTTATAACAATTGAAGATGATGGAGAACAGACGAATCCTTAACCGGATCATATTTATAAATATTGCCAATACCGATTATTCAGCCATTGAAATAGCAGGCAACACCTGTTTTGTTGGTACGAATAACATGGGTAAGACTACGCTTCAGCGTGCTATTCTTTTTTTCTATAGCGCTAATACGCGCGGACTCGGTATCTCAACGTCGCAGAAATCTTTTGAAGACTACTATTTTCAATATCCTAATTCATACATCATTTATGAGATTGCCACAGAGGAAGGTTTCTTTCATGTGATGATCTACAGGCATAATAAACTCTTCTATCGTTTTGTAGAAAATGCCTTTGTTCAGGAGCATTACATTGTTGATGGCGACGCACAATTACCCAAGGCTGTGCTTGCTAAATTAAATGAAAGTAAAATTGCCTATAGCGATCAGATTGAAACCTTTGAACGTTATCGCAATATCATCTACGGAGCAGATCCTGATAAGAAGTACAAGAAGTTTGCTTTGATGAAAGGCAATAGTAATTACCATAACATTCCGTTAGCGATTACGTCTATTTTTCTAAGCTCAGAGTCGGTAATCAAGGCAGAGTTTGTTAAAGAATGTATTGCCAATTCTATTAGCTCCAAGCATACAACCATTGAGTTAAAAACTGTTGAACGTCAGCTCCGCCAATTCACAGAACGTTATCATGATATTGAAACATTCTTTAGAAAAGAAAATGCACAGCGTAGTGATCTGATCAGAGATAACTTTTCTCAGATACAACACCTTAAAGTTAAACAACGTACGCTTGCAACTGACCTGGGTGGAGCATTGAAGTATGCGGAG
>Ga0310811_10003232_pt1 | contig 20477 bp, 21 predicted proteins | sample YCmetagenome_FD_207642 | JGI IMG/M metagenome (GOLD analysis project Ga0310811, IMG submission 207642) | Soil microbial communities from experimental microcosm in Duke University, North Carolina, United States - YC | ecosystem: Engineered > Artificial ecosystem > Soil microcosm > Unclassified ...
TGGTACTACTAGGAGGCATGCTGGACTGAATATGCATAAGACAACCATACAGTTGCAAAATTTCTTGCCCCTTGTGACATGCTTTGTCATTATATTCTCCACTTCAGCTACAATCATATCACCCATTGGAGAACTTGCAAGTCCAAAAGCAACCTTTCATAACACAACAATTAGGGGAAGGTTTTCTTAAAAATAGTATCATTACATTATTCTCTGTAAAAGAACTACCTATGTACCAGGTAGTAATAAGGGTAGCAGACAAGTATTGATGCTGCAAGACATTCTGCAACTCTGGGTCATGTCCATTATATCAATGTGGCAACTATTCCTATGACACATCTTTGCACAAACTGAATATTGACTCCCATTCAGGAGGATGAATGCCACTGGACACATTGCTCCAGTGACCCACAAAGTGGTGAGAAGAGATAACTAATGTGACCTTATCAGTATACACAAGTCATTTTAATCAAATTAATGCACTGTAGCCTCTGAACAATGCTCACCCAACTTCAACCATCTGAGGGTCCGGCTACATGTTGACTTCTGACTTATAATAGACTTAGATGCTATCTTTTCATTGTATCTTGTTATCTTGATCACACCATTATACCACACTGTCCATTGCTTCTGCATCTTATGGTGCTCCTTCTTGACTTCTGTACCATATGGTATTCCTGCTATGTCGCACCAGTCCCTGTAGCAATGATGCATCAAGTCTGCTAACTACAAGTCACAGGTGATGCATCAAGTATGCTACTTAGCCTTGATTTTGATGCATTACAACATGCTAATTAGCAGTCCTATAGTCCATAGCCCGGTCAATTACTTTGCAGCTCAGTCATTTGTATTTTGGTCAATTTTTCAGTCGAGTCTTCAGCAACTTAGTTCACTTTGAATATCAAATAACAGCCGGTGATAGATTGAACATCAGGTACACTACTAGGAACAGTGATCAGGTACAGCACAGAAGTAGGTTAGGGAATGTTAGGAATCATGAGGTCTGGTAATGAATGTTTGGCCAATTGAGGTGGCAGGTCAATGGGATCTTACAGCGAAAGAAAGAGTGCCCATAGGACATGAAAATGGTCTGCAAGCCTGCAACGGATGTTAGCCTGTCGGGCAGCATAAGCTTGCAAACCTTTGATGTCAGCAGCACACTCCCCAATGCATGCCTTTCCCTGTTCTTCCCACCATGCTTGCTGCCAGGTAAAAATTCCAGCACCCTGTGCATCTCTTCTCTGAGTAATTCCACCTCTTCTGACCATTGCAGTGCCCTCACACAGCTTTTGCACCACTCAATTCGCACACCTTATAGTATGTTAGTTTGCAAAATATAGACCACAATGAGTGCTTACCATTGTCGTCACCATCATCACCATGATCAACACCATCCATCATCCAAATCCATGATACATGACATCTCCCTTCACCAGTAGCATATGGGTCCATGAGGGGCTTAACATGATCATCCACCAGTTCCTGCAACCTGCCCTGCCAACCATTCTTCTTCATGATTGTAGCTAGGTTCTTGAGTGCCATCCACACTGACTGGTATTGTTTCATGCAGTCCATGCACCTTCGGTGGATGTGGGCAAGGGCATTCTGAGCACAAGTATTTGCACCTTGACCACGCACTCATTCCCTTTTGAATGTCAGTAAGGAGCAGTGAATCCATAGACACTGCTGAAGTTCTTCCAGTGTATCATGGGCCTGCGCATAGTGCAATTCCCATTTGTCGTCTCATAGGCGTGGATTGCATGGCTTGGTTCCCAGCCATGAAGGTAACCACAGGTGTATACATTCAGCATTCTCGTGGCCTTTACGTGCAGCTGCCTGATCAATAAGGCCTTGAATGGCTGGGAGGTAAAGGACCTGTGTACATTGCCACATATTGATCCTATGGCGAAGTGAGTTCCGCATCTGCATGAGACTGCCTTCCAAAGTATGTCAGCTTATTTATGACTGTCAGAGGGCAATTACTTACTGTTCCTCTTCCAGGTCTATGCCAGAAGCAATGAGCATGCTGGGTGAAATTTCTGGGTGCAAAGAGGAGTCTATACCTTGCTGAAGCTCCTCAGCCTCCAGCTCCACGAGCTTTAGCCTTACTCCTGCTTGTGTTATAGCTAGACAAAATGATTAGTCCAAGGTAACTGTATAATAACAGAAAATACTCACCCATGGCTTTGGCCTTGAGCAGATTACAGATTAATGTATCATTTGGATTATCCTCCCAAGCTTGCATTTCTGCTAACCATGCAGAGTGATGCTTGAGAGTGATGACAGCATCAAATTCCTCAAATGCAAGTGCATGCACAGCCCTCTCAGCAAGAGCATCCTTCATCTTGTACAGGAGAGATGCGCCCAATCCAATGGTCCTTTTCCAATTCCAATCTCTGAAGTGGTCATCCAGTGTGTCATGACAACAACCAGGACCCATTGCTTTTGTACTTGATGCCATGGGGTTGATATTCGACCAGCCCCTCTCTGGGGCTTCACCATCTGTCCAGCCAACAAAATACATAAAGTTAAAGGAGAAGATTGTCTGACATTTGGCAACATGTGTGGGGAGGTGAAATTTTGGTACAAAGAAGCATATGACCTTGCTGAGATGGTCTAAGCTGTGGAATTGAGGGAATGACTTCATGTGGGCCCAGAGGTTTTTGTGCCATTGGCACACAATATTTTATGACACATTGAGCATTTTGAGCTGCGTACCACATAAAATTGAGAAAAATAAGTAATCCATGTTGATGTACCTGTCAAGTGCATGATAAGACATGGAACATACGAGCAAAGTGAGAGTGTGACTTACTTCTCGCCTTTCTGCAGATCCCCGACTCTGTTTGGCCGTTTAAAATTATGATGGGCACAGTCTACTGTCCCCACGCCTGTAGCTGCAAGCCCTTGTGACTGTTTTGTATCTGCCATATTGACAGCGTTGTGACTTGAACACGTGCTTTTCTGTAAGACATTGTGAGCATGAATCAATTTATTAATCAGTAAGTCACATACCTCCTGCGCATCAGTAAGATGCTTGGCCAAGAAGGCCTTGTAGTCCTTCTTGTCAATGAAGTACACCCAGCCTTTTGAAAGACTTGGGTCTGCTTGATTGCTTGATATGTTCTGCCTCTTCAACCAAAAGTTCGTGTTGATGGCTAAAAATACTGCATACAACCACCTAAAGACATCAGGCTTACATCATGATCAATTTCTGTAGTACAATGCACCATTTTGCTTTTGTAGCAGTTTCCCAGCCATCAGGTAGATTCTTCCCTGGCTGCAGACACACTGGACATAGAACTACACATTCACCCTCTGATGTACCATCTATGCCACTGGGATCATGACCATGTCTGAAACGTTTCAGCATTGTGAGATGCTGCCACTCACAAACCATCTGCATGAATCTGTCATAACGATCCTAAAGTAGACTATAAGAAACTGCAGGAGCATGTATAGATATAGGTGTACTGGCATGTGTTTCATCATTCCTGTATTATCCATCAGTCGAATGAGGGAATCTTAGAACTCATAAGCCGATGCCTTTGACTTGAAAGATAGAATTTGATAGTAGTGCAAAAGTTGAAATGTTGACGCTGTCCTAGGGTCAGTCGACGTTGAAGGGAACCATCCATGGCGAAGTAGCTGTTTGACATGTCTCTTGGATGTTTCACAACCACAGAAGTCGAGGCCTATTTCATGTATTCCATTTGTATCTATCAGCACAAAGTCGTCATTGAATGCTGACTGCAGGAGGATGCATAGTTGACCAATGGGATGCCCAAGTTGCACTTGGAGGCCTAATGTCTTCAAAGAAGATACCTTGAAGAATACACTGTTCCATTCCTGCAAATAAATCAGCAGATTTTAATCTTTCTCAATCAATATCACATACCTGTATGTGATGGGTGGGAGACCGGGCATGATTTTCCAGTGAGCATCCACCACAGTACAGTTGCATATCATTGCAATCCTGACATCGGAATCTTGCAGGATCAGTGCAACAGCCTGGACATGTGTCCCTAGCATTTTCACCACATCCATCCAACCAGATAATCTCTGAGAGATATGTATCATGTTCCTTTATCAAAACAAGGAGGGAATTGTCCTGACAAGGACAGTGAGTAAGCTAAAGAAACAGCAATAGTAACGACCACTCACTCCAGCTGTGCGCTTGCATTTCTGACTTTGAGCCATTGTTCCATCTTCGCCAGCATCCATGGACATTGAAGGTTCATCAAACATCGCAAAATCAAACTTGGTGCTTCTGTCCTCAGGCCCTGCAAATTGGGAAGACTGGAGTGTGGTTGAAGGTGATGGGCGACAAATGAAATGGCCAGCAGACACCTGCATATTCCCATCTTGACATCCTGAAAATCTGAAGGCGGTATGGACAGTCTGTTGCAACTGTGAGGTAGACGGTGGTACATAGTGATTCAGCTTGGGTCGTTTCGTTTGTTGACTTGTGGTAGCATCTCTTGGGCAGTGGGATCAGGCAATGGGCTTGGACATGAGAGGGTGTTACACAATGTGACATGTTTATGTGACAGATGCTTGTAACTCATTGAAGTCAAACCCAGACTCATCAAACTGTAATGACTCATCAAACTCACGAACCGCAATGCAAGAACTGGCTAGTAGCTACCTGAAGGGTTTTGGATCACCCAATATGGGTGGCTCTCCCAGTACAAAAGCCAGAGGTCAGTTCAAAGTTCCAGCATCAATTCTCCTCCCACTTACACTCAATGATGATCTCCATGAGCAGGATAGATGCCATGCCTGCAGCACCTATTGCTGATGGTAATAGTGGTAATGGCACTGGTAAGCAATGATATACCCGAGCGCACTCAGCTTCTTACTAGCAGGATATAGATGCTGTGCCTGCAGCGCCCATTGCTGATGGTGATAGTGGTATCAGCACTGGTAAGCAATGATGTACCCAAGCACACTCGGCTTCTTATTAGCAGGATATAGATGCCGTGCCTGCAGCACCCATTGCTGATGGTGATAGTGGTATCAGCACTGGTAAGCAATGATGTACCCAAGCACACTCAGCTTCTTACTAGCAGGATAGATGTCGTGCCTGCAGTGCACATTGCTGATGGTAATGGTGGCAATGGCACTGGTAAGCAATGATGTCCCCAAGCACGCCATGCTTCTTACTAGTGTCCTACAGATAGTCTCACTGCGCTCTTAACCCAAATGAACATTACTGGGGAGCAAGCATTTGATGTGACCTCCATGATCCATGATGTGGTCCAGAACATGTTGGTTGCCACTGTTTCCATTATCAGCGCTGTTTCAACCACTTCAGCTTCAGCTTCACCCACCCCAGCATCAACTCCTGTTCCAACTATCACTCCATCACCTGTGTTAGTGCCTGCTCCACCAGCTGTAGTGCCTCAGGTCGATGTGACCTACCATGTGCCAGCAGCTGATGCTACAGGACCCTTCTACTGGGTGACTTGTGGCTGCTGCATTAGCATATTCTCTACTTGGTCAGTGATTCGCTTTATTTCAGATTCATGGTGGCTGATTAGGGATTTGCCAACAGGCAATGGACCTCCTCCCATGTGATCAGCATGAGCAGGGCCTCCAAAGGCATTCGGTTGATGGAAGAGGCGATTGACCACAGTGAAATGGAGGTGTTGACATAACATATACCTGAAGCTTTTACATAGTAGCAAAGTGTGAATCACAATGCAAAATATGTGATTCAAAGTGGCATTAGTGCATAAGCCTCTCAAGCCTATTCAAAAGTCTGTGTAGTTCTGGTACAAAAATCCCTTGAGTAAATGAACGACTGCTAACTCGGCATCTCCATCGCTGAGCACATGATAATAGATGTCTTCCACCATAGTGATGGTGTTCCTCATGCTCCTGCACACTTGATCTGTGGCTTGCCACTCATCACAGACCCCACATAGTTGAAGGATACCATCTTGTCCTCAACTAGCCCTGTCAAGGAAGTCCTTGATGCTCAACATCACATGGTTGAGAATTTCTCTATCTCTGTGGCTTCCGGGAGCATCTGGGATAGACTTCACATATTCAGCAAAAATGCCCAAGGTGAATATTTGAGGAGATTTAATATGCTGCATGAAGTTGTCCTTGGCATATTTGACCACAGTGATACAATCAGCTAACGTCTCTCTAATATTTATATTAAAAACACAGTGACAATAGTAATATTTAGCACATACATTGATTCTTCATCGCTCACAGACTCATCGCCGCCCTCATCTGAGTTGTCACCTGCGTGCTTGTCGTCATTGCCATCATCATCCTTTCGATGATTTTTGTTGATGTGGTATTTTTCCTTCCTTTTTGCAAGAATCTCTTCATGGCACCTGCATCTGTGATCAGGGCATCGTAGGCTAGATGAAATAGATGATACTTACTTAGCATAGTACCAAGAACATTTTGCTCTCATAGCTTGAAGCTTAGCCGCTTTGGTTTTGTATTTGATTGGAGGGGCCATAGGGTATGGTGAAGCAACAGTGAAGTTTGGTATGGAGAGAGAGAAAAGAGGAAATAAAAAAGAGCTTTGGAAGCTTCGATTTGTCGGACTGTATTAATTACGAGCCTCTGTTCAAATGTCAATGGCCCATGGTGCTGAGTACTACACTGCAAATGCTGTAGATATAACTAATTGTAAGTGCGGTGCATGGCATGGATGATAATCAGCACATCTGCTCTTTGTGAGATGATGGGCATGCACCTGCTAAAGTATTGCTGCAGTGTAAGTGCAGCATTATTGGTTGGACCTTAATCTGCAAGTCAATATTGAAGTTTCAAGTTGTGTTTGGAGTGAACTGACCTTTCCAAGTCATTATTCAGTGACTTATTGTGATATGAGTAGTCCTTAATCATCACCGGAGTAGGTTGGACATATAGGTCGGACCTTCATAGCTTTGACCTGTGAAGTAGTACTACTAATCATAATCATGGTAGGACCGCAATCAGTTTCAAGTTGCACTTGTCCAGTTCAAAATGAACTATGCTTACATTTTCATGCTGAACATGCAGCAGACATGACTGGGCTACTAGTATACCCAATTCATTGCATGATAGTACGTCTGAAGGAGATATCACTGCAAACTAGTAGCATGGTAGGACCATATTAATTGACTGCATTTCAAATTGTTCAATGTACCAATTACTAACTTTACCATAAGCAAGCACTCTCGCAGGCCAACTCTGAGTCATCCATTAGTCAATGATGTTCAACGTTCAAACACTGGTGCTCACAGAATATTTACAGGTAAGTATTCATATGAATTAACTGCTGGTATGCACCAATAACTCACTAGGTTGAAGCACTGTCTGGTCCAGACCCTGCTTCAATGATCAAGTGCTTCCAATCTGCTGCAGCTTTGGTGGTACTTCCTACAGCATCTATGTCCCTCAGGTCCGCCTTGTGGCTCAACATTTGTTGCTATGGGTTGGGCTGATCTTTTTCAGAACGGCATCACTTGTGAAGGTACGGACCATGCTTATTTTTACCCAGTGGTGGTCATAAGTTTTATTTATTTCACAGTGACACAACAGATCAAAGCCTTTATTTATGCAAACACTATCTACTGTGACAGAGAGATTATAGATATTGAGGTTGAAATATTGTACTATGTAGCATCATTTTGTGAGTCTCCCAGAGATGGTAATGGCAATGACCCTTGCAGATGTTGCCAGGTGCATCTGAGAAACGAGGACCTTCTCTGAATTAAATTAGATTCAAAATGTCAAAATAGAGTGACTGCTAGTAAAGAAAGACAGCAATTCGGTCTAGTGATATGGTCTAGCGATTTGGTCTAGCGATTTGGTCCATCAAAATGGGCTCTATGATATTCAAAGGATGAAGATGAAAAAAACATCCCTCCCTAACTCACTATGTACTGAAATTATCAGCTCATCCCTCCAGTCTGACCGCTGTATGTGCCAGGATGCCATGACTCTGCTCCTACTGATCTTGTAATAGATGCCTCAGAAATGGACAAGCAATGAGCAAGAGGAATTTCTCACCTCCATGTTGGGAGAATTTTGCATGCACGCCGCAGACAAGAAATACAAGGAGTTCTGGAAAAAAGTCAACAAAATGTTTTTCAATAAATGGCCAGAGCGAAGGGCCCTCTTTGGTGACTTGCCAACTGACCATGTCCTTATGCCAGATCAAGTGAAAGATTTGGCAAATGCTGTGGAAAGTCGTGAGCAGGTAAGCACTACCATCTGTGTTTAGAGCATGCGAAACACGCACCAACTCATTTTGATCAGCAACTAGTTACATGGTACCATTGGCAGAAAAACCCTGCTTGTCTGGGCTGCACGAGTGGTGTTAAAGGAGCTTTAAAGTTTGACACTGTGTTAGCTGGTGGTGTCAAACTTAAGGGGACCCACACACCACAAAAAATGAACATTTACTCCTACAAATACTATGAAGAAAAAGTCAAGGACACTGCAGATGCCAAAATCAGAGTAGAGAAAGTTACTGACTGTGGGCCAAAGCAGAACAAGCGCCATATGTACTCTGTAGAATGTGAAGAAGTCAAGAATAAGGTTGAAAGGAGTTACCAAAAGGCAAAGGCAAAGCATGCAAAAGCACATCTACGCCAGAAGTTAGGGAAGATGCCAAAAAATTGATGACATGACCAGGATTAAGTACATACTTCTGTCGTTGTTCACATGGTTGAATCTCAAGCGCATTTAAAAACTGCAGGGCTATCCATGAGCTTGGTCCTATGCTTGATCAGATCCTTAAGTACCTTGCATATGCCATGGGTGGGTGGAAGTTCACGATCTTTATGGGAGGGGATGATCCTAGCACTGGAGAGGTGTCTGTTTTCAACTGAGTGATGCATGTTGATGAAGAAGTGCACTTACTAATATTATGAAGCTATCATGTTGGTGAACTTGAGAGTGGGGCACAGTTTGATCAGACTTACACCAATTTTGATGTGGTGCAGGCTGCATTCCTAACCTTCATTAAAGATGCTCTCGGTATGTCAATATAACTGTCAGTTCGAAGGCATGCACTCACCTTTTCACTAGCATGACTCAGATAATGAGGAAGCAGGAGATTCATCAGACTCACATGATAGTTCAGATGAAGAGGACTTGGATGATCTCCTACCAAACAGCATTCATCAAATCAACACTGCAGGCATGTACCAGATGACTCCTCAGTCTGAGTCATCCATCAAAGACGATTTTGCTGCTGGCATAGCATCAACTGATGCATCACTCCCACATACACAAACCTTAGGTAATGCATCACCTGGTTCTCAGCTCCCAAGTGATTCCCACTTTGCTTCATTCAACAACCCCTCCGACCTACCCATGTTTGACCACAAAGTGTTTACTGCTCTCATCAATGACCCAAATTTCAACATCAGCATTTTAGATGCTGTCCCCAAATGCCCCCCCTTCAATCCACCCCATATCCCAAAGTCTTTATCCCTCTGGCTCCTCACACTGATGACACATCATCCATCCAATATCCTGAAGTCTTTATCCCTCTGGCTCCTCACACTGATGATCCATCATCCATCCAATATCCCGAAGTCTTTATCCCTCCGGCTCCTCACACTGATGATCCATCATCTACCCAATATCCCAAAGTCTTTATCCCTCCAGCTCCTTGCACTGATGATGCATCTACCCAATATCCTCAAGTCTTTATCCCTCCAGCTCTTCATGCTGATGATGCATTATCTGACCAATATTCCCAAGTTGTTATCCCTCCAGCTCCTCGTGCCAATGTCAAAAATGTGGGAACACTCAACAAATCTGATGGTGCTGGTGCTGACCCAGATGCTGAAGGTATGCGGAATGCAGAAGCACCAACTTCATTAGTCCAAACAAAGACTCAGTGTTGTCATGGAAGGCGCACACAACAACATTCACAATTGACCACGCCAACTTCCTCAGCAAATGAAATCCAACCACTCCCAGAAGGGCATTGCTGAGTGCACAAACCCTTCAATGCAAGAGAATGTGACAATGATATTGGCAGGCCAATGAAGTAAGTCAGTCATTCATGTGCTTCAAGTTGCATTGTACTGATATGACTACATCCTAGGCATGCTCAACATACATAATCAGTAAATAGTGTCTTATCTACATATCTTGTTGCGAGTATCCAAGTCAGTTATAGTGATTAATTGAATGTTGTGCAACAAACAAGAATGAAATGTAAATGTGCACTATCACATTGTTCCACATGCCCGGTGCAAGCAGATGCACAGGAAGATGCTCAGTTTGAAGTTTAAACATTCAAGGAGCAATAAATTCATATACAAGCAGACCGGTTGCCTTCGGACGTCGCATCTGTTTTACAATCAATTACAATAACAGTTGTCTGTATAACAGGAGAGTCACGCAAATTGGTGCCACGGGATGAAACATTTCGTACTTATATATTGTTGAATAGAAAGGGAGCTGGACTTGGTGATAAAAATCTGAAAAATGATGTCATGCACATATTTGAGTAGTGAAAGCTTCACTGAAGACTGTGGAAGGGTAAGAGGCCTCCCAAAATCAAGTTAGATAGCCAGATGCCTGGATCTAGTGTAAGTAAGCAAGGTACAGCATAGGTAAGCAAGGTACAGACAAGGGAAGTGGGTTTCACCAGGCACGTCTGGTACAGTAATGCACCATCACTTGCATTGGTAAAACTTTGAGAACGTCTCACAACACAACAACACATTTTTAAAAAAATCGTGATTGACAATTACTTTCTAATACATGAACTATTGTGTATGATAGAATATTGAGAGCATCAGAACATGTGTTGTAGAGTGGTGAATGAATCAAGAATAAGGCCTTTATCAACCCTCCACTGTCACTTGTGTCAGTCCCAAAAATTGTATTACTCAATGATAAGAACTAATTTTACATGATTAATTATTGCTGATAAGCACTAGCAATAAGCTGATCAAACCTCTGAGCTCCCACCATCAGAACCTCAGGTGAAAGCCACAAATTTTGTTCTGCATTGAACTGACCACAAGTCTGTCCTCCCTTGAGCCTTCGTCAAAGTGTATCAGCACTGACAGTAACAGGTTTTTTCATCGCTTTCCACTTCTCTGCAACATCTCTGCAAATGGCCTTTCTGCTCTTCCTCTCGCTTTCAGGCTTCTTCTGCTCATCACGGTATTCCTTCATCGCCTCTGCATAAGATTTTTCTTGCTCAGCATGAGCCATCTGTTTCTTCTTTGCTATGGAGCGGGCAATACCAGGCATTTTGTAGGAAAGATTTTGTTAGTACGCAATGCACCAGATCATAATGTGCCCACCCTGATTTAGCTAATATCTGTCATGCATAATGTACTTAGATATGATAACTCGTTGATTGTGAAGTTTTGTGTAACCCTTCACTGGCATTGAACTGGCACATCAGGAATGCTACAATCCTTACAAACAACACATGTCAGATGTCAGTAAAGGTAATCTTCATTGATATATGAAGTTTGAGTGCACCGCAAAAATCATTCAAAGGTGCTATGTACAGAAAAGTGAAATTTCAGCTATAAATTGCAACATCGTGACCTTTCCTCCTGGCAGATTTGAGATATTATACTAGCCATACATAGCTCTACATGCCATGAAAATAAATCAGCAAGAATTGTGTCTAAATAATGTGATTTGACAATGTTGTTGTGCATCGATGCAAGTGATGGTGGAAACGCAAGCGGCGGTGGATTACTGTATAATGCCAGCAAACGGAAGCTGGGTGCAGCCCAATTTGGTGCGGAAGGATGATGCATCATTATGACAGTATAGCCTGGTTGACTATACAAGCAACTGAGTGTGTTGAGTACGAAGACCGAGAGTAAACGAACGTGATTATGTAAGTAGGTAAGTCACGTGTGACGATGACCGTTATTGTCGTTTGTACTGACTTCCAACACTACTACTAGGGGTCGGCATTGCCGACTTGTGACCATGCGGATTTATTTTTAATTTTTGTTATAAATGGGATTTTGGATAAATACAGATTGGGAAAAGTACAGATAGATTCAGTCTTCAGATGAGCGCAATTTCTTTGATGCTGGCTGTCCTGGAACGTCTGAGTCTTCACTTGGATTCGGACATTTATAGTTAGGTGGCACATGGATGCGACCAAGCTTCAGTATTGTTACCTTCATTGGGGTTGCTTGGAAGGTATCGGTCTGTTTGATATACCAATGTTGGATGCCAAATTGAACTTCCACTATCGCTCCGTTTAAAACCTCGTTGGCGTGTTGAGGTTGTACAAGGAGGTTGTCATGGTAGAGGGGAAGTGGCTGCGCTTCAAACTTGTATTTGATAGCGTCAAACTCTTGGGCCATCTCATCGGGAATTGGCCATTGTTTGGTTTCCTCGTCCATTTTAGTTGCGTTCTCTGCATTTTCTCCATGAGGAGAGTCTGGAATGATTTCGTTCTATAGATGGTGTTATCTAGGACCGTTCCGGAAGATTGAGAGACTTACACGGGCAATGAAAACATTGTGAGCGAAACGCAACATCTTTCCCATAACATCTTCGTAAATCATATTTTTGTGTACTCCTGTCTTACCGACTTGGTTCTGTAATGCTTCCAAATTATTTATACCAGCGATAAAGTCAGCGCCAAGCTCAGCATTAGCTGGGCGTGATATGTAGAACTGGTATTTCGCTTTTTCGAGCGGACTCATGCCACTATCAAAGTGATTTCCCGCTGGTCCACATTTAAGGCGATATGCTGAAATGCGACCAACTATTGTTGCCACGTAGGGTTCTTCGTCAGAATTAACGACTTCTAGCCCTGTGGAGGTGTGTTGCCAGGTAGTGGAAGCGAGGAAGTTGTGAGATCCGGCATAGCTGCTTTGATTGGAATGATTAACATGATAACTGTGAGCATCAAATTGCTGGGACATGACGGTTGTGGTATGACGCGTGTTTTGTCAGATGATGCACTATTAACTTGAAACATCTGATTATGTCAAACATGCAGATTTACAACAAGACCAAACACATCTATCTGGCTTACTCATTATCAGTTGTGATGTCCTACGAAATGGATGCCGTTGAGCTGGCTCAGTTTCTGACAATCAAGGACATTGTTACCGAAGCTGGCTCGTTACTGCTCAGTTCTGAAAAGCAAACTCGAGCGAAACTTATTTCTGCTATATCAGTTTCTGCTGAACTACAGGCCGTTGTGAGACACGCTTACCAGCGTAAAAAGGAGCACCAAGAGGAGGAAAAAGATCGGCAGTTGAAGCGCACTCGATTTTGTGATTACTCTATTCCAAAAGACGAGGATGGTGACTTTCTCCGAAATCCCAGTGAAGACATTAAACAACAAGCACTGGCTCGTTTCATCGATCATACTGGCAACATTGCTACGAAAATGGCGATATGTTTGGCATGTGCCCGGGAGCTCTCTGTGCATGATGTGCAGAAAGTATACGTTGATGAAATTCCTAACCGCTATCTTCTCACACCAATCGTTCGCCACCAAGCTCAAGTTCTAGTCGATGGATTGTTGTTGCACACTACATCTATTTCAGAAGACCAAGGCCGTTTTCAAGGGCCTATTTGTTGCGAATGCCTAGAAGATTTAGAAGTTGGCAATCTTCCTGTTCATTCTTTGGTGAACGGACTTTGGATTGGCGCTGTCCCGGATGTTCTTTCAGTCCTCAACTTACCTGAGCGGCTTCTCGTCGCTCTGTACTTTCCTGCTGTTTACGTTCTCAAGTTATATCCTCAACAGAAGGGTGCGAAGCAGTGGGATTCAGCATCCCTTAATAGTGGTGTTCGGGGAAACGTATCGACTTATCAGTTGAATACCCCTGACATTGCTAGGATGGTTGAGGGCAATATTTTGCCTCATAGACCTGCCTTACTTGCAGCGACCATCGCCATCACCATTATTGGACCTAGTAAACTTCCTGTCAAGTCTCTTCCCTCGCTGCTTACCGTCAGCCGTCATCGTGTCAAGGCCGCATTGATTTTTTTAAAGCTCCAAAATCATCTTTATCATGATATTGATATTTCCGACGACAATCTTTCGCTGTTACCGGAAAATGGAGTACCGGAGGATCTTCTCTCTGTTGTCAAGTATTCGGACGAGCAACATCTTTTGGAAAAAGAGCGCGCTGGTTATGTTGTAGCTGATGAAGACGATGACGGTATGTCGATCTCAGTTCGCTCTTTTCAATCCGCTCACACATTCAGACTTGCATCCTACATTTGAGATGTTGGATTCGACGAACCATTCCTGTGAAGATGATGCTGATGTTGGAGAAGATATCGGTTAGTTTACAGAACCTGACAGTTTTATTTGTTTTTCTTATTTTGTATTAGACCCTTGCGTTGTGCCTATCCAAGCTCACGGTGTCATTGATGCCGAAGCATCGCTACTTTCCAATCAGGACGTGTTGGCCAATGCTTTTGCTAACACATCTGGTTGTTTTGAGGAATCTTACGTAGTCCAACATGGCTCAGGATTTGTCAATGAGTATGCTCGCCACGATGAAACTGGAGTGCAGTATGCTGGTACATCCAGTGATCCAAATCATCTCTTGGGCGCTTTTCCATGTTTATTTCCTTATGGCCTCGGTGGATTTGAAGTATTTTGACCTCGTGCTCTCTCTTACAAAGCTCATGCTAAGTGGGCTATGCAATACGGCGACAAGCGATTTCGCAAGGATTTTCATTTCATGTTTCAAGTGTTTGGCGTTATCCAGAAGCGTCAAGTTTGCCGGTCTGCTGTCCTTCAGGTTCAGAAGCAAGCTTTTCAGCGGGATGAAGCTTTGTTTGCTCGCCTAAATCCTGAAGATTTCGCTTTAGCTGCTCGCCAAGAAGCTAAAAAAGAAACCATTGTCAATCCAGTTATTCGCTCCTTGAAAAAACACATTAACGCGGTACGAGTCAACGTTGTCGGCACGGACAAGTCAAGGATCAATATTCGAGTGTATATATGGGGGATGACTATTCTCCGCAATCCTCCTTCTTTGTGGCTCACCATTAATCCAACTGATACACACGATCCCATCGTTCAAGTCTTCGCAGGAGAAGAAATTGATCTGGATTTGTTTGACCGTTGTGCTGGGCCAGATAGTGCACAGCGTGCCAAGATTGTTGCGGACGATCTGTATGCAGCAGCAAAGTTTTTTCACTTTGTTATACAAGCCGTTTTCGAGGAGTTAATGGGCATCGTTGTCCATAAACACAAACGAGTCGGTCACATCACTCGGAGTGAAGGAATACTTGGTACCGTGGAGGGATACATAGGGACTGTCGAAGCACAAGGCCGAGGAACTTTGCACCTCCACACGCTCATCTGGTTACGCGGTGCGCCAACTGCTATTGAAATGAAGGCTTTATTGCAATCTCCCGGTTTTCGAACTCGTATCGCAGCATATATTGCGTCCAATATTTGCGCGCACCATGATCACATTAGTGAGGAGTCTTTAGCAACCCTACCAAGAGAGAAGGCTGTATCCTACTCTCATCCTCTTGATCCTCGTCATCCTTCATTCAACACTTCACATTACGACGTGGAAGGTCAACTGGTTCGAGCTGTTCAAGTGCACAAATGTGGTCCCGGTTGCCTTAAGGCTTCTAGGGGTCGTTTATTATGCAAGCGTCGTGCACCCTTTCCGTTAGCTTGCGAGGCGTGGATTGATTCTACTGGTGATTGGGGTCCTCGACGAACATATCGTTATCTTAACAACTGGAATCCTACTTTACTATTGGCAACACGATCAAATCACGACTGCAAGCTCATCACAAACGGCGAGGGAACGAAGCATATCTCGTGGTATATATCTTCATATGCCGCAAAACGGCAGCAACACTCTTGTAATGCGTCTGCTCTATTAGCCAAGACAATCGCGTATCACCGACGAGACAAGGCCCATAATAGTGATGTCCGATCTTTAAACAAACGATTATTACAATGGTGTGCTAATGCTCTTAGTCGCGAGCAGGAGTTTAGCGCACCCGAAGTAGTTTCATACTTGATGGGATGGGGTGATCGCTACGTTTCACATCATTTCCAGACGATACATTGGGGATCACTGGCTGGATTGTTGAGGAGAAGCTTTCCAGTTCTGAAAGATACATAGTGAGTGGTTTAATAGTTGTCAAACGTTTATTTAATTCAGTTTCAGTAGCGATAAAACATCCCCTTCTGCGAACGCATTAAATGCGAAAGTTGATTTGCACAGTTCTGAAGTGAGTCTTATTATTGTCTACAGATAGCATTTACCTATTTGTAGCCCGAGTTCGTTTCACTTGAAATTCATGAGGGGACTCTTCGTATACGTGATCAAGCTCGCAAATACATTGACCGAGGTCTGGAGTTAGAAGAGCTCAGTTATTTAGAGTTCTTTCTTAACACGTACGATGTTCGGTCTGACGCGGATGTCCCATCAGTCCACAAGAAAGCTGGCGTCAATTTGTGAGTTCCTTATCTTGAAGGTTCTTGTCATGCTGGCCATGTACGTGTACTACGTGCTGAAGGCCATGACACCATGCCCCATATTCCAGGACCCTGGTTTCCTTCGGCGAACGATCGCAATTCACGTCTATTTTATTGTGCTTCAATGCTTGCGCTGTTGAAACCTTGGCGAGATATTGGTAGTCTGAAGATGGAAGGTGAGACATTCGAAGACACCTTTGCTACCTTCATTGCTGGTGCCCCTATCGCGGTGCAAAACATCATCACCAACATTCAGTACTTTCACGATTGCGCGGATCAAGCCAAGCGTGAGGAAGAGAAAACTCACGCTAGTCGTAATTTCAGCTACGCTGTTGTTCCACCTGGGGAACACTTGGACGAAGGATACGATGAGGATGAAAGTGTTGAAATTGGTACCAAGTTTATTTCGGATGAAGACATCCTGCATGCTTGTGAGGGATCGATTAACACTTGAGAGATGGTCTATGCAGAAGTCGCCATGGACATTGCCGATGAATACAACTTCTTTGGAGTTGGACAGAGTTCAGTTCATACTCAACCTACTGCGACAGTCGTCACAGAGGAAAATCTGCAGCAGGGTTTAGAATGGCAACGCTACATTGCGGATGCAGACTACACAGTGAAAGAAAGCAGTGAAAGCAATGAAGTTCCAAGTAGTGTGGATATCGCACCTTCCTCTTCGTCAGTTTCTCCTATGGCGGAGGCTGATATTCCCATTCCCAACTCATTTGATCGGCCACAAGGATCTCCGTTCGAACCTCCGAGGTACCTAAACGAAGAACAATCCATGGCTTTTACAATTATCGCAGAGCATCTTCAGCAGCTCCTTATGGGCGCTGACCCACCGCAATTGCTCATGGTTATACACGGTCAAGGAGGTACAGGGAAAACGCAATTGTTGCAGGCCATAACCCAAATGTTCTCAGATGTTGGGTGTGCGGATCACCTAGCAAAAACAGCATTATCCGGAGTTGCTGCCTGTCAAATTGGCGGAAAAACGGTTCACTCTTGGGGAACTCTTCCTGCAGGAAAAGGAACTCCTCGGAATGATTCATGGATTTATCGGCCAAGTCCCAAAACGGCGAGAAGGCGTCACACAAATATGCACAACACATGGCTCCTTGCTACCGATGAAATGAGCTTGATGACAACTGATACACTCTATTTATTGTCTCAGGTTGTCAGTTCTTATCGTTTAGCAAATGCGATCCCTCGCACCCTTGTGGACACTCCTTTTGCTGGCCTGAGTGTTGTCCTTCTAGGAGATTTTCATCAATTTCCCCCAGTTGGTGGACGCAATCGGGCTTTATACATCCAACATCCAACTAGCAATAAATGTCAACTGGGAAGAAACATCTACGTGGAATTCAACACCGTCATTAATCTCTTCCAGCAAGTTCGAATCACTGACCCTGTATGGCTCGACATTCTCAGCCGCGCAAGAATAGGTGGTTGTACAAGTGATGACCTCAGCGAAATTCGACGGCTAGTTTTGACGATGAATGACTGTCAAGTCCCAGATTTTTCCGTACCTCCTTGGATGCACGCTGTGCTCATAACTGCTCGAAATAGTGTGCAGACCCATTGGAATAATCGTGCGACGGAGAAACACAGTTCAATTTCTGGCGAAGTGTTGTTTATTTGTCCTGCGGAGGATTCCACACATGGACAACCCCTGGATTCGCGGCAGCGGATGACGGTTGCTGGGATGAGTTTAAAAGACACAGAACAACTCCCTACGATGCTCAGATTGGTCAAAGGGATGCGTGTTATGGTGACTTGCAATCTTGCTACCGCAGCCAATCTTTCCAACGGATCTAGAGGTACAGTGGTGGATTTCAAGTTGGACGTCAGAGAAGATCATATTGTCGATGAAGATATTGTGGATCGCACAGTTTTCCTGCATTATCCTCCGGCGTTGGTTATAGTGGAGCTGGATTTCTGCGAAATACCCGCATTACCAGGTCTTTCGAAAAATCAGGTACCACTGATGCCTGAGAAATGTAACTTCACCTTTGGATCACAACCCTCTACAAGGGTTACTCGACGACAACTAGCCTTGACTCCTGCATACGCATTCACTGATTTCAAGTCGCAGGGACAGACTATTGACCACGTGTTAGTCGACATTGGTCGAACCACATGTTTTGGTCTATCTCCGTTCAATGCCTATGTGGCATTGTCTAGAAGTCGTGGACGAGATACGATTAGATTGTTGAGAGACTTTGACAATAACTTATTCCTCCGTCATCCCTCTGAAGATCTTCGGATCGAAGAATTACGCATTGACAGACTTGTAGGAGAAACAACGAAGCTATTTAAGAGCAAACATCAGTAAGCGTTTATAAAATATTTCTGAGTCTAGTTTCTCAATACTCCTAACAGATCTTCCATAAAGTTTTCATCTGGCGAGTAATACATCGTCTCCTCTCGTGTATGTAATATAGCGCACAGTATATCTGGAGTTTGACTACGTTTAGTATCCCTTCATACATAGGATTTCTGTATTCTGACCTATAAAATTCTCGTTGCTTTGACTGCGTCCCATCTCGGTGTCGATAAGTATAATTTCTTGTTGCCTTTCAGTCCACGGTTCTCCTGTAAGAAGCAACACAGTCCTCGCTTTAACGGCGGATATGATAGCTTTCGCGTGAAGCAACGGTTGAACTGCAGAGACGCTTCAACGACAGTTTAGCTACATATATATAAAGACTCACAGAGCAAAAATATTCCATGACCATCATTGTTCCTCGCGACGTTGTGTGGGCAGGAGAACATTAACATTTGGATTAAGGTTCTCGTGCTTTGTCATGAAAGTGTGTTACATCTCTATGACGTCAGCCTCTACTTTGTGAATCGCCAGCGAAGAGCATGACGCATAACCTGTGCGTGATAACACCAATCAGTTATACTGCATGGAGGAGGCAGCTTACATACACCAATCAATTATACTGCAGGGGTACGCGCTGATAACACCAATCAGTTATAGTATAAAATTGCTCGCGCCTGAGGTCTGAATTTTGCTCAGCCTTGAACATTTCTACTGCCGTTGATGGATGCGATAACAAGAAAATTTACAGACCTGTGACTCCTAGTACGACATTGTGCAGAACGAGTACATTTACCAGAATGGCTTTAAGGCGAACTTGCATATAGACCAACGAGAAAGCGATTAACCTTGAGCAATCCGTGTGAACGGAACATTACGGATTTTATTATTACGTCAGTTTTCTCAGTGTGTCGGATAGCCTCTGTTACCATAACCAGTCAGATCTGTTTGGTCTTGTTGTAAATCTGCATATCACGCAACATTGTAAGTGACCTTGCTCCGCACGGTAATCTACAGTGAACTTGCAACGAGGCATGACAATCGCTACAGGGCCAATAACAGTATCGGTGTCGATAGGACTTCTTGGTGCCCATCTCAGCCTACAAGGTCACTCTTAAACAAGATGTCTAGCTGAAGGGAATAATCCACCGTTATTAGAGTTTTATCTCACGAAGAAGTTGCACATAAGACTATGGTAATGCCCAGACAGATCTGGCTGGATATGATTAACCCTTCCGTTCTTGCGACACTTCATCAACACGCAATACTTATCGTCAACGTTCACGACCATGGCTGTGAGTCCGATGTCGTTCCTTTTCCGTTCCTTGTTGAGATGTTACCTTTATGCTCCATAACAGGGTTTTCCCTAGGACGCACCTTACCTATTTCGAGTTGTTTCGTGAATGTCATGACACAAGGTTTTGGTCCAAGCCTTAGTGCAATTCGTGACTTCCCGACAGTGCACCTACTACAACATGCTTCCCGCCGCAGTTACGGATGAGAAGTTCTGGTCCGAACAGGTTTGTGATGGCCGTCATATGGTAATCCCGCGTCAAATAGCATAATCTCTTCAACGATACGCCAACTATACGTATCACCAAATTCCGAGGCGATAATTAGGCGTCTCAGTGCCTTCATCAATAGGCATGTGCATCAAGCTCCCCGCACTGATAGGCTTAATACTACGCCTATTCGAGTAAT
>Ga0310811_10003233_pt1 | contig 20473 bp, 21 predicted proteins | sample YCmetagenome_FD_207642 | JGI IMG/M metagenome (GOLD analysis project Ga0310811, IMG submission 207642) | Soil microbial communities from experimental microcosm in Duke University, North Carolina, United States - YC | ecosystem: Engineered > Artificial ecosystem > Soil microcosm > Unclassified ...
GCCAGCCGAGCACGATGATGGCGGGCGTCACGCACAGCATCACCGCCTTGTCGTACACGTTCATGAATGCGTGGTACTGGTTCAGCGCGAATCCGGCGCCGGCCAGCAGCGCCAGCGCGAACAGCCAATCAAGCAGCGTCAGGCGTTGCAGCAGTGAACGCGAGTCAAACGGCATCGCCGCCGCGCTTGACCGAGCCGGCGACCCCGCCGCGGGGCCCGCATGCGCGGGGCCGCGTCCGTCATCTCGTGGGATAGCTTGCGTCAGTTCCATAGTGTCTCCATGGCGGTGGGCTTGCGAGGCGCTTGCGAGGCGCAAATGAAATCAACAACAGGGTGAGTCCCGCGTATCGTGCAATGGGAAAATCCACAAACCATCCGGCAATGAGCAGCAGCCATGCGACCGCCGCGCCGAGCACAGTAACGTATGCACGCGCTCGCAGCGCTTGGCGAAACATGATGGCTAGGGTGAGCATCGAAATTACGATCGACGACGTCAGCCACACCGGATTAAGGCGCGTTGCAGCGAACCAACCCGCGTTGACTAGGCCCGCATAGGTCGTCCAGCAAACGGCACACTTTGGGGCACCTATCTGGAGTACTATGCCGGCCACCTTGACGCACGCCTCCGCGCATCGCCGAACATGGCGCGCACGGCCATTCGTAGTCCCGACAGGCGAAGTCCGGCAGCCCGCAGACTCGCTCGCGAGAGCATGTGCGGGATCGACGCAAGCCTGTCGGCTGCACGGAGTTCGCGCAGAGTTAACCATCGAGTCGTCTCACTAGTTATCCAAAAATTGGCCGCCGACGCGGGGCCCGCGGCCGAGCGGTGAATATCGGGATCGCTCCGCCCAATACACCGCTGCTGGGCTAGCTGCCTTGACTGTCAACGCTCGACGGCTTTGCGTCGCTGTGACGTCCATTGATCACGCCGAGGTAGTGTGCAAGCGCATCGACCTGGTCTGCCGGGATGGGTGCGCCAAACGAGCTGCGCATCTTGTTGATCTCCGTAGCCCATTCGTCCACGGTCAGAGCGGGTTGCCGCAGCACCATGCCCGCCGAATGGCACATGATGCAATTGGCATTCGCTATTTCAGAACCCTTTCCAGGTGGGAAGGCAGTCGCGCCCACCGGCATGGTGACGTTGACCGCGGTGAAGTGGACGGGGACAATGTCGGCCTGTCGCGCTGCCTGCGCCTCGATGGATTCTGGAAAATAGTGACTCCCTATCACCGCGGCGATAGCGCCGACAACAACCGGGGCGCCCCAGACAAACCCAATACGCCTTAATTTTGCGTTCATCGTACGTTCCTGTCATTCAAGCAACATGGACGTCAACGGCTTCGATGACGTTTCGCATAAACCCAGCTCCGTTCCAATTGGCCTCGGTCGGCTGCATTTGGCCAGCGCTGTCCACCGCGCGCACCATCAGCACCCGGCTGCCCGGCTCGGAAAATTTGACTGTCGTGTGCCACTGCCGAAAGCTGTATTTGCCGTAGTCTTCACCCAGCTTGGTTTCAGCCCAGGTCCGGCCTTGGTCAACCGAGAAGAGCACCTTTCTCAATCCAGTGCTGCCGCCAAACGCGATGCCCCGAACGGGTAGAGGCTGGCCGGGCCGAATCGTTTTGCCGCTTTGCACGTTCGTAAAAAACGAGCGCGGCGCCATGCGATTGATCGGTATCAGCTTGAAGTCCTTTTCGCCAGGACGGACGTTGGCATGGGGCGTGTCCGGAATAAGGTATGCCTTCTTGGTCCAGAAGTTGTCGTCGGGTTTGTCGAGGACTTCGATGTTGTTCACCATCTTGACCCAGTATGTCGCGTACCATCCGGGCACGACCAGGCGCAGCGGATACCCGTTCGCGAGCGGCAACGGCTGATCGTTCATCGCATAGGCGAGCATGACCTCGCCGTCGAGTGCGTGATCGATATCGAGCGACTTCATGAACTTCGGCGTCGCCGGAATCACGCCCGTGTCGAGGCCGTTGAAGCGCACCTGCACGGCTTTGGAACGGACACCGGCGTACTCCAGCAAGTCCTTGAGTCGAACCCCCGTCCAGCGCGCATTGCCCATGGCGCCGTTTTCCCACTGCCCTCCGGGCACGCGAGGACTGAAAAACCCGCGCGAATTGCCGGAACACTGATTCACCGCGACGATTTCGTATCGCTTGAAGTTTTTGACCAGTTCGTCCAAGGTCAGGCTGACCGTCTTGTTGACGTGACCGCCAATGTCGAGGCGAAACGTTGCCGGATCCACCGAATTAGGAATGTTGGCCAGGTGCCACCGTACGTAAAAGCGATCGACGGGCGTAAGGACGCCTTGATCGAATACCTCGAACGGCGTTTCAAGCAGCGGGGGCCGTGACCTTTGGAGGATCATGCTCGACTTCTGGGGGAAGTCGGACGTAAGCGGACGGCTGCCGTTCGAAAAAGGCAGCTCGATGGTACCCGCGGTGTTTTTGGGTTCAGCCGCCTTCGATGTCAGGGAGCCGGTGAATGCCGCGACACCCAATGCCCCCATGCCGCCTAGGAACCGACGCCTCCGGTTGTGGAGGTCACTATCATTGTTGCTCATAATACTCCTTACGACAGTTGTGCAAATGATGCAGGTTGAAGGGCGCGGACTTATCAGCCATCGCGTTGGGCCCGATGAGTGTCGGCGTGCGCCTGCGACGGGCCGACGTTGGCGAACGGTTGTGTTGAATTTCTCATTGTCAGTCGCGCGGCATTGAGCGTTACCGACAAGGAACTGGCGATCATGAGCGCGGCCGCCATGGCCGGAGAAACGAATCCGATGACGGCCATCGGAACGGCCAGCAGGTTGTAGACGGCGGCGGCAGCAAGATTTTGGCGCATGGCCCGGGCGGTACGGCGAGCGATGGTCAGCGCAACGTTCAGCTTCTCTATGCCGCCATCGACCAGCACAATCGACGCCGCCGCCACCGATGACGCGCTGGCGCCACGCACCGCGATGCCCAAGTCGGCTGCGGCAAGCGCCGGTGCGTCGTTGAGTCCGTCGCCGACAAACGCTACCTTCAACCCAGCCGTTTGCGCGGCCACGATTCGAGCGGATTTCGCTTCCGGCGATTGGCTGGCATAGATGGCATCGCCGTCCATGCCAACCGCGTCGGCGATGCGCAGCGCGACGCTCATGTCGTCGCCTGTGAGTATCGCGAGGACGACACCGCCCGAGCGGAGGTCGGCGAGAGCGTGTTTCGTTCCTGGCCGAGGCGTGTCCGAGAACAGCAAGCAACCGCGCCACTGCCCATCGCGCGCGACGTGTACCTGGGTGTGGTCGGCAACGATTTGCGGCGACCGGATGTCGTGCGTGCTCAGATAGCGGCTGCTGCCGACCACAATGCGGGTCGTGTCATCGCCGGTCCATTCGACCCCGCCGCCCGGCGTGGCGCGCGATGTGCCGCGCGGCGCGCGGACCGGCTGAGCGTGCGCGGTCGATGCACAAGACATGATCGCTTTGGCAAGCGGGTGTTCGCTGCCCCGTTCGGCCGTGGCGGCTTCGTCGAGGAGCGTCGCCTTGCTCACCCCCGGGGCCAAGCGCACCTCGACGAGTTGTGGCGTCCCCTCGGTCAGCGTTCCCGTCTTGTCGAGAAAGAAATGGTCGATGTGGCCAGCCTTCTCGATGGCTTCCACATCGCGAAAGAACACGCCGGCCCGGGCCGCTCTGCCCACGCCGGCCGTGAGCGCGAGCGGCACCGCCATCCCTAGGGCACAAGGGCACGTGACGACGAGCACCGAGACGGCGCGTTCGATGGCCAGGCCGATGTCCGTACCGTTGGCCCACGTGCAAACGAAAGTGAGCAATGCGAGCACGCAGATAGCCGGCACGAGATAGCGTGTGAATTGTTCGGCCAGCGCCTGCGTGGCCGTCTTGCGGGCGAGCATCTGACGAATATTCTGCGCGATCAGGTCGACACGCCGCTGTCCCCAAGTTCCCCGTACCGAAACGAGCAGCTCGCCGTCTGCGTTGAGCGTACCGGCCTCGACACTATCGCCAGGCGCTACGGTTTTGAACGCGGTTTCTCCGGTCAACATCGACCGGTCGAGCGACGATATGCCTTGCGTGATAACCCCGTCCAACGGAACGCGTTCGCCCGGACGAATACGGATAACGTCGTGGATTGACACGCGTTTCGCGAGGACACAGGTTTCCGAGCCGTTGGCATCCACCACATGGGCCGTCTCCGGCGGCAGTTCGAGCAGGCTTCGGACGGCGTCTGACGACTTGCTTCGCACGGCGGCTTCCAGCAATCTCCCGACCAGCAGGAAGGTCACGATCATCGCCGCGGAGTCGAAATAGACGGTCGCTTGTCCTTCCAGGAGTCTCCAGGCCGATAGCAGGCAAGACGCGCTCGCGCCCATCGCGACCAGCAAATCCATTCCCGGCGCACGGGCGCGCACGGTGCGCCAGGCCGCTCGAAAAAAGGGCGCGGCGCAATATCCGATGATCGGCAGTGTCGTGACGCCGGCGAACAGAGCGAGCCAGTACTGTACGGCCGGGACGATGCTGCCGTCGGGCGCGAGGTAAAGCGCCCATTGCGCCACCATGACCCACATCGAGAAGAAGAGTGCGACGATCAGGCGGATCGACAGGTCGGACTTCACTCTCGCGAAGTGCGCCCGACGATCATGGCCCATGCCCTCCGGCACACACTGATATCCGAGCTTGGCCGCATGAGACAAGACGCGGCTGAGCGAGGTCGCGGCAGGGTCCCATTGGAGTAGTGCGGACTCCGATGCGAAACTGACTTTGGCGTCGAGCACACCCGGTTGTCGCTGGAGCACGCGCTCCACTGCATTCGCGCAACTGGTGCACCACATGCCGCGAACGTCGAGCACGACGCTGTCCGATGGGCCCGCGTCGACGGCATCGCCCGCACCGGCCATCTGGCCGGTGCGCGAACCAAAGCATGCGGTGAAGCGTGTCGCCATCATTTTCACAGTCGAAGCCGGTTGTGCGGTGCCGAGATTTTCGGGTCCGCCATGCACTGCTGACATAGGGTGGGGTGGAGCAGCGCCTACGGATGCGCTTTCAGTTCATCGCCACCCGCCCACGGGTCCGCTCGCGTGCCAAGTTGGGTTCGCTCGGTCTTGACCAGGTCCGCTGTCAGGGCTGACGCCTTGTTGCCAAAGTTCGAACGGATGTGCGATGCGACTGCCGCAATTTCCGCGTCCGAGAGACTCGTGCCAAACCCCGGCATCACGCCGCTATACGTGGTGCCCGCGACGGTAATCTTGCCGTTGATGCCCAGCAGCAAGATACGCGCGACCGTTTTCGCGTCGCCATTCGCCCATTCGGAGCCCGCCAGCGGCGGGAATACGCCCGGAAGTCCAGCGCCCGTCGCTTGATGGCACGACGCACAGCGAGTCGCAAAAATCTGTGCACCATCTACCGCGACGGCAGGCGCGGCGCTCGCCGTCATGGCCGTTGCGGGCTGTGGCGTGGTCGCGGCGTGCGCAACGTCGCCGTTGAGAAAGAAGTAGCTGGCGCCCCAGACGGACAGCGACGTCGCGACGACCCCAAGCAGCCAGGGCACAGGATTGTTGCGCTCGTCAGGCTCGGCGTTTTCGCGCGCATGCGCCGCGTCGTGTAATGGACTGTCCTTCATTTCAATGCTCCGGATGTGTCGGCGGGAATGGGATAAGTGTGATTCAGAGAAGTTAGGTAGGCGACGAGATCGAGCGCCTCCTGCGTGGCGACGACCTTGCCTGTCGTCGGCTCGAATTGCGGCGGCAGCCCCACGACCTTGTCGCCCGGCTGAGGGTGCGCTACCACTTTGAAGAGGAACGGATAGGCCGGCATGACGCTTCCAGGCGCCACGCTGCGAGGTTGGTAGAGATGCGTCAGGTGCCAGTCGATGCTCGGCTGCCGGGCGCCGATATTGAATAAGTCGGGACCGGTGCGAGAGACGCCCAGCAAGTTCGGATAGTCATAGGCATAATCGGCGGAGACCGGCGCGCGGCCCCAGCCACGCAAACCGTCCGGGCCGAAGTTCGCAGCGCGCGGCTGTTGCGAATGGCAGTACACGCAACCCATGTTGACATATGTCGCTCTGCCACGCAGTTGCGCGAGCGTGTAGGGCTTCAGTTGTTCGGGCGGCGCCTCCCCTTTCAGCTCTCGATAAGGCAAGGCAACCAATACGAGTGTCGCCATCGCAAGCATGATAAGCGCTCCAATAACTATCGTGAGGCTTTTGTTCATTATTCAGCTCCCAACGGGCGCGCACTGCCGAGCAGCACGCTGCCGGAACGACGCGTCCCGCGGTCCAGAACCATCGCGAAGAAGTGGTACGCAAACACAAGATGCCCCAGGGTCATGAGCGCACCGCCAAACGTTCTCGCCATCAGATAAGGTCCCGTGACCGTCACGGAATCAATGAAGGGGCGGGTCGCATCGAGCATCGCAATGCCTTGCAGTACTCCACCAATGCTCAGGAACACAAAGTAGATCGAAAAACCAATTCCGACCAGCCAGAAATGCAGTCCAATCAGCCGCGGATAAGGCCACTCTCGCTCGAGAACACGCGGCATGACGAAATAGATCGAGCCGAACATGATCATGGAGTAAAAGCCGTACAGTCCCAGATGTGCGTGGGCGACCTTGTATTGGGTGAAGTGAACCAGGCGGTTAAAGAAAGGCAGCGCTTCCAGCGTGCCCTGCAGCGAGACGAGCGTGTAGAGGATTGCGCCCACGACGATGAAGCGCAGTGTCGGCGAATGCTTTAGCGTAGCGAGCCGTCCGGCGACGGTCATGTGCTGGTTCAGGCCAACGGCAAGCACAGGCACGATCATCATCACGCTCTGTACGACCGACACACTCACCAGCCAATTCGGGACCGGGCCGCCGATCAAGTGGTGAATGCCGGCCTGGCTATAAAACATCGCGAGTGCCCAAAAGCCGACCAGCGACATGTTGTAGGAATAGATCGGTCGTCCAAGAACCTTGGCGATGAAGTAGTACGCCGCGCCGAGGCCAAGCGGGGTGAGCCATAAGCCCAGCACGTTGTGCGCAAACCACCAGTTGACGATAGCTTGCTCGACGCCGAAATGGACGTGCGGGACTTTGGCGACAACGTAGAGAATCGGAAACCAGATAAGTGCCGAGCCGATGTACCAGACGGACACATACAAATGGTGGGCTTTGCGTTGGCGCAGCGTGAGCAACAGGGGCACGCCGCATAGCGCCCCACCGATGGCCAGCAGAATCCCGATTTGCCAGGGGATCTCGAGCCACTGCAAGCCGTCGGTCCATCCGGAAAGGATGGCCGCCACGCCGGCGGCCAGGCCAGCGTTCCAGACGCCCGCTCCCGCCACCGCAAAGCGTGCGCCCATAAGTGGCGTCTTCAATAGCCGTGGAAGCATCCAAAGCGCGATGCCCAGTCCGGCCATCGATGCCCACCCATAGATGACCATGTTCAAGTGCGCGGTCCGAACGCGTCCGAAAGTGAGCCAGGCGCTCCCCGTCAGGAAGTCGGGCGCGGTGAGCTTTTGGGAAGCGATCAGTCCCGCGATGGAACCGAGCACGAGCCAAAGCATCGACGATGTCAGGAACGCGAAAGCAGCGGTACGACTAGACCGGTCTATCACTATGCGCTCTTCAAACTCCGCCGACTTGGCAACGGTGTGCAAAGACGCCGCATCGAAACGTATACCGCTCGATTCACTTTCAACTCTCTGGAGCGTCGCCCGGCCGGTAGCCGAAATAGAGGGCTCCTCCACGACACCCAGTTCGCCTTTTGCAAATATGACCTGTGCCGCATCGGGCCCGGCCTGCATCAAGCCTTTTGTCTGCGCCCAAATGAAGATGAACAGGCCGAGAACTGAGATGAAAAACGACAGGGCGAGCAGTGCGCCGACAGTGAGACTCATATCCGCGAAGTCCTAGACGATTTAATAGGCAAGAGAATCATGGCGGCAGGCCTACAGCAAGGACATTGGCCTCGGCTGGAAGCATGCCGATCATTTTTTCGTTGCATCCGCATGGTGCTGTACGTTCAGAAAGCAGGACGATGCACGAATTATGTCGGTGGTCAATGACGCAGTCTAACGACTTATATCGAATGCATTGATCTGCTATGCGGAACGATCGGAAGCCACCACGCGAGGCCGTGGGCGAACACTACCCAGACGTTGTTTATTCCACTGGCGACGGAAAACCTTAGTCGGACCGGTAGCCCTGCACCGCGAATCGTCCGAATCGTGCGGGTCGCAGCAAGTAAACCCGCTGGAGGTGCTTTTATTCCCGCCAACAAATATCAATTTTTTTGCGCGACGTGGCGGGAATAAAGGAGGAAAAAAGGGGGTTCTCCCTCAGGCAAGCTCGCACAAACTCAATCTCACTGGAGTGAATCATGAAAAAGATCGCCTTCGCCGCACTGACCCTGGCCGTTCTCGCATCGTCAAGCGCATTTGCTCAAGGCAAGACACGTGCTGAGGTGTACCAGGAACTGATCCAAGCCCAACAAAGCGGTCTGAACTTCGTGTCCGATACGTCGTATCCGGACGTAAGCCCGGTGTTCGCACAGCAAGTCGCGCACATGGCGCAACAGGCGACTGACGCCAGCCAGGTCGCAAGCGGTACGTCGACGGATTACGCCAATTAATGTTTTCTTTAGCCGGCACACGTGAGTGTAAAGCGCGCCGGTCATCGAAGCAGAACATCCAGCTTACGCAACACATCACGCTTCCCGGAGTGTTTTATGCAAACGTCATCGTCTCCCCTAACCGGCGCGACAGCGCAACTCACCGACGCAACGGTTACCCGTGCTCGTTCCCGCGTCACACGTCGTGCTTGGCTGGCGCCTGTGGCCATGGTCGGGTTCATATTCGCGGGCTGCGCGTCGGTGCCGCATGCAAGCAATGAATGCGTCGGCCCGGCCAGCTATTGCGACGTGTACAAGGGCTCCTGAAGGAAGCCGCACGTCTCGCCAGGTTAGCCCCGAACAGGCGGCACATCCCCCAAGACGCGAAGTAAACCTGCCGACGTTGTGTTTGCCGGTTCACCTTTCCCAATGCAAAGGACCCCCCGTGACCAAACCACGCTTCCCTCAGCGCGAGTCGATCTGCGTGCCATGCCGGCTCGCTGCCATCGGCGCTGTCGTGCTGGGCCTCGCTGGCGGCCTCGCTTATGTCGCGGGCTGGCTGACGCCTGCGCGTCTGACGCCCCCGCGCATTATCGACACATTCGAAGCAAATGCCGGCCCGCATCCGGGTTATCGGCGCAATCATGCGAAGGGCATCTGCGTCGCCGGGTATTTCGACAGCAACGGCAATGGCGCGATGCTGTCCAGTGCCAAGGTGTTTGCCCCGGGGCGCACGCCTGTGATCGGCCGCTTCGCGATTCCCGGCAGCAATCCGTCAGCGCCCGACACCAGTGTGCCGATTCGCAGCATGGCGTTGATGTTCCAACTGCGTGACGGCGAGCAATGGCGCACCGGCATGAATTCCACGCCCTTATTCGCCGTGCGCACACCCGGGCAGTTCTATCAGCAACTGGTGGCCGCCGCGCCCGATCCGGCGACGGGCAAACCGAACCCGGCGAAGCTCAAAGCGTTTTATGCCGCCAATCCGGAAACCAAACCGTTGCAGGATTGGGTGAAAGGACATCCGCCGTCATCGAGTCTGGCAAATGCCGCGTACTACAGCATCAATGCGTTCCGTTTTATCGATGGCGTCGGCAACAACCGCGCGGTACGCTGGGCCGTGGCGCCCGAGACGCCGTATGCCCCGATCACCGACGCCGAGAAAAACGACAAGAATTTCCTGCAAGCCGATTTGACGAAACGGCTGCAAGCCGGCCCTCTGCGCTGGCACCTGATCCTGACCGTAGCCGCACCCAGCGACCCAACTGACGACGCGACGATGCAATGGCCCGACGATCGGCAACACATCGATGCGGGGACGCTCGTGATCAATCGCGATACGTCGCAAGACGACGGCGCCTGTCGCGACGTCAACTTCGATCCGACCATACTGCCATCCGGCATCAAGCCGTCGAACGATCCGTTGCTCGCCGCACGCTCGGCAGCCTATGCGCTGTCGTTCAAGCGGCGCACGCGCGAAGAGGCGTTGCATCCCGACATCCATCATCCCCAGCCGAACGGAGCCCCGTCATGACGCGGTCGCATGAACATTTCAGTTTTCTCGCAAGATTGCTGCACTGGACCATGGCGCCGCTGATTCTCGCTATGCTATTCATCGGTGTCGGGATGGTCGCGACCGTATCGCAGGCGCACAGCACGTTGATCGCGATTCACAAACCGTTAGGCATCGCGCTGCTCGCGCTGGTCGTGCTGCGCGCTTGTGTGCGATTCAGGCGCGGTACGCCGCCGTTGCCTGACGACATGCCGGCGCCGCAACAAGTCGTCGCGAAGTTGTCGCATCTGGCGCTGTATGCGCTGATGACGGCGATGCCATTGATCGGATGGGCGATGTTATCGGCTGCGGGCTATCCGGTGACACTATTCGGCGCCCTGCATTTGCCGCCGATCCTGCCCCAAGACGTGCGACTCTACGCGCTGCTGCGGGCGCTGCATACGTGGCTCGCGTTTGCGCTTTTCGTGACCGTGCTAATGCATCTCGCGGCAGCGCTGGTTCACGGACTGATCCGCCGCGATGGGGTGTTTTCGAGTATGGCGCGGGGCCCGCGTTGATTAATCGACGACGACATGTTCGAGGCAAATCCCTAGCGATATTTCCAGGAAAGCGTCAGACGTATGGTTTGTGACGACCACTTCGGTCTGGATGACCCTATACTGTAATAATGCCGTAAGTATTCGCCTTGTCAGCACTCTCTGACTCAAGCGGCTGCCCGAAACGGAGGCCAAGGCGAATGGGCATGGCCGCCGGGAGACATGTATGTTCAAGCATCTGTTGGTGCCGACCGACGGGTCGGCACTCTCCGAGGCAGCCATCCAGATGGCCGTGGCGCTCGCCCGGGAAAGCAAAGCCAGAGTGACGGGGCTTCACGTCATGCCCGAATACCATGTCTTTGCATATGGAACCGAAATGCTCATCGACACCGAGGAGCAATTCACACGAGCCGCCCAGCAGCATGCCGACGACTACCTCGATTTCGTCGCTAAAGCGACCCAGCAGGCAGGGGTCGATTACGATACCGTCGCCACGGTCAGCGCCCGCCCCTACGAGGCCATCATTGCAACCGCGAAACAACGAGACTGTGACCTCATTGTCATGGCATCTCACGGTCGCAGCGGCGTGCGTGCGCTGCTGATCGGCAGCGAGACCCAGAAGGTGCTCACGCACAGCCAAATTCCGGTCCTCGTCGTCCGACAGTCGACACAGACGGGCACGGGGCATCGCCTCGCAGCGAGCGCGGAATCGAGCTCAGAATCCAGCGCGTCGTCGAGTACCTCCAAGCATTCGCCGATGCAAAAGTTCATCGTCGCCCGCGCGGCGGCTGCGCTCGGCTCGGTACGCGTTTGGCGCAAGTCATAAGCGCTTTACACAATCGTGCTCATACCTACCTTCGGGCGTCAATGCGTGACCGATTTGGGCATGCCCTTCGAAACGTTCCTGCACACGATCCATTCTGTTTCGGCTCACCCGCAAAGGTGGTCCAACGTATTGGACGGGTTGAATCGAGCGTTTGCTGGGCGCTGCGTGGTGCTCGCAAGCTACGATTTCTGCCTCGGTCGTGGACGGTTGATTGCCCAAACGTCGGGCACTGCTGACGTCCGAGCAGCATACGAGGGAAATTCGCCGACCAACCCGTACTTTTTGTCGGAGCGACCCTATGCCCAATGCGCCGTATTGATCGGCTCCGAGACCGTAAACGACGACGAACTCATCAAGACGGACTACTACTGCCAGCTGCTGCGTCCGCGCCGCCTATTTCGGCGGCTAACCGGCGTTCTCTCGCATCGGGACAGTCAAATCGTTTTTGTCTGCATCAACCGATGCCGGGAGCAGGCTGAGTTTAGTGCGCTTGAGCGGGGCGCGTTCGCCGAGTTCCTTCCGCACATCGCTCTCGCGCGTGACACACAAGAGGCATGCTCCGATGCGGGTGCAAAGCTGGAGGCTCTCGCAATGGTCGCCGAGCAATGCATGCCGGGCATGCTTATTGTGGACGATGACTTGCGAATCGTTTTTAAGACCTCCGACTGCGCTGGCACGTTAACACCAGGGTTGCTGCATGAGTCCCCCGATGGACACCTTATGCTTGCGGATCAAGGCTGCGAACGCAAATTGCGCAGAGAGATCGCCGACTGCCGCGCTCGAGGATTGAATCACCTGGCGACCTTGAAGGCGATCACTTTGTCGTCGTCATGCAATCCAACGATCACATTAAGATTGCGCTACGTCGGCAAGCAGCTGTGCGATCAGCAGTCCACGACTCGCGACCTCTTCTGCCTGACGCAGGGGAGCGACGAAAGCGAAGGTCCCGAGCAGTTCCAGCGTTTCGCCGATGCCTTTCGCCTTACCGCGGCAGAGACGCGCGTTGGGGAACTCATCGTAAAGGGTTCACGGCCTGCCCACGTTGCGCGGACGCTGCACATTTCACCGAATACGGTAAGAAGTCATTTGAAAGACATCTTTTCCAAGACGGGCACTCATGGTCAGCTCGAACTTTTCCGTCTGTTTATGGGCGCGGCCCGCGACGACTTTGGGCCAGACCCGCGGCAGATCACCGTTGCCGCGCCCCCGAGCACTGTCCGAAACTGATCGCTGAATCGAACTACGACAAACCTCTTCGCTTCTTTCGCCGCACCCAATTGAGTCTATTGAGAAACGCCTATTTGGGTGAGGCCGACCGCCAACGCGCCCGCTACTCTTTTATTCATGCAGGTGTGATCCGCTGCCGCGCGATCATTTTCAAAGCCAGGAGACCGAGTCATGGCACAGACAGCCTTTCGCGTAGAGTTTGACAAGAGTCCGGAAAGCCAGGTCACGAAAACGCACAATCGCTGGCACCCGGATATTCCGATGGTCGAATGGTTCAAGCCGGGTGACGAGTTTCGGGTCGAGTGCTACGACTGGACCGGCGGCCAGATTAGTAACGACGACAGCGCCAACGATGTCCGGGATGTCGATCTTACAAAAGTTCACTATCTTAGCGGTCCGTTCGGGGTTAGAGGCGCACAACCGGGTGACCTCTTAGTCGTGGACCTTCTCGACGTTGGGGCGCTGCCCGCCTCGGCCTGGGGCTTTACGGGAATCTTTGCGAAAACCAATGGTGGTGGTTTTCTGTGCGAGCACTTCCCTGATGCACGCAAGGCCTGCTGGGATTTCCATGGCATCTACACAACGTCGCGGCATGTCCCGAACGTTCGTTGGGCGGGAATTATTCACCCCGGATTGATCGGCTGCCTGCCCGACCGGCCGTTGCTGGAAAAGGCGAACAAGCGTGAAGCCGCGCTGCTCGCGACCAATCCCACCAGGGTTCCTCCATTGCTCGTGCCGCCTCACGCGCCCACTGCCCTGATGGGCCAGATGACGGGCTCCGCAGCTCAGTCGGCGGCAGCCGAAGCATGGCGCACCGTGCCACCCCGTGAGCACGGCGGAAACTGTGATATCAAAAACCTGTCGCGAGGCTCGCGCGTATACTTTCCTGTCTATGTGGACGGCGCCGGTTTATCCATGGGCGATATTCACTGGTCGCAAGGGGATGGTGAAATTACCTTCTGTGGCGCGATCGAGATGGCGGGCTTTCTCGATATTCGAGTCGACTTGATCAAAGACGGTGTCAACAAGTATGGCGTTGTCAATCCGATCTTCCAACCCAGCCCGATTGAACCGCATTTCGAAGAGTACTTGGTCTTTGAGGGAATCTCGGTTGACGAACATACCGGCGATCAGTTGTACCTTGACGCGCATGTCGCTTATCGTCGCGCCTGTCTGAACGCCATCGAGTACCTCAAAAAGTTCGGCTACACGGGGGAACAGGCCTACATCATCCTCGGGACCGCTCCGGTAGAGGGGCGCATTAGCGGCATCGTTGACATTCCCAATGCATGCTGCACGTTGGCCATTCCAACCGCCATCTTTGACTTCGATATTAAACCCAACGCTGACGGACCCACGAAGAAGGTTGCTGGCGTTACCGTTGCCGCCACGAGCTAACACGGGCAGGAGACTTGCCATGCTTCTCGGTCTGTCGCTTCTTTATGTGGGCGCCGTGCTTTTTCTAAACGGCTTGTGGCTGCTGGGGCGCATTGGCGATAAAGAAATCTGGATTATCAACGCCTTCTCCGGCGCGATAACGCTGCTCGTAGCCCTGCGACTGGCGTTTGCCGCAGACGCAGACGCCGCTTCGATCAAAGCGGCTGCGCTCACCTTGCTTTTTACTTTCACCTACTTTTGGGTCGCAATGAATCGCTACAACCAGGCCGACGGCCGAGGACTCGGATGGTTCAGTCTGTTCGTGTCGATTACGGTGGTCCCCGTTGCAGTCGAGACGCTGGTTACGGCGCACACCCTTTGGGAAACCTGGTTCGGCCTAAGCTGGGCTGCGTGGGCAGTGCTGTGGTTCCTGTTCTTCGTGCTGTTGGCGCTGCAAAAGCCAATCGTGCGCGTCACTGGCTGGCTCACCATGTTGGAAGGAATACTTACGGGATGGTTGCCGGGTTACTTACTGTTGTCCGGCATTCTCAAGTGAGTTGATCAAACAGGTTTTCTTTGCGAGTGCAAGATGCCCATCTACGACTACAACTGCACGGCGTGTGGGGGCTTCCGGTTAATGAGGCGCATGGCGGACTGCGCCGCACCGGCTGTATGTCCTGAATGTGGCCGCACAGCAGCGAAGTCGGTCACAGCCCCGTTTTTAGCCGACATGCCGACACTTAGCAGGGTCGCGTGCCAGCGAAACGAATTGAGCGCTCACGCGCCGGCAGTGATGTCGCGACGTCAACTGGACGCGTTGAACGGACACGCCTGCGCTGCGTCGCCCCCCCACCCGCGCGAGCCGGACGCGCGGCATAACGGAGGATGGATTCGCTCGAATCACCCCTCTATGATCGGCCACTGATTAGAACAGCAATCGGCAAATTCGCGCGTCCGGCGCCGTTCCGTGTATGATAATGATTCGCGTTTAACAAAATAGGCCACGGTGGGTCATGAGAGACGTGTTGATTGTCGTATCAGCATGCGCTGGTACGCTGCTGTTCTATTTCAGTACGCCCGCTCAGCGCTGGCTGCATGCTCCGTGGCCCGCTCGGCCAGCGCGCATCGCCGCCTGCGTTTGCATCGTCGCATCGTTCGTCTGCGGGACGCAGGCGCTGCATCCTGCCACGTCGCTGTCGTTTGTCGTAACGATGATCATGGTCTGCTTGACCGCGTATCCGTTCGTCGGCGTGCTCGTCGAACGGGTTCGCGCCCGGGGCGCCGCACGATGACGCGAGGCACAGCCGTCAAGCGCGCCAGCGATTCGATCGAAAGCGGCCTGATGGCGAAGTTCGTGGCGGGCGTGGCAGGTGGCTTCGGACTCGGGATTGCGGCGAGCGCGCTGCTCGCGTGGCTCTCGCCAGGCGGCCTCACGGCGGCGAGCAAGTTTCAGGTCGCGATGTGGCTCGTGCCGCCCGTCTGGATCGCGGTCGCTTCGGCGACATTTCTCTTTCGCAGCGGCACGCGTGCATTCACGTGGCTGGTCGTGGCCAACGCTGTCGCGTTCGCTATGGTTGCACTGTGTCAGCGCGCCGTTTCCTGAGCGCTGTGCCGCTCTATTCCGCGAGCGGTTCGCCGGTCGCGTCAACGCCAGTTCAACATGCGTAGCGACGTTCTTCGCGTCTATAAAACCGTCCACACATGGACCGGAATCGGCGCCGGCCTACTCCTTTTCATCGCCTTTTACGCGGGCGCGATCACGATGTTCAAAGAATCGCTGACCGCCTGGGCTACGCCGCCGACGGTGAGTGCAATGCCATCGGTGCCGATCGACCAAGCAGACACGCTGATCGAGCGCACGCTCGCCGCCTATCCGGCCGCCGGCCAGCGCTTCAACCTGTCGCTCGCCGGCGATGGCCGGGCGCAGCTTTCGTGGCAACCCGCGCCCGGGCGCCGCTGGAATGCGTGGCTTGACGGCCAGGGCCAGTTGCACGCCGTGGAAAGCCGCCTTTCGGATGCCGCCAGATTTATCGACGTGCTGCACATGACGGCTGGCGTGCCAGGCGGCTATGACGTTGGCATGGGTGTCATGGGGGCGGTCTCGTTGCTGTACGGACTCGCACTGGTGTCCGGCGTGGTCGTCCTGCTGCCGACGCTCATCAAGGACTTGTTCGCCCTGCGCATCGGCAAGAATCTGAAGCGTATGTGGCTCGACACGCACAATGCAATCGGCATTCTGAGCCTGCCGTTTCATGTGGTCATGGCGCTGTCGGTGGTAGCGTTCGGTCTGAGCGACTACATCTTCGACGTGCAGGACAAGGTGATCTACAGCGGCACGTTGAAGCCGATGATGACGGCGCAGAATCCGTTTTTCGCGAAGGCGCCGACTGTGTCCGGCGCCGCGCCGGCGATGGTGCCGCCCACGGCGTTGCTCTCGACGGTGCACCGGCGTGCGCCGCATTTTGTGCCGACGTCGCTACGTTACCTGCGAGCCGGCCAACCGGGCGCCACCGTCTTCGTTGCGGGCGCCGACGTGCGCTATCTCGCGCGATCCGGCGGCTTCGCGTTGATGGACCCCGTGACCGGCGCATTGCTCAACGCCCAGTTCTTGCCGGGCGATGGCAGCGGCAACAACTGGTCGGCGGCAACGAGCGCTTTTTTCGCGCTGCACTTCGGCAGCTACGGCGGCGCGCCGGTGCGTTGGGGCTATTTTGTCCTCGGCCTAGCTGGCGCGTTCCTGTTCTATTCGGGCAATCTGTTGTGGATCGAAAGCCGTCGCAAGACGATGCGGCGCGATGGCGTGCCGGTCAGGCAACGCCGTTCGACATTCCTGATGGCCGCGCTGACGGTCGGCGTCACGCTTGGCTGCGTCTGCGGCATCTCGCTGACGCTCGCGGCGGGCAAGCTGCTCGCCAATCGCGTCAGCGATCTGCACGCGTGGCACATTGGCCTCTATTACACGACGTTCGTCGCCGCAATCGGGTGGGCGATGCTGCGCGGCGCGGCGCGCGCGTCGGTCGAATTGCTGGCGCTGGCAACGCTTGTCACGGCAGCGATTCCGGTGGCGAGCGCAATCGGTTGGCTTGCGCCATCGAGCGGCCTCTGGTTCTCCGCCGATGCCGACTCCCTCGGCGTCGATCTCGGTGCGGTAGTGGGCGCGCTGTGTTTCGCGTGGATGGGGCGCAAAACGTATCAACGAAGCGCATCGAGCCGCGTCGACAGCGTGTGGTCGCGGCATGCGCGGCATCGCTCAGGCGCAGCGGATAGTGTCGCGACAGAAACCACCGATGCGCAGCAAACGTCGTAGGCACTCGTAGTGCTTCACAGCCCCGCCCGCACAGCCAGCCCGCTTTTCTTAAACGATACAAATACAAATCATTCTCATTTGTATGTACAATCCACCCCGCACTATCCGGTGAGATCCCTCAGCTAGTGCTCTGCCCCTCAATGGGGACGCGTCAGAAACGTACGTTGCATGGCGTTGCACGCGCCCTTCCGAACAATAACTAGTGTGCCCGTACCTCCGATGATCTATTCATGTCGTTCGCGCTTCCCAGAGGAACCCGTTTCGCTGTTCACCGCGGCTTCGAAGCAAGCCATCCCACTCGTCGCGGCGCTGCTCACCAGTGTCGCTGTCAACGCTCACGCCGCGGACGCATCGAAGTCTGCCGCGCCGAACACCGCAAGCGGCACTGCCGCAACCAATGATTCCTCCGACATTAAACCCGCCAACGACGGCGTCGAGTTGCCAGCAATCTCCGTCAGCGCTGCCCCGGCCTCCCTCCCCGGCGACGTGTCGCCTGCTAACCCCGGTGGACAGGTTGCGAGCGGCGCACAGGTAGGCGTGTTAGGGCAGCAAAAGTTAATCGTTCTGCCGTTTTCGGTAACGAGCTATACGTCCAAGTTGATCGAGGACCAGCAGGCTCATACGCTGGCCGACGTGGTGGCGAATGACCCGGCAGTGCGCACCGCGTACGGCTACGGAAATTTTTCGGAGAACTACATCATCCGTGGCTTCGAGGTCGAGAGCGACGACATCTCGCTTAACAGCATCTATGGCATCACGCCACGCCAACTGGTCGTAACGGGGGCGCTTGAACGCGTCGATATCTTCAAGGGTACGAACGCCTTCGTCAATGGTGTCGCGCCGGGGGGCTCCGGTGTCGGAGGGAACATCAACCTGGAAACGAAAAGCGCCGATGACAAGCCGCTGACGCGAGTATCGGTCGAAGGCAGCGCATCCGGGCAACTTGGCACGCACGTCGATGTGGGCCGCCGCTTCGGCGATAACGATCAGTTCGGCATACGCGTCAATCAGACCGTCCAAGGGGGGTCGACAAGCATTCACGACGAAAATCGAAGCACACAGCAGACTGCCGTTTCGCTCGACTACCGGGGCAGCAAGCTGCGCCTGTACGGCGACTTCATCTATCAGAAGGAGCACGTCTCGGGCGGCCGCCCAGTCGTGTTCGTCACGAACACGAGCATCCCGACGGCACCCTCTGCAACGTACAACTATGGTCAGTCGTGGACGTATAGCGACCTGGAAGACACAGTAGGAATGCTGCGCGCCGAATACGATGTTGCGCCCCACTGGACCGTTTACGCTGCCGGCGGCGTGCGTCACACGAACGAGCACGGCGACTATGAGTCGCCGACCTACGGACCAGGCGGCGCTACCACCGCCGACCGCCTGAGCGTGCCACACAAGGAGGACGCGCAGTCCGCGGAAATCGGCGTACGCGGACAATTATGGACCGGCCCGATCAGTCACGCAGTCAACGTGGGTGCGTTGATCAACCGAGTACAGAGTCGTTCGGCTTATGAATTTGGGCGTTCGTTCTCGACCGATCTCTACAATACGGCGCCGGTCCCGCGTCCCGTCACTACCGTTAGCGCCGGTGATTTCTCTAACCCAGGTGTCGTCGGCCGTACCTTGATGCGCAGCGTCGCAGTGTCCGACACGCTGGGTCTCTTCAGTGACCGGTTGCTGTTGACAGCCGGTCTGCGCCGTCAAAACATCCTGCAGAACGGCTACGCGTATGGGACGGGCGTCCAGACTTCAGCCTACAACGAGTCTGCCACGACCCCCATCTTCGGCGCCGTTTATAGAATACTGCCCAATCTATCGGTGTATGCCAATCGTAGCGAAAGCCTGACCATGGGCGCCACGGCCCCAAGCAATGCGGCGAACGCGGGCGCTGTGCTTGCCCCATACCACGCAAAGCAAATCGAAGCGGGCATTAAGTACGACGCAATGCATTACGGAACAGCGCTCGCCGTCTATCAGATCAGGCAGCCGGTCGCCTTTACAAACAGTACCACGATGATTTTCGCGGCCGATGGCACGCAGCGGCACCGCGGCATCGAACTGTCTGCCTATGGTGAACCTATCAAGGGCGTGCGTGTGCTCGGCGGGGTGTCATATATCGATGCAAGACTTGAAGACACTCAAGGCGGCGTCGCGGACGGCAACCGGCCGATCGGCGTACCGGCTTGGACATTCAACGCCAACCTCGAATACGATGTGCCTCAGGTCAGCGGCCTTACCTTGATGGGGCGCGCGATCTATACCGGCAAGCAGTACCTCGACGAGGCGAACACATTACCCATCGCCTCGTGGACGCGCTTCGACGTCGGCGCGCGTTATAAGATGCAGGTGCTCCAGCACAACACCGTCTTTCGCTTGATGGTAACGAACGTCGCGAATCGCGCCTATTGGTCGTCAGCGCTGGGCGGCTACCTGACAGAGGGTGCGCCACGGACGGCGTGGTTGTCGGTCACCACTGATTTCTGACATCGCCCGTCGGCGAAATTATTATTCGCCTGTATCGCGATGTCGAGGCGCAAGCCCGTCAAGCCTGCGCAGAACAGCTCGCCGCTTTGACGAAGCTCATCGAACCCTGACTGCCGGACGGTAGAGGGCAACTTAGCCGTGCCGCAGGCAGAACGCTGAAACGCTCCCGCCAGGCGCCGACGCTGCATCGTCGGCGAATTCGCGCCATCGATCCCACGAAGTTCGCAACGCTCGCCGTTCCGAGCGCGTAAGCATTGCAGCGTCCGTGCCGATGAAAACGGAATATACGGACAAATATATCGATGGCGTCACCGTGTAGGCGAATGATAAAATTCAAACCATCGCCATTTGAGGGCGAGCGGGCGGGGACGCCCTTTTTTGTCGGCTGCGATATATCCATGCGTATATATCGGAAATGTTTATTTCGCGTTATGAAACTGAAAACAGAATTAATGAAATCCGTAATTTCGGCCGCAGTTCTATCGCTATGGGCGGGCACGAGTTACGCACAAAGCAGCGTGACGCTTTACGGCATCATCGATACGGCGATGATCTACGGGAATAACGAGACCACGGGGCAACCGGGCGTGGGCCATAGTGGTA
>Ga0310811_10003234_pt1 | contig 20473 bp, 20 predicted proteins | sample YCmetagenome_FD_207642 | JGI IMG/M metagenome (GOLD analysis project Ga0310811, IMG submission 207642) | Soil microbial communities from experimental microcosm in Duke University, North Carolina, United States - YC | ecosystem: Engineered > Artificial ecosystem > Soil microcosm > Unclassified ...
GAGATATTGTGCGATTCTTCATCAAACACATCTATAAAAGTCTTCCCGATGGCTTTTCGCTTCGCCTCGGGGTCAGTTAAGTCTTTGAGTGCTGAATAAAATTTTTCTTTGGCATCAACCCCCTTCACGTTGAGGCCCATGCCTTCGTAGGAAGAAAGCACTTGCTGAAATTCACCTTTGCGAAGCAGTCCGTTGTCTACGAAAATGCAAAATAAGTTTTTCCCGATGGCCTTATGAATCAGTGTGGCCGCCACGGTTGAATCTACACCACCCGACAACGCCATTACTACTTTATCATTGCTCAATTTCTTTTTCAAGTCAGCAATAGTCGTTTCGACAAATTGATCAGGAGTCCAGTCTTGGGCGCAACCGCAAATATGCACCGCAAAATTCCTCAATAGATTTTTTCCTTCAATAGTGTGTGTTACTTCGGGGTGAAACTGAATACCGTAAATTTTTTCGTCCTTAACTTTATAGGCCGCTACTTTCACCGAAGATGTGCTTGCTGTCACTTCAAAATTTTCGGGCACGGACATGATCGTATCAGCGTGAGACATCCAGACTTGCGAATCGATAGAAATCTCTTTCAGCAATTCGTGGTGGTGATTCACCGTAGAAAGTCGTGCTCTTCCATATTCGCGATGCTGCGATTGCTGAACGGTTCCCCCACTTTTAAGAGCGATGAGTTGCGCACCATAACAAACTCCCAGCACCGGCAGGTGAGTAAACTGCTTGAGGTCAATATCCGGATGACCGTCGTCCCTTACCGAGCATGGACTACCTGATAAAATGACGCCTTTGATCTGAGAATGAAGTTCAGGAATGTGGTTAAAAGGGTGGATTTCGCAGTAAATATTGAGTTCGCGAACCCTACGGGCGATCAATTGAGTGAATTGGGAACCAAAATCGAGGATTAGGATTTGCTCTGGCATTCGCAAAAATAAAAGGTTAACACCAGAGAACAATGCCTTATCACCAGGCCATTTTCACAATTCCGATTTGAAAACCCATGTTCATAAACCCATGGTAGTCATCGTTGCCAGGCGTAATGAAATTGTTTGCCGCCAGCTTGCCGCTATTCGATGCGTAGTCATAGTGGACAGCCGCCTTGATTCGCCAGGAAGAGTTCTCCTTGAAGCCTACTAAAATGCCTACCTCCGGGTGCACTTGCAGGCCAAACGAGTCGAGGGTTCCTCCATAAATGTTGTAGTACTGCGCAAACTTGATGTAGGCCAACCCAACACCCACACCGGCGTAGGGAACAAAAATCTTGTTCATGGGCATCAAAAGGTAGTCGATGTTCCCGGTCAGGCTATAGTTATAAGTATAATTGAATACTTCAGCGCCCACTGCGCTGCTGCCGTATTGATACGAAGTGAATGGGATATGCTGTTGGTACGCCGCCCAGCCGAGGTCGCCACCCACCCACAGGCCATCCACATTATTCAGTCTTTTGCGAATGCTGAATTTGGTTCCAAGATTACTGTTATCGCTAATAAAATTCTGATTGGAAAGTGGCGTATTAAAATCCCAAGAAAAAGAATAATAGGTATCAAAGTCGCGCCCCGCTGACTGATTTGATTGTTTGACGGTGCGGTCAGGGTTCTTTGATCGGTCGTAATAGTATTGACCATGAAGGCTTGTGACGAGCAAACAACAAATAATCGCGGCAAAAAAATTTCTCATGGCCTATTTCGAGATATATTTTGATTGATCAAAGGCACGCTTGATAGCTCTTGTCGTTATGCTGGCAGACGGCGATGTAACCAAGTCAGTAATCACCGCACCCCAAAGCGCCGTGGGGTTACCACCGGTTTTGTTCTTCAGGTCGTAAATCTGAATATATAAGTCGGCTTGGTCCGAAGCGTTGACGGTAGGAATATACCCACCTCCATAATAGCCGTACCCTCCATAATAACCGCCAAAGCCATACCCATAAGGGTAGTAGCTATAGCTTTGATACAGGCTATAATTTTCGACGATCGCGACGTAGATTTTCAAGTCGGGATTTTGCTTCCACCCTACTTGCTTAAATCCTGCGCTGTCGAGCTTATATTTTATTTCATTTGTAATAGTGGTGGGGTAGCTCCCCAGCGCGTTATTATTGCCTGTACAACTAGAGCACTGTAACGTGTCTTTCGGATCGGGATCTTGATTGTAAAAGAAACTGACCGTGTCCGTGGCTAACCCATACGTAGTGTAGCTTGAATAATTGATGGATGAGTTGTAATTGCTGGTGAGCACAAGCAGGTTCCTCACCAAGTCTGCATCGTTTGGCTTGGGCTGGCAACTCAACAAAAGAGTGGCGAATGCCGTGCAGGTGATGATCCACTTTTTCATGAAAAATGAATTTGTATTCAAAGTTAACTTAAATCCTTACCTTCTTCCATGGCCGCCACCTCCGCCAACCGAACCACCACCCGTGCGCGCCCCTCCAAATGATCCACCTCTCACACCACCCCAACTTTGTTGGTGAAACTGATTGGAGTGAAAATTATTGAACGATTGACGATTAAAATTCGTCGGCTGATTGATAGAGTTCCTGAATTGCTCAGGTGCGGCACTCCTAGTACGAACGGGCGCGGTCGTATTTCGGTTAAAAGAATAGGGCCTAGTTCCACCTGTGCTCGATGAGCTGGGCCTGCGATTCTCAGTGGTAGATAAGCTAGGCCTTCGGTTTTCGGTGAAGCCCTGTCTTCGGTTCACATTGGCTTCGCGACTAATGGTGGACCGATTTACCCTCGTGAAATGATTGTTGACCGACGTATGAAACCCTCTGTAAACATTGATGTGATTCACAAATGAGCGGTGAGCAACATAGTAATTGTTGCAATAATTGTAATAGCGTGGGTACCTGCGATAGCCAAAGCTAAAAAACCAAGAGGAGTACGTACGCGAAGGCAACCCAACGACGACGACATTCCCACCGGCACCGAGGTAAAATCCAGTATAATAATAGAGCGGTGCAGGATACCACATCGGGTACGAATACCAAGATGGATATCCAAACCAATAAGGGTAAGGTGTAGCTGCATAATTGGAGCTGTAATAATTGTTCACCACTGTTGGTTGCGTTTGAGCTTGCTGTTGCGGCTCATCCAAGGATTCATTTGGATCTCCCGTACTCGCAAAATCTTCCGCCGATTTCTTCATCTCTTCCTGCATCTTCGGATCACTGGCTACTTGCTGCTTGTAGTCTTCCAGGTCCTTTTGGTTTTGTGCTTCGATCTGCTCACTCAGGGAATCCAATTTCTCCTTCGTCCCCCTGGGATCGTTTTTGTATGTTTCGCCCAAGCTTACCACCAAGTCAATTCGGTCCGTGAGCAAATTCATTACCTCAGGTTTTGCCACAATTTTATTGAAGTCGGCTTGCACGCTGGAAGGTAGATCTTCGATGACTTTGGCAAGTGCTTTCTGCGACGACTGGTAGGTCTTATCCATCGAAGTCAGATCTGCGAGATGCATTGGATACAACGCCGAGACCGCATCCACCACTTCTTTTGGATAACTGCTCAACGACGGCTTGACTTGCTCCAACGTTTTCGGAGGGCCATCCACCAATTCGTGAACCAGATCAGGATAGCGGCTGAGTTCATAGTATTTCAATTGCTCCTCGTGCGGGTAACTCGACACCATATCTTGAAACGACTGGCTCGTGCGGGCTTGTATCCGTTCGAGTTTCACAATTTTTTGGGGATACTGCGAGACGTTCAAAATGGCTTCACGCACATCCGCCGGATAAGGCGCAATGGACGAGATTATGTCATCATCGTCTTTTCTGAGGCTGTCTTGATAAGCTTGAGATTTTGCTATCATCGATGTGAACAAAAACAAACCAAGACAAACGGCCTTCGTCACATTCTTTTTCATATTTATCATGAGTAGTATGCATTTGATGCATTTGCCCATTTAGACACTTAAACGATGGCGAAAGTTTAATTGTTGTTTGGGAAACTTCCTTCTGTCGATACAACCCCTAAATTCGACGCCCTCACGATCATTTTCCGAAAGATATCGCGACCACCTACTTTTGGCGGAACTCGCTCATTGGGGCTGCATATAGAAAGAGCTCCTCGCCGTCGTTTTCAATCTGTTTGTCGAAGTGAAAACCTAATTTCTCCAGAAGGGCGATCGAACTGGAATTGTCTTTTACTGTCGTCGCTAGGATTGTTGGGGATAAATCTTCTTTCGCCAATTGACGCAATAAAATGCACGAAGCTTCGTAGGCGAAACCTTTCTTTGTGTGCTCGGGAAGAAATGCAAAACCCACATCGTGAAAATCCAGATAATCCCGTTTCACCAGCGACACGATGCCAACGGGTGCACTATTTGGTGCCGATCGAACCACCCAGTAATCGACATTGGGATTGTCTATCACCGATTGCACAAATGCTTCGGCTTTTGTTTTGGAGGACACGTTTCGATCACCAATAAACCTGATCCAAGCAGGGGTATTTACCAACTCGAAAATAAACGCAGCATCTTCCAGCTGTAGTAAGTTAAGTGAAAGCCGATCGGACGTGAGTGAAGCCTCCATACCCTTAAAATTTCGAGTTCAAATTATAAGGTCTTGTGATATAGAACAACGGGGTTGTATATTTAATTCGGATGATCAACGAAAAACTCACTCAACGCGTGCGCGACGCTTTGGTAGACGTGCCCAAAGTAAAGGAGAAGAAAATGTTCCGCGGCATCACGTTTATGGTCAACGGCAAAATGTGCATCAGTGTGGGTGACGAGGAGATCATGTGCCGCATTGCCCCGGAAATTTTCGACGAAGCGCTGGAGAAAAATGGAGTACGGCCCATGATTCACGACGAGCGTGTGATGAAAGGTTTCGTATTCGTTCACCAATCCGCAATTGCGCGTAAGAAAGAGTTCGACTATTGGTTAAATCTCAGCCTCTCGTTCAACAAAAAAGCCAAGGCCTCGAAAAAGAAAAAAGCCTAAAAAATTATAAACCCATGAAATCTACCTTCACAAAAATCCTTTTGATCTGTTTTCTGATTGGCCATCGCGCTTTTGCGCAAACGCTGTCAGACAACAACATGAGATTTGCTGCCTTTCGGCAAGAATCCTTTGCAATCACCAATGTGATGCTTATGGATGGAAAAGGAACAGCCCCACAAGTCTCCATGACGGTTCTTGTGAACAACGGAAAAATTACCGACGTGGGCCCGTCTAACAAACTTCCGGTTCCCACGGGCACTACGGTGATCGATGCGAAAGGCAAGACCCTTATTCCTGGATTCGTGATGCTGCATGAGCACATTTTCTATACCAAGATGTTTGAAAATGAATTTAATGTGGTGAACATGACAAACACATTTCCTCGCATGTATCTCGCGGGTGGCGTCACCACGATGCGTACTGCGGGAAGTGTTTCACCACACACCGACCTGAACATCAATCGAATGATCAAAGACGGTAAAATGATTGGTCCTAAGATGGATGTCACGGGACCATTTATAGAACGCGCATCAGAGTTTAGAATTCCACAGTTGCCGGTTTTACCCAATGAACAACAAGCTGGCGCCACCGTCGACTACTGGGCAGATCAAGGTAGTACGTCCTTTAAAGTATACATGCATGTCACGAAAAATGACTTGACCCAAGTAGTCCAGCGGGCGCATGCTCGTGCCATGAAAGTGACGGGCCATTTATGTTCGGTGACTTACAACGAAGCCAGTGAGATTGGTATCGACAACCTCGAACATGGATTTATGGCCAGCAGTGACTTTGTCACCGACAAAAAGAGTGACCTGTGCGATGCGTTCAAGCAAAGGTCCAGCTTGTTGAGCTTGAATAAGGACGACGAGCGAATGACGAATTTGATGAAAACGTTGATTCAGAGAGGCACTACCGTAACTACCACACCTGCCGTCTTCGCTCCGTCGACCGGTTACGAGATGGTACTTGGAGGTGGTGAGTCAGCATTACATCCGGATATTCAAAAAGAATTGAAGACACGTTATGATCGTGCCGTGGGCAAAGACTCGTCGGCCCGAAAACTTTTTGAAAAGGAGCTGTATTGGATCAAGAAATTTTATGACATGGGCGGAAAACTCGTGGTCGGCACTGACCCTACAGGTGCGGGCAGAACGATTGCAGGCTATTCCAATCTTTGGTCCCTTGAGATTTTAGTGAAGGCGGGGTTCACGTTACCGCAAGCGGTGATGTTGTGCTCGCTCAAAGGGGCAGAATATCTGAAGCGCGACAAGGACGTGGGAAGCGTTGAAAAAGGTAAGGCCGCGGATTTTATTTTGATCGATGGAGATTTGTCGGCAAACGTAAGCAACATCAGGAAAATACAATGGGTTTTTAAGGACGGTATCGGCTATGATTCAAAGACGATTTTTGAATCGGTGAATGGAAAAGTGGGCTTGTATTAAATTAAATTAAATTAAATCAACTCATCAATTAGATTTATAAACAAGGAACCATTGAATTCAGATTTTTGATAGGACAGGTCCATATCGCAAACTCGATTTCTTAAATCTAAAATCGTTAATCTGTATTCAGATATGGGCTTGAGTTCGTTACCTTCGTAGCATGAATCGCATCGACAGGCTCACCGCAATTCTCATCCATTTACAAACAAAGCGTGTGGTGAAAGCAGAGGAAATTGCTTCTCGCTTTGGCATGAGCCTTCGCACGGTGTACCGCGATGTGAAGGCGCTGATGGAAGCAGGTGTCCCCATCGGGTCGGAAGCGGGAAAGGGATATTTTATTGTGGATGGCTTTCATTTGCCGCCGGTGATGTTCACACAAGATGAGGCTAACTCCATGTTGCTTGCAGGCAAACTCGTGGATAAAATGGCCGACAAATCCGTTCGCATCGCATTTGATTCAGCCCTTCACAAAATCAAGGCGGTGTTGACGGACCCTGAAAAAGATCACCTTGAAAATTTGGATTCGAATATCGGCGTCTTCTTGCGCAGTCGATATGAACACCGAGAAAGCACCGACTTCCCCGACGATTTCCTTACTGAAATCCAAAAAGGAATTGCCCAGCGAAATGTATTGACCATCGAGTATGTGAACCTGGAAGAGTCACTGACACAGCGATGTATAGAGCCTGTAGGGATTTTTTACTACAGTATGGCCTGGCACTTGATTGCGTGGTGCCGTCTGCGCGATGGCTACCGAAATTTCAGAGCCGACCGGATTAAATCGTTAAAAAACACAGGGGTGCAATTTGAAAAACGGAACCCGATCTCACTGCAGGAATATTTTCAAACCATGTATCAGGCCAATCAAAACCTGATTCGTGTCGTTGTAACGTTTGACAAATCGGCCTTGCGTGGCCGGCCTCTGTACGGAAGTCTCTCACAAGAAGACCTGGGTACACGCATCCGTTCTGAATTCATGATGGACAGCCTCGACTACATGGCGCATTGGTTACTTATGTTTGGTCCACATGTGGATGTGGAGCAGCCGGAAGAGCTGAGGGCAAAACTGGCAGATATCACAGAGGCATTGTACAAACACCATGCATTGACTAACCAGCCCGTTTAACTACCGCAAATTGCGTCCACTGCTGACATAGGGTTGTCAGTCTTTCCAAAAAAAAATCAAAAATTGTTTTTTCTGTTGTCATAGGGTTGACATGACACGGTCGTTGATTAGCATAAAAATCAACGAAAGAATGAACGCAAACCCCCAAGTAAAAGAAATTAAGCCTGTCAACTTTTTATACTACCGGACCGAGACGACGATGGCGGACTTAATGAAGCACACGGCGATCAGTCAGGAGATAATCGGCGAGGCAGTCCGGCGAGAGCTGCCTATTACAGGCGCCCTACATTGGCACTACTTCGGATGTGAGGGTGCCGCAAAACCCTTTGCCCTAGAAATCGCCGTGCCTGTTGGCAAAATCATCAGTGATTATGATGGCAAATTTCATTTCAAGAGAACAAGGCCCTTCAAGTGCATCTGCCTCACTCACGAAGGCTCCTGGGAAGAGTTAAACAAAAGTTATGATTCGATCGCCAAGTTTGCGGCTGACCACAAGTTGTCGTCAACGTCATCGGTGAGAGAAATTTATGTGAATTCTGATTTCGAAAACCCCGAAGCAAATGTTACCGAAATACAATTTGGAATACAATAAAAACAGGCTCGAATGGGCACTGTTGTGCACTGGAGTCTTAGTCGCTGTCTTTATCGTCTACTTAATATTTTTTCAACATGGAAGTGCTGGTATTTAAAACGTCTGTAGTTGATCCGGTAAGTGTACGCACCTTAAAACCCGAACTCGATCACTTGGCGGGGAAGGGCAACTGGAACTTTGATCTTTCCGATCGCGACAATATTCTGCGCATCGCGTCTGAACGAGTGCAACCTCAGAAAGCGATTCAGTTGCTCGACTACTTTGGGTTTGAATGTGCTGAACTGGAGGATTGAAAATGACTACTAGTCGCTAGCTACTGGCCTCGCGTTATGAGTTGCAAGCTAGATGCTCGCGACTATCCAAATAATATGAGAAAAATAATCTTGAGTGTTGCAGTGAGCCTTGATGGATACATCGAAGGACCAAAAGGGGAATTTGATTGGTGCCCTCCACCCTCAAAAAAAGAGATGAGTAACTTTCTCTTGGGTATTGATACCATTTTCATGGGAAGGAAAAGTTATGAGATGGCGGGGAAATCGATGTTTCGCGATAAAGAACGTTACGTCTTTTCAGATACACTGCCCGAAAAAACAAAGGGCATCTACATCATCAGAAGCAACATGCTGAAAACGGTAAGTTTGATGCAACAAGAGAAGGGAAAAAATATCTGGTTGTTTGGGGGAGCCAGCTTGATCAGCACGTTCATCAACCAAAACATGGTAGACGAGATGTGGTTGGCTTTTGTACCCATCATTCTTGGCGGAGGTAAACCGCTGTTTGAAAACATCGTTGAACGAAAAAAATATAGGCTCACCGAATCGAGCGTGAGTGAAGAATATCTATCCGTAAAACTTGCGAGAAACACTAACCATAAAAAATAATGACCAACATCACATGTACTGTTTCAGTAGAGATCAAAGCACCGATCTCAAAGGTTTGGAAAGCACTCACCGATCCCGAGCAAATCAAAAAATATCTATTCGGTACGGAAACAAAATCCGACTGGAAAGTAGGAAGCCCGATCACTTTCTCTGGCGTGTGGGAAGGAAAGCCTTACGAAGACAAAGGGACAATTTTGGCTTTTGAGCCTGAGAAATTATTGAAGTACAACTATTGGAGCAATTGGCAAGGAGAAGATTCGCTCGACAAGCGACAAGTGATTTCCTATAAACTGCACGCTGAAAATGGAAAAACGGTTTTCACGCTGATCCAAGAAAATTGCCCCACCGAAGAGGCCAAAGATCATTCTGCGAACAACTGGAAATCGGTTTTGAATTCGATGAAGGAAATGCTGGAAGGGAAATAGTATCTTCACGAAACCATGCACCTTTGGCAAAGGCAACCGTAAAAGAAAAACCAATTCCCGGCTTTCTGACGGGAAAATCAGAATTGACCGTTTCATTGTTTCGTCATTTTATTGACGAATATCAAAAGGTTGGAAAAATCAATATTCATCCAGCAAAGACGATGATCGGCATTGCAACGCCACGAAAACGAATAGCCTATGTTACCCAACTGGGGAAAAATTTCATTCATGTGGTATTTCCTTTCGACAAGCCGCACGCCGATAATTTGTGCTTTCAGAAAATCGCCCAAGTGCCAGGTGATGAAAAGCAATACAACCATCATTTCAGGATGTTGGCCAAAGAAGACTTGAACAAGGAAGTGATTTCGTTTATGAAACTTGCCTTCAAAGAAGGTAGCTAAAAGTTACGCCCAGGCCTTTTGTCCTTGAAGGTAGGGGATACAACCGTCATACCTACCCGGTATCGGCACATAACGCAGCGCTTCCGTCGCTCCGGGCTGCGAGCTAAAATAGCCGAGCACCGTAAGCTGTTTCATCATCTGGAAATAATGTGGCTTCTCTCCCTGACTTGCCTCTTTATCAATGTCGACAAGAAGAGCGTGCTTCTGTTCAGGTGCGAGTGACATGAAATCCTTGTCAAATTTTTGCTCGGCCTTTTCACGAACCAATTGCAGTCCGCTGAAAAAGGTGGCTTGCTCTTCGGCCGAGTAGCAATCCGTCACCATGGTTTGGATGAATTCGCTGATCTTGGCAGCCTTCGCCCCCGGCGAATCCGGCGTTTGGGGAATAATCGTTTCGCCGATTTCATTCAGGAGTTCCAGATCATCAGGGGCGAATGATGCAGATTCTTTTTTTTGGACACAGCCTTCCAAAAACAATTGAGCGCCGATGATCGATCCCCCCAATAATTTCGCGGTTGCGGCAATTGCCTCTCTTCGGTTCATATCACAAATTGTTTTTTTTCATTTCCTTGACGGCGTGGTCACAAGCTCTGGCCGTAAGGGCCATATATAAAATCGAAGGGCTTTGGTTTCCGGTGCTCGTCATGCAGGCGCCATCCGTTACAAAAACATTTTTGCAGTGGTGCACTTGATTCCATTGGTTCAGCAAAGATTTGTTTGGATCTTTTCCCATCCGCGCGCCACCCATCTCGTGAATGTCAAGTCCTGGGGCTTGATGATTGTCATTGGTAGAGATATTTTTGAACCCTGCCGCCTCGAGCATGGCTTGGCTTTGTGTCAGAAAGTCCTTTATCATTTTTTCATCGTTGTCGTCATAGCCAACAGACGTGACCAGCAACGGAATTCCCCATTGATCTTTTTTATCGGCACTTAATCGCACGCTGTTGGTTTCTTTCATGATCGTTTCTCCCTGCATATACATGTACGCGTGCCACGTTCCCGGTTCCGACATTTTCTTTTTCATCGCCACACCGATCTCTGCGTCTCCTTGTTCCCCTCTGGGCCGATATCCACCCAAGAACGTGGTGTATCCTCCCACGAAATCGGTATCCTGCTTTTTCAGATTTCTAAAGTTGGCGAGGATAGCCTCGGACGGATTCTTTCCATAATAATATTGATCATCGAATCCCTCGACGGTTCCGCCGGCAGATCCACGATACAGATGAAAGCCTACATGCTTTCCAAGAAGTCCGCTGTCATTTCCCAATCCGTTCGGAAAACGATTGCTCGTGGAATTCAAAAGGACCAACGTGCTGTTGAGTGAGGACGCGTTTACGAAAATGACTCGAGCAAAAAATTCGGTGGCCTCTTTCGTTTCGGAGTCAATCACACGTACCCCCGTGGCCTTCCCTTTTTGTTCGTCATAAATAATTGAGTGCACCACAGAGAATGGTCTTATCGTGAGGTTTCCGGTCTTCTGCGCCCAAGGCAACGTTGATGACACCGAACTGAAATAACCGCCGTAAGGACAACCCCGCATACAAAGATTTCTACGTTGACAACGACCTCGCCCTTGTTGCAAATGAATATCATTTGGCTCCGTGAGTTGCGCCCATCTGCCCTGCACTACAAATCGATCGTGAAAACGTTCGCGTATTTTTTTTTGCAAATGCTTTTCTACGCAATTGAGGTCAAAGGGCGGAAGGAATTCGCCGTCCGGCATCGACTCGATCCCGTCTTTGTTTCCACAGACGCCGATGAATTTTTCGACGTGCGAATACCAGGGCGCGACGTCGGCATAGCGAATTGGCCAATCCAATCCGTAGCCTAGTCGTGCAGGTGCAGAAAATTCATAGTCGCTCCACCGCTGGCACGCACGTCCCCAAATGAGGGACTTCCCTCCTACTTGGTATCCGCGAATCCAATCGAATGGTTTTTCCTGAACATAAGGATGATCGTTATCCTTGATAAAAAAATGACAGGTGTCATCTCCAAATCCAGCGGCCTTGGTGATCAATGGATTTTCATCCATAAATTTTTTCGTCATCTGCCCGCGATGAGGAAAGTCCCACGGTTCTTTGAGCATCGTGGGATAATCCTTGAGATGCTCCACATTCCTTCCCCGCTCGAGGACTAACGTCTTAAGGCCTTTTTCACACAATTCTTTCGCGGCCCATCCGCCGCTGATACCTGAACCGATCACTATTGCATCGTAACTATTTTTTTCGACTCCGTCTACATTAACAAATGGTGGCATAAGGAAAGGGCGAGCTGAAAAGGGCTCTTGCGAATTTACCAACAAAAGTGGCAATTGATCGCAGGCGATACAGGTATCTGAATGTTTTTTTATTGACGTCGAAAAAAAACAATGAGCGGTTTAACGATCGAAGAATTCGGACGCAAATCCTAAGTCAGCTGGCTTTAATCGATAACATTCTTAGGTTTGCCGTACAATTCAATTTAAGTCGTGCGATTTCCCCTTTGTATTTGTCTAGTAGGTGTTTCCATTTCAGTGTACTCGCAATTGAAGCGGGGACAAGTTGATCCTAAAAAAGTGCCGCTTCCTTCGCCACATTATTCAAATGAATTCACCTTCGACTCTCCGTCAAATCCCGATGGCTGGAAAAAGGAGAAGCCAGGCCTCAACATTTCCTTTGTCTCCACCAACGAACTCTTTTTACGAAGCGAGGTACCTGTATCAACACCTTCCCTTGAATGGAATGGAACAGGTTGGCGTGGTGAGCGGCTAAATACGCAAGTTGTTGCTTGGTCTCCGGACACCGTCAATCAAATCCGATTTTCCATCGCTGACTTCACCGACGGCGCTGGTCATAAAATAGGCCGCAATAACATTTCATTGAACCTGGTCCGTTATGTGCTGTCGAATTTTCCTTACGGTGAAGCGTTGACTTCGTGCGGGGCAAGCGCTACCGACACCGCGTATCTGATGCCTGATCGCTTTGAGTCGTTTGAACGATTTGATTTACCCGGCAGAAGCGCGCGGCCGGTGTGGCTATCGGTAGACATTCCACAGGATGTCCCCGCGGGTACTTATTCGGGCGAGGTCACGGTAAATTCTGAAAAAGGAGCCAAAGTGCTTTTGATCAAAATAAACGTACAGGCGCAAACATTGCCAACTCCACACGATTGGAAATTCAGACTCGACCTTTGGCAAAACCCTTCGGCGGTTGCGGAATATTTTCAGGTAAAGCCTTGGTCGCCGGAACATATTTCATTTCTTCGGCAACACCTGAAACTCTATGCTGAGGCCGGTGGCACCTACATCACAACGTACGCCGTGCATTCGCCATGGACGGACAATTCCTACCATCTGGAGGGAGGAATGATTGAATGGACCATTGCTGCGACCGGCGGATGGAAATTTGATTACACCATTTTCGATCGATATGTCTCGTTAGCGATGGAAGTTGGCATTGATCGCGCAATCACGATTTATACACCTGTGCCCTGGGGATACCGGTTCAGGATCAGGGACGAAGCCACGGGGAATTACATTTATAAAGTGTGGTCGCCCGAGTCTGATGAATTCGTGGCCATCTGGAAAATTTTTCTCGACGACCTTCGAAGTCATCTGGAACAAAAAGGATGGTTTCAAAAAACCTACCTGGGTATCAACGAGAATCCGATGCCAGTAACACTTGCGGCGATCAAAGCGATCAAGGCGCATTCCAAAGACTGGAAGATAACATATGCAGGCGATTGGCATCCTGAATTAAGTCACCTACTCGATGATTATTCACCCATCCTTGGCAAAGAGCCAAATGCAAAGGAATTGCTTGAGCGAAAGCAAAAGAAACTAACCACCACCTATTATGTGTGCTGCACGCCGCCGCGCCCAAATAATTTTCTGTTCTCGGTTCCGTCGGAAGGAAGATTCATCAGTTGGTATTCAGCGGCCTACGGTTATGATGGTTTTCTCCGTTGGGCATACGATGCTTGGCCGGCCGATCCGTTGCGCGATGGCCGTCACACGTTTTGGCCCGCCGGCGACTGCTTTCTTGTTTACCCAGGAGGCAACAGCAGTATCCGCATGGAAAAATTGCGTGAAGGAATAGTAGACTTCGAGAAAATCCGGATTTTAAAAGAACTGGCAGCAAAATCTTCCAACAAAAAAGCGGCATCGTTGATCAAGGCGCTGGACAAACACTTGGCTTTGTTTATCGATGACCCCAATTATGACAAGCGGTCTTACTCTTCGGAAAAAATCACTCGACTGGTAGAAGACGGAAAAAAATTGTTGGATACGATCTCCAATGAGTTCCCGTAATGATCCTCCAAATTTTTTTACGTCTTTGAGATTAGCGGCCCTTCCAATTGACTTGATAAGGATATCGCTCGTAGTTCGCGTTGGTGTCGTTAATGGTATAACCCGCGTCGAAATCCGCCTTCGCTTCGTCAAACAATTTTTTGGCATCTTCGATTTTCCATAGTTTTTGCAGCGCGGTGGCCTTGTAATATTTTGCATCGGAGAAATGGCTGTAGATATGAAGGGCCTTGTCAAAATCTATGATCGCTTCTTCTGGTCTATTCTGTTCAAGTCTGGCAATAGCTAGATAAAAATAGGTCAAGTAGTTATTATAGTCTTCGCCGTGCGGCCCTTTGTTTTTGTTGGCTTCAACTTCCAGGAGCTCTTCGGCTTTGCCTAGCTGATTGAGCTGTATGTAGCAGACGGAAAGATAGAAGTTGTAGCTATGGTCCATCACATATTTGAGTGGACTCATCTTTTTGCATTGCTCAAAATCGCGGATGGCAGCAACATAATCTTTCACGTAAATGCAATTCATGAACGCTCTGTATTCCAACCATTTCTCTGGGTCAAATTTTACGGCTTTGTTCAGGCACTTCATGCCCTCCTGATATTTCATAAACTTCAACATCGCCATGCCTTTTTGTTGCCACAGGTAGGCAATTGTGGAGTCGAGTTTTAATCCTTCATCTATTTTCCGTTGCCAGTCCTGCGAATACATCGGGTAATACCATGCTCCATTTTTCAGATAGCGATCGACGATTTCATCTTTGCTCAGTTTCTTTTCCTGCGCGTGCGAAACAGATGCAATAACAACGAGCGAAATGACTTGTGCCATTCTTGGGTTCATAGGTGGAGCGGGTTGGCCTTAGATTAATACGGGATTTTCGGCAAATTGTTGGTACTCCCTTGAAACATGACCTCTGATCAGTCTGTCACAATCGTTCGAATTTGTTTTTTAACTTACCCGCCTTACAAATATACCATGACCTTTACCGAAACTCTCCTCATCGCTTTAATCCCTTCATTTATCTCTTTCGTAATATCCTATCTTGTTTTTCATCAGCAGGTTGTTTCATACAAGAGAGAAACGATGGCCGAACGCGCGGCCAGGCATTTTTTAAAGCACAAAACGTTTACAGATCGGTCCTTTGATACTCTACAAAAACATTTGGGAGGATGGGACGATGAACCCGACGAGCTGCGCAGGATTTTAGTGCGCGCAGGTGCTGTCCGTTCCTTCCGAGACAATAAAGAATGGTGGACGCTGCTCAGCCGCTGGGACGAGAAAATTGAAAATATCAAGAGTAGGAAGAACTAGTTCACCTTGCAAGCGCTGAATCACGTCTTACATTTGGCCACTTGTCACTCCGACCGCAATGAAATCACCGGATTAACAGTAGCTGCCTTGATCGATTCGAAGCTGACTGTTAACCATGCAATGATCAAGGCAAGAACAAAGGCAATCGCGAAGATGGTCCATTCAATGGCCACATGGTAAACAAACCCATTAAGCCACTGACTCATCCCATACCAAGCCGCCGGTATGGCAATGACTGTTGCAATTAAGATGGGGCCGGTAAATGTGGTCGACAGTAAGTACACCAACTGGAACCCTGACGCACCAAGCACTTTGCGAATTCCAAGTTCACGCGTTCTGCGCTCGGCGAGATAAGCCGACAATCCGTAGAGCCCCAGGCAAGAAATTACAACCGCGAGCACCGCGAACACATTGAACAAATTTCCCAATCGTTGCTCTGCTTTGTATTGATTGGCAATGTCTTGATCCACAAAACTGTAGTTGAAGGGATAGCTGGGGTTCATCTCTTTGCAAATCTGTTCCAGCACTTTGATTGTACTTTCTGTTTCTCCAGGCAACGTACGAACGATGGCATAGCCGCCCCACGTGTTCCGGTCCAGGAACATCGGTCCAATGGCTTGTTGAATCGGTTTGAAGTTGAAATCCTTTACCACCCCGATGATCGTGCGTTCTCGTCCCCAAATTTTGATTTTCGTTCCAACCGCCGATTCGACAGTCATTCCCATAGTCTTTAAGGCGGTTTCATTCACCATGATGTTGACCGAGTCTGCTTTTGCGTTCTCACCATAGCCATGCCCGTTGAGAATTGTTGCTTTGAAAACCTCTTCAAAATTTTCGTCGATTGCTGTATTGTAAAAAAGCGGCTGCGAGTTCGGGTCTTTTCCGGCCCATTGCACATTGACCGTTGCACCGCTTGAAGATGTGGGGAGCTCAGAGATAAAAGAATATTGACTGGTCAATCGATTACCGGCGAGCCGTGTGCGCAGAGATTCATACTTCGACCACAACTCTCCCGACATCTGGACATAAAGAAGATTCTCTTTATCGTATCCTAGGTTCAACTGTTGGATGTACTTCAATTGACGGTAAACGATCGCCGTACCCACAATCAGTGAAATGGATATCGCGAACTGAATCACCACCATCGTATTCCGGAACAAGCCGGACGAGCTCCGTGCAGTAAAGTTTCCTTTAAGTACAGTCGCGGGCAAGAAACCGGAAAGGTAGAGCGCAGGATAACATCCCGCCAGTAAGCCCGTGACAACGGTTATTCCAAGAAGGCCCATCGTGATCCTCGCATTTGTAAAATCGAGCGTGAGATTTTTCCCACCGAGTTCATTGAAGTAGGGAAGAACGAGATAGATCATCAACACGGCCAACGAGAGTGCGAGCAAGGCAACAATGAGAGATTCGGACAAGAACTGGCCCATGAGATGGGAGCGAATGGCTCCAACTACCTTGCGCAATCCCACTTCTTTCGCACGCCTAGCCGCCCTTGCCGTAGCGAGGTTCATGAAATTCAGGCAAGCTACCACAAGGATGAATACAGCGACGATCGCAAAAATGTAAACGTTCTGCGCGTTGCCATGACCTGGGATATCAGCCAGAAAATTGGAATACAGGTGAACCTTTGCGAGTGGCTGCAGCACAAAACCGACTTTCAATACGGGCTCATTCTTTTTATAGATGGCCTGCAGTTTTTTTTCGAGGTCAGCAATCGCTGACTCCGACTGTTGGGCCTTCTCGTGCAGCTTGATGTATGTGAAATAATTGAAATTATCCCACACATTTTGTTTGAGATCATTATTTGTGCGCGCCAGAAAACGCATCGGTTGAATAAAATCAAATTGCAGGTGAGAGTTTGAGGGAATGTTGGCGATGACGCCAGTCACGGTAAAGTCTTCTTTGCCGTTCTTTCGAAACGTTTTCTCCAGTACGTCAATGCTGCCAAAATATTTTCGAGCGACGTCCTCCGTGATGATAATCCCTTCCGGGTTCTTAAATGCAGCCACAGCATCACCTTTGATGAACGGGAATGAAAATACCTTGAAGAAATTGGAGTCCGCATAGATGATCCTTTTCTCTTCGAACTTGACATCACCCACTTGCATCAAGTCGCGTTTTAGATCCGTGATGCGAACGGCTTCCTCTACTTCCGGTATTTCATTCTTTATGGCCTGGGCCAATGGAGCTGATGACACCGCAGCGTGTACCTTCAATTCGGGCAGTGTCGCCGTAACGCGGTAAATGTGTTTGTAGTCTTTGTGGAACCGATCATAACTCAACTCGTCATTCACCCACATGCCAATCAGCGCCGTGCAACTGATGCCAAGTGCCAAACCGAAGATGTTGATGAAAGAAAAGCCTTTCTGACGAAGGAGATTTCGAATGGCGACTTTGAAATAATTGCTGATCATAGTAGAGATAGAACTGTCTAGCTGAGACGAGAAGAGGTAAGAATAGGTTGCACAAAGAATGCAAAACGACAGAAAGAAGAGTTTTTCAGAAACGATAGGAAAGCGCCAAACCCGGTGTTTGTGTGGAGATACCCAAGCTCAACGAGGGGGCGCCGATCTTTTGTTGATAATATTTCATTTTGCTTGTGCCTCTGATACTCAGCGGAATACCAACCCCCAGCAGCCCCGTACCTCCCAAAACCATTAACACACCTACTTCAGCGTCGCTAGTGTTGTACCTATAAGTGCCGCGAAGATTGTTCAATTTTGAAATCCCTATCGCCCCAAAAACAATTCCCGAAGCTACCAACCCAAGGCCTGTGCTTTGCATTCTCCGGTATTTATAATAGCGCTGCACATTGATATCCGGTGCGATGCCATCCATCAACAGACGATATTTCTTCATCTTTTTCGTGCCAATGATCGCCAACGTAATGCCTCCCCCCAACAGGCCTTCGGCCGCAAGCGTTTCAAGACTATATCCCAGATCATTGGAGTTGGCCGAGCTCCCCTTGTTTAGCAAGTCTCCGAACACCAAAGCGCCGGCTACGGTCATAATAACACCTGCGGTTCGGGCTTTTCTATATTTTTCATATTTGAGCTGATACGTCCTCTTTTCGTCTTGAGGTTGGAATTGTGCAGAAGCGTGATGGGCCGTGACGAGCAGTAAAAAAAATGAAAACAGTTTCATGGGAATTAAAGAAAGCAAAATAAGGTAAAATTTAGCTTCGATTCGCGAGTTTCGTGCGTCGGGTTTTTAGCTTCAAGCTACCGGCCGCAAGGTTCTCTTTTCCTCAAGTTCGATCGAAGCACAGGACTAAACAGGTAGGAACAAAATGGTTACTCGAGCTTCAGAATTCGCTGAATGGTGCTTAGCACCTTTGTTGTGCCAGCGGTTGCCTCAATCGCCCCAAGTTCTAACGCTGCCTTTCCATAGGAGCCAATCGCAGATGCAGAAGCAAAAATAATTATAGGGGTACGATTGTTTAGTTTCTTGAGTTCTTTCAATAAATCGAGCCCTGCTGTTCTGTTATTACCCCTTCCGATATCAGAAATAATCAAATCAAACTTTTCCATCTTCACCAACTTCATAGCTTGATCAGTGTCAAAACCCAACGTAAATTTAACACCTACGCGTGCTAGCATTTCCATTAGATAAGTGTTGTTCTCAGGATGATCGTCAACCCAAAGAATCGATTTGCCCTTCAATCTCTCCACATCTGACTTTTCTTCTTTTTCAATTTCCTCTTGGCTTTGATCACTGATTTTTTCAGATCTAGCGCTTAATTCAAGGATTATTCTTCCGATGTCATCAAACTGCTTTGCCGATTTCTCTTTGCCCTCTTTAATAAGGTTGTCAATCTGCCTCAGTTTTTCATCAAGCAGACCTTGAACCGTTTCTTTAAATTGTTCATTTACCTCTTTTTTAATGTCGCTTTTTGATTTCCAGTTCAACCAAGTCAAAACGCCTCCGACAAGAATTCCAATTGCTCCAAGAAGTTTCCAGAGCATGTCATAGTATTCTTGAGTGTACTCCCGATGTAATTTTGTTTCCTCACGAAGAAATTCCTCATATCTCAAAACGGTTTCGTTTGGGTCAACTAATTTATGTGGTGGAGTCTCTTGAGGATTAGTTTGTCCGAAGGAAGAAATAAAAAACACCGTTAATAGTGGGAATAGTTTGAGTGACTTTGCCATGTTATTATTTCTTCTAATTATTAAATTAAAAGAGGCGGTGCTTTTCCTTCTTCACAACCGTAGCACAAACTCCCATACTTAAAACAAAAACATTGCTTTGTGGCGCGCGTCAATCTAAGATCTGGACCCGTTTTGCCCGCTCAATTCGCGTCAGGAGAGTCAGCAATTCAACAAACTCCGCCAATCACCTTATTTATGCCTTTTCCAGTTTTCTTGATTGATTTAGAAACTAATAGCACTCTCAGACGGGCCCAGGAAATTTCTAGAATGACTTAAGGCGAAAACAAAACGCCGACAGCCAGCAGCTTCCCAAAACCTTTTTATCGTCTTCTCCGTATACTTTGGCATTCTATGTATATCCTTTAACTACCTATACATAACATTGATTACCAATATGATACCCAAGAGCCTTACCGCCGCCTCGACCAAGCTCATCATCCTCGGCATTCTCCGGGAGGGAAACAGCTATGGCTATCTCATCATTAAAAAGGTAAAAGAATTATCGGGCGGCAAAATGAACTACTCCGACGGCATGCTCTACCCTGTCCTTCATCACCTGGAGAAGGAAGGCTTCATCAAGTCGGAGTGGGTGATGGAAGACGAGCAGCGGCCACGCAAATATTATGCCCTCACCACGCAGGGAAAAAACGAATTGATTGCCGAACGTGAACATTGGGTCAATGTTCACTCAGTGTTGGAGGCGATCTGGCAATTGAGTCCAAAAAAATAAGCACACTATGTTTGATCTTGAAAAAGAAATCCAGCAGTGGTTGCGGTCGTTCCACAAACACCGTGCATTCGACCACGGATCGGTCCGCGAAATGGAGCAACACCTCCGCGACCACATCGAAGACCTGATCGCCAAAGGAAACTCCGCCGATGAAGCGTTCAAAAAGGCCACTATAGAATTTGGG
>Ga0310811_10003236_pt1 | contig 20470 bp, 11 predicted proteins | sample YCmetagenome_FD_207642 | JGI IMG/M metagenome (GOLD analysis project Ga0310811, IMG submission 207642) | Soil microbial communities from experimental microcosm in Duke University, North Carolina, United States - YC | ecosystem: Engineered > Artificial ecosystem > Soil microcosm > Unclassified ...
GTCGAGCAGGATCGCCACGCCCGCGGCGATACACCAGACCTCGAAGGAGGACCCGGGAAGAACCCAGAGCAGCCAGAACAGGTCGTCCAGGGCCTGGGTGATCTCGGCTGAGACGGCCCCGGGGCGGAACGCGGCCAGGCCGCCGGCCAGGCAGAGCATCACACCGTTCATGCAGGCGGTGACCGCGCTGGCGATCTGGATGTGGAACAGGATCGGGTAGCGCGGCGATGCCCTGCGGGTCTGAGTGGCCAGCGCCGCGCCCCACGTGATCATCAGCGAGCAGCCGAGCATCACCATCGACATGCCGACGCGCACGCCCGTCAGGTGCTCGAGGTACGCCCCGACGACCTCTGCGGCGCTGTCGGTCGGACTGTGTACCGGGATCATGCGCGCGAACGCCGCCACGCCGCAGCCGTAGAGCGCGATCATCAGCAGCCCCGAGGCCGCACACGTCATCTGGATCTTCCGGCCCATCGCAGGCCCCCTTCGGTAACAGGTCGAGACCGCCCGGCACCGACCCGGCCGCGGCTGAGCAGACGATAGCCTTGGTGCGACTTGAGTCGCAATATGCGACTCAAGTCGTCTCGCACCACGCCGGTACGCTCGAGATCGTGTCGACGGCATCGTCCCGACGTGAGCGCAAGAAGGACCAGACCCGCCTCACACTCACCCGGTCCGCCCTGAAGCTGTTCCGCGAGCAGGGGTTCGAGGCCACGACCGTCGAGGAGATCGCCGAGGCGGCCGACTTCCATCGGGCGACCTTCTTCCGGCTCTTCGCGAGCAAGGGCGACGTCGCGTTCGGTGACATCGCCGACCGGCTCAAGGCGGCGCGGACCGCGTTCGAGGAGAACGCCGACGCCGAGGATCTGTGGGCCACCGCACGGGACGTCATCATCCGGGAGAGCACCCGATTCGCGTCCAGTGATCCCGAGCTTCAAGCGGCCTACGTTGCCCTGTGGGCCACGGATCCGGGGCTACAGCAACGCTTCAGCGCGCTCATGACCGAGTGGGAACGTGCGGTGGCCCAGTTCTTCGCCACCGCCTGGGGTGTCGATGCCAACCACGACATCGACTGTCAGACCATCGGCACAGCCATCATCGGGGTCTCGCGCAGCTCCATGCTCGTCGCCCACGCCACGGGCCGGCCGATTCAAGACCTGCTCGACGCCGGCTACCGGACCCTGGCAGCGGGACTGACAACGACCATCTCCGGTCGAAACCGGGATCGACCGACGGCCTGAGGCGCATCCCCACCGGCGGGGCGGGACGAACTGGCCAGATGCCTGGTCAGAGGTGGTGCCCCCGGCACGATTCGAACGTGCGACCGTCGGATTAGAAGTCCGATGCTCTATCCAGCTGAGCTACGAGGGCAGCGGGTTCGTGTGCGCTACGCACAACGAACGCACAGAGGGTAGCGCGATGGCGCTCACCGGCGCGCCACCAGCAGGCGTAGTGGAATCGGGAGCGTCCGACCAGGGCCCGCATGCCTGGTGAGGGCCTCGCGGGCCCGGTCGAGCCGGGCGGGCGGGAGATCAGGCGGCCAGACCCCGTCGAGGACCAGCCCGTCGAGGACGTGGCCCGCTTCGCGGGCGTCCGGTGCCGGTAAGTGGAACGTGCGGCGGTCGTCGGCCAGCACCGCGAAGTCAGCCGAGGCGACGAGCCAATGGAGGTGGTCGCGCGCGGACTCGTTGCGGAACCTCGGGCGCCCGCCCAGCGCTTGATGTAGGGGCTTCCAGTCGCGCAGCTCACCACGCGACCAGACCGGTCGGGCGGGCACCAGGGCAGCGAACGTCCCGGTCGGCCACAGGATCCGACGCAGCTCGGAGAACAGGGGATCGAGCCCGGGAATCGAGGGCAGGCACATGTCCAGTGCGACCGAGCCGACACCGTTGGTTCGCAGCGGGAGATGACCGTGGTGCGCCAGGAGCGTGTCACCCAGGCGGAGCTCGAGCATTCCGTCCGCGTGCCGGGCGCGGTGTCGCAGCTCGACGATCGGGATCGTGGAGTCAAGCGTCCGCGTCAGCCACTCGCGTGGGGACAGTCCGTTGCGGTCCCGTGCGGAGGTCAGGGCACTCGCCTCAGGAAGCGGTACCGCCCGACCAGCGGGAACGCTGCACATCGACCCAGTGTGTCATTACCCGCGTGGCGGCACCGGGGACTCGGACCCAGCTCGCGCCTACGCTGGTCCCGTGGCCAGATTGACGGGAAACGCCCGGATGTTGCCTCCGGTCCTGATCGGCGCGGCGGCGGCGGTCCTGATCGCGGTGGGACTGACCGCGTTGACGGGGGCTCGGCCTGTCGAGGCGCTGGGTCTGCCGGACCCGGGTGCGCTGACCACCTACGGCCTGCCGGTGGTCCGGACGCTCGCGGAGGTCTTCGCGGTACTCACTGTCGGCGCGCTTCTCACCGCCGCTCTTCTGACCTTTCCGGAGGCTGACGGCTTCCTGGGCCTACCTGGTTACCGTTCGCTGCGCATCGCGTCCTACACGGCGGGGGCCTGGACGGTCAGCGCGCTGCTGATGATTCCGCTGACGATCGCGGACGCCCTCGGACGGCCGCTGGCGAGCGTGCTGGGGTTCGGCCCACTGGTGGCCGTGGTGCCCCGGCTGGAGGTGGCGACCGCGTGGCTGCTGACCGCCGTCCTCGCGGTGGTCGTGTTCGCGGGCTGCCGGATCGCGCTGTCGTGGGGTACCTCGGCCGTGCTGCTCGTGGTCGCGGTGCTCGGGCTGCTCCCGGTGGCCGCCACCGGGCACTCGGCCGCCGGCGGATCCCACGACATGGCCACCGACAGCCTGATGTTGCACGTGGTCGCGGCCTCGCTGTGGATAGGCGGTCTGGTCGGTCTGCTCGGCCTGGCCTGCGCCCGCGAGACCGACCGGCGCCATCTCGCGGTGGCCGTGCCTCGCTTCTCGATGCTGGCACTGGTCTGCTGGGTGGTGATGGCGGCTTCCGGAATCCTGAACGCGCTGGTCCGGATTCCGTTGTCGCTGGTGTTCGGCACCGCGTACGGCGGCCTGCTGCTGGCCAAGACGGGGGCACTGCTGGCTTTGGGGATGCTCGGCTTCCTACAGCGACGACGGGCGGTGCCGGCGGCGGTCGAGGGCCGCCCGGGAGCACTGCTGAGACTCGGAACGCTGGAGACCCTGATCATGTTCGGGACCGTCGGCCTGGCGGTGGTACTGGGACGCAGCGCGCCGCCGGTGCAGCCGGGCGGACTGCCCTCCCGTAACGAGGTCGTCCTCGGCTACGACCTGGACGGGCCACCGACCCTGCTGAGGGTCCTGTTCGACTGGCGTTTCGACCTGATCCTGGGTACCGCGGCGATCGCCCTGGCGGTGTTGTACGTCGTAGGTGCGCGACGCCTGGCCAGACGGGGAGATGCCTGGGCGAGGGGCCGTACCGCCGCCTGGCTCGCGGGATGCGGGGTGGTGCTGTTCGCCACCTCCTCGGGCATCGGCCGGTACGCGCCGGCGATGTTCAGCGTGCACATGGGCCAGCACATGATGCTGACGATGCTCGCTCCCATCCTGCTGGTCCTCGGGGCGCCGATCACGCTGGCGCTGCGGACGTTGCCCTCCGCGGGCAAGGGCGGGCCGCCAGGGCCTCGTGAGTGGCTGCTGCGGCTGATCCACTCGAGACCGGCCCGGTGGTTCACTCACCCGCTGGTGGTGGTGCCGCTGTTCGTCGGGTCCTACTACGTCCTGTACTTCTCAGGGCTCTTCGAGTGGGCGCTACCCGTGCACGCGGCCCATCTGGTGATGAAGGTGCACTTCCTGGCGACCGGATTGCTGTTCTTCTGGCCGCTCATCGGTGTCGACCCGTCGCCGCGGGGGATGTCCCCGGTGCTGAGGCTCGGGGTGCTGTTCGCCTCGGTGCCCTTCCACGCGTTCTTCGGAGTCGCCCTGATGAGCAGCCACGAGGTGATCGGTCGCTACTTCTATTCCGGACTACGCCTGCCGTGGGTGCCCGACCTGCTCGCTGACCAACGCCTGGGGGGTGGGCTGGCCTGGGCTACAGGCGAGGTCCCGATGCTGATCGTGGTCGTGGCGATGGTCGCTCAGTGGTCCCGCATGGACGAACGAGCCGCCCGACGCAGCGATCGCAAGGCGGACCGGGACGGTGACGCGGATCTGACCGCGTACAACGCGATGCTGCGGCAGATGGCCGGAGACGGTGCGGAACATGCGGCCGGGGTGCGGGACAGCGTCGCCGCATCGACTCGAACCGCGGTCGGAGAGCCGACGGACGACCCGGATGTCGACCGCGATGCCGCGCGAGCCGACGGCACCGACGGCCGTTAGTGGCCCGATTTGGCCCGTCTCCGCAGGTCAGAGCGGTTTTGGTACCCCCGGTTTCAGGGGTGTTTCGGGGGTCGCGTAACTTTCTCTTTGCCAGCAGGGAGCCGGACAGAGACAAAGCCTCTAGGGGCTGAGGATCAGGACGGGCCGCTGGATCGCTCCACGGGGTACCCCTGAGTCGAGAGACTAGAGGGGGTGTACAGTGGGGCACAACCCCGGAGGAATCCGCTTAACGGCGGTTTTCAATGGTGCGCAGGTGTCTTTTGAGAACTCAACAGTGTGCTGAACTTGTTTTGACATGGTTTTTGTTTGTGCCAGTTTGTGTTGTTTGTTTGGTCAGGTTTCTGTGGAGAGTTTGATCCTGGCTCAGGACGAACGCTGGCGGCGTGCTTAACACATGCAAGTCGAGCGGTAAGGCCCTTTCGGGGGTACACGAGCGGCGAACGGGTGAGTAACACGTGGGCGACCTGCCCTCAGCTCTGGGATAAGCCTGGGAAACTGGGTCTAATACCGGATATGACCACATGTCGCATGGTGTGTGGTGGAAAGTTTTTCGGCTGGGGATGGGCCCGCGGCCTATCAGCTTGTTGGTGGGGTGATGGCCTACCAAGGCGACGACGGGTAGCCGGCCTGAGAGGGCGACCGGCCACACTGGGACTGAGATACGGCCCAGACTCCTACGGGAGGCAGCAGTGGGGAATATTGCGCAATGGGCGAAAGCCTGACGCAGCGACGCCGCGTGGGGGATGACGGCCTTCGGGTTGTAAACCTCTTTCGACCGGGACGAAGCGTAAGTGACGGTACCGGTATAAGAAGCACCGGCCAACTACGTGCCAGCAGCCGCGGTAATACGTAGGGTGCGAGCGTTGTCCGGAATTATTGGGCGTAAAGAGCTCGTAGGCGGTGTGTCACGTCGATCGTGAAAACTTACAGCTTAACTGTGAGCGTGCGGTCGATACGGGCATCACTGGAGTTCGGCAGGGGAGACTGGAATTCCTGGTGTAGCGGTGAAATGCGCAGATATCAGGAGGAACACCGGTGGCGAAGGCGGGTCTCTGGGCCGATACTGACGCTGAGGAGCGAAAGCGTGGGGAGCGAACAGGATTAGATACCCTGGTAGTCCACGCCGTAAACGTTGGGCGCTAGGTGTGGGGATCATTCCACGGTCTCTGTGCCGCAGCTAACGCATTAAGCGCCCCGCCTGGGGAGTACGGCCGCAAGGCTAAAACTCAAAGGAATTGACGGGGGCCCGCACAAGCGGCGGAGCATGTGGATTAATTCGATGCAACGCGAAGAACCTTACCTGGGTTTGACATGCACTAGACGCGTCCAGAGATGGGCGTTCCCTTGTGGCTGGTGTGCAGGTGGTGCATGGCTGTCGTCAGCTCGTGTCGTGAGATGTTGGGTTAAGTCCCGCAACGAGCGCAACCCCTGTTCCATGTTGCCAGCGCGTAATGGCGGGGACTCATGGGAGACTGCCGGGGTCAACTCGGAGGAAGGTGGGGATGACGTCAAGTCATCATGCCCCTTATGTCCAGGGCTTCACACATGCTACAATGGCTCATACAGAGGGCTGCGAGACCGCGAGGTGGAGCGAATCCCTTAAAGTGAGTCTCAGTTCGGATTGGGGTCTGCAACTCGACCCCATGAAGTCGGAGTCGCTAGTAATCGCAGATCAGCAACGCTGCGGTGAATACGTTCCCGGGCCTTGTACACACCGCCCGTCACGTCATGAAAGTTGGTAACACCCGAAGCCGACGGCCTAACCCGTAAGGGAGGGAGTTGTCGAAGGTGGGACTGGCGATTAGGACGAAGTCGTAACAAGGTAGCCGTACCGGAAGGTGCGGCTGGATCACCTCCTTTCTAAGGAGTTCCCACGTGTTGTGGGGAGCTTGTCTCCTTTCACTAAAAGGTTCATCCCTGTTCACAGCGCCGGCTTCCTGAGTTTTCGGGTTGTTGGTTGTGGGGGTGGCTGGGTGGAATACTGCGAAAGTCATGTTGAGGCGTTGAAGGGTTTGGCACACTGTTGGGTCCTGAGGAGACACCGGTTGGTGCTTCTTTGGGTGATCGCTCCTGATCTGGTCGTCTAACGCTCGCGGGTTGTGTGTGGGTGGTGGTGGCTGTGGGGTTGGGGTGTGGTTGTTTGTTGAGTGTTGCATAGTGGATGCGAGCATCTTGTTGTGGTGAAGTGTTTAAGTGCACATGGTGGATGCCTTGGCATCAGGAGCCGATGAAGGACGTGGGAGACCGCGATAGGCCTCGGGGAGTTGTCAACCAAGCTGTGATCCGAGGATGTCCGAATGGGGAAACCCAGCACCCGGATAATAAAGGGGTGTTACCCGCAGCTGAATCTATAGGCTGTGTGGAGGGAACGCGGGGAAGTGAAACATCTCAGTACCCGCAGGAAGAGAAAACAATTGTGATTCCGTGAGTAGTGGCGAGCGAAAGCGGAAGAGGCTAAACCTGTATCGTGTGATAGCTTGCGGGCGTTGCGGTATGGGTGTTGTGGGGCGTTGTCGTGGGACCTCCGCTTGGGTCCTGGGCGCAGTTCAGGTGTGTTAGCGGAAGGCCTCTGGAAAGGGTCGGCGTAGAGGGTGAGACCCCCGTACGTGAAAACATGTCTGTTGTGTCTGATGACTGTCCCCGAGTAGCAGCGAGCTCGTGGAATTTGCTGTGAATCTGGCGGGACCACCCGTTAAGCCTAAATACTACCTGATGACCTATAGTGCACGAGTACCGTGAGGGAAAGGTGAAAAGTACCCCGGGAGGGGAGTGAAATAGTACCTGAAACCGTGTGCATACAAGCCGTCAGAGCCTTTTGGGGTGATGGCGTGCCTTTTGAAGAATGAGCCTGCGAGTTATGGTATGTGGCGAGGTTAACCCGTGTGGGGAAGCCGTAGCGAAAGCGAGTCCGAATAGGGCGGTTGAGTCGCGTGCTGTAGACCCGAAGCGGAGTGATCTACCCATGGCCAGGGTGAAGCGCCGGTAAGACGGTGTGGAGGCCCGAACCCACCAGGGTTGAAAACCTGGGGGATGAGCTGTGGGTAGGGGTGAAAGGCCAATCAAACTCCGTGATAGCTGGTTCTCCCCGAAATGCATTTAGGTGCAGCGTTGCGTGTTTCTTCCTGGAGGTAGAGCACTGGATGGGCTAGGGGGCCGACAAGCTTACTGAACTCAACCAAACTCCGAATGCCAGTGAAGTGAAGCGTGGCAGTGAGACTGCGGGCGATAAGGTTCGTAGTCGAGAGGGAAACAGCCCAGATCACCGGCTAAGGCCCCTAAGCGTGCGCTAAGTGGGAAAGGATGTGGGTTCGCCCAGACAACCAGGAGGTTGGCTTAGAAGCAGCCACCCTTGAAAGAGTGCGTAATAGCTCACTGGTCAAGTGGATCCGCGCCGACAATGTAGCGGGGCTCAAGCGCACCGCCGAAGCCGTGGCACATCCATATGTACATTCTCTTCGGAGCAGTGGTGGGTGTGGGTAGGGGAGCGTCGTGTATCCAGCGAAGCCGCGGGGTGACCCAGTGGTGGAGGGTACACGAGTGAGAATGCAGGCATGAGTAGCGAATGCAGAGTGAGAAACTCTGCCGCCGAATGACCAAGGGTTCCTGGGCCAGGCTATTCCGCCCAGGGTGAGCCGGGACCTAAGGCGAGGCCGACAGGCGTAGTCGATGGACAACGGGTTGATATTCCCGTGCCCGTGCTAGCGCGTCCCTGACGAGGCCGGTTACTGCTAACCACCTGTGCTTACGTCGTCGCCTTCGGGTGGTGGTGTGAGTGTGGCTGGGACCCGTTCCGGTAGTAGTCAAGCGATGGGGTGACGCAGGAGGGTAGCTCCGCCAGGCGTTGGTTGTCCTGGTGCAAGCGTGTAGGCCGTCATGTAGGCAAATCCGCATGGCAATAGGCTGAGACGTGACGCATAGCCGTTTGAGGCGAAGTAGGGTGATCCCATGCTGCCGAGAAAAGCCTCTAGCGAGTTCTAGCGCGGCCCGTACCCCAAACCGACACAGGTGGTCAGGTAGAGAATACCAAGGCGATCGAGCGAACTATGGTTAAGGAACTCGGCAAAATACCTCCGTAACTTCGGGAGAAGGAGGACCGGTGGCCTTGAAGCCCTTCGCGGGCTAGGGGTTGTCGGTCGCAGAGACCAGGCCCAAGCGACTGTTTACTAAAAACACAGGTCCGTGCGAAGTCGTAAGACGATGTATACGGACTGACGCCTGCCCGGTGCTGGAACGTTAAGAGGACCTGTTAGCCGTAAGGCGAAGCGGAGAATTTAAGCGCCAGTAAACGGCGGTGGTAACTATAACCATCCTAAGGTAGCGAAATTCCTTGTCGGGTAAGTTCCGACCTGCACGAATGGCGTAACGACTTGGGCGCTGTCTCAACCATAGACTCGGCGAAATTGCACTACGAGTAAAGATGCTCGTTACGCGCGGCAGGACGGAAAGACCCCGGGACCTTTACTATAGCTTGGTATTGGTGCTCGGTTCGGATTGTGTAGGATAGGTGGGAGACTGTGAAGCCGCAACGCTAGTTGTGGTGGAGTCGCCGTTGAAATACCACTCTGTTCGAATTGGGTGTCTAACCTCGGACCATGATCTGGTTCAGGGACAGTGCCTGGTGGGTAGTTTAACTGGGGCGGTTGCCTCCCAAAATGTAACGGAGGCGCCCAAAGGTTCCCTCAGCCTGGTTGGCAATCAGGTGTTGAGTGTAAGTGCACAAGGGAGCTTGACTGTGAGACAGACATGTCGAGCAGGGACGAAAGTCGGGACTAGTGATCCGGCACCACCTGGTGGAAGGGGTGTCGCTCAACGGATAAAAGGTACCCCGGGGATAACAGGCTGATCTTGCCCAAGAGTCCATATCGACGGCATGGTTTGGCACCTCGATGTCGGCTCGTCGCATCCTGGGGCCGGAGTAGGTCCCAAGGGTTGGGCTGTTCGCCCATTAAAGCGGCACGCGAGCTGGGTTTAGAACGTCGTGAGACAGTTCGGTCCCTATCCGCCGCGCGCGCAGGAGACTTGAGGAAGGCTGTCCCTAGTACGAGAGGACCGGGACGGACGAACCTCTGGTGTGCCAGTTGTCCCGCCAGGGGCACCGCTGGTTGGCTACGTTCGGAAGGGATAACCGCTGAAGGCATCTAAGCGGGAAGCTCGTTCCAAGATGAGGTCTCCCACCACCTTCGCGTGGTTAAGGCCCCCCACAGACCATGGGGTTGATAGGCCAGAAATGGAAGCACAGCAATGTGTGGAGTTGACTGGTACTAATAGGCCGAGGGCTTCACCTCAACACTTAAGATTCGCGCATCCACTATGTGACCCTGAGCAAACAACCATCCTCGACCGGTGTTCTGGTCGGGGTGCGGTTGGGTTTGTTCGGTACGTCAAAATTTGCACAATATCCGCACCGTGTTGGGTGTGGGAATAGTGATGTCGGTGGCGATAGCGTCGGGGAAACGCCCGGTCCCATTCCGAACCCGGAAGCTAAGCCCGACAGCGCCGATGGTACTGCACTCGCTAGGGTGTGGGAGAGTAGGACACCGCCGACACTTTCTTGATTAGCTGAACCCCCAGGACTCGTCCTGGGGGTTCAGCCGTTTCGGCATGCCGACGCCAGGGGCGTGCGGCGCTCAGGGTTGACAACGCACAGGGATAGAGTGGGATTCATGGTTACGGACGGTTCGTCTGATTCACCCCGTCGGCCAGAGCGACGGCCTCATGAGGGTGGTGGGCGTAACCGAGAGGGCACCGGCTGGACCCCGCGCGGCGCCTCGGGTAGCGGCGCCGGCAAGTCCGCCCCGGGTGCCTCCCGTGGTCAGTCGGGCGGCGGATCCTCCGGAGCCAGGAGCTCGGGTGCGGATCGCCGTTCGGCACCCTCTACGGGGGGCCGTGGCGGCTCCGGGCGGCCCCGTCCCGACGGCGGCTACGTGAAACGGGATCGGCCACGGGGCGACGAGGCCGGCGGCTCGGGGCGTGGGCGCTGGGGCGGGTCGGAGGATCGGCGCCAGGACTCTCCGAGACAGGATCGCGGCGGGACATCCGGCGGCGGGGGTTCGGGCGGTTCGGACCGGTTCGGCTCTGATCGGGGCGGGTCGGACCGGTTCGGCTCTGATCGGGGTGGCTCTGATCGGGGCGGGCGCCCTGACCACGGGCGCGACTCACGTGACCGTCCCTACCAGGCCCGGAGCGAGGGCCGTGGGAGCTCACCCGACCGTGGGGGAGACCGCCGGGACGGGCGACCGGCGGCGGCATCGGGGACCGGCCAGGGCTCCTACCAGCGACGCGACGACGCTGCGGGGCGCTCCTCCGCGCGGGGAGGCGATTTCTCGCCACGCGGTGGTGACCGGCGAGACGATCGAACGCCCCGTCGGTCTGATTCGGCTGCCGGCTCGTACGGCCGTCGTGGTGACGCCGGTGAGCGGGCTGGCTCCGGTCGCGGCGAGAGTGGCGGTGGCTCGTACGGTCGCCGGGACGACAGCGGTCGTGGGTCGTCGTACGCGTCACGGGATGGGAACACCAGTGGTTCATCCTCTCGGAGCGACACCCGGGATGGCACCTACCCGCCCGGTAGGGACGGTGGTGGCTCCTACGTCCCTCGCGGCGGCGACCGCGGCGGACGGGGCGAGGCGCGCGATGTGCCTGCGCGGCGCGCGGGTGCCCGGGACTTCTCGGCGTCCGGTCGGGGTTCTGGGCATGACGTTCCGGCGGCCCGTGGAGGCGACGGACGGAGCGACTCGTTCCGGTCGAGGGAAGAAGCTGGACCTTCGCGCGGGGCGGACCGCGGTGCTTCGGGCGAGCGCGGTGCGTACGAGCGTCAACGGCCCACCTCGGGTTCCGGCCGCGGCGGCTCCTCCGGCACCGGCGGTGCCCGCCGTGGACGTCCTGACGAGGCTCGCGGCTACAGCGGTGGCGCCCGGTCGGGCTCCGGTGATCGCCGTCCGAACAGCCGACCGCCCTCGGATCGGGATCGCGACCAACGCACCCCGTTCGTGCCGGCACCGGAACTGCCGGCTGATCTGGAGGGCGTTCAGCTGGACGCCCAGGTGCGCGGGGATCTGCGGGGGCTGCGCAAGGACGTCGCCGATGAGGTGGCCAAGCACCTTGTGGCCGCGGGAACGCTGCTGGAGGAGGATCCGGCTCGGGCACTGGCGCACGCCCGCTACGCCCGGTCGAAGGCCTCGCGGCTGGCCGTGGTCCGCGAGGCGGCGGGACTGGCCGCCTACCGGGCCGGTGAGTGGAACGAGGCGATCGGCGAGCTGAGGGCGGCCCGGCGCATGGGAGGCGGCCCGGGGCACCTGGCGATACTCGCCGACGCCGAGCGGGCCCTGGGGCGGCCGGAGAAGGCGCTGGAGGTGGCCCGCGGCCCGGAGGCGCGTGAACTGGACCGGCCGGACGCCATCGAGTTGCTCATCGTGGCGGCTGGAGCCCGGCGAGACCTCGGCGAGGTCGACGCCGCGGTGGTGAGCTTGCAGATCCCCGAGCTCGACCCGTCGGTCATCGCGCCGTGGAGCGCGCGGCTCTTCTACGCCTACGCCGACCTGCTGCTCGCGGCCGGCCGGCGCGACGAGTCGGTTCGCTGGTTCCTGCACGCCGCTCAGGCCGATGACGAGGAGCTGACCGACGCATCCGAGCGGCTCGCCGAGCTGACCGATCCGGACGGCGGCGAGGCGGACACCCCTGAGCCGGAGGTTGTCGAGGCCGAGGCCGAGCTCGGTGCGTTGGAGGTCGTTGAGGCCGAGATTGCCGAGCCAGAGGCCGGCGAGGCGGACAACCCTCAGGCTGAGGTTGCTGGGTCGGAGGTCGCTGAGTCGGAGGTCGCTGAGCCGGACGGCATGAGCAGCACCCAGCCGTCAGGCGATCCGTCTCGGTGACCAGTCTGCTCGAGGCCCATGACGTGCTTCTGCTGGATCTGGACGGGACGCTGTTCCGGGGAGCGACCCCGATACCGGGCGCGGTCGAGATGATCGCCCGGTCGGCCCGGGACGGCCACCAGATCGGGTATCTGACCAACAACGGGTCCCGCAGCCCGCGCGAGGTGGCTGCACACCTGACCCGGCTGGGCTTCGAGGCGGACGAGTCCGAGGTCGTCACCAGCGGGCAGGCGGCCGGCCGTCTGCTGGCCGAGCGGCTACCCGCCGGGGCGTCCGTGCTGGTCATCGGTACCGAAGACCTGCGTCAGGAGGTGCGCGGCGTCGGGCTGAACGTGACCGACACCGCTGAGGACGCCGATGCGGTCGTCCAGGGCCACTCGCCGGAGACCGCCTGGCCGCTGCTGGCCGAGGGCTGCCTGGCGATCCGGGCCGGTGCGCTCTGGGTGGCGTGCAACGTCGACACGACGCTGCCCACCGAGCGGGGCGAGCTGCCGGGCAACGGATCGATGGTCGCCGCGCTGCGCACCGCCACCGGTGCGGAGCCGCTGGTCGCAGGCAAGCCCGAACCTTGGCTCTACACCGAGGCGGTACGTCGGACGGGAGCGCGGCGCGCGCTCATGATCGGCGACCGGCTGGACACCGACATGGCGGGTGCGCATGCCGCCGGTCTCCCGTCGCTCGCCGTTCTCACGGGTGTGTCCGGTCCCGGGGAGATGCTTCGTGCGGTCGAGTCGGAACGCCCGACCTACATCGGGGCCGACCTGCGGGCACTCGACGAGGACATCGAGACGGTCTCGGCGGTGGCCGCGCCGCCGTGGAAGGTCACGGTCGAGGGGGCGGAGCTGGTGCTCTCGGGCGATGGCACCTCCGGACCGTACGACGAGGTGGCGGCCCTGCGGGGCCTGTGCGGGGTGCACTGGGCCCGCGGCGGGGGAGCGGTGACCGTACGCGCCGGGGACGGCGCCGCCGCCGAGGCACTGCTGGCGCTGGGGCTCAGCGCCGACTGATCGGCACGCTGGGAGGCGGCCGTCGACGACCGTCGGCTAGCGTGGTCGTCGATGAACCCGCAGACCACTCCCGCGACGGTCGCCGCCGGACTGAACGCCCCCGGCCCGGCCTCCGGGACCACGCCCGCTGATGCCATCGCCGAGGCCATGGCGGGCCTTTCAGCGCTGGAGTCCGCTCCGACGCGATCTCACGTGAGCGCATTCGAACGGGTGCACGTGGCCCTGACCGACGCGCTCGCGACCATCGACGGGGTGTGAGCTGTGCCCCGCCGGGCCCGCCTCGACGCCGAGCTGGTGAGGCGAGGGCTCGCTCGCTCCCGCCAGCAGGCCTCTGAGCTGATCGCGGAGGGCCGGGTGCTGGTGCGTGGGACGGCGGCCACGAAAGCCGCCACCGCGGTGGAGAGCGACGCCCCGGTGTACATCCGGGAGAGCGCGGTCGGGCCCGACCCGGACTGGGCATCGCGGGGGGCGTTGAAGCTGCTCGGGGCGCTGGCGGAGTTCGAACCCGCCGGGTTGACGGTGGCCGGGAGGCGATGCCTGGACGCCGGCGCCTCCACCGGGGGGTTCACCGACGTGCTGCTTCGCCGGGAGGCCCGCGAGGTGGTCGCCGCCGACGTGGGCTACGGGCAGCTGGTGTGGCGGCTGCGCAGCGACGAGCGCGTGCGGGTGCTGGACCGGACGAACGTGCGGGCGCTGACCGCCGACATGATCGGCGGTCAGGTGGGACTGACGGTCGCCGACCTGTCGTTCATCTCGCTGCGTACCGTGCTGCCGGCGCTGACCGCGTGCACGGACCCCGATGGTGATCTCGTGCCGATGGTCAAACCGCAGTTCGAGGTCGGCCGGCGCCGTCTCGGCGCGGGCGGGGTCGTCCGCGAACCCGAGCTGCGGGTCGCCGCTCTCACCGAGGTCGCCGCCGCCGCCGCCGCGCTCGGCTGGTACCCGGCCGGGGCGGTGGCCAGCCCGGCGCCGGGACCGGCGGGCAACGTCGAGTACTTCCTCTGGCTGCGCCGCGACGGTTCGGTGGGCGACCCTCAGGAGCTGTTCGCGGGAGCCGTCGAGCGGGGACCGCGATGACCAGGGAGGCGCTGCTGGTCGTGCACTCCGGGCGCAAGGCCAACCAGGAGGTCGCCGAAGGAGTCGTCCGGCGCCTGGCGGCCGGCGGGGTCCGCCTGCGGATCTTCGCCGACGAGTGGAGCGACATCCCCGGGGACCTCCCGCGCGGCATGGAGCCGCTGATCGTGGAGAGGGAGTCGGAGGCCGCCGAAGGGGCCGAGGTAGCGCTTGTGCTCGGTGGAGACGGTACGTTGCTGCGCGCCGCCGCCCTGGCCAGACCGTCCGGCGTGCCGTTGCTGGGGGTGAACCTGGGGCGCGTGGGGTTCCTCGCCGAGGCCGAGGCCGATCCGGACTCCCTGGACCAGGCGGTGAAGGCCATCATCGAGGGCGGCTACCGCGTCGAGGAACGGATGACCCTCGAGGCGTCGGTGCGGTGCAACGGCGCCCCGGTCCGCAGCACCTGGGCCCTCAACGAGGCCTGTGTGGAGAAGACCAGCCGCGAACGCATCCTGGACGTCGTCCTGGAGGTCGACGGACGGCCGGTCACCGGCTTCGGCTGCGACGGCGTGCTGTGCTCGACCCCTACCGGATCGACGGCATACGCGTTCTCGGCCGGCGGGCCGGTGGTGTGGCCGGAGGTGCGCGCACTGCTCGTCGTCCCGATGACCGCGCACGCCCTGTTCGCCCGGCCGCTGGTGGTCGCCCCGAGCTCGCAGGTGGCCATCGAGGTCGACCCCCGGGGGTTCCCGGCGGTGCTGGTGTGCGACGGTCGGCGCAGCATCCTCGTCCCGCCCGGGGCCCGGGTCGAGCTGGCACAGGGCGAGCTGCCGGTGCGGGTGGTCCGGCTGGCCGACCAGCCCTTCACCGACCGGCTCGTCCGGAAGTTCAACCTCCCGGTGCACGGCTGGCGGGGCGGGCCCACGAAGCCGGAGCGCTGGCCCGAACCCTGACTCGTCCGAACACCAGTTCGAACGACACCCGGGTGTCGCGCCGGGTCCCGTCGTACCGAGCACCTAGACTCCGGCCCATGTTGGCCGAGATGCGAATCCAGGGGCTCGGCGTCATCGACGACGCCACCCTCGAGCCGCACCCGGGGTTGACCGTGCTCACCGGGGAGACCGGCGCCGGCAAGACGATGGTGGTCACCGGGCTCACGTTGCTCGGTGGTGGCCGCGCGGAGGCCTCCCGGGTCTCCGAGGGTGCCGGCCGGGCCATGGTCGAGGGGCGGTTCACCTCCGACGAGCAGGCTCACGAGATCGCCGCCGACGTCGGAGCCGAGCCCGATGAGGACGGCAGCCTCATCGCGATTCGCACGGTCAGCGCCGACGGGCGTTCCCGCGCGCACCTGGGTGGCCGCTCGGTCCCGATCAGCGTGCTCGGGCGGCTCGCCGAGGCGATGCTGGCCGTACATGGGCAGAACGACCAGCTGCGGCTGCTGCGCCCGGCCGAGCAACGCAGGCTGCTGGACCGTTTCGCCGGCGACTCGGTCGGCAAGCCCCTGAGCGACTACCAGCAGGTACGCGAGCAGTGGCAGCAGGCCTGCCACGAGCTGATCGAACGCCGCGACAACGCGCGCAGGTTGGCCCAGGAGGCCGACATGCTGCGCCTGGGGCTCGACGAGATCGCCGCCGTGGCACCGCTGCCGGGGGAGGACGTGGCCCTGGTGGAGGAGGCCCGCAGGCTCGCCGCCGCCGACGACCTCCGCGCCGCCGCCGGCGGGGCCCGGGTGGCGCTGACCGGCGGCGACGGCGAGGCCGACGAGGTGATCGCCGCCGACGGGATCCAGATCCCGGGGGCCGTCGGCCTGGTCGGCGAGGCGCGGCGCCTGTTGGCGACCAGCGGGGACCCGGCGCTGGAGCGGCTCGATGCCCGGCTCGACGAGGTCTCGGCGCTGCTCGCGGACGCGGTCGGGGAGCTCGCCTCGTACCTCGACGTCCTGGACGCCGACCCGCAGCGTCTGCAGACGGTGCTGGCGCGCCAGGCCGAGCTGAAGTCGCTGACCCGCAAGTACGCCGCTGACACCGACGGGGTCCTGCGCTGGGCCGAGGAGTCCGCCGCCCGCTTGGCCGGCATCGACACCACCGACGAGGCCATGGCGGCGTTGGCCGATCGGCGCGATCGTTTCGCCGCCGAGCTGGTCGAGCACGCCCGGGCCGTGACCGCCGCCCGGGTCGAGGCCGCCGGGCGACTGGCCGCCGCGGTGACCGCCGAGCTCGGTGGGCTGGCCATGCCCGACGCCAGGTTGCGGGTCGAGCTGTCCGTGCGCGAGGTCGGCGAGGATCACACCGGCGACGGCAGCGCGCTGAAGGTCGACAAGCGCTGGGTGGCGGCCGGTCCGGAGGGTGTCGACGAGGTCGAGATCCTGCTCGTACCACACTCCGGCTCGTCGGCGGTGGCCCTGCACAAGGGCGCCTCGGGCGGCGAGCTCTCGCGGGTGATGTTGGCGCTCGAGGTGGTGCTGGCCGACACCGATCCGGTTCCGACGATGGTGTTCGACGAGGTCGACGCCGGTGTCGGCGGTCGGGCGGCGGTGGAGATCGGGCGCCGGTTGGCCAGGCTGGCCACCACCCATCAGGTGATCGTGGTGACGCACCTGGCCCAGGTCGCCGCCTACGCAGACCGGCATGTGGTCGTCGACAAGCGCGGCGCGACATCGGACACAGGTCACACTCGCGGGCGGGTTCGGACCCTGGACGACCCGGATCGCATCGTCGAGCTGGCCCGCATGCTGGCCGGGTTGGACGACACCGACACCGGGCGGGCGCACGCCGAGGAGCTGCTCGCCACCGCCCGGTGGGAGAAGGCGCAGAACCAGGCCGCCATAGCTCGATAAAGGGAGTTCGTGACCGATTGTCACGACTCGCGGGCGAAATGCAACGGTTCGGGGCTCGAACTTGACACCATCGGCGGCATGCAGATGTCGGCCGTTCTCTCCACGTTGTCAAGGGACCGTCGCGACCTTCCGGGGTTGACCGCCACCGCGCGCGTCGACCGGGACATCGTGGCCCTCGTCAAACGCCTGCGCGTCGGGGAGATCGCGGTGCTGGACCAGGTCGACCTGGACCGCCCGACCGCCGACGCGCTGGTGACCGCTGGCGTCGTCGGTGTGGTGAACGTCTCGGAGTCCATCTCCGGGCGTTACCCCAACCTCGGCCCCCAGGTGCTGCTCGCCGCCGGGATCACCCTGATCGACGGCGTGGGGCCTGAGGTGTTGCGGGTCCGGGACGGCGCCAAGCTGCGGCTGCACGACGGCGCGGTCATCCACGGCGAGAAGCTGATCGGCCGTGGGGTGCCGCAGACCGCCGAGCTCGTGAACGCCGCGATGGTGAAGGCCAAGGACGGGATGGGCGACCACCTCGAGGCCTTCTCCGCGAACACGATCGAGTTCATGCGCCGCGACCGGGCGCTGCTACTGGACGGCCTCGGGGTGCCCGACGTGCGGGTCCGGCTTGCCGACCGGCATGTCCTCGTGGTCGCCCCCGGCACCGACCACGTCGAGGACCTCGCCAGGCTGCGCCGATACATCAAGGAGTGCCGCCCGGTGCTCGTCGGCGTCGATGCGGGCGCGGACGCCCTGTGGAACGCCGGGTACCGCCCCGATCTCGTCGTCGGGGATCCCGCCGAGGTATCGGACAAGGTCCTGACCAGCGGCGCCGACGTGGTGGTGCACGCGTTCGCCGACGGTCACGCGCCGGGGCTGCACCGGGTTCAGGACCTCGGCGCCGGCGCGGTCACCTTCCCGGCATCGGGCAACACCGAGGACCTCGCACTGCTGCTGGCCCACCACCACGGCGCCGGCCTGATCGTCACCGTCGGCTACCAGGCCACCCTCGCCGAGTTCCTGGACCGCAGCCGCCAGGGGCGCAACGCCTCGACGTTCCTGACCCGCCTCAAGGTCGGCGGGCTGGTGGTCGACGCGAAGTCCGCCGCCGCGCTGCACCGCACACCGGTGAGCGCCGGCGCGGTGATGGTGCTGATCGTGGCGGTGCTGCTGGTTTTCGTTGCGGCGCTCGCGGTGACCCCGGTCGGGCCCGCGGCGCTCGGGCACACCGAACGCGCGGTGGAATCGGTGATCCAGACGGCTACGGGGTGGTTCAAATGATGTCGTTCCGGTACTTCATCGTCTCGGTGACGGCGATCTTCCTGGCTCTGGCGCTCGGGCTGGTCCTCGGGTCGACCAACGTCAGCCAGCGCATGCTGTCGGTGGTCGCGGGTGACCGGGACAGCCTCAACGGGCAGATCGACCAGCTCAGCACCAGCCGCTCGCAGCTGGAGGCGAGCCAGCGCGCGGGCAACGCCTTCGCCGCCGCCGTGGCCCCGGCCGTGGTCAAGGGGCAGCTGGCCGGGCGTCGCGTCGTGCTGGTGTCCACTCCGGACGCCGACCAGTCCGACCGCGACGCCGTCCGCCAGCTGGTCACCCAGGCCGGCGGCACCCTGACCGGCGAGCTCGCCCTCACCGACGCGGTCACCGACCCGGCCCGGGCGGACGCCGCCCGCGACCTCGCCACCCGGCTGCTGCCCAGCGGCGCCCAGCTGCCCGCCTCCGCCGACGCGGGCTCCTTGCTGGGTGGCCTGCTCGGCAGCGCCCTGCTGGTGCGGCCCCAGGACACTCAGCCCCGCGCAGCCGCCAACCAGATCGGAGCCGCCCTCGCCGGGCTGGCCCAGGGCGGGTTCGTCCGGGCCGGTACCAGGCCGGCTCCCGCCCAGCTGGCGATCGTGCTCACCGGGGGCCCGTTCAAGGGCGCCGACGCCGCCGACCGCGCCGCGACCCTGGCCCGGCTGGCCGCCGAGCTCGATCGCGCCGGATCCGGCGCCGTGGTGGCGGGTCGCACCGGGACGGAGGGCCCCGACGGCGCCGTCGGGGTGGTCCGGGCCGACTCGGTGATGTCCTCCACGCTGTCCACCGTCGACGGCGTGCAGAGCGCCATCGGACGGGTGGCGACGGTGCTCGCGCTACGGGAGCAGGCCGACGGCCGGGCCGGGCGTTACGGTGCCGGATCCAACGCCCAGGCGCCGATTCCCGGTGCTTCGGCGGGTTGAGCGCCGGCTCCTGAACGTTCGGTGTTAGCGTGAGCGTCCGTGCAGACGCGCGCGACCAGGCATGTTTTCGTCACCGGTGGTGTGGCCTCCTCCCTCGGGAAAGGCTTGACCGCATCGAGTCTCGGCCAGCTCCTCACTGCTCGCGGCCTTCGGGTCGTCATGCAGAAGCTGGACCCCTACCTCAACGTCGATCCCGGCACGATGAACCCGTTCCAGCACGGTGAGGTGTTCGTCACCGAGGACGGCGCCGAAACCGACCTGGACATCGGCCATTACGAGCGGTTCCTGGACCGGGACCTGCACGGCCGGGCGAACGTGACCACCGGCCAGGTGTACTCGACGGTGATCGCCAAGGAACGGCGTGGCGAGTACCTCGGCGACACCGTGCAGGTCATCCCGCACATCACCAACGAGATCAAGGACCGGATCCTCGCGATGGGCGAGCCCGACTCCGACGGTTCCGTGCCGGACGTGGTGATCACCGAGGTCGGTGGCACGGTGGGCGATATCGAGTCGTTGCCGTTCCTGGAGGCCGCAAGGCAGGTGCGTCACGACGTCGGGCGGGACAACTGCTTCTTCCTGCACGTGTCGTTGCTGCCCTTCCTGGCGCCGTCCGGCGAGCTCAAGACCAAGCCCACCCAGCACTCGGTCGCGGCGCTGCGCAACATCGGTATCCAGCCCGACGCCGTGGTGTTGCGGGCCGACCGTGAGGTACCGAGCTCGCTGGCCCGCAAGATCAGCATGATGTGCGACGTGGACATCGACGGCGTCGTCGCCGCCCCGGACGCGCCCTCGATCTACGACATCCCCAAGGTCCTGCACCGGGAGGGTCTCGACGCCTACGTGGTCCGACGCCTGGGTCTGCCGTTCCGGGACGTGGACTGGACGGAGTGGGGCGACCTGCTCGACCGGGTCCACCACCCCAAGGAGACCGTGCGGATCGCGCTGGTCGGCAAGTACGTGGACCTGCCCGATGCCTACCTGTCGGTCACCGAGGCCCTTCGGGCCGGCGGGTTCGCCCACCACGCGCGGGTCGAGCTGGTCTGGGTGACCTCCGACGACTGCGAGGCAGCGGGAGCGGCGACCGCCCTGGCCGGTGTCGACGGGGTCCTCATCCCCGGGGGGTTCGGTATCCGGGGCATCGAGGGCAAGATCGGAGCGATCCGGCACGCGCGCACCAACCGCATCCCCGTCCTCG
>Ga0310811_10003237_pt1 | contig 20470 bp, 22 predicted proteins | sample YCmetagenome_FD_207642 | JGI IMG/M metagenome (GOLD analysis project Ga0310811, IMG submission 207642) | Soil microbial communities from experimental microcosm in Duke University, North Carolina, United States - YC | ecosystem: Engineered > Artificial ecosystem > Soil microcosm > Unclassified ...
CGAGCCTTCCTGGCCCGCATTGGTCGCGATCCAGCGCATCGGCTCTTCGATGGCGCGCCGGATGATCTCGGCGCCGACCTTCTGGTCGCCTTCGAGCTTCAGCTTCTCGAGCGCCTTGGCGGCGCGCACCAGGGCGACGCCGCCGCCCGGCACGATGCCTTCCTCGACCGCCGCCTTGGTTGCGTGCATCGCATCCTCGACGCGCGCCTTCTTCTCCTTCATCTCGGTTTCGGTGGCTGCACCGACCTTGATGACGGCGACGCCGCCGACCAGCTTCGCGAGCCGCTCCTGGAGCTTCTCCCGGTCATAGTCGGAACTGGTGTCCTCAACCTGCGCGCGAATCTGCTTGACACGGCCTTCGATGGCCGACGTGGTGCCGCCGCCCTCGACGATCGTGGTGTTGTCCTTGTCGATGGTGATCTTTTTGGCCTTGCCGAGGTCGTCAAGCTTGATGCTCTCGAGCTTGATTCCGAGATCCTCCGTGATGGCGCGGCCACCGGTCAGGATCGCGATGTCCTCGAGCATGGCCTTACGGCGATCGCCGAAGCCGGGCGCCTTCACCGCCGCCACCTGCAGCGTGCCGCGCAGCTTGTTGACCACCAGGGTCGCGAGCGCCTCACCCTCGATGTCCTCCGCGATGATGAGCAGCGGACGGCCGAGACGTGCGACCTGCTCGAGCACCGGCAGCAGATCCTTCATCGAGCTGATCTTCTTCTCGTGGATCAGGATGACCGGGTTCTCGAGCACCACTTCCATGCGCTCGGCATCGGTCACGAAGTACGCCGAGAGATACCCGCGATCGAACTGCATGCCCTCGACGACATCGAGAGAGGTTTCGAGCGTCTTCGCCTCTTCAACGGTGATGACCCCGTCCTTGCCGACCTTGTCCATCGCTTCGGCGATGATCTTGCCGATGGTGGCGTCGCTGTTAGCGGAGATGGTGCCGACCTGCGCCACCATGTTGCCCGACACCGGCCGCGACATCTTCTTCACTTCCTCGACGATCGCTTCGACCGCCCGCTCGATGCCGCGCTTGAGTTCCATCGGGTTCGCACCGGCGACGACGTTCTTCGCACCTTCGCGGTAGATCGCCTGCGCCAGCACCGTGGCCGTGGTCGTACCGTCACCAGCCGTGTCCGAGGTCTTGCTCGCGACTTCGCGCACCATCTGCGCGCCCATGTTCTCGAGCGGGTCCTTGAGGTCGATTTCCTTGGCGACGGTTACGCCGTCCTTGGTGATGGTGGGGGAGCCGAATTTCCGATCCAGGACCACGTTGCGGCCTTTGGGGCCGAGAGTGACTTTCACCGCGTCGGCCAGCTGGTTGACACCGCGCAGGATGGCCTGGCGGGACTGCTCGCCGTAAATGATCTGCTTTGCCATTGTTCCTTGACTCCGCTTATTTGCTGTCGAGCACGGCGAGGACTTCGTCCTCCCGCATGATGAGGTATTCCTCGCCGTCGATCTTGATTTCCTGACCCGAGTACTTCCCGAACAGGATGGTGTCGCCGTCCTTGACGTCGAGCGGCTGACGCTTGCCGTCGTCCTTGACCTTGCCTGCTCCGACGGCAAAGACCTTGCCCTGCTGCGGTTTTTCCTTGGCAGTGTCGGGGATGATGATTCCGCCGATCTTCTGCTCGCCTTCGTCGAGGCGCTGGACGATGATGCGGTCGTGTAGCGGTCTGACTTTCATGTCTCTTCGGCTCCGAACTTTTCGGTTGGTGTGGAAGCGTTGGCGGGTCCACCTGCGTTCAGGCTCCGGCGGGCACCCGTCCGACCGGCGACTTTCAATCGCGCGGGGCCGCACTGAGTGCTAGCACTCAGTAGGCACAACTGCTAATTGTAGTGATTCGGAAAAAGGCGTGTCAATGGCTTCTAGGCGCTTCGCTTCAGCCGGTATTCCGTCATTTTGCGGGTCAGGGTGTTGCGGTGAATTCCCAGGACCTCGGCCGCCTTGCCGAGGTTGCCGTCGGACTGAGAGAGGACGTGGGAGATGAACTTCTTCTCGAACTCCCGCTGGGCGTCCGTGTATTTCACGCCCTTCGTCACCATCGCGTCGATCAGTCCTTCAAGTTGCTCTTTGAGCGGCATCAGGCGAGTTCCTTCCCGGTCAGACGACGATAGGCCTCGATATATTTCTCGCGGGTGAGCAGAACCACCTCATCAGGCAGCGACGGCACTGGCGGCTGCTTGTTCCACCGGATCTCTTCGAGGTAATCGCGCACGTATTGCTTGTCGAAACTGGGCTGGGGCCCCCCGGGCGCGTACTGGTCTTTTGGCCAGTAGCGCGACGAATCGGGGGTGAGCACTTCGTCGATGAGGATGATCTCGTTCGTTCCAGTGAGACCAAACTCAAACTTCGTATCGGCAAGGATGATGCCGCATGATTCCGCGTGGGCGGCACCGAACGCGTACAGTTTCAGTGTCAGCTCGCGCACGCGACGGATCAGCGACTCGCCGACGAGCCGCGCCGCGTCGGCTTCGCTCACGTTTACGTCATGGCCGGTCGTGGCCTTGGTTGCGGGCGTGAAGATCGGTTCCGGGAGGCGGTCAGACTCACGCAGCCCCGCCGGCAATGCGACTCCGCATACAGCGCCGGTCGCCTTGTATTCCTTCCAGCCAGAGCCCGACAGGTACCCACGCGCGACGCACTCGATCGGCACCGGATTCGTCTTCCTGACGAGCATCGACCGACCCGCGAGCACGTTGGCGTGCGACCGCATCTCCTCGGGATATTCGCGGACATCGGTTGTGAGCAGGTGGTTGGGGACAATGTCGGCGGTCTTTTCGAACCAGAACGCCGATAGTTGTGTGAGGACCTTGCCCTTGTCGGGAATGCCGGAGCCGAGCACGTAGTCGAATGCCGAGATTCGATCGGTCGCGACCATCAGCAATGAATCGCCAAGGTCGAAGATGTCGCGGACCTTGCCCTGCTGATGCGGAGCAGCGCCGCTTAATCGTGTTTCAAGAAGGGGAGCTGAGAGAGACACGCGTTCCTGGGAGACCGCGCATCTTACAGGGACGCTTTCGAGGTGGCAACCGTACGCAAGAGGAACGGGCGTCGTCTGTGATCAGCCTGATATATTGTGTGAGCTTCCCTGGACCCATGTTTTGACGGCCCGAATTCGCACAGCTGCCGTGTCCCTTCTGGCGATCGCCCTGCTTGGGTGGTTCCTTCGCGGCGCCAACCTTGCCGATGTGTGGCGTCACGTCCGTACGGCGCACGTCAGCCTCCTGGTCGCTGCGTTGGCGTTTGTGTCCACGACCTTCTGGATCCGTGCGTTCCGATGGCAGCAGCTGCTTGGTCCCATCGGTCCGACGCGCTTCCGGACGGTCTTTCGATCGGGCGTAATCGGCTTTGCGGCCTTGTCGATCCTTCCGGCGCGCGTCGGCGATCTCTTGAGGCCGTACCTCGTGGCGCGACAGGATGGCCTGCCGTTTACCTCCGCGTTCGCCACGATTGTCATGGAGCGGGTCCTCGATCTGATCGCGGTGCTGTCCCTGATGGCGATCTATGTGTGGGGTTTCGCGGACACCTCAACGTGGAACCCTCGCTTCCTCATACCGATTCAATGGTCGGCGGCCATTGGGGGGCTCGTGTCCCTGGCGCTTCTCTGGGCGATGTGGGTCCTGGCGTCGCATCCGGAAAAGATCGAACGGCTGGTCCACTCGACCGACCGGGTACTGCCGCGCCGGGTCGCCCTTCGCCTTGGCGAGCTGGCCCGCACGTTCAGTTCCGGATTCGCCGTCGCCAGGGAACCGCGCGCGTTCCTGTTCGCGTTGTTGTGGTCGTTTCCGCTGTGGATCATGATCGCCTCTGAAACGTGGGCGGTTACGCGGGCCTTCGATATCGCCCTGCCGTTTACCGGCACCTTTCTCCTGCAGTTGTTCCTGGTGGTCGGCGTCGCGGTGCCAACACCCGGAGGCATCGGCAGCTACCACGAGGCCTATCGTTTTGGCGTGACGTCCTTTTTCGGCGCGCCAAACGATCAGGCAGTGGCCGCTGCCATCGTCGTCCACGCGATCGCGTTCTTTCCCGTGCTTCTGCTCGGCCTGGTGTTCATGGCGCAGGATGGTCTGAGCATTGGCCGGCTCAAGACGCTCGCCGGGACCGCTCGTGACGAGGAACAGGAAGTGATGAAGTCCGATGAAGTGCCCATTCTGCGGTCATCTCGGCGATAAGGTCGTCGACTCGCGCGAAAGCAAGGAGGGCGAAGTGATTCGTCGCCGCCGCGAGTGTCTCGACTGCGGGCGTCGCTTCACCAGCTACGAGCGGATCGACGAAATCCCGTACATGGTGATCAAGAAGGACGGAACGCGCGAGCGGTTCGAGCGGCAGAAGCTCGTCGCCGGGCTGCTCAAGGCGTGCGAGAAGCGGCCCGTCAGCATCGCTGCGATCGAATCGGTGGCCGACAAGATCGAGGCGCGGCTCCAGGACCGTCCGGAAAAGGAAATGGGCACCGAAGAAGTCGGGGCGATTGTGATGGAGGAGCTGAAGCGCCTCGACAAGGTCGCCTACGTGCGCTTTGCGTCGGTGTATCGCTCGTTCCGCGACGTGGGCGAGTTCATGAGCGAGCTCAAGGACCTCCTCAGCGCCAAGGATTGAGTTCGTGGCTGGGCGCAAGCCGTTCCTCGACAACACCAAGCTGATTCTCGCGGGGATCGTCGCGCTGATTGCGGCCCTGGCCGGGCTGCTGTCGCTCGCGAGCCGTTCGTCCGACGTTGCGCCCGACGTGCTTGCCGAGTTCGTTCTCTACGCGCTGTCGGCGACGAACCTGACGATCCTGCTGGCGCTGCTCTTCGTGCTGGCGCGCAACATCATCAAGCTGGTCGTCGAGCAGCGGCGCGCCATCCCGTTTGCCCGGTTCCGGACGCGGCTCGTGATCGCGCTGCTCGGCATGACGCTGATTCCGGCGGTGCTCGTGCTGATTGTCGGCAGCGAGCTCATTCGTAACAACATCGATCAGTTCTTCAACGCGCCGATGGCGAACATTCTCTCGTCGGCGCGTGACATTGCCAGCGACTACTACCGTGAGCATCAGCGGATGGTGACGTCGGTCGCGCAGCGTCTGGCCAAGCGAGTGGCGACGGTCGACCTGGCCGATGAGCCGGGAACGGCGCGCGACATCGTGGCTCCAGATGTCACGCAGGAACGGATCGATGTCATCGAAATCTATAGGGTCGGGCCCGGAGGTCAGCTGCAGACGCCATCGATCGTGGATGTTGCAGCGTCCGTTGTACCGCGCAGCTATTCGAAGGCCGGCGCGGAACAGCTGGCGCGGCAGGTCGCACAGACAGGCCGCGCGTCCGACATCGTCGAGCGGTTAGGCGGACAGAACGGCGGCGACCTGGTTCGCACGGCGATACCGCTGCGTTCCTCGCCGAACGGACCCATCCGCGGCGTTCTGATCGCGAGCGACTACCTCACCGGCGAGTTCGCCTCGCGCGCACGGAGCCTGACCGGCGCCTACGTGGACTACCGTCAGCTCGAAGTCCTGAAGCCCGCGCTCTCGAGCGTCTATCTCTCGTTCTTCCTGATGCTCACGCTGATGATTCTGGTGGCCGCGACATGGATGGGACTGTATCTGGCGAAGCGCATTACGCGCCCCGTGCAGGTGTTGGCCACGGCGGCGGACGAAATCGGTGCCGGACATCTCGATCATCGCGTTGAGGTGGAGGCAGGCGACGAGTTCGCATCGCTGATTGACGCCTTCAATCGCATGGCCGGCGATCTCGCGGCCAGCCGTCGCCGGCTCGAGCGATCAGCGGTCGAGTTGGAGAAGAAGCATGAGGACGTCGAAGGCCGCCGGCAGTACGTAGAGACCGTGCTCGACCGGATTGCGACGGGCGTCATCTCAGTGGATAACGACGGGCGCATTCGCACCTGGAACTCCGCTGCGACCCGGCTGCTGGGGATCGACTCCCGTGTTGACGGATTGCGCGTCGGCGCCGTGTTCGGCTCTCGCGAGCTGGAGCCGCTGGCGCGGCTGATCACGGAGCGCAGCTCTCGCCGCGACGACACGATGCCGAAGGAGGTCGCCATCTCGCGCGATGGCCGAGAGCTGCACCTGCTGGTGATGATCACGCCGTTCAGGCGGGCCGAAGGTCGGGCCGACGGCCTGGTCATCGTGTTCGACGATGTGTCGCCGCTGATCCGGGCGCAGCGAGTGGCCGCATGGCGGGAGGTGGCGCGCCGGCTCGCCCATGAGATCAAGAACCCTCTCACACCGATTCAGCTGTCTGCTGAACGGCTGCAGCGCCATTTTGCCGGCGCACCTGAGGCGACGCGGGCGCTGGTGGACGAGTGTGCGATTGCCATCGTGACAGAAGTGGAATCGCTGAAGGGGCTGGTCGATGAGTTTTCGCAGTTCGCGCGGATGCCGGCGCCGCGGGCGACGCCGACTGACCTGCACGGGCTGCTCGATGAGGCGCTGGCGCTCTATCGCGGACTGTTCAGCGACGTGAAGATCCGGACGCGTTTCGCCGATTCGCTGCCGAAGGTCTCTGCCGACCCTGAACAGATCCGACGCGTCATCATCAACATCGTCGACAACGCCATCGAGGCTGTCGAACGGCGCGGCGCCATTGACATCGAAACGCAACACGACGCAGGGAATAGCCTCGTGCGGATTGTTGTCGCGGATGACGGGCCGGGGATTCCTGCGGCCGAACGCGACAGGCTGTTTCTGCCGTACTACTCAACCAAGCAGCGGGGGAGCGGACTTGGACTGGCGATCGTGCGCCGGATTGTCGCCGAGCACGGCGGCAGCATCGACGTGAGCGACAACATCCCCCGCGGGACACGGTTTGCGATCGAGTTACCCTGCTAGCCGAACTCAGAACACGAACACGGTCGTGAGAGCCGGGAAGCAGGAACGGTAGGATCTCTCTGGATGCCCTCGATTCTGATTGTTGACGACGAGCCGGGCGTGCGCAGCGCGCTTGGCGGCGTGTTGCGCGATGAGGGGTACAACGTCGATGCCGTCGACAGCGGCGAGGCGTGCCTCGAGCGCCTGAGCCGTCGCGCCTTCGACGTCGTCGTTCTCGACATCTGGCTGCCCGGCATGGACGGACTGGCGACGCTGGCGCGCATGCGCGAGCGTCAGGTGGACGCGCAGGTCGTGATTATCTCGGGTCACGGCAACGTCGAATCGGCCGTGCGAGCCATCAAGATGGGGGCCTTCGACTTTGTCGAGAAGCCGCTGTCGCTCGAGAAGACCGTGCTGGTCGTGCGGAATGCCTTCCGCCAGCGACATCTGGAAGCCGAGAACCTTGCGCTGCGCGCCCGCGTGGACGCCCACCACACCATGGTGGGGGAGAGCCCTGGGATGGCGCGGTTGCGCGAGCAGGTCGCGATGGCCGCGCCCACCAACGGGCGCGTGCTCGTGTTCGGTGAAAACGGGACCGGCAAGGAACTGGTGGCTCGCAACATTCACGCGCTCAGCCTTCGGCGCACGGGACCGTTCGTCGAGGTCAATTGCGCGGCCATCCCCGAGGAGCTGATCGAAAGCGAGCTCTTCGGTCATGTGCGGGGCGCGTTCACCGGTGCGGTTGCCGACCGCCGCGGCAAGTTTGAGCTGGCGCATGGTGGAACGATCTTCCTCGACGAGATCGGCGACATGAGCCTGAAGACACAGGCGAAAGTGCTGCGGGTCCTGCAGGAGCAGGTCATGGAGGCGGTCGGCGGGTCGACGCGCATCCGGGTCGACGCGCGCGTGGTGGCCGCAACCAACAAGGATCTGCGCGCCGAAATCAAAGCGGGCCGGTTCCGCGAGGATCTGTTCTTTCGGTTGAATGTGGTCCCAATCTCGGTGCCGCCGCTGCGAGAGCGGCGCGAAGACATTGCACTGCTCGCCGATCACTTCATGGCGATGCTCGCGCGTGAATATGGTCGCCGTGCCAAGCGGTTCGAAACAGACGCGGTCGAGGCGCTGCAACGGTATCCGTGGCCCGGCAACGTTCGTGAGCTGCGCAATGTCATCGAGCGGCTGATGATCATGGTGCCCGGCGAGCGCGTCACTGCGCGTGATCTTCTGTTCCTCGATCAGAGCGCGGGGTCAGTGGCCGTCGAGGACACGTCCCCGGCGTCGATCATGCCGCTGCACGATGCACGCGACGACTTCGAGCGCCAGTACATCCTGCGCGCGCTGGCGGCGCAGCAGGGAAACATCTCACGGACGGCCGACGTGCTGGGCGTCGAGAGAAGTAATCTCTATCGGAAGATGCGTTCGTTCGGCATCGCCCCGAGACGGGCGGAGGATGATGCGGAGACGTAAGGGAAAGTGGAAAAGTGGAAGAAGTGGAAGAAGTGGAAAAGTAGGCGTGAAGCACGACTAGCTGTGTGGGACGTTCTTCAACCGCCGACTGTTCTTCCGCGCCGTTGCCACCGAGGCTGCGAAGATCTTGGCGAGTTCTTCTCCTTCTTGAACTAACGCCGGCTCGTGACGCATGCCTGTGTCGCGAAAATAGCGAAGCCAATCCGCCGCTTCGTCGGCTTCCTCGAACACGACCCCGAGCTTTGCTTTGAATTCCGCGTGAGACCGCCCGCGCCGTGCTGCCCGGTAGTTCATGCGAACTCCGTTCGCTGCCCGTCGCAGTTGGTCGGCTGGTTCCTGCGCTTCTCTTGTCTTAGGAAGCTTGCGACAAAAATTGAATACAGCGATGGAGAACTGCTCCGTTCGCTCGAAGAGGTTGCGCAGTGCCATACGACGTCGCAGAGCAGGGCACGTGCCTAAGCCGATACATGCGGTTTCTGGCCCAATCCCGAATGCTGCGCAGTGGCTCGTTGTACTTTCTCCGTACTTTTCCACCCTTCCACTTTTCAACTTCTTCCACTTTCCTCCCTCTCCATCGCCTTCCATCGCTCTTCCAGCACCTGTTCCTTGCTGAATCTGGCAAGCTGCAGTGTCTGGATGGGCGCCGGAGGCAGCGCCGCCTCGGGGACGAGTCCGACGATTTCACTCTCCACCACAAGGGCGCCACGGCGTTCGGCCTCCTCGCGAACGGTCCCGAACGCTCGCACGATGGACGTTCGTTCGAAGTTCGTCAGGTTCATCGACACCTGGACAATGCCGCGGTCGGGCAGAGCAATGCCGAGTGCCTTTACGAAGGGCAAGCCACCGCTGCTCTCCCGGACCGCGGCGGCCACCGCTTTCGCGGTCTCGATTCGATCGGTGGCGAGGTTGACGTTGAACGCAATCAACGGCCGGCGGGCGCCGATCACAGTGGCGCCGGCGGTTGGATGCGGACGTGACGGGCCGTAGTCGGGCGCCCAGTCGGACGACGCCAGCTTTGTGACGAGCCCTTCGAATTCGCCGCGCCTGATATCTGCCAGATTGCGCCGCGCGGGTGTCGAGGCGGCTTCCTCGTACAGAAAGACGGGCACGTCAAAGCGCGCGGCCACCGCCGCGCCGGTCTGCTTCGCCAGCTCAACGCATGCGGCCATGGTCGTGGCACCGAGCGGGACGAAGGGCACGACGTCCACCGCCCCGAGGCGCGGATGGGCGCCAGTGTGGCGGCGCAGATCGATGCGCCCGACGGCCGCCTCGAACAGCGCCATGACTGCCTGGTGGACCGCTGAAGCATCCCCGGCGAAGGTCAGCACAGAGCGGTTGTGATCCGAGTCGGAGGATCGATCGAGCAGCCGGACGCCGTCGACGCTCGAAACGGCTCCGGCGAGTGTGTCCACTACGTCGAGCCGGCGGCCCTCGCTGACGTTCGGAACGCACTCAATCAGAGCCATAAGCGCTTATAATAGGCGTGCTTACCTTGCCATTGCCTGCTGCATGACCGAGCCGCTGCGCGCCGCGCCTGCCAGTGATGGGTCCGCCAACGCGGATCGCGACGCGCTGATCGAACGGCTCCTGCTTGCCGGCCTCGACCACTACTTTGACGGCCGCTACGAACAAGCGGTGAACGTCTGGACCCGGGTGGCGTTTCTCGAACGCGGCCATGGCCGGGCGCGCGCCTATATTGAGCGGGCTCGCGGGGCGCTTGCTGAGCGACAGCGCGAGACCGAGGAATCGCTTCACCGCGGCCTGGAGGCCTACCGCTCCGGTGATTTTGCGAGCGCCCGCGAGCTGCTGACGCGCGCGGTTGCAGATGGCGGCAGCGAGACGGCGCTGGTCTTTCTTCAGCGGCTCGGTATCGCGGAGGCAGGACATGCTGCGGTCGCGACGGCCCCGCTCACGGGCGTCGCAGCGATGGCCGGGCCGCCGCTGCGGCGATACACCGATAAGCTCCCGGCTCCCCGGTCGACAAACTGGGCGGCGACGATTGGTGTCTGCGTGATGATTGCCGCCTCGATCTTTCTGGCTGCGCAGCCGATCGCGTCATGGCTTGGAGAACAGCAGGTCACCACTCCCGTGGTCACTCCGCGGGTCAGCACCCCGGTGCCGGTGGTTCGGACATCTGAGATGCGTGTCGCCCGCGCAAAGGCTCTTTATGAGAGCGGCAGGTCCCACGAGGCGCTTCGGCTGCTCGATGCGATTGATCGCGGCGATCCGCTGCGCGCTGACGCCGACACGCTGACCGCTGCGATTCAGGCCGCCCTCCTCGTCACGCTGCCCACCTCACCAGCCGCAGAGGAGACCATCCGATGAAGTGCCCGAAATGCGAGTACCTCGGGTTCGAAACCGGCGATCGGTGCCGGAACTGCGGATACGACTTTTCTCTTGCTGTCACGGTGCCGACTGAGCCGGAGCTGCTGCTTCGTGAACCGGAGCCGGTGCGCCGTGATGCCGATCGCTGGCTGAATCAGCTGGAAGCGCGCCTTGACACGGTGCGACCTGTCGCCACATCGTCGCCGGTTGCGGACCCGCTGGCGTCGATGACGCTGGAACGACCAGTGTTGGCTCTGCCGGTGAGTCAGCCCATTCCGTCTGCTCCGGCTCCTGTGTCGAATGCGACCGCCGCCACGCAGCCGGGACCGCGCGTCCTCTCGCGTTCGACCCCGGCGTTGCCGCTGTTCCATCCGAGCGGAGCGGATGGGGATGAGCCGCTCATCAAGCTTCCGCCCGCGCCCAGAGCACCGCTGGCCGTGCGCCGCACGCCAGACAAGCCACGCCTGCGGCCTGTGCCGAAACCCGTGCGCAAGGTGCACGGCGACCCGGAGTCAGATCCAGTCCTCGCATTTGCTGAGGAGTCCACATCAATGGCGCCGTTGCCCGCGGCTGCGACGCCAGTTGTGGGCGCCCCCCGACCAGCCGCTGCACCCCAGCTCGACGTCAGCGGACCGATGCGGCGGATGATTGCGGCTGCCCTCGATCACCTGATCCTGTTGTCGATCGACGCGGTCGTGATCTATTTCACATTCCAGATCGCGGGCGTACCCCTCTCTTCGTGGCAGGCGATTCCCGTCCTTCCTCTCGCGTTGTTTCTGCTGATGGTGAAGGGCTCGTACTTCAGCGTCTTTACGGCGTTGGGCGGTCAGACGGTGGGTAAGATGGCCACCGGGATTCGCGTCGTCGCGGAAGACAACCGAGAGGTCGAGCCATCACGGGCCGTGCAGCGGACACTCGCCGCACTGGCTTCAGTGGCAACCGTGGGAATCGGCTTTGCGCCGGCGCTCTTCGCCGGTGATCGACGCACTCTCCACGATCGCGTCGCGGGTACTCGCGTCGTGGGTCCGCTTCACGAGTAATCACCCGTTGTCAGATAGCGGGCCGGAACCACGCGGCCACTCCCCGGTCGACCGCCTTGCTGTCTTCATCGCGACGTGCGCGTACGTCGGCTATGCGCCGATGGCTCCCGGTACGTTCGGGTCGGCTGCTGGCCTGGCGGCTTTCGTGGCCGTGCGTGCCACCGGTTCGTCTGCGATCGAGCTGGCCACCATCGTGACCCTGTTTGCGGTAGGAGTGTGGAGTGCCGGCCTGGCAGAACGGTACTTCGGCGGTACCGATCCTGGTCCGATCGTGATGGACGAAGTCGCCGGCATGCTGATCACGCTTGCGTTCCTGCCGGTCACCGTCACCGGCGCACTGGTCGGATTCCTGGTGTTTCGCGTCCTCGATGTCGTCAAGCCGTGGCCGTCGGGCCGCTTCGAAAAACTGCCGGGCGGCTGGGGCGTGATGGCGGACGACGGAATGGCGGCGATTTACGGCAACGTCGTCATGCGCCTGTTGATCTGGGTGACGCCGCTCGGGTGGCTCGTGTGAAACCACTGACCCGCGCGGCGATTATTGCCGTCGGCAGCGAGCTGCTGACGCCGCTTCGTATGGACACGAATTCACTGTTCATCACCGAGAAGCTGAACGCGCTCGGCATCGAGGTCGTGATGAAAGGCGTCGCGGGCGACGATCGCGAAGAGCTGGCTCACCTGTTTGGCTCGGCACGCGAGCGCACCGATCTGGTGGTGTTCAGCGGCGGGCTTGGCCCCACAGACGACGATGTCACGCGTGAGGTGGTGGCGGCAACGCTGGGGCGAACGCTCGCCGAGGACGTTGCGATGACCGAGCGGATGCGTGTGCGTTTTGCGGCCCGCGGGTACCAAGGGCCGATGCCCGAGATCAACCGGCGACAGGCCATGGTTCCCGACGGCGCGGTGGTCATTGAGAACTCGCGTGGCAGCGCGCCGGGGCTGTGGCTGGACGACGGTGATGCGGTCGTTCTTCTGTTGCCCGGCCCGCCGCGGGAGCTTCGGCCGATGCTCGAGACGCTCGTGGACGGACCGCTGGGTGCGCGTGCCGCCGGCGCGCCGCTCATTCGACGCGTGCTGAAGATCGCGGGTCGGATCGAGTCGCAGACGGATGAGGCTCTGCAGCCGCTGTATCGGGAATGGGAGCAGGCGACGCCGCGCATCAGCGCAACCATCCTGGCAGCGCTGGGCCAAATCGAGCTGCACGTCTCGGCGAGATCATCATCCGCTGACGCCGCGAGGTCAGTTCTCGAAACAGCGGTGCAGCGGGTATGCGCCGTGCTCGGTGAGGACGTCTTCAGCACTGACGGAAAGTCGATGGAGGCGGTGGTTGGTGAGATGCTCGCTGCTCGTCGGTATCGGATTGCACTTGGGGAATCGTGCACCGGTGGGCTGGTGAGTTCACGGCTGACCGATGTGGCGGGCAGCTCGCGATACGTGGAACGGGCCGTTGTCGCCTATGCGAACGAGGCGAAGACGGAATTGCTCGGTGTGTCGCAACTCCTGATTGAGGAACACGGGGCGGTGAGCGAACCGGTGGCGATCGCGATGGCGGAAGGTGCGCGTGCGTCCGCCGGTGTCGATGTTGCTCTTGGCGTCACGGGGATTGCCGGGCCTGGCGGCGGTTCTGCTGAGAAGCCGGTCGGCACTGTGGCGATCGCTGCGGTGGTCGGATCGACGACACGCGTTCGGACGTTCCGGTTTCACGGCGAACGCGAGCAGGTGAAGTTTCAGGCGTCGCAGGCCGCGCTCGATATGGTGCGCCGCTTGCTGTTGTCCAGCTCCTGAAGCGACGGCGGGTACGCATGCGCTTGTTTGTGGCGCTCGAGATCTCAGGCACGGTCGCGACGACCATCCTCGATCTGATTTCACGCCTGAGGGCGACGGCCGCGCGGCTGGCGCCGCAATCTCGCATCACCTGGGTAACCGCGGAGCGCCTCCACATCACCATTCGATTCATCGGACACGTTGAGGAGTCGAAGGCGGACGCTGTTCGCACGATGTTGTCAGAGCCGCTCGGCGAGCGGTTTGACCTGACCATCGCTGGCGTCGGCACGTTTCCGCGTACGGGCGGCCCGCGTGTGATCTGGGCGGGGCTGACGGCGGGACGTCCCCGACTCATGGCGCTCGAGACGCTTGTCAACGATCGGCTTGCCGTGGCCGGTGTGCCACCGGAAGAACGGCCATTCAACCCGCATCTCACGCTGGCGCGGGTGCGCGACGCAGCAGGATTGCGGTCGCCGGCCCTCGTCGGGCCGCTGAACGATCTCGCGCTCGGGACCACGCCCGTAGACGCGATTACACTGTTCGAGAGCCGGCTGTCGCCGAAAGGTCCGACGTATGTGGCGCTGCAACGTACCGCGCTGCGGGCTGGTCCCTCGACATGAATGCGTTCATCGTCATCTGTGCGGCTACTTCATCGGGTCGCTTCCGTTTGCGTTTCTGCTGGCGCGGCGTGACGGCCTCCCGTGTCGCGGTGCCCTGGCCCGCGACGTCGACCTCCGCTGGCGATGATGCTCGATGGTTTCAGGGGCGCGGTGTCGGTGCTGCTCGCCGAGCGCATCGCCGCTGTCTCTCTTGCGCCGGTGGCGGTGGCGATTATCCTGGTTCGCCATCGCGGCAACATCGCACGGATTGTGGCCGGGACGGAACGACGCGTGGGAGGCGTCTGATATCGATCGCGTAGCTGTACTCGGCGCGGGCGGGTGGGGAACCACACTGGCCATCCATCTCGCTCGACGTGGACACGAGGCGTGGCTGTGGGGGCGCGATCCGGTACTCGTCGCGGACATGCGCGAGCGGCGGGCCAACGCTGTCTATCTGGCCGACGTGAGTTTTCCCGATGGGCTGCGGATCACAGACAGCCTGGAAGAGGCGCTGGCCGGGACCGAGATTATCGTGTCGGCTGCGCCGACCCACGGCACGCGCAGCATTCTCAAGCGCGCCGCGCCGCACATCCAGCGCGGATCGATCATCGTCAGCGCCACAAAGGGACTCGAGCAGGGAACCTTGTTTCGGGTCTCCGAGATCGTCGCGCAGGAACTCGGGCCTGACGTGCACGTTGCGGTACTGTCCGGCCCCAGCTTCGCTGCGGAAGTTGCGCGCGAGCTGCCGACGGCCTTGTCCGTAGCGTCGACGGAATCGGCGGCGGTCCAGCGGGTTCAAACGGAATTCCGCTCGCCGTATCTACGGCTGTACGGTACCGATGACGTGGTCGGCGTGGAAATTGGCGGGGCGGTGAAGAACGTGATTGCGATCGCCGCCGGGGTGGTGGAGGGCCTTGGCCTCGGGAACAATGCACGGGCCGGCCTGATCACACGCGGCCTGGCGGAGATCTCGCGCCTGGCGTGTGCCGCCGGTGCCCGGCGCGACACACTCGCCGGGCTGGCCGGGCTCGGCGATCTCGTGCTCACCTGTAACGGCACGCTCAGCCGCAACCGTCACGTCGGCGTTGAGTTGGCCCACGGCCGTGCCTTGCATGACGTCCTGGCGGGCATGAAGATGGTGGCTGAGGGTGTGCGCACGACGGAGGCCGCGCTGGCATTGGCGGCGCGTGTCGGCGTCGAGCTGCCGATCACCGCGCAGGTCGAGGAGGTGCTTGCAGGACGCAAGGACGCGCGTACCGCACTGGAAGACTTGATGCTTCGGCCACAGCGAGCCGAACTGGGGTAGCCATCAATTGGGATTCTTCGATCGCCTCAAGGAAGGACTCAGCCGCACCAAGGAACAGATCCTCGGGCGTTTCGATGAGATCGTCCAGCACGCAGATACGGCGGAACAACGAACGAGGCCGGTCGATGTCGACACCATCGAGGCGTTGGAGGAACTGCTCGTCTCCGCGGACGTTGGCATTGCGGCCACTGAACGGATCGTCGGCGCGGTGAAAGCACGCAGCCGCCGCGGTGAGAGCCTCCGCGATCTGGTGAAGGACGAAATCCGGCAGGTGTTCGACGCCGTGGAATCACCACCGTCGAATGGCCACACACCGCACGTCACGCTGATTGTTGGCGTCAACGGGACGGGGAAGACCACCACCGTCGGCAAGCTCGCAAATCTGCTGAAGAGCGAAGGCCACCAGCCGCTGATTTGTGCGGCGGACACGTTCCGGGCCGCTGCCGTCGAGCAGCTCGAAATCTGGGCCAAGCGAGCCGACGTCGACATCATCCGCGCGAAAGACGGGTCGGATCCGGCCGCAGTCGTATTCGATGCCATTCAGTCCGGCAAGGCGCGGAATCGCAATCCGATCCTGATCGATACGGCAGGCCGCCTGCACAACCGCGTCAACCTCATGAACGAGCTGGACAAGATCAGGCGGGTGGCGGCGCGAGCCGCGGATGGCGCGCCGCACGAAGTGTTGCTCGTGCTCGACGCCACGGTTGGTCAGAATGGGGTTCAGCAGGCCCGCGAGTTCACGAGTGTGGCTGGCGTGACCGGGATCGTGCTGACGAAACTTGACGGCACCGCCAAAGGCGGCGTGGCAGTCGCCATTGCACACGACCTCAAGCTGCCAATCAAGTATGTCGGCGTCGGCGAGGGTCTCGACGATCTCATTCCGTTTTCGGCTCAGGAATACGTCGACGCGCTGTTCCAGGAAAAGTGGTAGCGACGTGGTAGCGACGGCCGCCACTGACATGTGCTGGATGGATCGCGCGCTGGAGTGCGCACGCCGCGGTCTCGGACGCACCACGCCGAACCCGATGGTCGGTGCGTGCGTCGTCTCTGACGAGGGCGTCGTCGTCGGCCAGGGATCGCACGAGCGGGCGGGTGAGCCGCACGCGGAAGTGCACGCGCTCGACGAAGCCGGCGACGCCGCACGAGGCGCCACGTTGTACTGCACGCTGGAGCCATGCTCCCATCAGGGGCGGACCGGCCCGTGCACCGAGCGGATCATTGCTGCCGGCATTCGCCGGGTCGTCGCGGCGATGGAGGATCCGTTTCCGGAGGTCAATGGCCGCGGGCTGGCGCGACTGCGCGAGCGCGGCATCGAGGTCGTCGTCGGCGTCGGACGTGCTGCCGCGGCGCGTTTGAATCAGCCCTTCCTCACATCTGTCCGCGACGGGCGACCGTTCGTGATTATCAAGGCGGCCGTCAGCATCGACGGGCGCATCAGCGCGAGCGCGGGAGCACGAACGCAGATTACGTCGGCGGCCGCAGTCAGGCGCGCACAGTATGACCGGGCGTGGGTCGACGCCGTCGGCGTCGGGTCGGAAACGATTCTCGTTGATGATCCACGCCTGACGGCTCGCGAGGTCTATCGCGAGCGGCCGCTGACGCGGGTCGTCTTTGACCGCCGGTTGCGAACACCGCCGACCGCGCGCATCTTCTCCACACTCTCTGCCGGGCCGATCCTCGTCGTGACGACGGCGATGATGCTTCGTGAGTCCGGCGCCCGCGCCGCAGCGCTCGAGCGTGCAGGTGCCGCGATTGTGGCCCCTGATTCGGCTGAGATAGAGGTGGCCCTGCGCGAGTTGCTTCGCCGAGACGTGCAGAGCATCGTGATTGAAGGAGGGTCGGCGCTCCATGCGGCCGTCTGGGACGCGCGGCTTGTCGACTACGTCCAACTCCTTGTGGCGCCGGTCACCCTTGGCGAGCAGGGTATCGCGCTCGAGAGCCGCGCGTTTTCCACGTTTGCGCTGTTCGATCGACGGGTCGAGGTGCTGGGTCCAGATGTCATGATCGAAGGGTATGTTCACCGGCCTCATTGAAGCCGTCGGCGAGGTTAGGCACGTGGGAGCGACCGACGCAGGGCTGCGCATCCGCATTCGGACTGCGATCGCTCCCGACCTCTCTCATGGTGAGAGCGTGTCGGTGAACGGTGTCTGCCTGACAGTGGCGCAACGGGACGCCTCGGAATTCACGGCAGACATCGGCCCTGAGACCGCGCGTGTAACCACGCTTGCCGCCCTGCAACACGGCCAGGCGGTGAACCTTGAACGCGCGATGCGTGCCGACGGCCGGTTCGGTGGCCATTTTGTGCAGGGTCACGTCGACGGAATCGGCACCGTGCTCGAGGCGCGGGAAGACGATGACGCACACTGGCTGAAAGTCGGCTTTTCCCCGGCGTTGGCGGTGTATTTCGTGCCGAAGGGCTCTGTCGCCATGGATGGCGTCAGCCTGACTATCGCCAACCTCGCCGCCGACCATTTCGATGTCATGATCATTCCGTTCACCTGGGCGCACACCAGTCTGAGCTCGTTGCAGGCTGGTGCGACGGTGAACCTCGAATGCGATGTCGTGGGTAAGTACGTCGCGCGCGCGACGCAGCTATTCCGTACGTAGTGTCCGGCTTTAGCCGGACCACCGAACAATGACGAAACACTCGAAGATCCGAATCGCCAAAGGCGCGCGAAAAAGAAGCCCCTTCTCGTCGATCGACGACGCGATTGCCGAAATCCGCGCCGGCCGGATGATCATCGTCGTTGACGACGAGGATCGGGAGAACGAAGGCGATCTGACAATCGCAGCCGGGAAGGTCACGCCCGCTGCCATCAACTTCATGGCGAAGTTCGGCCGCGGACAGATTTGCCTGTCGATGACTGGACAGCGGCTCGACGAGCTCGAGATTCCGCTCGCCGTCAACGCGAACACAACGCCGTTCGGCACGGCGTTCTGCGTGCCGATCGACGCCAAGCATCAGGTCACGACTGGAATCTCGGCGGCCGATCGCGCAGCCACCGTGATGGCGGCGATCGATCCGGAGACGACGCCGGCCGATCTTGCGCGACCCGGCCACATGTCGCCACTTCGCGCGCGCGATGGCGGAGTGCTCGTTCGCGCCGGGCAGACAGAAGCGGGCGTCGACCTTGCTCGTATGGCCGGACTGTATCCGGCCGGCGTCATCTGCGAAATCATGAACGAGGACGGCACGATGGCGCGCGTGCCGGAGCTCACGAAGTTCGCGAAGAAGCACGGGCTGCTGATCATTACGATTGCCGACCTTATTCAGTACCGGATGCAGACCGAACGGCTGGTGAAGCGCGTCGCCAGCGCCGAACTGCCGACTGAGCACGGAGCCTTCCGAATCTTTGCGTATGCCAGCCAGCTGGACAGCGAAACACACGTGGCGCTCGTTCGCGGCGAGATCGGTGATGGCAAGGACGTGCTGGTTCGTGTGCACTCGAAGTGTCTGACCGGCGATGTGTTTCACTCGGCGCGGTGCGACTGTGGCGCGCAGCTCGAGACGGCGATGGCCCGCATCGCCAAAGAAGGCCGGGGCGTTCTGCTGTACCTCAATCAGGAAGGCCGCGGCATCGGGCTGGCCAACAAGATTCGCGCGTACGAGCTCCAAGATGAGGGGCTCGACACCGTCGAGGCGAACGAGCGGCTCGGGTTCAAAGCCGACCAGCGCGACTACGGCATCGGCGCGCAGGTCCTGAGCGACCTGGGCGTCAAGACGATGCGGCTGTTGACCAACAATCCGCGGAAGTTCGTGGGGCTGCAGGGCTATGGCCTTGCCGTGTCCGAAGCGGTTCCGCTCGAAATTCCCGCCAGCGATTCGACCCGTCGATACCTGAAGACCAAGAAGGACAAGCTCGGACACAAGCTCTCGTCTGTGTAGGCCCCAACGACGAACTGAACCGACTCCGTTCCGACGGCGTCTAGCCCGGTGAAGCGACATGCATGACCGCGCCGAGGTGGCTGCACAACTTCATCCGTGGGATCGCGCCCTGACTGTGGATCAGGAGCTGGCCCGGGAGTTCGAAGCGCGGCTGGTGGAGTCCTCGACGCTGGCCGTGCGCGTGGCCTACAGCGTGCTCCGCAACCGCGAAGACGCAGAGGACGTGGCGCAAGAGGCGTTCGCGAAGGCGTATCGCAGTTTCACTCAGCTTCGGGATCGCGATCGGTTCAGGGCCTGGCTCGTGCGCATGACATGGCGTATGGCGCTCGATCGACAGCGGTCGAACCGGCGCCGCACGGTGCGCGAAGATCACGCGGATACGTGGCTTCCGGCTTCAGGCAGAAGCCGCCCGGGAGAAGCCGACCTGCAGGTCGGCCTGGAAGCGCGTGAACGCGCGGAACACTTGTGGCGCGCAATCGATGGCCTCTCCGAGAAGCTCCGTGTCGTCATCGTGCTGTCCGGAATCGAGGAGCACGACATCAGAGAAGTCGCGACGTTGCTGGAACTGCCGGAGGGCACCGTCAAGTCGCGATTGTTCGCGGCGCGACAACAGTTGAAGGACGCATTGTCATGGATGACACAGGACCGCAGCACCCGTTGAGCGATGCGCAGCTCGATCGCGAGCTGGAGTCGGCACTCGGTATCGAGCCGTCGCCGGAGTTCCTGGCTCGCGTGCGGACGCGCATTGCCGCTGAACCCGAACAGTCGCTGTGGCGTCAGGCGGTGTGGGGGCGGGGCGTGCAGCCTCTCGTCGTCGCGGCAATCGTCGGGGTTGTGTTGGCGGTCGTTGTGCCGCGGTTCATGCGCGGAGGAGTCGTCGTCGCGCCAGGTGTCCACAGGACGCCCGTGACACAAGTCGCAGTGGAGGCAACCCCGGTGTCGCCGCCGTCGTCGGCGAATGACCTCCGTCCGATCCGGCGGCGGCTCGGGGTGCCGGATCGGGTCGAGTCGCCGCGGACGGTGCCGTTGCAATTGAGCCCGGTGCTGTTTGCGGAAGAGGATCGAGTCGCGTTCGGGATGTTTGTCACAGCGGTGGCGAACGGCCGTATTCCGGAGACGGTGGTTCAGGCGCTCGGCGAGGCGGACAGGGCACCTCTTGTGATTGCGCCGCTCGAGATTGACCCGCTGCCGCTGTTGACGGCTCGGGCCCAGACAGAAGGAGAAACCAAGTGGAGATGAGACGCTATACGGCGGCCCTGGCGGTCCTGGCGATTGCGTTC
>Ga0310811_10003238_pt1 | contig 20469 bp, 21 predicted proteins | sample YCmetagenome_FD_207642 | JGI IMG/M metagenome (GOLD analysis project Ga0310811, IMG submission 207642) | Soil microbial communities from experimental microcosm in Duke University, North Carolina, United States - YC | ecosystem: Engineered > Artificial ecosystem > Soil microcosm > Unclassified ...
TCCAAATTGCTTGCGCCCGGTGAGATGACTTTCACCCATCGTCAGCAGGCCTGTCTCGTCAGCGGCCTGTGTTTTTGCGGTGTTGATCAGTGCTTGTGCATTCATAGAGCGTTATTCCGACAGCTTGTGAAGCATGACAAATATGCGTCACTTCTTCGGTTTTGAGATCAACCGTTTTTCCAAGTATGACTTCAGGGCTACGACGTTGTTGTGCTCCGCGTCGTGTGAGCTGGACAGCAGGGTCACGTCGCCCTTTTTCGCCGCGTCGAGGATCGACTGCCACGCTTCGGGATGCTGGTCCAGTTCGGCTCGGTAACGACGTTGAAACTCGGGCCACTTGGCTGGATCATGGTTGAACCACTTCCGCAGTTCGGTGCTGGGTGCGACGGCCTTCAGCCACGCGTCCAATTTCAACGCCTCTTTCTTGATCCCGCGCGGCCAGAGCCGTTCCACCAGAATGCGCGCCTCGTCCGTCTTGGAGGGTGGATCATACGCGCGTTTAATTTGAATCATAATTACCTCATCGGTGATGAGTTAATGCTTTGGCGACCTTTTTGAGCGCGGTGCCTTTGTGCATCGCCAGGTGATCGGTCTTGTCGCTCTTGATCAAATACTGCGGCACTTCCTTCGAGGCGCGAACGGTGTAAGTCTTAAACCTCATGGGGGCGGTGACTTTTTTCTGGATCGTGCCCCGGACGCGGCCGGCTTCCGAGTTCCACTCCACATGATCGCCAATTTTGAATTCAGGTTTCATCGGCCTTACGCATGATTGGTTATTACAAATTGCTTGGGTCGATGTGTTCCAGCAGGCGTTGTTGAGTAGCATTGAGATTTCGCACCACCACCTCCGCAACGCGTTTCATGAGTTGGTAGCCCAGTTCGTGATTTGCGTCACATTTCTCCCGTAGGCGAGTCCCGTAGATGAAAATAGTCCGGGTCGGCTCCACGGCACAGGCGCTGAAGTGCATGTAGTAGGGAGGAAACAACCAGGCCCATCCCAAGTCATCTCCCGGACCGAGCGTGCGGATGGGGAGCACACCACGATCTCTCACTTCCGATTCAATCAAGACCTTACCTTCCAAAATGAGATAAAATCGGTTGGCCGACTCTCCCTGTTGGTAAATCCAGGCTCCCGGCTTGAAGTGCATTTCTAGGATGGAATCAGCGAGGAGTTCAATCAGTCGCTCATCCAGTCCTTTGAAAAAGGGCTGCTGTGCGGTCAGGGCAAGCAGTTTACTGGATGCAGGATTGAAAGTCGTAACGTCGGGTGGGGCTCTATGTTCGTCGGACTTCATAAATCACGTTTTGCGATAATCGGCACACACGTTTATGCCGGAACGGATTTGAAACTCGCCCGGTCGTCCGCTTCGAGCCAGTCGAACGTCGTGCTTTTTTCTGGTTTCAACCCCAGTTTGGTGCAGTTCTCTATGAAGTAGGCGCGCTTTTTCGGCTCATTCATCATGCTTTCAGCTTCCACGCCATCCGACCAGGCCTTGATTTCAGCCGGCGTCTTCTTTTTGCCGTTGGCTTGCAGCCAGCTTCCGACCTCTTCATACGTCTTCGCCGCTTGAACGGCCGCTTTGAATTTCTTCCCGTTGATTCCCTTGAAGCTGAAAAGCACGTTGTCCAGCGGACAATCGTAATGATATTCGCCCAGCTTGCCGGCCAGGCTGGCGCGGCACTTGTCAATGGTGCGCTTCGCGATGACGAATCCGCCGATGCGTTCGCGCGGGCTATGCGGAGCTTGCTTGGTCAGGTCTCGGTCAATAATTGGGGTGCTCATAATTTTATTTTTCTTGTTTCTTTTTGTTTTGGTTGTTTGGTGAAAATCATATTTTATTTCGGCGCTTGGGAATGTGCTTCGACAAACCAAAGCCATTTATCTATGCCACGCGAAATCTCAGTGAACAGGTCCGCCGTATCAGCATCATCCAACTCATCCGCTTCACTGATCGTGTTGCGAGCCTCCTGTCCAAACGTGGAGAGGGCGCGGGCGACCGCCTCGACATGGGCCAGACCGTCGGCGATGGCGAGCGGGTATTCGGCGAGCCGTGAACGCACGGCGGACACGCGCACGGTTCCCTCGGCGACCCCGCCTAGTTGCACGATGCGCTCAGCAATCTGATCCACATAGGACTCCACAGCTTCGTCCACCTTGTCGAAAAGCTCATGCAAGCCAATGAAGCTTGGACCTTTTACGTTCCAATGGGCCTGCTTCATCTGCATTTGCAGGTCCACAGCGTCTGCCAATCGCTGGTTCATCAGCGTGTTCAGCTCTGACCGACGCTTGAGTGAAATGTCGTTTTCGGTTTCATACATCTTTGGTGTTTCCGTGAATTTTTTTGTCATAATTTTGGTTGGTTAAATTTTTCTCCGGCCACGTCGGCAGGTTTGGTTTGAATCACATAAGAATGCGCGGGTCATGTTCCACGAGGCCGAACGCAGCCGGATCAAAAACCGGCGACCCAAGAACGTCCGTCTTGGTCAAGTCCACGAACACCTTGGATTCATCCCAACTGATCCGTTTAATCTGGCCGGGTGAAACCAGCACTTTTTTACCAATCAACCAGTGCCCGACATCCACAACCAAGTGCTGAATCACCCAAGTCTTTTCATCCATTACAAAGTCGGTCACCCGGCCAATTGCTTCATCGCCAGCTTGAATGTGATAACCGACGATTGTATTCGCACTGCGTAAATGGGGATCGCCCGTCTCTAGCTTTTTGTTTTCAACAACGGCCTGCTCGCCCAGGAATGGTTCGGATCGTTGCGATAAGATAGGAAAGCCGCTCATGCCCCACACGGCATCTCCCTTCCAATAGAACGGCCAGTTGTAATACCGGTGATACTCCTCCTCGTATTGTCGGGATACTGGTTTGTGCGATTCAATCGAAGGACTGTTCTCGATTTGTTGACGAGTCAAATTGACAAGCAATACCTTGCCACCTTGATAGAGTTTGCCGAAAGCATAAGGAGAGATCAGCACCAGCCGTCCCGGCATCCACGAACCAGTGTCGGCGACGAGATAACGCACCGCCCAGTCCTGATCGTCAAAATACAAGTCTTTCACATGGCCGATTTCACCATCCGACGCACCGAGTTTGTCCCCGCAGATTTGTTTAATGATTAGAAACATATTTCATCCTTTGGTTGATGGTTGTGCCGGTGATTTTCGGGTCAGCGCGTTCATCAGCTTGTCGAACGCACGGTTAAATTTCTCGACGCCTTCGTCTTCAAGTTGCTGAGTCACTTTGTCAATGTTGATCCCGATGTTCGGCAGGCGCTGCAACGTGCGACTGGCCGGCTCAATATTTTGTTCGAGGCGAGCCTTTGGTTCGCCATGGCTACGGTAGGCATCCAAGGTTCCGACCGTGACCGTATTGACCGTGTCCGCACCGATGAGTGATTCGACGTATTTCAAATCGCTGTAGTCTGGATTTTTGGTGCTGGTGCTGGCCCACAACAAACGCTGGACGCGAGCGCCCCGGTCAGCCAGTTTCAGAAACGATTCACTACGGAAAATGTTTTTGTAGATTTGATAGGCCGCCACCGCGCTGGCGATGGCAACTTGTCCGCGCACTTGCTTCGCCGCATCGGCGGTCGGGCCGCCTTGCGCGATAAGATGTTCCAACATCGGATCCACCAGGGTATCAATCCGGCTCACAAAGAAGCTGGCCACGGAGGCGACGTGCTCCACGGATTCGCCCCTGGCCACACGCGCTTCCAGGCCGGCGAGGTAAGCCGCTGCCACTTGCCGATAACGTGGCAACCCAAAAAGCAATGTGATATTGACGTTGATGCCTTCACTGATGAGTTGCTGAATGGCGGGCAATCCTTCCGCAGTAGCTGGCACTTTGATGAAGACATTGGGACGGTTCAATGCCCGCCACAAACGACGGGCCTCGACAATGGTGCCTTTGGTGTCGTGCGCCAGGTGCGGATTGACTTCCAAACTCACATAACCATCCAGCGCGTTGGTTTCATTATACACGGATCGGAATTCGTCGGCCGCACCTTGCACGTCGTGCTGGCTGAGGGACTCGTAAATCATCTTGGGGCTTTGCCCGTCGAACCGCATGGTCCGTATGTCCTCCTCGTAAATCTGACTGCCGACGATGGCCTGCTCGAAAATAGATGGATTGGAAGTCATCCCCCGTAAGCCATCTTTCTGAATCAACCGTCGCAGTTCGCCGCTGGCGACCAGATCACGTCGGGTGTAGTCGAGCCAGATGGACTGGCCTAATCTTTGCAACTTCAATAGCGGGTTCTCTTTCATAATCAGTTCAAACGACCTTTGAGGTTGGCGGGTTGAAATGGGCCGGGTTCGGCGATCAGTGCGCGCGCTGCATCCACTTGTCCCCAGACATTCCACAGCAGCACGCCACGCACGCGGCTGTTTTGAAGGTAATAGATAACGCCTTCTTTGTTGGGCTGCTTCCAGTCGGCAAATGTTTCGAGGCGCGAATCTAACTCGCCAACGGCTTCGTATCCCAACTCGAACATGTCGGAGTAAAAGGACGGCAGGTGATGGTAAGGTTCTGATTTACCCGCCATGTTTCGACCTGCCAACCGTCCCATCGTATTGGCGTTGTCTTCGTGCTCAACCCGGACGTGTTTCCCCAAGTCGGCCGAGTAAAATACCGCCACGTCGCCCGCCGCAAAAACGTCGGATCGGCTGGCGTGCAAAAACTCGTCCACAACAATCCCGCCGTCCACTTTCAAATCCGCGCTCTGGGCCAGTTCGATGTTTGGCTCAATGCCGATTCCCGCCACCACGCCGTCCACAATGATTTTCCGGTTGGTGCTGGTATTCAAAACGCACTGGTTGGCGAGAGTTTTCAAACCAGTAATCTTTTCGCCGGCCAACACCTCAACTCCCTTTTGCTTGTAAAAGTTAGACACAAATTGAGCAAGCGCGCGCGGGAAGACACGATCACCAATGTCCTTGCCGGGGAAAATCATCACAACTTCCTTACCGTTCAGGGCCAGTGCCGCAGCGATTTCCGAACCGATAAAGCCGCCCCCGATCACGGCGAACCGCCGACCGGTCTCGGTCAGCGCGCGAAGCCGCCGGTAATCCGACAGGGTGCGGAAGTAAATGATCTGGTCATCACCGAACGGAAGTCGTCGCGGCCTGCCGCCCGTGGCCAGCAATAACTTTTGATAGGTGTAAATTTCTCCCTTGTCATCCAGGACGCGCTTCAGTTTTGGCAGGATTTCCGTGACGGTGCGACCAAGGTGAATCTTAACCTCCTTGCTCTCCGTCTTGCGCCAGACGATGTCCAGCGGCTTGCCTTTCCAAAGCGCCTTCGAGAGCGGCGGGCGATCATAGGGAGCGTCCGGCTCCATGCTGATCAGCCCGATCTTGCCGGCTGAATCAACTTCACGGATGCCATCCACTGCGGCGGCGGCGGTCATCCCGCCGCCGATAATTAAATAGTCGTAGTTTGTCATTGTGTATTGTCTCCTATGGTGTTGAAAAAAAACTTTGTGCCATCGTGGCAATCACCGCAACGGCGTCGTCATCGGAAATCCGGTCAGTATTGACCGACAAATCGTAGAGCAGTTCATTTTCAAGGCGGGCATGAAAATATGTTTTAACAAACTTGTCGCGTCCGCGATCGTCTTTTCTGATGAATTTGGCTGCACCTTCTGGCGTCAGGCTTTGCAGCTTTTGCACGCGCTCAATCCGTTTCCGCAGTGAACCAGTCAGGCGAACATGAAGCACATTCAACATCCGCGCCGTGACCGCAGTTGCGCCATGTCCCACTAAAATGATGAAGCCTGTAGCTGCTAAATTCGATATGGTCTTCTCCAATTGGGGCACCAATACCCAAGATGGGGGGCGCAAACCGCAGAGGTCGTCCATCAACTCATCAACAAAGAATCGCTTGTCCTCGCTAATTTTTCCCGCCAACTCCTTTGGCCAGTGTTGCTCTTCGAGAGCTTTCTCGAAGATTTGCCGGTTAAATGCGGTCCACTGCTGATGTCCCCTCAATTCGAATTTCTGGAGTGTTTGAGCCAATTTTTCGGTAATATCACGCACATTAACCCCCGTTTGATATGAAATTGTGATTGCAGGTCCTCCTGAACGCGAGTGAAGAGAGGTCGTGTGCGCGAGTGAATCTTTGTTATGACTGAGAAAATAAGCCTCAGATTTCTCAACTGAATTTGCGATATTCATATTGTTCTATTTTCAAGTTAAATTCTCTGCCACTGTAATCGAGTTCCTTCGCTTGAATGATGCACTGCGATCTTCCAAGGCGAAGTAGAGCTAGAATTCGTTCCATGGATGTAATGTGCGGCCTCCTATGAATGAATGCAATTCGGTGTCCTGCTCATTCATTTTCCGCTCAAAGACTAGGTTTAGTAGGCAAAGCTCCTAAAGCGCAACTGGTCATGTTAAAAGATGCAAATCATCTTAAGGAAGGTGTGAAGCGACGCAGTGGTTCGCGATCAATCATCTCACATCTGAACTGGCGTTTGCATCTTCACACAGAAGCGGTCTCATTCTCTGTTTCTGTGTTGTTGTGGACGATTCTCGACCCGCAATTGGCTTCATTGAAGGCCGACGCAAAGAACGCGCGGCGCTCCCGCAGGTTAGCACATTCCAGCCTTGGCAGTTCCCAGCCTCATCAAAAACTCATTACGCAGATTTTGGTCTTTCTGAAATGCCCCGTGCATCACGTTCACCTTCATGATGGAGTGAGTATCGCGGACACCGCGCGCCATGGCGCACATATGTTTACCATCAATCAATACCGCCACGCCCAGTGGCTCGACGATTTGCTCGATAAAAGCTGCAATAAGATGAGCGGTGCGTTCCTGGTTCTGCAATCGTCGCGCGAAGTATCCTGCGATGCGGGAAAGCTTGGAAAGTCCAAGTATCTTTTTATCGGGAACATAGGCGATGGTGATGCCCATGAGAATCGGCAGCAAATGGTGCTCGCACAGGCCGATTTCATTGATTCCTTCCACGATCACCATGTCGTGACAGACGGCCGTTTTACACTCCGCCTTGAACATCTTCGTAAGCTGATCCGTTTCCATCCGGGATCCTTCCGTCATTTCCACCAAAGCCTTGGCGGCACGCATTGGCGTTTCCTGCATCCCCTCGGAATTGAGGTCTGCGCCAAGTTCTTTCAGAATCCCCGAATAATGTTCTGCGATTTTATTTAGGTCTGGCTGTGTCATAACATTCGTCAAACAAACGGTTATTTATTTAAAATTGGAACGATGCCGTTCCAAACGGAACCCGCAGCTACCCGCACTGCAACCGCATTGTTTCAGCTTGGAGCTGGTCTGAAAAAGGTGGCGTCGGCCATCTTGGCTGACGTAGCCGGGGCGTCGTGCCTAGCGGGAAAGCGCGTCAGCCCGTAAAATCTCTGATAAACCAAGATTCATACAGTTTGATACGCAGCCGCTCAATCATCTGCCAGCAACGGAGCGTGGGCTGCGAATGATTTCTCCGCAGTGTCATTTTTAGCTTCGTCATTCCCGGTCTGCGTGCCGGTTGGCGATTTATTTTCGGATGAGCAAACTTTGGACAATTGCTTCTTGGCGCGAAACCAGTGTTCAAGTGCGAGTCCATCCACTCTCCCGCCGGCTTCGAAAAAGGAATATGCCAGCGCAGCGACTTCCTCATTGGCAGGTTCAGCGGGACGTGAATCCGATTTCAAGCTTTGTTTATTCATATTTTTTATCCTCGTGTTTAATGGTTCTGCCATTTTTGAATCCTCATCTTACATCTGTAATTCCGAAGTCAACCGACTCCGATCCTTCGGCGCAACAGTCGCGATACGGATTCGTTTCATGAAGGTAATCTGCTGTCTGCTTGGAATGAATGCAACGCGGCGTCCTGCTGATTCCGTTTCCGCCGCAAGACTAGGTTCCGTAAGCAAAACTCCTAAATAAAGTCCATTGACCTGAATCAGCTTTGAGATTCCACCCAGCGGATGGCAAACCCGGTCAGACTGCGGCCATCCGGCAATTGCAGTTTTTGCCGGATATGATCCCGATGCGCCTGCACGGTCTTTTCACTCAAATGCAGCGTGCCGGCAATCTCTTTGGTTCCCAGTCCCTGACCGGTCAACTCGAACACTTCAAATTCCCGGTCGCTCAATTCGCGAAACGGCGAAGTTTTTCTGTCTGCCCGATCCGCTCCGACGGTGTGCAGGATTTGACGGGTCATAGTTGCACTTAGGGAAATTTCCCCCTGCAATACATCGCGGATGGCTTGCAATAACTTCTGGGGCGGTTCCTTTTTGCTAATGTAGCCTTTGGCTCCAGCGCGGAGCGAGCGTTCCGCATACACCGACTCGTCGTGCATGGAATGCACCAGCACCGGCAGGCGCGGATGGCGGACTTTGAGGTCCTTGATGAGTTCAATGCCGTTTTGACCGGCCAAAGAAATGTCCACAATCGCAATATCCGGTTTTGACGTTTCCACCACTTCCAAGGCCCGCTGGATGGATTCGGCCTCACCACACACCGTCATATCGGCCTCACGTTCAATCACGCGCATCAGACCTTCCCGCATCGTCGGGTGATCGTCCACCAGCAGCACCCTGGTTTTGGCCGGCTGCGTCACCGGCGGCGGCTTGGGTGCCTGAACTTTGGGAGAGGTTTTTTTGTGGTTCATGCTTTTGTTTTTAAGAGTTTATCAGGTTTGCTTCGCAGCGAGCAGGTCAACAACGTGCCGCCGCCATTGCCCCGCTGCACCTGTAACTCGGCTCCAATCATGCTTGCCCGATAATCCATGATCTTCAATCCCATTCCCTGACGCTTCTCAAAATGTCTGGGTAATCCTCGGCCATTGTCCTTTACGACCAGTTCAACGCCGTCGCCATTTTGTGTCAACCGAATCACAACTCGCGTTGCCTTACCATGCTTGATGGCATTTTGGACGGCTTCTTGAGCAATCCGAAACAGGTTGATGGCGGTGGATCTGTCGGCAATGAACACGGACTTGGGACACACGAGACGGCAGGAAATTCTGTAGATACTTCTGATGTTGGATGCCAACTCTTTCAATGCTGCCATCAGACCATCAGCTTCCAAACTAATTGGGAAAAGGCCACGCGCCAAGCCGTGAGCTTCGAGGATTGCCTTGCCGAGAAGCTGCGTAATTCGACGGGCATCTCTGGCTGCCGGCAACGATTTCTGAACCAGTTCTTCTGCGAGCACATGGCTCAAATACGCGATGCCTCGAAGACGCTGGCTCAATCCGTCGTGAAGGTCCTGCCCGATCCGTCGTTGCTCGCGCTCACTGATTTCCAGGATTTCAGATTCCAAATGTTTTCGATCCAGATACAATTTCAAATTTTCCGCCACCGCATCAATGAGATTTCGTTCCTCGGCCAGAAATGGCCCCTCCACTGCCGGCGGGCGTTTCGCCAAATAAACGACTTCTACTGTGCCCTTTCTGCCGTCCGTCGTCGTGAACCTAGCCTGCTGACTCCAACGGGATGAATGGAAATTGGGTGTTTTGAATTCCATCCCATCCAACTGCACCCGGGCGGCGGCGATTTCAGGATACTGCCAAGTTGGAGGCAACAGCGCGGTGATTTCCTCCAGCAACGTTCCGATTGACTTCTCTTCCATCTGCAGCAAGTGCGCCACATCATACATGGTGGTCAGTTCTTTGACCCGTTCGCCCAGTTGCCGCACGAGCCGGTCGCGTTCGGCCTCACCGCGTTTGCGGGCCCCAATGTCGCGCCCAATGGTCGAGAAACCGAGAAGAACTCCGCGCTTATCCTTGATCGGCGAAACTGTAAGCGAGATGTCCACGGGCCTGCCGCCCTTGGCAAGTCGCACTGATTCGTAATGCTCGACCCGTTCTCCTCGTTTGAGCTTTTTGAGAATCTCTTCCAACTCATTCATTCGGTCTGCCGGAACGAGGAACGAATAAAGACATCCAATTGCTTCTTCAGGTCTGTAGCCAAAAATTCGCTTCGCGCCTGTGTTCCAGCTAATGATCTTGCCATCCAGGTTTCTCCCAATGATGGCATCCTCCGACGACTCCACAATAGTTGCCAGCAGAGATCGCTCTCTTTCGGCAAGTTTCTGTTCCGTGATGTCTTCAGTCACAATACACCTTTCTCAGCCGCTGACTGACGTTGAAATTGAATGTGAACTCAAAAAATGTTTATACAACTTCAACCCAGCCCTTGCATGAATCGGCGGTTTGACAAGCTCGCTGATATTGAAGGCTGTCGCTTGAAATTTACTCGAACATTGATTGATGTCGTCTTCATTGTCGGTTCATCCATTGCGTCACAAACTCGCTCGCATACTCGTAATCCTCAAACGGACAATCTGATCGCTTTAGCATCTCACGGCGGCCATAAATCATCTTTCCCGAATTCAGGGCAGCAGGAGCCGCAGCCTTCGTAACACTCCGGACACAGTTGACGATCTGCTAGTCGGTAAGCGCCAAACTTTCCGCAACGATCACAGACGGCATTTTCGTCCAGGCGAACCTTGCCATCCGTCTCACAAGTATTTTGAGCATCATCTTTCATATCCCGGCTTTTGCACCGGCGTGTCGCAGTGACAGCTTGCTGGCCACTTGCCCACTTCAAATCCCAAGCACAGTTCGCATCTTGGATTGTTGTTTCACGAGGTCGGCCAGCGTGTAACGGTCCATTACCGCAAAAAACGCGGCAGCCGCTTCGTCCAGGACGCCTTTCAAACGGCAGACCGGCAGGAGCCGGCAGTGATGGTTTTCTCCGTCTAAACAGTCAATTACCGTCTCACTTTCTTCGCCGAGACGAACAATATCGCCCAAACAGATGTCTTCCGGCGCGCGGGCCAGCGTGAAGCCGCCGCCGATTCCGCGCTGCGTCGCGAGATAACCGCTGCGACCGAGATCATGCACCACCTTGACGAGGTGATGGCGCGAGATGCCAAACGTCAACGCGACTTCCGCCACAGTGAGCCGTTGCGGGCTGCGCAAGGCGGTCTGCATCAAAACCCGGATGGCGTAATCAGAATAGGCGCTCAGTTTCATTTCCAACCAACATGACCCAGAGCCGGCGCGAACGCAAAGAAAATATATGCACTTGAAATACATCTTTAACACGATAAACTGTCTTTGTGACTATGAATATGAACACCATCACTGCTGAAACCACCGTTGGCGAGCTTGTCCGGGCCGTGCCCTCGCGCTCGCGTATTTTTGAAAACCTGGGCATTGACTACTGTTGCGGCGGCAAGAAACCGCTGGCCGAGGTCTGCCAAGCCAAGCATTTGGATACGACGACGGTCATTGCCATGTTGTCGGTGTTGGACGCGACTCCGGAACCATCGTCGGCCAATCCAGACACGATGACCCTCGACGAACTCTGCGATAACATTGAAACATTCCACCACGGCTACCTGCGTGAGGAATTGCCGCGCCTGCAATTCATGACGCGCAAAGTTGCCGCCGTCCACGGCGACCGCGAACCGCGCCTGGTGGAGGTGTGGCATGTATTTGAAGCGTTCAACGCGGAAATGACCACTCACACCAAAGAGGAGGATGAAGTCATTTTCCCCGCGATCCGCCGGTTGGCATCGGCAAACGGCGACAAAGCGGCGGTCGTCGCCAAGCTCAAAGAGTCGTTCGCCAAGCTGGAATCTGAGCATGATCGCGCCGGGGCGGCGCTGGTTCAACTCAAAGCCTTGACGGACGGCTATAACCCGCCGGAATGGGCGTGCAACACCTTCCGCGCGCTTTATGACGGGCTGGCAAAATTGGAAAAGAACACGCACCAGCACGTTCACAAGGAAAACAACGTGCTCTTTCCGAAGGCGCTCGCTGCCAATTAAACCGCCGAACGCCTTTGCAGAGGCACGCCGGCAAAACCGGGAGACAAAAATCATGAACGCTCTTGATCGCCATACTCCCCTCGGCCAGCTCTGGCGGATCGCGCCGGAGCAGCGGCGGGTTTTTGAAAACCTCGGCATTGCCACGGACGACGAACCGCGCTCGCTGGCGCAAGTCTGTCAGGCCAACGGGCTGGATGTTGATACCGTCGCCCGGATGCTGGTGGCTTTCCAAGGCGTCGCGGCCCAACGTCCGGCAGTTACCGTGGAGCTAATGACGCTGGCCGACCTGTGTGATCACGTCGAGAGTGTGCATCATGCCTGCTTGAGGGACGGATTGGAGAATCTCGATCAGCTGACGCGAAAGATTGCCGAGCACGAAGGCGCAAACGATCCGCGAATCCTGAAAATTCGACAGACTTTTGTCGGTTTCCGCCAGAAAATCCTCGCGCATCTGCGCGTTGAGGCGGAGGCGCTTTTTCCACTCCTTCGTCAATTGGACTCCCATCCGGATGAAAGTTCCGTCGCTTTGGCGGGCATCAATCTTTCAATGGAGCGGCTGGAGCGGGAGCATTACGAGGTTGAAGAAGATTTTGCTCACCTATGTGCATTGACCCAAATTGAAGCGCCGCTGGCGTCATTACCCGACCCGGTGCGAAAACTTCATGATGTGGTGGTTGGACTGGAACGCGGGATCAATGAGCAAATTTACAAAGAAAACCAGATTCTTTTTCCACGCACCCGGGCGATCAGCCGGGGTCACCGCTTATGAAATATAAGCAGGTTGCAATTACCATCGAGACACTGCGTGGCGCGGATCCATCAACCTTATGAACGCCAACGATAACCCCAGCCCACCCCGGCGATGATCCTGGGCGAAGTGGCCTCCTCCGGCCTGGCGCGAGGGCGCGCGTTGCTGTGTGACTGCGCCAAACAAACCGTCGTGCCGCGCCGCCAAGTGAGCGAGGCGGAGGCGCAAAAGGAGGTTGAGCGATTCGATGCCGCCGTCATAGCCGCCGAGCAGAAACTGCTGGAGGTTCAAGCGAGCGTCCAACGGACTTTGGGAAAGGCGGAGGCGGAGATTTTCGAAGCGCAAATTCTCCTCATGCGCGACGCGCAACTGCGCGACGCAGTCCGCGACCGGTGCCTGGAAAAGCGGATGAATGTGGAAGCGGCGGTTGATGAAGCGATCCAGCATTTGATGGTTTTGTTTAGTCGCCTTGAAGATCCGTATTTTCGCGAGCGGGCCGCCGATCTGCGCGATGTGGGCAAACGGTTGCTTGATCACCTGGCGATGAACCAGACGCCGGGCCTTCCGGTTTTGCCGGACGAGTGCGTGCTGGTGACAAGCGAATTATTTGCTTCCGTCGTGGCGCAGTTGGAAGGCCACGGTGTTCGGGCTTTGATTGTGGAAAAGGGCGGCCTCACCGCCCACGCCACGATTCTTGCCCGCGCCCTCGGCATTCCCATGCTCGTGCAGGTGCCGGAGGCCACGGAGAAGATTCGCGCGGGCGACCTGGTGATCGTGGACGCTTTGGCGGGCCGGATCTTCGTCAACCCCAAACCGGAGCTGCTGCGCATATACGATCAGTTGGAGGCCGACCTGCAAATTCATCAAAGCAGCTTGAAAGACTTGATTGGTCTGCCGGCGGTCACGCTGGATGGCATTGAAATAAAGCTGTGCGCTAACATCGGTCAAACAGCCGACGCCGTCGCGGCCGCGAACGTGAAGGCGGATGGGGCGGGATTGTATCGCACGGAATTCATCTTTCTCGTGCAGGATCATTTTCCTTCGGAAGAAGAACAATACCAACTCTACCGCACCACAGCCGAGCACCTTCAGCCGGGTGAAACGGTGATCCGCGTGCTGGACATTGGCAGCGACAAGCCGCTCTCCTATTTCCCGCTGAGCCGCGAAGCCAATCCGGCGCTGGGATGTCGGGGCACGCGACTGCTGCTCGCGCACCCCACGGTGCTGCACACCCAACTGCGGGCCATCCTGCGTTTGAGCGCGTCCCATCCGGTCGCCATTCTTCTGCCCATGATCGGCGGGGTGGACGAATTGCGCGCGGCCAAAGCCGCTCTCGAAAGCGTGAAGGCGGAACTCGCCGCCGCCGGGCAGCCGTTTAATTTCCGTATCCCGCTCGGCGCGATGATTGAGACTCCGGCCGCCGCGATTCTGTTCGGGCAACTGGCTGGAGAAGTGGACTTCTTCAGCGTGGGCACCAACGACCTCGTGCAGTATTTATTGGCCGCTGACCGAATCGGTGGCGAACTCGCTTCCGCCTATGAACCGCTGCATCCGGCGGTGCTCCAAGTGCTCGCCACGCTGGCGACGACGGCCAAGGCCAAAGGCAAGCCTATCTGTCTGTGCGGTGAAATCGCCAGCGATCCCGCTTACACAACACTCCTGCTCGGCCTCGGATTTCGAAGCTTCAGCGTGAGTCCCGGTCGGCTCCTTGAAATCAAACACGCCATCCGCTCGTCCCGTGTGTCCGAAGCTGAGGAACTGGCCGGGAAAGTTCTGCCATTAACCTCCGTTCGGGAAATTAAGGCCCACTTGCAGGAAGACTGGAACCGCCGCCGCCCGGTTTCATCGCCGGAGATCCGCACCTCGGCAACCGCCCCGACCACTACGCTTGCGGTCACGCACAACGCCAAGTTACAGCAGTTTGAAGCGCAGATCGGCGACGCTCCGCTTGCGTTCCTCCACTACATGCACGAAGTGGAGCGCATCATTCTGGATCACACGTTTGTCCCGGACGAGCTTCGTGGTCGCGGCGTGGCCGCGAACTTGACACGCGCCGCGCTGAACGAGGCGCGGAAGCTTCGTTGGAAGGTCGTCCCCCGCTGTGCGTATGTCGCGAAATTCATTGAACAAAATCCTGAATTTGCCGACCTCGTGGAGCGGCAACTCACAACCTGAAAACTCTCGATTCAAAATGACAGCACTTCCCAAAATCATCCAAGGCGGCATGGGCGTCGCGATCTCCAACTGGAAGCTTGCGCGGGCCGTGTCGCAGCTCGGGCAATTGGGCGTCGTGTCGGGAACGGGCATCGAGACGGTGCTCGTGCGGCGGCTACAACTGGGCGATCTCGATGGCGCGATCCGCCGGGCATTGGCGCATTTCCCGATTCCGGCGGTGGTCGAGCGTGTGTTGGCGGATTATTTCATTGAAGGCGGCAAGCCGGAAAGTTCGCCCTTTCGTCTTGTTCCAAAAGCTTCGCTGAAGCCCAGCCCACGCTTTGTGGAGCCGGTGGTTCTCGGGGCGTTCGTCGAAGTGTTTCTCGCCAAGGAGGGGCACGAAGGTCTGGTGGGCATCAACCTCCTCGAAAAAATTCAGCTCCCAACCTTGCCGGCGTTGTTCGGAGCCATGCTTGCAGGCGTAACCTGCGTGCTCATGGGCGCGGGGATTCCGCGCGCCATTCCCGGCGCGCTGGACAGGTTGGCCGCCAGCGAGCCGGTTGAGTTGAAAATTGACGTTGAAGGAGCGCTGCCCGGCGAAGAATTTGTGTCCAACTTCGACCCCCGGGCGTTCTGCGGCGGAACCGCTCCGACACTCCAGCGGCCAAATTTTTTTGCGGTCATCTCCTCGGCGACGCTGGCCATGACGCTGGCACGCAAATCCAGCGGGCGCGTGGACGGCTTCATTGTCGAAAGCGACACCGCCGGAGGTCATAACGCACCGCCGCGCGGCCCCATGCAGATCAGTCCCAAGGGCGAGCCGGTCTATGGTCCGCGCGATGTTCCGGAACTGGAGAAAATCCGCGCGCTGGGACTGCCGTTTTGGCTGGCCGGTGCCCACGGGCAGACTGGAAAACTTGAAGCCGCCCGGCAACTTGGCGCCACCGGCATCCAAGTTGGAACCGCCTTCGCATTTTGCGAGGAATCCGGTCTCCACCCGGGACTCAAGCAGCAAGCCCTTGAGCTTTCCCGCGCGGGCCGGGCTGAGGTCTTCACCGATCCGCTGGCTTCGCCCACCGGTTTTCCCTTCAAAGTCGCGGCGGTGCCGGGCACGCTTTCTGATCCAGAAATTTTTGCGGCCCGCGAGCGCATCTGTGACGTCGGCGCGCTTCGGCGGGCATACCGCAAGGCGGACGGCACCGTCGGCTATCGATGCCCCAGCGAGCCAGTCGAAGATTATGTGCGGAAAGGCGGCCATCGCAAAGAAACCGAGGGGCGCAAATGCGTCTGCAACGGCCTGATGGCCACGGCCGGCTTCGCGCAAGCCCTGCCCAGGTCTGGAACTGAACCGGCGCTGGTGACAGCAGGCCACGATTTTGGAAAGATCGCTCAATTTCTCCCGACGGAAAAGAGTTCATATACCGCCGCCGATGTGATTCGTAGTCTGCTCGAACCGGCGTAATAGACTAGGACGATGCCGATGATACCTGTGTAACAACCATGAATAATCAACCCCCGCCCGATTGGGATCCCAAATCCAATGAAGTCCGTCGCGACCAGCGCGCGGCTTACGATGAAATGCGTCGCCGCTGCCCCGTCGCCCACAGTGAATTCATGGGCTGGTCGCTGTTCCGACACACGGATGTGAACCGCGCGCTTAATGATCACGAGACTTACAGCAATGCCGTCTCGCAGCATCTCTCCGTGCCCAACGGCATGGATCCGCCGGAACACACGGCCTATCGCCGCATAATCGAACCCTATTTTTCGCCGGAGCGGATGACGGCGTTCGAGCCGGTCTGTCGCGCCATCGTGGCGAAGCTGATGTTGGACGTGTCGGCGCGCGGGGAGGTTGAATTCATGGCAGATGCGGCGCTGCCATTCGCGGAACAGGTGCAGTGCGCCTTTCTCAACTGGCCAACCGCGCTGCACGGACGGCTGGCCAACTGGACCCGCAAGAACCACGCCGCCACCCTCGCGCAAGATCGCCAGGCGCTGTCGGAAATCGCGCGCGAATTCGAGGAACTCATTGACGAACTGATCGAAACCCGTATGCAAGCCGGCACCGATCCGAAAACGGACCTCACCGCCGCGCTGATGAGCGAGCAGGTGTGGGGGAGGCCCTTGAGCAACGAGGAAGTGGCGAGCATCCTGCGAAACTGGACGGTCGGTGAAATCGACACCATCTCCGCATCCGTCGGCATCCTGGCAGAATATCTCGCCGGACATTCCGAGTTGCAGGTGCAACTGCGTTCGCAGCCGGGACTGATTCCGCCCGCCACCGAGGAAATTCTACGCCTCCACGGGCCGCTGGTCATGAACCGGCGGGTCACCACGCGGTCCGTCGAGATCGGCGGCAAAAAAATCGGGGCGGGCGAGCGCATCACCCTGAACTGGATTTCCGCCAACCGCGACGAATCTGTGTTCGACGAACCGGACAAGTTCCGTCTCGACCGCGACCCGGCCAAAAATCTGCTTTACGGCGCGGGCATTCACTATTGTCCGGGCGCACCGCTGGCGCGACTGGAGATGCGGGTGTTCCTGGAAGAGTTGCTGGCCCGCACCCACGAAATCGCCACCGTGCCAGAGCAATCCTCCACGATTGCCGTCTATCCCGCCAGCGGCTTTGCCACCCTGCCGCTGCGCATTCGATAAACGGCGGGCTTGCCGCGCCCATTCACCAGGTTCGTCTGACGGCATCGCTTGTTTGACACATATCGCGGGACGATATAATATGAACCCCAACATCGGAGCGATCCGGCTTTGCGGTTTGGTTTGCCACCAGTGGCAACACCGTTGTGTCGGAAGGCGACCGAGCCGAATTCACAACCAATTTTTTTATGGCACACATCTTTAACAATATTATAGAAACCGTGGGTCATACCCCGCTCGTTCGTTTGAACAAAGTCACCGCTGGCATTGAAGCTACGGTGCTCTTGAAGTGCGAGTTTTTCAATCCCCTTGGGAGCGTGAAGGACCGCATCGGGATGGCGATGATTCAGGACGCTGAACAGCGCGGTATCCTTCACAGCGATTCGGTGATCATTGAGGCCACGAGCGGCAACACGGGGATTGCCCTGGCCTTCGTCGCCGCCGCCAAGGGTTACAAGCTCATCCTGACCATGCCGGATACCATGTCCTTGGAACGCCGGACGCTTTTGGCGATGCTGGGTGCCAAGCTTGTGCTCACTCCGGGTGCCGAGGGTATGAAGGGAGCCATAGCCAAAGCTGAACAGTTGGCCAAGGAAACACCAAACAGCTGGATTCCGCAGCAGTTCGACAATCCGGCCAATCCGCAAATCCACCAGCACACCACCGCCGAAGAAATCTGGGCCGATACGGACGGCAAGGTTGACTTTCTGATTTCAGGAGTCGGGACGGGTGGCACGATCACGGGTTGTGTGGAGGCCATCAAGCCGAGGAAACCATCGTTCGCGGCCGTCGCCGTCGAGCCGATAGATTCACCGGTTATTTCACAAGCCCTCGCCGGACAACCGCTCAAACCCGGACCTCACAAAATCCAGGGGCTGGGTGGCGGATTCATTCCAAAGAACTTGCATTTGAATGACTCGCAAGGCCGCCCGCAAATTGTCGAGTGCATTCAAGTTACAAATGATGATGCGTTTGCGATGGCGCGTCGTTTGGCCAAAGAAGAAGGCATTCTCGCCGGCATTTCCACGGGTGCAAATGTCTGGGCCGCCATCCAAGTAGCCAAGCGCCCGGAAAATAAGGGCAAAATGATCGTCACGGTCGCCTGCTCGACCGGAGAACGCTACTTGAGCACTGCCTTGGCCGCTGAAGCGCGTGCGGAAGTCGGCGGGTGATTGGCAACTGCGGCAGATAGCGGGAAATCTTGTCTCCGTCTTAACCGACTCGGATAGCTTGTGGTTCGACGTGTGACCAATCACGCAATTTGTCCTTCGGACGATTCAAATGTGAATCGCCAGGCCGTAAGCCTGGCCGGTGGCTTCATGGACAGCTTCACTCAAGGTCGGATGCGCGTGAATCGTCGCTTCGATTTCTTCGTGCGTCGCTTCGAGTGTGATGGCCAGTCCGAGTTCGCCGATCATTTCCGTGGCTTCGGAGCCGACGATGTGCGCACCCAGAACTTCACCGTGCGGTTCGCCGAAAAGGATTTTTACAAAGCCGTCAATTTCGCCGACCGCACGAGCTTTGCCGCTCGCAGAAAATGGAAATTTGCCGACCTTGAACTTCAAGCCTTTTTCCTTTGCGGCGCGTTCGGTGAGACCGACGCTCGCGACCTGCGGCTGACAATAGGTGCAACTCGGAAACACTGTCACCTTTTTCGGCGCATGATTGGTGAAGATACCTTCGACGGCTTGAATGGCTTCGTAGCTGGCGACGTGCGCGAGCAGCGGTGGGCCGATGATGTCGCCGGCGGCGAAAACTCCGGGAAGGCTCGTTTGATAGCAAGCGTCGGTTTCGATGTAACCGCGCTGCGTGAGTTTGATTGCCGCGCCACCGGCACCACCGGGCAACAGCGGTTGCACGCCGATGGCGACGAGGCAGACTTCCGCTTCCAGCGTTTCCGCTTTTTCGCCTTCAACGGAAATTTTCACGCCGTCCTTGCCGGCTTCGGCTTTCACGACTTTGGTATTGGTCAAAACCTGAATGCCCAATTTTGCGTAGGCTTTTTCCAGCGTCTGCGAAGCCTCGGTGTCTTCGAGCGGCAAAATGTTCGGCAACATTTCGACCAGCGTGACCTTGGTGCCGAAGGCGTTGAAGAAATAGGCGAACTCCACGCCAATCGCACCTGCGCCAATAATGATGATACTTTTGGGCTGTTTTTTCAAAACCATCGCTTCACGGCTGCCGATGACAGTTGTGCCATTAAACGGCAAACCGGGCATGGGCCGTGACACGACGCCGGTGGCAAGAAGGATTTTCTTGGCTTCAAGTTTTTGAATTTTCCCGTCTGCGGATTTCACGCTCACCGCTTCGGCGTTTTCCAGTGTTGCCTCGGCGCGGAGGTAATCCACCGTGTTCTTCTTAAAAAGGTATTCAATGCCGCCGGCGTTTTTGTCGGCGACATCGCGGGAGCGTTTGATGACCTTGCCCCAGTCATAGCTCAAATTATCGAAGCTGAAGCCGAATTCATCCGCGCGATGTTTCATCAGGTGGAACAACTCCGCGTTGCGCAACAGCGATTTGGTCGGAATGCACCCCCAGTTCAGGCAGGTGCCACCGGCGCGTTCTTTTTCCACGCACGCCACGCGTTTTCCAAGTTGCGCGGCGCGAATGGCACCGACATATCCGGCGGGTCCGCCACCAATGACAATCAGGTCGTAGTTCATAAATTAAATCAACATCAAGGCCGGGTTTTCGATCAACAGCCGCAGTTCGGCGAGATATTGCGCACCGACGGCTCCGTCCACCACGCGATGGTCCGCACTCAATCCGATGGCCAGTCGGTGCCCGGGGACGATTTCATCGTGCGCGTTGACCACTGGTTTTTTTACAATCGCGCCGATTGCCAGAATGATCGCCTGCGGCGGATTGATGATGGCGAAGAAATTATCAATGCCGTGGCTGCCAAGATTGGAAACGGTGAGCGTGCCGCCCTGATATTCTTCAGGTTTTAATTTTTTCGTGCGAGCGCGCGTAGCGAGGTCTTTGACCGATTCGCTGATCTGGCGCAGCGATTTCGTCTGCGCGGCACGAACGACCGGAGTGACCAGACCATCTTCAACCGCGACGGCGACGGACAAATGCACGTCGGGATATTCAATGATGGC
>Ga0310811_10003239_pt1 | contig 20458 bp, 25 predicted proteins | sample YCmetagenome_FD_207642 | JGI IMG/M metagenome (GOLD analysis project Ga0310811, IMG submission 207642) | Soil microbial communities from experimental microcosm in Duke University, North Carolina, United States - YC | ecosystem: Engineered > Artificial ecosystem > Soil microcosm > Unclassified ...
TGCAACCGTCTTGTCATCTGTAAGAATCTTGCCTACGATATCGAATGAATATTGTGATGCAGTAAAATGACTGTAAGGCCGTACCGGAAAAGATAAGTTTTTGGCTTTCTATAGAATGTCCTTGTGTATTGGATATCTTCTGCTTCAAATCTGCGATGGTCTCTGACCCCTCGGCTTCGAGCTTTTACTTGCGTAAGGGATTGTTGAAGACAATAGGTGACGTTACACACCTGGAACATCTTCTGCTGGAGCGTCTTTATTGTTAGCTTCATGATGTGCAATAATCTAATACAACTACGATCAAGAATTGGTCTTTGAGCTTGTCGATGTCTTACCGATGGTGATTTGAGCTTCGAGAGCGAACTGACGCGTTTTAATCTTGTCACGCTTCGTGATATGTTGTCACGAAGTTATGTCACAGAATGGGGTGTGCGTCGGGGTCCTAGGTGTTGGAGGTTTCCGTTGTGGTGCATTAAGCTTGGGCTGCCGCTGCCTGGCTGCCTGCATGCCTATTTTTCTATTCACTGCCCCAATTTGATAACCATCATGGAACCACAGCCAGGCGATGATTATCTGCGCGGAATTGCGACATTCATCAGAAACAATGAGATGGGACTAGCAGAAGCTGGTTTCGTCCGACGAAGGCGTATACAGCATCGGCACTCTACCAATAACACCTCTGTCTTCAATCTTGCTGGTTGGTTTTCTTATGATTCACAAACGCCACCACCTGCTCCTCCTCCGAACCCTGTCACATTCACTATCGACACCCACAGGCTGTTCTACATCCTTATGCGCTTAGAGGCACTCGGAATTGACATTGGCACATTAGACGTGAGGGTCGACAATCCCTCAAAGCCAATGCATTATACACACATCGATTTGTACCCTAATTCCGATAATTCCGATACACTGTCTCTCGCATCATTTCGCTCGTCCCTTTCAGCCGTATCTGGTTTGTCACTTGGAGTAGGGTGGTGGGGAAGACAGGAGCCACAAACCATCGATGAAGAACTCAAGTATATTTACAGCTCTTTTACAAAGCTCCCTGCTCTATCAATTAGGGCACCGGGTCCGAAAGTCATCGCCGAGCTCGCAGATGAACCACCCAATCAGAATGCACTCCCACTTGATGCATTCAAGAATATTCAGACACTGGAGTGTGTCGACATAGACCCTCGGACGTTACTTGGGTGGGATAGGCTGGCAGAAAGTCTGCGGAGTTTAACAGTCCAGCGCAGTGGCCTGGAGGACGTCACTGATATCTTCATTGGTGCCGTGTTGGATGACCAGGCTCGGAGAGATGGTACTGCGAGCGACTCAAGAAGTAGACGCATACCTCGTTCACAGCGCTCTTTCCAGAGCACTCGCCTACCTGAGTCCGTTCCTGAGGACGATGAAGACGACTTGACGCCTCCCGTGCCTTCACCTGGCGCTCCCCTCTCGCCCTATAAATGGTCATTATTGAAGCACTTGTCGCTAGCAGATAATGCTCTCACTTTTCTTCCCACCGACCCATTACCATACCTCACCTCACTTAGCTACCTCGACCTATCGTCCAACCTCCTCGTGTCTGTGCCGCATGGTATTGCCACACTCTACAATCTCGTCTCCCTTAACCTCTCCGACAACATGATTGATTCAGTCCTTGGTATCTACACGCACCTTGGCCAAGTTCTCAACATCAATCTCTCCCGTAATCGGCTTGAATCTATCTGTGGCTTGGAGCGTCTAATGGCGCTGGAGCGCATCGACTTGCGCTCTAACCACATAGAGGAGAGCGCTGAGATTGGGCGATTGGCCACATTACCTAACATCGCGGAGGTATGGATTGAAGGAAACCCGCTCACCGAGTATGAAGACAACTATCGCACGGCATGCTTTGATCTCTTCCTGAAGGAGGACAAGAACATCAAGCTTGATGGGGCGTCACCAGGGTTTTATGAGAAACGCAGTCTCAGTGCATCACTGTCTAACCAGCCGCCATCAGTAAACACGATTGAGACTCTCCCCTCCCCACCTGTCGTACCAGTAGGCAGTCCGAAGGCGATGGTACCCTCTTCGACGGGGACGCATGAAATTATGGGCACTCCGCGATCTGGACCCTCGTCACCTTCTCATGGTTCTCCTCTGCTAACAGGTGCTGTTGCAGGGAAGAGGAAACGGAAGGTCAAGCGCATCGTCGACTTGAGCCCCGTGGATGGAACAGGTGAGGCGTTTCTTTAGTTTTTACATTCACAGACTTACGGTACTTTAGATGACCAATCTTATTCAGGAGGCACTGTAGTAGCTCCAGGGATCTCTATTGGCCCTGCGAGCTCGCTTCGCCCACTATCTGCCACTGTTCGTATACGACGTCCACACCCAACGAATGACAAATCGGGCCACCGAAGAGTGAGCACGGTATTTGATCCACCAGACGAGGGTCAGAGTCAGAGTCAAATACGAGATGCAGAACTCTATCGAGCACGGATGCAAGCCCTGCGTTCCGACATGGGAGATGGGTGGCTAAAAGTGTTCAGCCAGAGCCAGACCCCATCGCCAGGAGTTGCTGCGGGTTAGATTTCTTCTTATGCTGGTGATTTAGTAGGATATACCCATCTTGTATGTATTCATGGGTCTGGACTCTTGCATTAATATTGTGTTATCGATAATCCTATTACATATCGTTACACTGGCCGTGGTCCCATGGCTACGTGGCTCTTATTTTTAAGTTCTTCCTCATTTCCGGTCAGGAAGCACAAGTGAAACTAGAAATATATGGTGTATCAGAAGCGGTTTTTCATCTCATCACTCGAAGCGGCGGTTGTACAAGGAAGCTAATTGGGAGGTGTTCGGGGTCTGAAATGGCGTGTGTTTACTTCGAGCGTTCCTTTTCCTGGTTTGCCTACTTTCAGTCTCTGAACCATTGCTTGTGGCACTAAACCCGCCTCTGTCGCTCTTTACCTTTGAATCTATATATCATCATGGGAGCTAACTTGTCAAAGGCGCTCGGTGGGTGTTTTGTTTTCGGCGTGGTCGCAATGATGTCTATCGTGTGTAATTCCACTGAACGGCATGTCTAACAGGCAGATTGTTCGGGAACAAGGAGATGAGGTTACTGATGCTTGGCCTTGACGCTGCGGGGAAAACAAGTAAGCTGGCTTTGTTGTTCGCTTACCGTGCTGAAGCATCTTGCCGCAGCTATACTTTACAAACTCAAATTGAACCAGTCCGTGACCACCATACCTACGGGTAAGTACCCGTGTACTATGGGTCAATTCGAAAACTCACGGTGCGCGTTTAGTCGGCTTCAACGTGGAGACCGTCACCTACAAGAATGTGAAGTTCAATGTCTGGGATGTTGGAGGCCAGGACAAGATCCGACCGCTGTGGAGACATTATTACACAGGCACTCAAGGGCTTGTGTTCGTCGTCGATAGCCAAGACCGAGAAAGAATCGATGAAGCAAAACAAGAATTACATCGCATATTGAGTGATCGAGAGATGAAGGAATGTCTATTGCTCGTGTTTTCGAACAAACAGGATCTTCCCGGAGGTACAGCGAGTCATTTCTTTACTTTTGGATAAAGGCTCATTTGTTTTCTAGCTATGTCACCTGCAGAGGTGACAGAAAAACTGGGTCTCCACCGCATGCGGGATCGCTCTTGGTATGTCCACCCAAGGTCAGTATTCCGTTCACTCCCGGAGAACGTTGCTTAATCCATGTGCCGCAGTTGCGCCACGACGGGTGAAGGATTGTTCGAAGGCCTTCAGTGGCTGAACCAGAACGTGAAGAAACGCCAGCCATGAACGATGCAGCAGAATATGCAAGACCTTGATACCCCCGTCCATACCACCCCACTTCGATACAACTCTGTCTTCACCTCGTTGACAACCACGTTATGCTCTCTATTATGGCCTGCACGACTCTCCATGTATGAATTCTTTATCTGAGCTTGTCTTCTTCATTCAGCCCTGCATTTTTCTCTTGCTCGGTTCTAGATACATCTGAGCGCTTTTCTGTTCTTCGGGTGTCTTTATCTCTGCATCTTAATGGATGGTTTTGCTCTTTGATGTGACGATACATTCCCCTTCATACATGATTACCGTATAATTCGCCATATGGGCATAGCGAGCAATGAAGATATCGATAACCCGGATATAATTGGATTTACTTGCCGAGTCTTAATGTTGTAATACCCAGGAACATCAACACATGATGACCTCTAAATGTCGTGCTCGCTCCAAGTCCGTTTCATCTTCTCATGGGAGTAAGTATTAGTGTACTCCACTTCTTGTATAATTGTTTCTCTCTTTGAAATAACATGCTATCGGTTTTACGACGGGCTATTGTACAGCAAACTAGAGGATTTGCGACGAACAACATTGCTGTTGACGGTTTTACTGGTGCAGTGGGAAATACACCATTGGTGAGGAGGTCACCGCACGAAAACAGTGGATTCATTTCTAACACCATGGTCAGATCTATCTTAAGACGCTCTCGGAGCAGACGGGAAGCAAGATATATGGGAAGGCCGAATTCCAAAATCCTGGAGGCAGCATTAAAGACCGCGCTGCTGTTGGCATAGTTCTGGATGCGGAGGAGAAGGGTCGGTGAGTGGGAGTAGCACATAGCGTACTAAGTATTAACGTCGACAACGTATGCAGCATAAAACCCGGTGGAACCGTTGTTGAGGGTACTGCAGGCAACACTGGGATTGGTCTCGCCCATGTCTGTCGAGCCAAGGGTTACAAATGTGTTATATTCATGCCTAACACTCAGGTGAAGTAGAGCCGACCACCTTGGCTACTGTCTTCTTTGCTGACGCTTTGGTACTCAGAGCCAAGAGAAGATCGACCTTCTCAGCATGCTCGGTGCTGAAGTGCACCCAGTACCCGCAGTTCCCTACGAGAATCCATTGAACTATAACCACCAGGCGAAGGAGTATGCTGAAAAGTTGGAGAATGCCATATGGACAAACCAATTTGACAATACCGCCAATGCGTACGCGCACTATATCTCTACTGGACCCGAAATATGGGAACAGACGAAGGGTGACATCGATGGTTTTGTATGCTCAACTGGTACTGGTGGCACTCTGGCTGGAGTTGGCAAGTATCTGAAGGAAAAGAGCCCAAAGACACAGATATGGCTTGCCGATCCGCCTGGCAGTGTCTTGTACAAATATGTCTCTTCTGGTGGAAAGCTCATTGAACGTGGCGGAAGTTCCATCACAGAAGGTTAGACCTTTTCTATGTATAATGAGTCGACATAGCTGAACGTTTTATTCTGCAACCACACAGGAATTGGTCAAGGCCGTGTCACAAATAACCTGGGCATTTTTATCAATGACCTGTCGGGAGCTCTGCACATATCGGACGAGAAATCAATATCTATGGTGTATCAGCTTCTTGATAGCGAAGGCTTGTACTTAGGCGCTTCCTCGGCACTGAATGTCGTCGCAGCTGTAGAACTTGCTCAAAAGCTTGGCAAGGGTAAGTATAGAAGTCAATCACATTTCATTGCCCATGTTGAGGCTCAATTTTATCTATCAGGTTCCAAAGTTGTAACTGTACTGTGCGACGGCGCATATCGATACCAGAGCCGTTTATTCTCCAAGAAATGGCTAGAGTCGAAAGGGCTAGGAGATGCTATAGCGGAAAGTCTGAGGAAGTACGCAGTTTTAGATTGATCAAATTGCTGTTACATATTACATTGATCTATTGTCTTGTCGCATGCCGATCTGAAGTCTACCGAGGGGCTCGGAGATAAGTAACAAGGCCATCATCACCATGTTGACACAGTCCGTTGATGAGGCCTTCGTTACAAAGAGTTGTCGATGCAGTACTCGCCTTACGTCCCCACCTGCTAACCCCGCAAGGATAATGGATACAGGCTATGCATTTATGCAGTATGAGATTACCAGGTACAGCGGATTTTTCTGCCTGATTGTGCTCGTATTCACGTCCAGTTGGGCAATTTTTACCAAAGAATCAAATTATGCTTGTACATGGCCATTGACCACCTTGCTTCTCGCATTTCCTTGGTACTGGGTGGTTTTATAGCGCGGCAGATATTGTTGTTGGATGACGTTACGCAGTATTCCGTTGCACTTCTTATTCCTGACCTCTTCCATCTAATATTTATTGAAGAGAGTAAGATTTAGGCTAGTGGCAACTTGTGATTACAATTCCATGGTTCATGATTGGTGCTTGTGTCCTGAGGAATGTGCGATTCATCAATCGCGAACTACCCGCCTATCGCTCAATTGCTGGTGTTTAGGGTGCACTTTCCGACGTAGGTTACATATATCCTGTCACCGTGACCTGACAACGACCGCACTGGTGGAAAAACCCCTTTTGAGTCGAACAAATCAAGCACGCAGCAAATAACACGACCTGATCTAGTTCGCGTTATTCTGATATATCAACGTCATGATTGAAAGAACGACCAGACTTCGCATGGGTTGCCGGTACTACCTGGCCGCACTAAATTCCCTGTGTGTTAGATGCCTTCCTTCTCTTCAGTGGTGTTTGATTCGTAATTTCTTGACGAGACATTATCTCCTGCTTCTGAGAAGTGAACCGCCACCTCATCCCCAAACCTCATGTTGATTTCTTCAAGCGAAAGCCCCTTCGTCTATTTCAACGCAATTAAATAGTCCAGCGTTAAAGAAATTAAAGTGCGGTAGGCTTACCTCGGGGAAATATCGCCATATGATGGTGACATTAACTGTAGTCAAGCAGATAAACATCACGTAATAATACCATCTGATGGTGGAAAGTGCAGTTGGCCCTGCTTCAAGGAATACTACAGTCGAAAGGAACGTGCCGATCATTGAGAATGCCATTCCCTGCGAGCGGATGTGCGTGGGGAATATCTCAGAGCAGTACACATATGAAGTCGCATCGATGCCTCCCGCATAGAAGAAGATGAAGCAAAAGATGAAGAACACGCCGAGAGAGTTTCCTGCGCGATTATAAGTGCCCATGTATTTGGCCTCCATAGCGCATTCTAGGCCGAGGGTGATCATGCATCCAATCATCCCGATGACTGTACCAGGGGGTAAGAAAACAACTGGTAGAAGTGAAACAAAACGTACTGAGGAGACGCACTCGTCCAACAAAATCCATGACGAAGGAGGCAAGGAAGTTCGCCATCGTCGCAACAGTGACGTACAATGCACCGAGGATCAAGACCAATCCCCCGTTAAAGCCCAGGTCGTTATACAAATTGACCATGTAGTCTGTTCCGTGTCAATCAGCGTCCTGACAAAACGGAGAAGGGCATTGGAGATACTTGAGACAACCATTCCACCAGTAGCCTGAGCAGAATATTGTACGAAGAACCCCATCATCATCCTTTTACGGTACGATGCCTTGCTATACATCTGGCGGGCACCCCCTCCAGCGATCCATGCATGCGAGTCCATTTCTACCTGTTTTACCATCTGATGGAATTCTTTTTGGGCATATGAAACCTTGTTAGTGTGCACAATACTTCCGTCGACATGAAGACGAGAGATAATATCCCAACTTTCTGCATGGCGCCCTTGCATGAGTACTTGATGGATTCATCAACTGAGAAATCTTAAACACACAATAATTCAGCTTACACCAACGCGGGGACTCGGGAACCCATGGACTGCAGCAGAACAAGCCAAGGGGAAAGACACATTGGAGTGCAAGAGGGAAGCGCCACTGAAAACTGAGATTGGAAGAATAGAAAGTCCCAACACCAACCCAGCTTGCGATCGCATATCCGAAAACGATCCAAGCCCCTTGCATCATGGTCAAATAATTGGTTCAGGTGATAGAAGAATAAATACCATGTTGGCCGACAAGAAGGCCACGGGAAGAGGGAGGGGAGATTTCTGCCTGGAAAATAGGTATAAGAACAACCATCATTCCAATCCCACATCCAGTGACGAAGCGTGCTACGAGAAGCATGGCGACATCAATCGAGCCTGCTTGAAGGGCTCCACCAATGATGCAAATCAGAGCAGCAGTGTTCATAGTAATCTTACGACCCTGCTTGTCGCACATGTAACCAACTGTGAGGGCTCCAAGAATACCTCCAGCGGAAAATAAGCCACTTATCGAGCCTTCGATTTTGTTCGTATATGAGGCATTGTCAGCGAGATTGAAGTACTGAAGAAATCCAGGCTGTCCGAAGGTATTGGAGATGACACTGAAAGCATAACCGTATGTGAGACTTCCGAGGGTCAAAATCAAAATAATCCGGATATTAAAGGCAGAATAGTGACCACCGCGCATGGTGACCGTGGCCGGGGAGAGTAATGAAGGCACCCCGACTCACGGTGACAAACTTCTTATGTGCCATTGACTCGTTAAAAATAACATTTCATGTCATGGCAGCAAAGCCAGCCAGTGTCAACAAGATCAGCTGAACAGCGGCGATTAGTATTCTTGGATTGTTGGATTCTCTTAGATGCTCGGAAAGGAGGAATGTCACTGGACTCGGGCTCCGACTCATGATCAAGCGGCTGCCGCTGAGAAACTTGCGGCTTTTGTGCCTCGCAAGCAATGTCACAAGATTCATGACATCTACCATAGAATCACAAATCAGCCTGAGGGAGCAAAGGGAAAGGTATTAGAGATCGAAGTACTTACCAAGAAGAACAATATCAAACAGTAATAGCGGCTAGCCTGCCAGTGAGTGGCCATGGCCACTGACTGTGGGCACTTGCGCGATGACGTGACTAATTTAAAATGAAGAGGTGACAACACGCGTGACATACCGCGTTGTGTTGTTCAGTCAATTTCCCCTAGGAGCCCACAGGACGTCCTTTACGCCGTGATGTCTGATTCCATTCCTATGCAATGGATATCGCAGTACATCATTAACGTCGCCGAAACGTGTGGAAAGTCATTTGCTGATATCCCTATCGAAGCCATTTCACCTAGCAAGAAGAAGAGAGTTCAAATACTCGAAGTACGTACTTCTACTCATTTTCTACGCTCAGTACTGACTGCTGCAGTTTTTAACATACAACTCAGATGCAGCAATATGGGGGAGGGTGTCTGACAAGGAATACAGTATTCCCGTATGTTTTACTAAAGACGCTGTGTTGCAATATATGAAGTAAGTTTCATGTTTGGCTCTTGTTAACTGCTGTTTGATGTATTATTGCAGGGATTTGCAAGGCCGCAGGCTCACAGAAGCAAAACATGCCATCTTTTTCATAGGGCAATTTCGCCCCATCTTTGTACGAATTCCAGTTGGGAACAATCGTTCGAATTTGAGCGAGGAACCTCATATAGCTCTAGAAGCTGGCGTTGTCAAATTTATTGGCTCTGGTTCAGGCGTTTTCGGCTCCCCGCAGGACGTTGAAATGAACTCTCGAGTGAAGGCATGGGTTCGCGGACTCCGACAGGGTGGCGATGGTGGGTGAGTGTCAGTAAATCTTTGCATGAGCACTTCCTTAAACGCAACAGGGATGTCTTGAAGCGTGATAAACAAAATGCAGCAGATTCACAACTCCAGGAAATCTGTCCAGTCATCAACCATGTAGAAGCACCTCCCATACTTCAGGCTCGGGAATCAGAACGCAATTCACCTCATATCGCGCCAGAACGTCCTGTCCGAAGGTCCGATCTGATGAAGGCATATCACGAGCGCTGGGTGGTAAGTATATGGAATCCGTGAAAATTCGTTCATTGAATCATGTTTATCAGCGTGCCGAGAACTTGAAAGACAAACGGACATGTACAATGAAGCCTTGCGTTGATGGCGAAGTGCAAATACTCGCCAGTGGTACGTGTGCAGCTTAATACATCTTCCATAAGCTTAATTCACGTGTAGAACAACCTCAAACGGGTCAGTTGCTTGTCGAAGAGTGTGTATCTGCTGATACTGCAATTGTTGGTAAGCCCCATATCACAACCAAAATGCATCAGGAGCGTTGAATTTAACCGAAATACAGTCGCAAGGTCTCAACCCTGTACCCCGCCACGCACCCGTACACCTGAGCGAGACATAAATGAGCAGACTACACCCAGAATCTCAGAATGGCCTTCATCTGCGCCTGGAAGCCCTGCTGGAGTCCTGCCATCTTCAGCTCATGACGGAGATGACAAACTTCTAAATGGCCACGCAAACGCAGAAGCTTCGGCAGAGGAAAACGGTTCCCTCCACGAACCCTCCACACCTTCTACTACTTCGCCCCTTCGCCCGCCCACACCCGCGCAGCGCATCAGACGGCCAACGGCTCCTCAATCCCCTTCAGATTCGTCCCCCATACCTACTCCACCTTCTTCATTTCCTATACCCATTCGTAGAGACATAAAGCGAAGAGTTCCTCACCCTGGTGTGCCGCCGTTACTTGCAGATCGTTCAGGTCCAACTCAGATTCTCGTCCCTAATTCTGATACCTCGGGCACTCATTCTCATTCTCAATCTCAACCACAGTCGGAACCTTCATCACAATTGCTCTCTCAATCACAGTCACATCGACCTCCATTCCCATCGCAGCTGACGCAGGAATTCAAGCCAGGACCAACGTCGACACCTGCCGCCGTCAAACAGAGCGTCTCAGGCACAGGTGATCAACTCGAGAGTCATTGGGGCGGTGATCGTGCTTCTTCTCCAGGTGTCATTAACTGGGACGTTGATGAGAGGCTTGGCCATGGCGATCATCAACCGTCCGACACCAATTCAAATGCGCACCAAGTCCTACAACAATTGACGGCTGAAGATTCTGATATGATGGATGTTGACGCAGTCGATGATGTTGAAATTCCTGCTGTTGTGCATACCACACCTTCACAAACACCCGGAGGCCCATTGGACGAATACAAACCCGTAAGGGACACTTCACCGCAACCCTCCAATTCGTCTATGCATTCCTTGTTCTCTGGTTCCCTTAGTCTTTCACTATCCCAGTCCGAAGCCATACCCTCCGTCATACAAACCACCTCCCCACCTCCAGGCGAACCAACAAGCCAGGCCCCTTCACACGATGCAGAGGCTTGGAAAGCACCCAGTTTCATGAACTCTTGGAAGGGTAAAGGCAAAGCTACAGAAGTACTTGACGAGACCTCCGAGACACACAAAAGAAGACGGGCGTCCCCCACATCTTCGTCTCCACTTGCTTCTCACAAGCGCCGAAGAATCGTGGCAGACGAAACACTGAAACTTAGGCCTGCAAAACCTGTTGATAAAGACGAAAGAGCAAGATCCACCGTCCTGAACGGCAAGAGGAACCACGCCGTCACATTGGATATTAGGGAGTCACACAAAGAGAGTCCAAGCATCAGACAATCATCGTCGCGTAGGATATCCAAAGATTCAAGCCAAGTACAGGACACGTCATTCTCCCGGAGCATCGACAAGAAGCTTAGGACACGTTTAATGGGCTTCCAGGTCGACTTCGAGGATATTCCTATCAAAGCTGGATCTTCAAGTCCAATGATGAACATGGAACGTTGTCGTACCATATTACTGCGAACCGGAAGAATACGAACGCTTGGTGACAAAGTGACCAAAGATGGGAGTATATATATATTGTCTGATTAATTTAATGTTCATGATGCTGTCGGATGAAGTGGGATTAAAAGTACCAGCTTGGATGCTGATGACCATCCTGTGATTGGTTCAGTGTTGCCATGCTCGAACTAAGTAGTATTGGTAATTCTTCAAGGTAACGTAGGCTTTGAGATTGACCACATTGTTCTGCTTCAATTATTATCGAATTAGCAGAGATGTAATTTGTGGCTGTTAGACGACGGGCAGCCTGTGCCTGCCAATCACTAACTCAGGTCCTGGCAGAAAGCCTATGACACTCATACACACTTCTTGAAACAAGAGCGCTTGACCTCTGCATTCAAACCCGCGACCCAGTGATCAACTTCTGCACACCACCTGATGTCAAGGCCCCTCTAGGAAACAAGAAAAAAGAGCGCCGCAGGACCGATGAATACAGCCAATGTGACTGTGCACATCATGATGTGGCCCGCCACTGCAGTGCTGTAGTGGCGGAAATAATAGGTTTAACAAATTATACTTAACACAAGAGCGCATCAGCATGTACTTGGGCGCAACGTAAAAACACGACGCATTTGGGGCAGAAGACGATTCCCCGAATATGAGTGTATCCTACACTCAGGACTTCGCGACTGTTGCTGTGATATCGCTACCAATAACCGCAGAAGACTTGAGATAATCGAGATGTTTGTTGACCTCATCCCATTCCCTCTGGAAGACTATGCTGGCGTTCCAATGGTCTCGCCGGGTTAAAATTCGGTCGACGCGAGGGAGGACGAAAAAGATGATACGAGCGACAACTTCAGCATCCGCTACATCAGACTGGGTTAAGTCCAACTTTTGCAGGGTGGTATGTTGAAATGTCTCGGCTGAGGGATTGATATCGATATTAACGGCGTCCATTAATATGCGCAGCGTATGCAAGTGGGGACATAGAGGGAGCGCTGCGAATAGTCCGCGGAATGTAACTGCAGGTGGCGTCTGCGAGTCCATTAATTCTAACGAGCGGATGTGCGGCCAACTTGACATAACTTCCAAAAGGAGGTCGTTGTCCATGTGTATGCAATAATGCAGATTGAGCCGCACCATCCGGAGATTGGTGAAACAAAGAAGTTGTGTAACTGCTGTCAACGAGTCGCACGAGGACTCCTGGACTTTTGGAACATGGGAGGCTATGCTAATATGTTTAAGGGTCTGCTTCGCGTTGCACTGGGATAGCGCACGACAGAGTTGCTCAGCCTCTGCGCAAGGCAAAACATCGGCAACCATTTCAAACTCTTTAAGCGAGGGGAATTCTGAGTGTTGCATGACTGTGATAGCGTACGCGGCCGTGTTTACATTGAAAGAAAGAGTCGTGACATTGAGGAAAGGCGCGAGATTGACGATATCCCGGTCCAATGACCAACGAGAAGCACTGCGCGGTTCACGGACTGACACTTTGAGAAGGCTAGGGAGGTTGGAGAGGTGCTTCCATGCCGCCCAGTCGAGAGGTAGGCAGGACAGAGTTATAAGCCGCCTGCACAAACGGACACTCTCAGACAGAAGGGTTCGATCATCTGCTGACTGCCGCTCCCATTCAGGAATCTTGAGAGATAAGTGCTCCAGAGCAGCACAACGGGTCGCAAGAGATTTCAATTCTGGATTGATGACCGATAGGACACAACGACGTAGCGTGGGGGACAGAAAGAGAGACAAGTATTTATGTTGAAGACGTCGAACTATAAAGGCCAGTGACAGCAGTCTCGGGAACATGCATGTCTCGACGGGGAGGACTGCGAAAAGATGAAGATCCTCGCTGCATGATATACATAATGAGCGCACACGAGCGGCGTGATCCAGAAATTGACGAGCTTCATGTTCAGACAATGGTTCCACGCCTTCAGACCAGTCCCAAGTAAGCGACTATTTGAAGCTCAGTGAGCCAATAAACGGGAAGAAGTACGACTAGTCCGGACTGACCTTTGAACCACTAGGGTATATCAATCGATGTAACCTCGGTACACAGCCCAGCAGTGGTATTATCCCATCTAAATCAGCCCAAAGCAAATCCATTGCGGGCTCGTGGAAAGCTTTGCATGTCCTGGCAAGAGCTTCAAGGGATGGTTTCTTTCCAGCAGGCTGTGAGCCCAGATTTTCATTTACATGCGCAAATATCTCCGAGAGGATTTCGGAAATAAGCAGAGCCCGATGCATGAGTTGTGCGTTGAGTCGTCGTCGGTATGATGCCAAGCAAGCTCCCTCTATGGAGTGGCGCGCAAAACATGCCATGTACAAAGAACCTTAAAAAGTACGGTCCAGTTGGCAGTCATCTATAGGATCGATCCAGGTAAGTTGTTTGCTACATCATTTCATATAAGCACAACGTTAATGAAAAATGACCTGATATCGACTACTAGTGACTAAATAGAAGTTTTGGAAACACTTGAAAGCAAGTAACGTTGTTCGAGCCGCACCTGATACACGCAGTGTATTTGAGTGCCAAGGACGCCATCGTACAGTTCATGATACTCTCCTCCGCATCATTTTCTCAAAAAGCTTCCACGACGTGTTTTGTGACAGTATCATCGCTCCAGAGTGCCAATGATGCTCTTGGACGCAGAAGATCAGCTGCGAGATGAGTGACCTCGTCGGATATCTGCTCATCGCCAGTAACAGACTAGTATGATACACCGACAACAATGTGAATTCAGCTTGCGGTGTATTGTTCTCGCCAACGTCAAGTTCACCAATATGTCTGGTGCACTGGAAACTTTGTGAAGTAACACCTAAGTATACCTCATTTGTCGCCAAAAGTAGGACCGCAGGCAGTCATACGATTCACGTTTCGCTATGAGAGGCAAATCTCTCATGCCCATGTTACTTGATAGCATGGGGAAGTTTATGAACAAGCTTAAGCTCGTCGACAGCAGCTAGCACTGTACCTTGCCCATTTGTTGCGAAGGACAAAGTTACACGCGTTTTCATCCACTGTTGCGCTTTGATCAGAGCCTAGAGTGTAGGCGTGTAAGGGCAGACCTAATTGTCTCCCCGCCCAGACCAATCTGGCTTCGTTCGAGACAGGTGAGCTGCGTGGAGAAGAATGTAAGTGAAGGCTGCTGTTGGACATCCGGATTCGAGAGTGGAGTCGCAAGTTCAGATTACATCGGAGTACGACGACGTGAACTTATCTCGACTCTCATATAATCCGCAAGACTGTTAGCAACTCTGTCCTTGGCTCTGTTGGGGCCATGATAGCTGAGCGTATTGCCTTCGCGAAATCATCTTTGAGCTTCTAGAGTGAGAGATAGGAGGGGCACGTGGTGAGGCTCTCTTGACGTCGGGACGATGATGGCATTGCACGAGTACCGACTCGTAATGAGGATGATGGCTGGGCCACGACACACCGCCGCTTGCAACTCTTGATACGACAGTGGAAACAGGAATCGCGAGAAACCTCGATTTTAGTCTCCGTCTCCGGCGCTCTCTTGCTGCTTCATAAACAGCAGATCAGTCAATGCTAACCGCAAAACTTTGGGCGTCACACAAGCCCTTGTGAGAAATATTAGACTTGTGGACTTGAGGTGTCAGTTACCACCGCTGGTCACGGCCCTGATCCAAGAATTCGATAGTCTTTCGTGTGTTATGACGGTACAAGGCACAAGATGCTGCATCTATAGGGTGTTTTATGGCATCATAAAGGGCAGAAGTAGCTTTGTGCTGCGTCGGACGATCTTGTCATCAAATGTCTATCAAAAAAACTCCAAGGGTGCTTCGAGGGCGGATTCGTGTTGACTGAAGCTTGAGAAGCCCATTGATTAGCCACCCGCATACGCACAGGAGCTCCTTAAATAGTCTGAAGTTCCTCATTACGAGTAATAAATCAGCATGATTGCGCTACACTCCATATAGACGACCTACGGTAAGCTGCGGTCAGTTGGAGTAATGCCCGTCGGGTGGAGTGATTCCACACAAAGTGGGACAAGGCGATCATGATCATCGGCGCTCTATTTTTTTGCTTACTTGCGAGCACGTGACCAAGACGCGACACGAACCTGTCACAGTCACGTTATATTGTCCTTGAACATTTGCACCGCAGTACGCATTTTGATTCAACAGCTCGTCGACCATTTAAAACGCCAGGAATGAAGCGCGCAACATCACGTAAACCAGTACCAACTGTATCAGATGGGGTCAGCAGGGAGGCCGACCATCAACGACTACTCATAAGTCCAAACAACTCGTGAGTGCTCAGTGCACTAATAAACGAAGAACGTATTGATGCGTGTAATTAGTGTGGACGCATCATATGCATCAATTAATCAACAAGTGGATGAAATGCCCATTCGGCATTCAGTCGGTTCGCACGAATCTGCAAATAGGTAATGTCCTAGTGTCGTACTACGTGAGTCGCATTCTGATCGTGTGTGAAATCAGTGAAGCATACTTTGAGCAAAGTGTAACAACAAGTAGATCTCTTTCCTCTGATTCTCGTCCGCCTCCAGAAAGGTATCAACCGGGGCAGCTACTTCCAACGATAATGACCGGAGAAACATTAGATCTTGAGGACTCGTACGCAGCTGACGAACCTACGTCTTTGCAGGGTCATGACCCTTTCTCAGACCACCACGCTACCACACACCTCCATCAGCAATCTCCTTACAATCAACTGTCCCCCGCACGAGGACTCCCTCAACCACAATCGAATACATCACACGAACACCTTGTTGCCACTCCTTTCAGTTCTACCCCCACTATCTATTCGAATTATGGCACGGGGCAATCCCCTGGATTCAACAGCTCCGTCGATCATTTCCAGCACGATACAGAAGCATATGCATCGGGTAACTTCACCCGCTCCTCCTACCGTTCCCCGAGATCACGGTCGCCCACTCCGTTCATGGATGAAGATTATAAACTTGATTCTAACAACAATACTCATTATACAGGATACTCTCAAGCTCGCGAGTATGACCCTTACGAAGACGAGAAGACAGCATACAATGACGAGTATGATATTTCGCAGTATGCTGACGTTCCCGGCACCGAAGAGTACTATGATGATGGCGAGAAGACGCCTGATGCTTCAGTTGGATATCAAGAATCAGAGACTCCTGTTGAGACCCGTCACTTTGGACCTGCACCCGTCGGACGCGTTCGTAGACGCCTGAAAAAGAAACGGGTGCAACTGACAAATGGCAATCTCGTCGTGGACCTTAATGTGCCTCCAAAGCTCGTCCTTCCCTACAGGGGAGAGCCGGAGATGACTAAGACGCGGTACACAGCGGTCACTTGTGATCCCGACGATTTCGAGAAAGAGAAGTTCTTTCTACGACAGAACGAAAATGGCCGCACGACTGAATTATTTATTGTTATCACTATGTATAACGTGAGTTCAAGGATGGTTTAGACATTTAATTTTTAAACCTATTATTGCAGGAAGACGAGGTCCTCTTTTGTAGGACCTTGTATGGAGTGATGCGCAATATAGCGCATCTTGGCTCGCGCAAGAATTCCCAGACCTGGGGACCTGATGCCTGGAAAAAGGTGATCATCCCGCTGTCCCATGCTGCTTTATCCCTCTCACAACATCCAGGTTGTCGTTTGTATTGTAGCGGATGGCCGCAAGAAGGTTCACCCGCGTGTACTTGATTGTTTGACGCTCCTTGGAGTTTACCAGCCTGGAGATCACATGAAGAACAAAGTTAACGGCAAGGAAGTCACCGCGCATCTATTCGAGTACACGACTTCCTTTGCGTTGGATCCGAACCTTCACTTCAAGTATCCAGATAAGGGTATTGTGCCCACGCAAATTATGTTTTGCATGAAGGAGAAGAACCAGAAAAAGATCAATAGCCATCGATGGTTCTTCAATGCCTTTGCACCTATGTTACAGGTAAGCGATAGCGTCGTTAAGAAAACAGAAAACTCATGAAAACTTCAGCCCAATATCTGCGTGTTGCTCGACGTCGGAACACGCCCAGGCAATAACAGCATATATCGATTGTGGAAAACATTCGACGTCAACTCCAACGTTGGTGGCGCTTGTGGTGAGATCGCGGTATACAAGGGCAAGAACTGGCAGTACCTGCTGAACCCCTTAGGTTTGATATTTCTTTCATTTGACAATATTACTTCTTGACATCTAGTGCCTTCCCAGTCGCAGCTCAAAATTTTGAGTACAAACTTAGCAATATTTTGGATAAGCCGACGGAAAGCATGTTTGGTTACATCAGTGTCCTGGTATGCTGATATGCTTAGTCTACCGTGAATGATGTAACTGATAGCCACAGCCTGGTGCTTTTTCTGCTTATAGGTATACTGGAATCGTCAGTTGTCAGCGATGCCCATCTTATAGCTTTACACAGGTATATTGCCTTGGCAAATAATAAAGACGGAACAGGTCCTTTGGCTTCTTATTTCAAAGGCGAAGTTCTTCATGGCCACGACACCGACATATTCACGTCAAACATGTGTAGGTCTTTGCATCAGGCTCCTTTTACAAATTCTCTAATGTTTGGACGCAGATCTTGCAGAAGATGTATGCTTCCCTGCTGCCGGATGATGTTATGTACTGAAATTGTTTCAACCTCCAGCGTATCCTTTGTTTTGAGCTCATAGCGAAAGCAAATTCGAACTGGTAACGCTCAACCTGTCACGGCTTTACACTCCTAACTGGTTGATTTTAACAGGGTTTTGAAGTATGTCAAGGGTGCCATTGGTGAAACCGACGTACCAGATGCGCTACCAGAGTTCATCAGCCAGCGCCGGCGATGGCTAAATGGCTCATTTTTTGCAGCGGTATATGCCGTGGCACACGTAGGGCAAATTATGCAGTCTGGGCACAGTTTCAGTCGAAAGGTGACCCTTATGATCGAGACCGTTTATAATATCATCAACATGGTATTTTCATGGTTTGGGATTGTGAGTGTTTCATAGTTACCCAGATGAAACGTTGACCGACAACTGCTAGGGAAACTTTTACCTGTTTTTCGTCAGTTTCAAGGACATTCATGATCGGCGTAGAGATTGAGTCATTTCGCAGGTCGTCCTGAGTTCGTCATTAGAGGACAAGTCCTTTGGTGTGCCCTCCATCAAATATTTCAATGCCATAGTTCAGTACTTTTTGGCTTCGATAATCATCGCCTGCTTCCTCCTGTCGATGGGGAATAAGCCTAAAGCGTAGATGTTTCCTTCGATATACAACCTGTGTTGATGTTGACATCTAGACAGGGCTCATCGCAAATACCTGCTAGCCTCACTGTTCTTGGCGCTCCTGATGGTATACCTAATCATTGCATCTGTGCTATGTGGTATAGCTGCATATAGCCAGGCCGGTGGAGGCGTGGTTCTTCTGAGCGTGGCGATAACCTATGGAGGCGAGTATCCCTTGTTACACTGTCCTTTTGCTTGTGATCAACTTCGGACTATGCAGTATATATGCTTAGCGGCCTCCTGGCATTCGACCCATGGCATATGTTTACTAGCTTTGTGCAGTACCTTTTACTGAGTCCGACATACATGAACATCTTGAGCATGTATGGCATCTTTCATTGACTCGATTTTGAACGTAACAATCACTGACGCATTCAAAAGATACGCGTTCTCAAACCTCGATGATGTAGGTTAGAGTCTGCACTAGTTGGGCATATGGTCTAACGGCGCCCTAGATATCATGGGGCACGAAACAAGATGCGGTTGCGGACGCGGACCTCGGTGCTGCAGTACAAGACTCTCATTCTCAAGTCGATATTGCTATGCTTGCCGAGGCTGCAGACGTGAACGGTATCTACGAGGAGTCAATTGATAACCTGAAATTTCGGAAACCTGCAAATAAAGACAAGAATAAGGTAATCACGGAGCGAGAGCGAGAGATGGTGGCTATCGACTACTACGCCAACGTCAGAACCAATGTGAGTTGATTTCATTAATTCAAAAACTGGAATCCAATATTTCATAGGTACTGTTGGCTTGGGTGCTGTCGAATGTGAGTCCGTCAAATCGAATTTTAGATCATGTGTTGATGAGATGTCTTCCTGGCAGGGCGTACTCTTGCTCGTCATTCTCTCTGGTTCCGATTCATCAAGTACTTTCAATCCAGACACAGGTGTATCACGGACAAAGGCATATCTGACGTTCATTCTTTCGTTTGCGGCAATCACCAATTCAGTGGTGTGTATTTCATGTTCGCCTGACCGGATGAGAACTCAAATTTGGATTACAGCGCCTCGTTGGCTCAACCTTATATCTGCTAACGAGGATATTCACCGCATGATCAAGTGGATATCGTAGAAGATGTATTATCATTCGAATATGTAGTTAAATCTTATCTTCAAGTATGTGTATGGAAAACTTTAGTAATGGTAAGTATAGCGAAGACTGGGACGAATTCATCGGGAAGGGTTTGTCACGCTGTGTCACATGGTGTCTTGTCACTTCAGCTTCACTCTCGACCGCGATGTCGGAATACTGGGTGTCGCATAAACGTTACCACTGCAAATACTGCAACATTTATATAGCAGACGATGTTCCATCTAGGCAGCACCACGAGAATGGAATGCGCCATAAAGGCAATGTTGAACGCTTTGTGCGCGGGCTGTACAAGGCTGGCGAGAAAGCCGTGAAGGATAGGGACGAAGAGAAGCGCGAGATGGAGAGGATTAGCAAAGTGCGTTGATATGCAGTTTCCAGATTCATTCACTAACTTATACTTCAGGCCGCAGCTGCGGCATATGCTCAAGACGTAGGGGCTGGACTCGGGGGAGTTGGATCATCTTCACGTGATGCTCCCACTGCAGCACCTGCGCCAAAGAAGCCTCCAACAAAACCAAGCAATCCGTATGCTAACTACTCAACAGCTGCATCGCTGGGATATGCTGATCCTGATGCGGAGCGAGCTAAGGCGGAAGCAAATATAAGGCAAACGATGGGTGTTGCAGGAGAGTGGCAATTCGTTCAGCATTATACATCGGCTTCCCCTGCGCTGGTACAGAG
>Ga0310811_10003240_pt1 | contig 20452 bp, 24 predicted proteins | sample YCmetagenome_FD_207642 | JGI IMG/M metagenome (GOLD analysis project Ga0310811, IMG submission 207642) | Soil microbial communities from experimental microcosm in Duke University, North Carolina, United States - YC | ecosystem: Engineered > Artificial ecosystem > Soil microcosm > Unclassified ...
CCGACAAAAGGTTTGTCCTTTGCATATTGTGTTCGATCATAAATTTCGACGCGTGCAAGACAATCGCTTTCGTTAGGATATTTTATGATTCTAAAACTGTTGATGGTGTGTAATTCACGATTCTTAAAGATTTCAATACTCGATTCGACAAGTTCGAACCCTTTTTCACGGAGAGCACTCACAGCGACGGCACATGTAAACTCGGAAGTCATCAGTATATTGTGTAAATTATTGTGGATAAATTATTGTTAGTTTTGAGATGAATATGTTTATCACTTTTTCGTTTCGGAAGGGGGTGAGGTGGTGGTGGTTTTGTTTGTGGTCATTGATTATTGAGAAATAATCATTTTTACCGAGTTTCTTCCGCAAACGGAAGAAACTGCTTTGGTGAATATATACCAAATACCGAAAATACGAATTATGAACATTTGTTGGGATTATATCACCATAGAGTTGTTATCATTGTACACGTATGATGGATGAGTTCCCGATTTGACTTGATTAATAAAGTTTACGATGTCGTCAACGCCTTCCATATTATTATTTTTAATATTTCCCATCCACAAATCTCCGCCCTGGCATCCCACAATGAAATCCAACGCGCCAGATCCTTTAGTTTGGCTACCAAGTTCAGTTTCTCTATAACGTTGATTAAACCATACAATCAAATGTTTATCAGATGTCTTATCGTTAACCTTCATTAGTAATCCTTTTCTTCCGGCAAAATCTTCAAATTGTGCCATTGAGTGATTATCTGGAATGTCTGTCAACTTAAAATATGGATAACTGTTCACGTTTTCAGGATATATAACAGGTACAGTTTTCACGAATTCTATTCCTCCTATGGCATCAACAATTCTGAGTCTTTGATTTTCATTATGAATGGCTGCGTCTAACATTTTGTTGTGATTTACTATAAATTCATTATCCTGATGATACGAACTAATCGCACAGAATAATTCGTTTTTAAACGCGTCGTATTCCTTTTCTACTTTTTGAAACATAACTGGATCGGCACGATCTGTAATTGCATTGCTATACTTTATTTTGATAGCTTTCAACTTATTAAAAAGCGGATTGTCGGGCAACAAGTGTTCTAAATAAAAACCTACCAAATTATCACCTCCTAATTCAAAATCTGAATAAATGCGAGGCTTATTTGTGAGATTGAGTAATGGATAAGGTTGAGATTGCATTAAAAATGATACTTTATTTATGTGTTTATTGTTAGTGATTTCACTTTTTTAAGTTTATCGATTTTTTGTGCTGCCAAGTTCATAATACAAAATATTAGATATATATTAGATATATATTAATATGTCTGTTACATCTCAGTTGAGTGCAACGGCCATCGTGATTGGCGCCATCGGTGTAACTGTTGGTTTGGCATGGAACAATGCCATATCTGCAATTATCAATTACTATATACCCGATGAAGCCAACAGTAAAAGTATGTGGGTTAAAATTGGATACGCGACAGGTTTAACTATACTTGCTGGAGTTGTTGCTAAATTGATTGATAAGTACTCTATACATTAAATATTCGAATAATCTTATAGATTTGTGTAAGATTCGTGTGTAAGTTTTGTGTTAACATGCATGTTAAAAGCGAACCTTAGTGGTTACACAAAGGTTCGAGTAATATTACATATTGCAATAATCTTACACGAAAGTGTAAGATTCAAAAATGGTAGCCCATTACGACCATGTAATCGATACGCGTGTTCTTCCATAAATAACACCGGAAGTATCGTTCTTTTCGAATGTAATACTTTCTAAGTAAAATCCGGTATTACCATTTTCATCGGTTGCTCCTAAAATTGATAATGAGTTAATATATCCTTGGCTTCCCGGTACATTTTTACTGACACCATAAGGAGAATCAATTAATAATACTTCTCGCGGTTGTTCTGCCGACGGTGGACCTCCGTTGGTTTTCGCCAAATTATACAAAATACGCGTTAATACATCTCCAGCATTATACGTTTCTCCAGCATGAACACCGCTAAAAACACCGCTAGCCTCGCAAAAAATAACTTCACCGTATTGGATACCGAACCATCCACCAGCCGCTCCTCTATTCAAATTATCGGAATCGAAAGTAACTGTTGTTGCCGTAAACTGATTAGTCGCAAAAGGAATCATAACGAACGGTAGAGCATAAATAATACCGTTGGTATCAACCGCTCCGGCAGTAAAGTTAATTCCATATTCGGTTTGAAAATAAGAGATGGTGTTAGCTCTGAAACTTGTAGCGTCGGCTTGGGTGTACCATCCAGAAGCAATCATGGCAGTATGATTAGCATCGAGAACTGCCGCGGCGATTTGTGCAGGTGTGGGTGGCGTAAAGTTAGTCCCCAAATTATTTTCGGTCGTTAATGCGATATATCTTGAAAAACTTCCGCTAATAAGACTATTACCACCTTGCTTTTCTGCAATAGTAAGAGATAAAAATATTAGAATGAATGCGTGTAACATTGTTGCGTGTGTACTTGTGATATTGAGCAAGTGTATAAGTTATATTTCATTTTTTTAAGGTACAATTTTTTGGTAAGAGAGGCTAATAATATTACAAAACTTCCGCACAAGTGCGGAAGTTTTGTGTTAACACTCAATGTTTATAATCAATTGTTTCTGCACGTTCTATACTGGGCACTTGTCACTAACATCATTTAATTCTTCGTGATCGATAGAAAAAAGATAAGTTCCAACGGGATGCTTCCAAAATATAAAAATGGAATCAAAATCATCGCTTGGCCAATCTGGAATCGGTTTAACGACGCGATAAGGATTATCGCTCGATCCCGATTGCGTGCAATCGGGATCGTACGCAGTACGAGAAGTGTTATATTTTCCCACGTGCAATTTAGAAAATAACTTTGCAAATTTATCAAGGTTCTTATGTTCCCATGCGACGAATATAATTTTATCTTTATATTTTTCGAGACTTAATTCTTCCAATAATCCTTCAATATCGGTAAGTCCATAATCGGAATTGATGGGAAGATTACACTTAATAGCGGTTGGTTCAATTGTTACCAATGGTCTAATATAATTATACTTAATTCCATGATCAATAACTTTTCTTGCCGGATTGGGAGCAAAAATATAATCGGGTTTTCCAAATTTACTCAGTAACACTTGCGGTAACGCTAGAGATCGATTAAGACCTTTACAATCTAAATTACCTAATCCATTTGATGGTTTTTCTCCGTGACGTATAAGTATTAGTTTTTGGAACGATGGTTTTGTGTGTTTTGGTTTTATGTACAAACGGTAACATACGTAAGCCACAACAGTTGCTATAATCGTCAATATAATTGTATTCATGATAGGTCGAATATAAATTTCCTTATTACAAAATTGAAATAAATTCGTGTTATTAAAATCCGATCTTGTGTTTACACAAAGATCGGTACAATAATTTCCATCTTTATAATATGCAAAATGTACCATGGGAAAAGGATTACGTAAGATGTATACAAATAAATCATTGGATCGATGTAAATTCTAAAAATTACACAAAAAAACAGATCTATGAATTAAACAATTGTGTAACACGTTATTTTTTATCCTTATCTTTACCTTCGGCCAATAAAGAGAAAATATACCGTAAATTTCTTCAAGAATTAAAGGATAAACATTTGCAAGAGTTTACAGACATAAGACATTACGAATTTACAATGTTAACATGGTCTGCCCCTACACTTTTTGATGTAACCGTTAATAAAGATAATGTCATTTTTGATTGCGGCGGTATCAAAGAGATATTACCTCGAGATCGATATGAAATTTTACGAGCCATGTCATCCGACGAGGATATAGTGTGCATGATATTGAGATACGCTACTTTTTCAGGGTCTTATGGATGGCAAGTTCCCTTCAAAGTTTACGAACGTTTATACGATAAATACGGTTTAACATTGGAAGGATGCGCATCTCCCGTTAATTCACAAATGCAAAAAGTATCTCCTTTCAGAGGGCGGTATTGTTCGGCTTTTAAAGAGGATCATGTGTTTGGTAGCATTGGAAATATATTTGGAGTAGATTTAGAAGGAGAGTTTGCATTAATTAACCCACCATTCGTTGAAGACTTTATGTTATATCTAGTTAACAAAGTAACAAGAATGTTTGGTACCGCTAAAGCTCCAACTACTATTATTTTCGTTGTTCCTGCATGGGGAGATTCGGAACCGCATGTACAACTTTGCAACTCGGCGTACTTAAAAGCAAAATACGATTTGATAAAGGAAAAACACGCGTATGAGGATGATATGACCAACGATGTTATTAAAGCGAGGTTCAATAGTACCGTTTTTGTGCTATCGAATAAAGAGATTGACATTTCCGATGCTATTGAATTGTTTAAAGTGTAAACATTACATCGACGACTTATTACACGTGATACGTGTAATAATAAACTACAAAGTTCTTTCGCGAAATTAATTGCGGCACCTAAAAGAGATTGACATTTCCGATGCGATCGAATTATTTAAGTTATAAGAATGAGATACAGTGCATTCCAGAGTATTGATTATCATCAGTATGCTGACTAAAAAGTACACTTATACATTTTCCTAAGTCAAGCTTAGGAAAATAAGACTTGCTTTGTTGCAAACAAATTCACGATTCATTTTGGTCGGATAGTATCTCTATTTGTCTATTTATATTTAAATGTTTTATTCCATCTTTTTCAAGGACAATCTTTGCATGATTACCATTCCAGTTATTAAACACCCCAGTTTGTCCTGCAAAATCGCCATCTAACACTTTAAGAACAACACCTTTCCGTATTTTGCTCCTTAGAATAGGATTGTATTTGAATTCGTAAAGTGTCCCTTTTGTTTCTGTTGAATCTGTTGAATATGTTTGTACACGAATATATGTTCCTTTGTCTTCCTCGATATGTTTTCTAGATTTCAATTTAAGATGAGTAATGTTTATATCAGAAGGCTCTTTAGGTCCACCCCTTCCGCATACTGGGCAATAATGATCATCTATTGACGATGTGGTGTAATAATTGGATGCAATCCCATTAATTGCATTTAATGTGTCTAAAATGTTTTTCACAAGAATATTGGGCTCCAATTCATAAAATAAGCAAACTTGTTTATATAGTTTGTGCAATAATCCATGGGAAAAGAATTCATGGTGTTCCAACTTATTACGTGCTATACGTAATACCTTTGCTAACTTACTAAATCGTGGCATATTTGCTATACACCATTTCGCCTGTTCACCAATATCTTTTACTTTCACAGTATCTTCCGATAAAGAAAGATAATAATACGAGATCAATAACGACGCTGAACTGACATGAGGAACAAATAAACTGTATAATATGGGTCTTATAGTATCAAAATTTGGTATAGCGTCCGGTTCTTTTTCCATAATTATCGGAATATTAACATCGGAATATTAACATCACACAACCAAAACGAATATTCGTTTTTACATTTAATACCATGACGAATTAGATACGCACTCACAATTTTGTTCGCGTTATGGAATATAATAAAATACAGTTTGAATCTTCGTGTAAACACGAAGATTCGTTCTTATTATAACACGAATTTCCAGATTTATTCGACTTTACACCAAACGGTCATCGACATGATTGTTGATAAAATAATCCACAACCCCTCATACGTTGCCAAATCTGTTTCTTGGGCAAAGTAAAATAATACAATACCGACAACGATAACGGCTATACCCACATAAGGCACATATTTACATGTGTTATTATCATTGGTGGTACCTGTCAAGTTTGCATGTTTTTTGCATATAATACCGGTAACAATAATTGATGTGCCTGTGATGAGCGATACGATCAACGACAGAGAGGGTGTTGTGTTACCCAAATCTTTAAGAAGGTCCATAATACAAAACGGTAAATAATCTTACTATAAGCGTCGTAATTTATTTTGTAGAATTATCTTCACATTCGGATGTGAAGGTAATAATCAAATCTGTTATATCTTTGCAATTTGTTATAGCAATAAAAATAAAACGACACTTTGTGCTTGAGCACAAAGTGTCGAAAATTATTGCTCAACACTTGGTGCTTGCACCAAGTGTTGTTTAATTATAATTAATCAATAGTCAAAAATACATCAAAATCTAATAATTGATTGAATCTGTCCTTCGCTTCTTGTTTTGGGACTTTCCTAAAAGTTCCTATATCGATGAGTTTAATATCGAAAAATAGTGTGTCGCATAATTTACTTTTATTAGGAAATACCGCAATATTTTCAGCTTTCATATCTGTATATTCGTACCCTGCACCAGATATCGATTCCAGTAATGCTTTATATTTTGGATAAAATATTTGTTTGAATTTATCCATGTCTTGAACGTTTTTAACGTAATTATCTAAAGTGAACGGAGCCACTTCGAGAATGAGAACGGATCTCTTATCGAAATTGGGAAGAGAATGATTAATGTAATCTATATTTTCAGAATAAGGATGCGATGTGTGTAATATGTCGTAAATATCAACGTATGTGTTACCGAAAGGATTACCTTTCTTTTGTATATCCCATAATTCTTTATACTTTTCGTTAAATGTAGACGAGACGTCGGTAAAATCTAAGTTAATGCTTTGTAATAATATAGCACCTTCTTTTCCATTCCTTAAATTGATCGCTCGAAATACATCTGCTTCGGCACCTTCTCCCAAAAATCCAATAATTTTCCAATCTTGGTTAATTAAGAAAGTTATTAATTTTTGTGATAACTTAAAGTACAACTGCAGATCGGAGTCTAATTCTTCGATGTAAAGATGAACTGTGGGGAGTGAATCTTGTAAACGATTCACGATTTCTGTTCGAGACACGTGTGTTGCTTCATAAGTATGATCAATACACTTTCTAATTTCATTCTCGTCGTATTTTCCAAAATATGCTTCTATAGTTCTCAAAAATCTAACGGAGAGATCCATTTAACAAGACTTTCGTTATTACTAAGTATAATCAACTAAATATATTCAATTTTTTAATATGAATTGAATATATTTACGAGATGATACATTGATCTGCTATTTTTTTCCCCGTAACGACGAGCGCCTCAAAATAATTGTTCGGTTGATTTTCAGGTGTATGTTGTGCACCATTATTTTGTAATTGCGAGGGCGAACCTTCGTTTTTAGATGAAGGTTCGGGTAACGCAATATATTTATTGTTATGTTGCGATTGCAAAAGTGAACCTTCATGTACACCTGAAGAGGTTGGAGATAATAATGGTATTGGCTGCTGCTCTAAAATCAAGCTTGTTGGGGGATCTTGCACTTTTTCGAGTACTTGCATTTTGTTTGTTGTCAACTTTTCGATTGGTTTGATAGGTACAACATCGATTAAATTTCCGTTAATATGCGTCTTGGCATAGCATTTATCGATTGTATGACTTGTTCTTCCACATCTTGAACATTCGTGGAAGGAATTATTCCTCTCGGCAACATCTTCTTGTATGCAACGAGATGTTGAATTGTTATTATTTGAACCCTGGGGGTTAGTTCCGTTTTGCTCGAGCAAAACGTCACGAATGTTTTCGCTATGGGCAAAAACATTCAGTTCCTTCCGCAAGCGGAAGGAACTGTTTTCGGTGCTCGCACCGAAAACATTTTGAGGAGGATCGATATTAGGAGGTAATCTTCGGCGTTCATTAATAAGTTTACCATTCTTATCCGTTTTCGCAAAACAATTATTTGCCAAGTGACTCGATCGCCCGCATCTATCACACTTAAAGTGCAATGTTCGTACAGAACTTACGTGAGCATATTGTTCATTTGTGTTTACATTAGAATTATTTTTGGGTGATACTTTAGAACAATTTTTTGCGAAATGGCCACCTTTTCCACATGTAAAGCACCGATCTTTAGCAGAATCGATCATTTTCTCAATATGTTCGATTGTTAATGCATCGAGAATAGGATTCGAATAAGTTCCACCTCTAACATTATCTATCCCATATTTACTCATGTTTATCAACACATATTTGTCCTCGTCAAAATCATCACAATTTTCAACAATTTGTATAGTTTTAACGGGTTTATATTTTTTGGTCCATTCAGAACCGTTATCGTGATAGTGATCATTAAGTCTCTGTTCAATATTGCGAGTTTTTCCGACATAATACTTACCCTCCTCTAATTGAAGTATGTAAATTGTTGTCATCCGTATTAAGTATTTATTTCTATTTATGTTTCTTTATTGTAACACAACTAAATATGGAATTTTTGTGTAATAATTTAAACGACACTTGGTGCAAGCACCAAGTGTCGAGCAATAATGTTTATTGCGAATATAAGGATGTGTTCGGTAAACCAAATGAAGGGATTCACTCGTATAGAATATGCGGTGTAGCGATAGTTGATGTTACAGCGACTGTCATTGCTGCAATGGTGATAAGTTACTATTCATCGTATAGATTCTTTCCAACATTACTATTTTTGTTTGTTTTAGGCATAATTTTGCACAAACTTTTCTGTGTAAAAACGGCTGTGAATACATGGTTGTTTTCTTAATATGACCTTTTTGGCTGCAATATTTCTGTAAAGCAGTTTCATAGCGCTCAATACTATGAAAAATCATTAAGTTGCTCTTATCCATTGTACGAGGCAAGAAGTATTTTACCGGAGAGAAGGTGCTTGCTCGCTTTTCCTACACACTCCACATTCAAATCTTTGACTTCATTCGGCTCAACCCATTCCGAATTTTTTGGGCAATATATTGTTGATTGATGTTCTTTTTCCGTGACAATATTTTTCCACTCTTTTTCTGTATATTCGTACCTACCCGATGGATGTATTTTTCTAGCATCTTCATGCGACTTACAACAAACCATAAATGTAGTGTAGAAATCGTCAGAATAGTAACGAATATCGCCCTCTTTTAATGACACTAGATAGATATTAAGATTTTTGTTGTCTTGCATTTTGAATTTACACTTTCCATCAATTGTAATATTGTGGAATTTCACTTTTCAAATAATTTTCTCTTTTATTCATTTATGTGTTTAAATATATCAATACCTTAAAACATAACAGTCAATGCAAAAACTTGACTTTGATTTAATTGAAGATGGTGATTCCTTGCTCATATTGGGAACAGCGGGGGAAGACGGAATAATTGCATACACTATCGGTCGTCAATGGACAAATATAACGTTACATAGGTATGGTTCACCAGATATATTGGATAGTTCAGCGTACACATCGGACGAACCAAATTATCAGTTGGAAGCGAGAGTATCCGGTCCTTTTACACAAAAAGTACAGCGTAAATCAGGGCATGTTCATGTTACACTGAAGAGTTACGGGAGCGACTTGAACGTTACACAAAGCGATATCGATGTGTTTGATTGGATAATTAAAGTTTGTTCGTGTGAATCCGATAACAAAAATTGTTACTTCGCACCATTTGTGTTGCATAGGAAAATATAACCAGCTTGTGGTTGAATACAGTACGTCATAACGTACTGTAAACTAACAATTAAATATTACGCGTTAAGTATATTTGTGGTTATGAGTGTAAGTATATCGCAAGGAAAGCCTTCCGATTCAATATATTCAATAATTAGCCAGTACTTTACCGCACTTTCATTTATGAAAATAGTTTTACTCAAATTGAGAAAGAGAGAAAGCGAATCACCATAAATAATATATTTGGAGCTTGGGACAGTAATATTTTTGAAGTTTTTTATTGTTGGATACCAATGGAGAGATAAAGGAAATATAGTCTTTTTGTATGTCAAATCAACACTATAGTAACGAATATATATAATATCTTCATATTCCGCTAAAATTCTAACATTATTACTTGACTTTTCTTGCAAGCAAGAAAGTTTGTTTTTGTGTACTTTAACAGAATCTATTTTTTTCAAGCATTCTTTGCACACATAAACACTGGGACCGCTCATATTGTATAATTTCATAAACACGTTTTCATTACATTTCTGTATATTGCATTTTTCGCGACATGATATTACGTTTCTCATGCTAAAAGTAGCAGCATATTTAGCTATTGAATGCTTGTGTCTGAGTGTTCCATTATCTTGTTTAGCTATAATTATATCTGTCCCGCATATGATCATACATATATCATTTCCCGGTCCATAGAAATGATGGTCATGATTCCATGTCCCATCGGGTTTTAAAGATTGAGTATCCGCAATTACACTTTTCATGAAAGATTAAAATCGCATCATTACGCGATATATTATAGTAAGATTTCACTTTTTAATATAAGTACGCGATGGCTACTGTAAATATTTTTAGATCACTTATTCGCTAAAAAAAGTGATATTCTTTATTCATAATAAAGCGGTATTATCGGAAGTGTATTACTAAAACATTAATTATGATGCATCCTTCTTTACCACCAACTATAGGGTTAGGACAAACACCTGCCGAAAACGACGCAATCTTTAAAAGGATTGTTAATGTACCTTTTGTACCGTATTTTGAAGAAGGCGAAAATGTTTTCCATGCTCGCATGGAAAACATTCGTGACGTTTTGCTCGAGCGAAACGAAACTAATCCTATCAAAGAAGGCGAACAAGATATCTTATTTGAACTTGATAAAAAGAAATATGAGGACGAATCTGAACCAATCACCGGTATATGCTTAAATCGATCACGTAAACATATAACAGTTCTTAATATACAAGATTGCGTTCCCAATGGAAACGAAATGCTTATCAGTATAAGCGAAGGTGAGTATGTATCTAAATTAAAATATTGGGGTATACCGAAAGTTGATGGTAATGTGTGGATCGTACTAAAAGGCCCGGCTGTTGGTAAATTGGGAGGTAATACACCTGTTACTGTTAATCATGACGGCACGGTTGAATGGAAATACGGTGATAATATTACAAAACTTCCGCACGAGTGCGGAAGTTTTGTGTTAACATGCAATGTCAATAATATTAAAACCGAAACTTCGTGTTTACACGAAGTTTCTGGCAGTATTTCATGTGGCGCAGACGGGGTTACCAACAATGAAACAATTGACGACTCGGATGATGTACCCGATCTTGTTCCTGTTTTGGCTAATAATTCTGATACCCTAATTAACGAAAAATACACATATAACGCGGAAGATTCTCGTGTTACTGTTGCGATTGACAAGTGGGAAAGTTACTGTAAATATTTCATAGCAAGTTTGGGATTAAAAGATGAAGAACATAAAATTCGAGTCGCGGGAATTCATAAACAACGAGGATCGGGTGAACTGGAGTTTTCGACAAGGGAGAATATATGCGGTACCGATCACATCACCCGCATTCAATTAACGTATAACGTGGGGATTGAAATTATAACTCTAACATACGTGAAAACGATAAAAGTTGCGTAATGTTATGCCCATAAAAATGAAATACTTATACTAATACCACCGGTATTAGTAGTAATAAGACCCACTTGCAACATCCGTAAAATGTCCGTACGTCCATCAAGAGAAGAATTTGTAATTGGCCAAACTTATACTCTGGACTTTTTAGATGAGTCCGAAGAAGGAAGAGCTGTAGAAATAATGATGGTGAAAAAACATGGAGTTTTCTGGATTTTAAGAGACATAATTCATGAAAATGATAAAATAAAGTATAAATTTTACGGTGTTAACACCGTTTTCTGCTTTATGACACAGACACCTGAACAATCTTTCATACTCTAAATATCACGTCGCATACAAATTTTTAGAAAACATTTCTAAAAATTGAATTAATTGTTGATTATATATCGGTAAATCATCGCGATAAATCACTACATAAGTTAAGTTCAAGAGGATGACGAATATACGTAAGAAATGGTCAAAGTCGGAGGATGAGGAGTTGATCGATTCTTACGTTAATGAAGAATTAGATCTTCCAGACATTGCTGAATTACATGGCAGAACTCAGCTAGGTATCGCATCAAGATTAGTAAAACTTAATGCTGCACAAGATATTCCAAACGTAAGAGGATATAATGGGAGAATACCAGAAAAATTAAGAGAATTAAAAGCGAGCGGTCCCATTCTTCGCAAAACGCAACTACAAAATGATGGAACGCATAGTCCCATTCTTTGCAAAACGCAAATTCAAATACGAAACAACGATGAGAATGCAGAGTGTTTACATTGTGTAGAATTGGCTAATGAAAACGAGTATTTAAAACGGCAATTAGAGGACGCTATGAATACGATTGAAGAATTAACAAAATTACTGTAATGATTTTAATGATTCTTTACACGTTGCGTGTAAAGAGTACATTGCAATATTTACTGCTGTATGCGAGTAAGTATGACTCTAATTATAAGTACTTAAGTAACTCTGTTTTATCGGCATGTTTGAGTGTGAATAACAACCACGTATCGATTCTCATGTGTTCTTTTTCAGTGGGATGCCGATATAATGATGTTTTATCGTCAATATATTGCGCGTTAGAAAGTTTAATAAGATCGGATAGTTTGATGAGTTGATATCGATGCATTTCTTTAAAATCGTGGGATAAACTACGATCATTTATACATTTAGTCGTTGCACTGTTAAGTTTCTCGATGATACATGTCGACCCAACCTGTGATGTTGGTGCATGAATGTAAACTCGGTGTTTAGTATGTTCATAATACGGGAGATTATTCCAATAAGATGGATCCATTTTATAGTACATACCGCTTTCTTCGTATAATTCTCTCGCAGCGGCTTGTTCATAAGTTTCGTTTGGGTCGGCTTTGCCGCCGAGTAAGTTCCAAGTCTGACCATTTTCGAAACCGAGTAAAGCGTACGTGTGGGTAAAATTACCGAAAGTGCGGTTGGTAAGGATGAGATTGTAGATGCGTTGATCGGGATGAGTTGATTGCATGATGTTGTTTATCATTGTATTTATATATTTGTGAACTCAATTTTCACATCTGTGTGAAAATGATGATTTGTTGGGAACCTCTATTTTTTCATTACACATTTGTCGTAATATTCCAATATCATATCACAAATAGATTCATTACAGACCCACTTTGGAATGTTGCTAAAAACTGAGTCATATGATTCTCTTTTATCACGTAACCAAGATAGCTCTGTTAAAATATTTTGCGTATTGTCTGTCGGAAAAATGCACATTAACCTAGCAAATTCGCATAAGTTATTTGCTTTTCTGCTTCTATGCTTTTCATCTCTGATAATTTCTTCGCATATTATAAAGAAGCATTCCTCCGCTTTTATTTGTTTTGCCTTAGTTTCAAGTTCCATCCTGTGGATTATACAAAGCTTAACTTTAAGTAACTATTATTTCCTTTACCATCATATACCCAAATTTCACATGCATAACCCATATCTATGACAGCTTGTTGTTTGCATAGTACAATATCCTTTTTCTTCTCCATTGTCCATGTCGACTTAACTTCAATGCAACGATTTTGACTGGGTATAAATATATCGACAAAATACCGATGAAACTGTTCATCTTCATAATAGAGTTTTATCAGTACTTGATGTTGGGTAAGATGTCACAGTGCGAATATCGATACCGTTCGTTTCCAATATCGGTCTGATACAATTCTCAAAATATTTGCCTCTTTCAGGTTCCATGTTGATACTTACACTTACTATCTTTAAGTTGCATAACTGGAATTATTTTCCACTTTTGCTCATACGAAATATAATATCGAAGCTTCAGTATAATTATACATATTTACGTATATAAAAGCCCACTACGTAAATATATGTGAGAAATAAAAGAAGCTCAATTTAGCGTTTTTAGGGTCTAAAAATTATATTTTGCTCTTTTCGAGAGCAAAAAGCTTTTCTGTACGCTTGAAAAAGGCTCCTGGACCTAGAGCGTAGGATGCCCGATGGAACCGTTGGCTACCCGTACGATGTTCCAGTTTTGCGCACTAAATACGCCGTGCAACTTCAAAGGAAGATTAATATCATTACCCAACAAAGTATTACTGAGATAATATTGAGCTTGGTTGCTCAATCGGTGTCTAATTTGAACATTTGCCAATTTTGAATAATTTGTCGAACCCGATGGTGAGAGAGGATCCCAAGGCTTTAAAGCGTACGACCATGTATGAGTACCCAAACCGGCAACGTTACTGTCAGGTGTTGGTACAGCTTCATTGTACAAGTATGGATTGATCAAATTGTAAAAATCGGCGGCAAAATCGAGACGGTTGGTATTTTCGTAGACTAATACGGATGATCGAATAGGATCCCACCATGTAGCATATCCTTGTGGAGACAAAGGAGTGACACCATAACTTGTTGTTGCCAAACCATAATTGATATTGGTTGTGTAATTGGACCATTCACCCTTGACCGATTTGTTTCGGAAAGCAAAGTAGTATTGAATAATACCATGCGACAATCGCAAATCATTATAATATTCAGTTGCTCCGGCAACAACATCGTTACCACAAACGGTTTGGACTTGTCGCATGAGAATATCTCTTGGTGCATCACCCATCTTAACACGTTCATCGTTGTGAATAACAGCATAGTGAGCATATGTGTAACCATACTTGAATGACATGGTCGATTGAACAGTATAATCGGTTTGACCGGTCGAAGCATTGAATTCAACATTGTAAGCCGATAATGCGGCGATGGTGTTCAAAACGCTCGTTCCATTAAAGACTAAAAGATCGTCGATAGCACGGAATTCATAGTTGATCTTTGTATCATTGAAAGGTAAAGCACCGACAGGTAAAGCAATACCCGAATCTTCTCCAAAGTAAAATGGAAGAATGACGGTAAAATATCCACCAAGTAAGACACCCGCGTTATTTCCATGGGCGGTCGTCGCATTGAGCGGTTCGATCAAAGATGGAATGTCACCAATCATGGCACGGTAACCGAATAATTTGTTGTAAGGGCATCTGTACATGTAATTAAAGTCCATCCAATAATTGTCGAATTCTTCAACGGTCAATTCGTTAAAAGTTAATGATACACGTTTGATGAGATTGTGCATCAAATTTCTGGTCCATCTGACACTGTTACCCGTTGGAGGAGATCCTTGACCTCCAGGATTGGTATAACCGATACTTGGAATTTGACATCTGAACCAACAGTTCAAAACGTAATCTCCCGATCGATTGAGGGTCGATGAGACCGATTCTTGTCCAAAATCAAAAGTTCCATTATTACGGAGTTGAATAGGAACGATAGAGAACCAATTGGCCTTTTGCACACCCGCAACGAACCAAGAAACGGCGTGTGGACCACCGTACAAGAAACTTTCAAGTTCCGAGAAGGTGGCCATATCGATAAAGGCCGCAGCCGTAGAAATTGTCGAAGTTCCACTGCAAGACATACTTGTTAAATTTTGCTTTCTTGAATGAAGCTTTCTGTTATGATGGATTTACATAATAAAAATCGAAAAAAAGTTATGTTGCATAACATACCATGTAGACACTAGTGACAAAACTAAGTATGCACATTAATTATACATATTTTTCTGTAAACCCTTGTACAAGGGTTTAGGTACTACTCTCGCTTCCGTGAAATAGAAAGGTTTGTTACTTTCATTAGATGGTAATATTCCATATTGCTTTGTGCTAACTTGTGATAACGAACTTTCCTCATTTGATACGCTATCATAGACTACCCACATATATTTGCCAGCATGACCTAAATTTTTATCGATTTGTGTTCGAGTAATGTTGGGTACCGTAAATCTCTTCTTTTTCTTTCTTTTTCTCAAAGATTTGGGAATGAGAGAAAAATTATAGACTTTACACAAATACAATACACCAACAATAATGGTCAAAGGTATAATAGCGAGTACAAAAAAATCACTCGTAATGATGTCACGTACAAAACTCATGGTTAAAAGTGAAATATTTGAAGTACATATCTATAAATTTTATCGATTCTTATTGTGATTCTCAAATATGTTCAGCTATTTTTGGTACTTGCCTAAAGATGTTCAAAACTTAATAATATATTTTGTCAAGTGCCCTGTTTTTAATTTATGTTTAGTAAACTCTCGTTTCTCAAAAGTAAGCAAACGCATCAAGATACGCAGCAATTACAAATATCCTGTGTGTGATAAACATATTATTCAAGACAAACTAACAAATATTGTGTCTCTTCGCGTATACGATAATACAATAACGTCTATGGGATTGAAAATGTTGTTCAACATTACGTCCTTGTTTTTATCGAATAACAACATTACAGATAAAGACATTGAGCATATGTCAAACCTTAATACTCTGGTAATTTTCAAGGATTGTTCGTTGACCGGTACAAGTTTTTTGAGATTATCGAACCTTATATCATTGTCATTATACGATGACACAAAAATAACAGATGAGATTGTGATAAAGTTAACTAACATTAAGACTCTTAATATGACGCGTAGTAAATTAACAGATGAGAGTGTAAAATTCCTCACAAACCTTACGAGTATAAGTTTATCCTCATCGTGTGGTATCACAAATGAAGGAATATCGGGTTTAACTAATCTTAAAACCATCTATTTGAAAGGAAATAAACGAATTACCGACCACTGCCTTCGAGAATTATTACAGTTGACTTCAATTAATTTGAATTTTAATAATATAATTACAGATGCGGGCATTTCTCATTTAACACTTCTTAAAGTTCTTAAATTACAAAATAATTTATTCGTGACCGACAACGGGTTAAAACCCTTAAAAAATATTGAACAATTATATCTGCATGGAAATCGTAACATAACACATGATAGTTTACGCGATTTAACAAAGCTTAAATCTTTAAATTTGAGTAAAATGGAAAATTTTACCGATGAAGGGATATCCCACTTAACAAACTTACAAATCCTAAATATATATCATTGCAGACTTATCCAAGGTTCCTGTATTGAAAACATGCCAAAACTTGTGTCTTTTACGGCTACAAATTATGATCTTGTTAATAGCAATATGCAACAAGTGTTGGAGGAAAATCAATTCGTTAGAAAAACAGAAGGATCAATAACAATTGAAACGGATTCGCGCTGTCACAGCAAAAGATTTTTATATGAGCGATAGATATTATTGCTCAATTCCCAGTGTTCCACTGGGAATTGTTAAATTATAGCGTAAATTGCGTTCTGATAAGTTATGATGTTACACTAATGTTCTTACACCTATATTTATTTTCTCGACGCAAGCGTCGAGAAATTGTCACACCACTCGAATCTTCATGTAAGACGAAGATTTGTTTTAGCCACAAAATTTACCAGTTCTTTGGTATATACGATTTGTCAATAAATGCGCCACGATGTAATTGATAACCTCTCAATTCTTCAAAAGGATGATACATAACACCAGGATCATCGAAAAATGATCCTCCTATCTTTGAATTTCTGTACAACGGAATTTCAATATCGGAAATAATGCCCAAAAACAGATCGGTTAATGGAATTTTGAGATTGTAATCGGGGAGGATACCATCGATATCTTTGAAAGTAACACCCATAGGTATACCGTTTTCGTATTCACCAAAATACAATAAACTTTTTGCAGGAGGTATCGTTAATTTATTACCACCCGTTGTTGTCAATTTGATTGTTCGAGGTGTCACGTTGACAATACGTAATCTTGGTAGGGCCGTACCCAAAGGTGACTTGGTAATATCACCCGATATAGCAATATCGGTGTGCCCCGAATTCATACCGCAATGTAAGGCTTTGATCGTTTTACCTTGGGGTATAGTCATAATCGATTCGCCAATAAGTTCATTCGTTTTCGAATCGTATATCGTAATTTTCTTGTTGTCTGTTATGTTTTGCCATTTACTATCGGTGATGACACCGAATTTGTTCGGTTGCACGTTTTCAATGAGAGTCATAAAAGTAAACGTTCTCTCATCCTTTTCTGATTTTTGACCGATGGTTGTAACATCTCGATATGTACCTACCTTTTCTATTTTTCCGATATTAACAATCTCATTTTCCGAAACTTTTACTGTTATAGGAACTTTGTAATAGTTGTATACGTAAAACTTTTCCGTTGGTAATTTTGGTATGTATGTTTCCGCATCTCTCGGTATCATGTACAATTTTTCCGACTTTTTCGTATAAATATAAAATAAATATGCGACACCTACAGCAAGCGCTGCACACAAAATTGCGTCCTGTGCTTTCATCGATCCTTTTTACATACACTCGTTATAATAAAATTAACTTAACACGAGTGTGTTAAGTATGGAACTTAACACACGAGTGTGTTAAGTTACGAAATTAACTTAACACACAAGTGTTAAGTTACGAAATTGTTATTCATGCAAGCACGAAAATCCTCAATTGTTGAGTATACTACAAATTTAACCCGGTAACACGCAACCGGTCGTAACGGGTTTCTACTGCACCTTCACTTGCGCTCATAACGAGTGTGGCATGATCAAACTTCCACCCTTCGTATGTCATACCATATACATAAATAACCGGAATAAGGTCACGTTTTAAACCGTTTGTAGTTACTGATTTAGCATTACGCCACAACTGAATGGGACCTTTACCAGTAAACCATAAATACGATCCAGCACTGTTAATATTACCCGTAAACACTATGTTGCTATTTTTCATTATATTAAGTTGGTCTTGAAACATTGAGTTAATTGTATTGTTAAAGTTTTTAATAAGTTCATTCACATCAGTCGTACCAAATACTTGATTACCTATTACTAGATAACAAGAGTTTGTGGTGTTTGTGGTACTAGAAGTTGAAAGTTTGCTATCAGTATCTTTATGCTCTTCTTTTGTGTCGGTATTTGTACATATAAACGATGTATTTTCGTCGTCACTCTCGTCATTTGAAGAATTGTTTGAAGAATTGTTTGAAGAATTATCAGACGCTTCATTACTGGGTTTTGCAATGATAAGATCGCATATGGTTAGTCCTAATTGAGACGCTACTTGTTGAGCATACTTTTCAATAACAAATTTGCTCATACCATCTTCTGTTTGACAATCCAAACCGCTCAAACGATATTTTGGGTAACGACCTTCAATAGATGGTACATGTCGAAAAACGTGTGTAACAGCCATGGGTCGATCCCTTACTTTCGTTTTCAAATTGAAAGCTGTTATTATTTCACCGTTTACAACGCTTGCTTGATATTGCATCTTTACGCTTATTTGTAAATTGTATATTATTTTGATAACATTTTCATTTTTGTGTTATATTGATGAAATCCAATCTTTGTGTTTACACAAAGATTGGTATAAAAAAATGAGATTGTGTTTATAATATCCATATATCAGTTACCAAAGTTGTTGAGATGAATAACATTCAAAACGTTATACAAAATCTGGAAAATGACGCATACCCGCATGATCCCGATAATTCGTGGGGTATTGCGATAGAAATTACGCAAAACATACAGGTGGATATTTTTGATATTTGCGGTCCTCTTCAATTGAAACTCATCGCTTTATCACGGTACAATGAATTATGGAATGATCCCGCAGCAGTAATGGGCGAACTTGCTATGCCGCAACTTATCATTAATTGTGTGGGAGGAGTATGGACTGTAAACTTATCATCTTTTGATCCCGACGGTATTAAAAAAGTTGAGTATTGCGTTGAACTTGAATTAACTAAAGTTATTATCGAAACACTACTTCAAAGAATTGTTAATCACAGAATTAGGGTTTACGATTGCATGGGAGATACAGTGTTATGATTTACGGTTCAAAGGAATTACTTATTGTAATAAGAATTATTACGCGATCCTCACGTAATATGGCATATTATTCGAAGCTCACGCTTAAGCGTGAGCTTCGCTTTATGTTCCACTGAGGATCGAATTTATTATAATAAAATAATTCCCAGTGAAACACTGGGAATTGAGCGGTAAAAGTTTTGTGCTACAATGTATAATTATTACTCAGATCTTTGTGCTTGTACGAAGATCCGCTTTTACATTTTATTTTTGCTGTAACATACGCATGCGGGTCCGAAGTAATAAGTGTTGGGCGAAGGGAAGATGGATGATAAGACATTCTCCAACTGGAATTTTTCAATGTATCCACATTTACCGTGCATCGTATAATTGGCCCGTATCCTTTCCGGCGTAAAGTCTTTCATGTCGTCGATGAGAATAACGTGATCGGGATGTGAATACTTTTTGATGGCATCCAATTCTTGTTGAATAGGGCTACAATATTTTTCGGCACACGCCGTATCTCCCGATGAATAGTGTCCATCGAGCCAAAAAGTGATGCCTTCATCTTTGTCTTTTATGATGGATGGTAAAATTACTCCCGAATCGCCCCTGTGAATTGTCACGTTGGGATTGTTAGTAAATCGTTTTTTGCATAGTTCATAATATTTTTCCGATAGTTCAATCGAATGAATATCTTTAAATCCTAGATCGATGGCAGCCTGTATACCATCCCCAATATACGATCCCGTTTCGATAAATATACCGTTCATGATATTTTGGTCTTCCGCATAAATCTTTTGAATTGTATGTAAAACTTTTGTACTTGCGGTTGTGTCGG
>Ga0310811_10003241_pt1 | contig 20452 bp, 24 predicted proteins | sample YCmetagenome_FD_207642 | JGI IMG/M metagenome (GOLD analysis project Ga0310811, IMG submission 207642) | Soil microbial communities from experimental microcosm in Duke University, North Carolina, United States - YC | ecosystem: Engineered > Artificial ecosystem > Soil microcosm > Unclassified ...
ATGAAATGCAAGTTGGGCAGATGCGTCTTAACTACAGTGATCATGACTCAACCTTCTCCTTGCAAGCAACACCGCTTGATATTGTGACCGATAGTGTGCAGGAACCCATGCTTGTGATGAAAGAAGATGAAGCCATTTCATTTACCTTTACGGTTCAACAGGCGCAAAAACTGTCACAAACAATACTGAGTGTGCTGGCATCTGGACGTCCGCTTTGCCCATTTTGTCATACGGCTCTGGATGGAGGGCCTCATGCCTGTGTCAAACAGAACGGGCATCGAGAAATTATTCCAATTGAAGAGCCTGATGAAGAGGATCAATAGAGGGCGCGATTTTCGCGCGCTGCACTTTAAAAGTCAGGCCGAGAAGTGAAGCAGTTGAAGTCTGTATAGATGTGTCGATAATTGTTTCTGCTTCACTTCAGTCCAGGCACATATATTTATTGGCTTTTTGCAGGTATGTCTCCTCATTGGCCTCTATCATGAGTTTATGTAGAACGATCATATCAGCATCAGGCAGATGTTCGATTGGTTGTAAACATAATCTCATGATTGTACGACCGTTTTCAAGCACTTGCACGTATCCACGTGTTCTGGGTACGCGATACACACGCCTGGGTTTGGTCGGGCTGGGAATCTCCAGGTATCCTTGCCAGAGAAGCTGGCGCATTTGTTCGGAGGTTAGTGTATCACGTAGCAGGTCTGTCGCTCGTCGTTCAGAGCGTGACATGCTGCGTACATATGGTTGCACAATTAACCATAGCATTGGTGAAACAGCGAGAGCGATAATAATCCAGCAGAGTGCTGTAAGTAACTGGGATGTCTGATTCATCCGCCAACGACTCTTGGAACCAGGACAATCTGTTCTGCTGTGGGGTCGAATTTTTCAATGCGTTGCACTGGTTTGCCTGTATCGATGCGGAATGCGGTAGCACCTTTTGCTCTCTCCTGCGCGAATATACGTTCGGCTTCCTCGATAGCAGCAATAGCTTCGGCGTCACCAGTCTGAATTTTTTGTTCGTCCCAGGTCAGGCGATCATCTCCTCGCCGTGACATCACCCGTAACATTCCCACCGTCGTTCCTCCTTTGTAGCTGAGCCAGCATGTGTGGCGGTTACAATGAAAACTGGTTGGCTAATGTGTTGCTAGTTGGTTCGTTATTTTTGTGACGAACTACATGGTACTGCATTGAGATTTGCTATACGTGCTTATACAAGAATCTTGTTCTTGTATGTTTTGCTATAGCCACTCAAAAACGGATGATCATAATTGCAGGTATGCCTGTATTACCTGAATGTTGCCATGAAATGACTATTTATCACGCTTACACGGTGAAGTGCATTGGTATTATTTACTATTTTACGTGACAGAATGAGGATAGTCAATGCTATCCTCATTCCGTCTTTACCTGTTATTTATTTCTCTGTTGATACCACCGGCAAAAGTATTGGATGGGTTTTATACTCTATGTTGGGGAGTCATGCTGGATTTTTGATGACAAACACAATACCAACGGTTCCTGGTCCGGTGTGACTTCCTAACGTCGAGCCAAGTTTATATCTGGGGATATCATGAGGATAATATTTTTTAAGTACATCATATAACTGGGCACCAACCTCTTCGTTTGATTCGACGATCACGATCTGCTCAGTCTGACCGGCTTCCATCGCTATCTGTGAAGCTCGTATGTAGGCTTTGGTGCGTGTCCGTGGTTGCTCCACTGGCGCGACTTCTCCATCTTTCAATGCGAGGATTGGTTTGACACTGAGCATATTTCCTAGCAAAGCTTTCGCGCCTCCGATACGCCCACCTTTATGCAGATATTCCAGTGTATCCAGTATGGCGAGGACGCGTGTACGAGAGCATTGGTCTATAAAATGTGCTTTAATGGTTGCCAGATCAAACCCCTGCTGTATTTCCTTCGTGGCCTGTTGCAGAGCCATAAAGATGCCTGCGCTCACCGTCGTCGAATCAACGATTTCAATCGGGATATGACGATATTGTTCAGGTAATGTATCGCGAGCGGTACAGGCTGATTGATAGGTACCGCTGAGTCTGGCTGAGAGATGGACTGAAAGGATACTTTCTGCTCCTTCGTCGATGAGTCGTATATAGGCTTCTTGAAAGGCGGCTGGAGCAGGTTGCGAAGTATGAGGCAGCTCTTTACTCTCTTGCAGTTTGCGATAGAACGTTTCGATATCTAGGTTGACATTATCGAGATATGTTTTTTCCCCAAAAGAAACGGATAATGGGACAACGGTTAAATTGTATTGTGCTGCTATTTCCTGTGTTATATCAGCAGTACTATCAGTAACGATGCGAATAGTCATCGCAGGCCTCCATAAAGAAGAAAATCGATGTAGCTATGGATATATACGTATCAGACGCAGATATGGCCAATTTCTGACCGCAGGAGAGTACTGTTGTTGGCAATATCGAGTGTGAAGGAAAGGTCTGGCAAAATGATAGCATCTCCATAGAGTTCATTTTATTCAGCAGAGAGGATATAAGTATAGTAGGGTTGCCCACCATCGACAACCTCGATTTCAAGCTGTGAATATTGTTCTTTGAGTTCTCTTGCTATCATTTGTGCTTGTTCTGCGGTAATTTCCAGACCATAATAAATAGTCAGTATTTCACAGTCATTAATGTGCATGCGACCAAGTGTACCGTGTAACACATCTGTGATATCTGGACTGGCGACTGCTAAATCGCCGTTAATCACTCCGATACAGTCTCCTTCACGTACATGTAAACCATCAAGATCCACAGAACGGACTGCTTTGGTAATTTCGGCGGTCTGGATTGATTGTGTGGCATTGGTCATGGTCTGACAATTGGTGTCAAAATCAGACTCAAAGTTGAAGCTGATCAGGGCCGCAATCCCCTGTGGTAGCGTTTTGCTGGGTACAACGAAAACTTCTTTTTGGGTCAGATTACTGACCTGTTGGGCACTGAGAATGACATTACCGTTATTGGGTAAAATGATAATTTGTGGTGCAGGATTGCTTTCAACCGCGTCGAGGAGTTCTTCAATGCTCGGATTCATGGTCTGACCCCCTGAAACAATGGTGGTGACCCCTAATCCTTTATAGACCTTTTCAAAACCAATCCCTGAAACAACCGCCACGGTGGCGATAGTCGCGGTGCTGGCTTCTGTGTCTGGTTCATCTGACGCATGTTCAGCGGCGCTGGCGGCAGCATAGGTGAGGCTTTGTTCTTGCAGGTTTTCAATATTAATATCCAGCAAACTACCCAGTCCGACACCATAATCAAGGATTTTGCCGGGCGTGAGCGTATGTGTATGGACTTTTAGTAATTTGTCATCGCCCGCGACGACAGTGGAAACTCCACCCATATCAATGATAGTCTGCCGGATATTCTCAACATCAAGTTGTTGTCCCTGTAATAAGAAGACAACCTCATAGCCAAATTCTTCTTCCACCGTTACACGACCTTTTTTGGGCTGGATCCCGGTTGGTGACTGGAGTGAAGAGAGTGTATTGGTGTTTGTCTCTGTATGCAACTCTGTTGTCTCGCCTCGCATATAGCGTAGGATGCCTTCGAGGATGGTGCAAAAGCCCTGGCCCCCGGCATCGACAACTCCTGCCTGTTTGAGCGTTGGCAATAAATCTGGCGTTCTGGCGACCGCCTGACGTGCGGCTGCGACAACTTCCTGCATTTCGGTTACGAGATCGTTGTTTTCTTTTGCGCTCCGCTCAGCGGCCTCCGCCGCCGAGCGCACAACAGTAAGAATGGTACCTTCAACGGGTTTGAGTACAGCGCGGTAGGCAAGTTGCGACGCTTGTTGAAACGCATCGGCGAGATCCTGAGCAGTGAAGGTCTGCTTTTTATCAAGTCCTGCTGCCAGTCCTCGTAAGGTTTGAGAGAGAATCACACCTGAATTGCCACGAGCGCCCAGCAGAGCATCGTGCGCGATTTTAGCTGCAATAATTCCTGCAGATATTTCATTGCTTTGAGAGATATTACGAATAGCAGATTTCATAGTAGCAGACATATTGGAGCCTGTATCGCCATCAGGAACGGGAAAGACGTTCAGGGCATTGATAGCCTCCCGATGTTCTTCAAGCCATGCAGCTCCTGCCAGAATAGCTTGTTTAAGATCTTGACCATCAAAAATACTGATGCGTCTGGGTCGTTGACGTGTTATTGGGCGTGGTTTCTGTTCCGCCATAGCCGCTGTGCTACCTCTAATCCTTTAATCTTCCTGGGGTTATTGGGTCCATGAATAAGTCCCTGGACATTCACATTAACCTGGGTAACTGGTATACCGAGCATATTCTCTATAGAGAATTTTACATTGCTCATAATATTATGGGCAATCTCTGATATACGTAACCCGTATTCCAGTACGACAAAAACTTCAACCGCGATTTGATCGTTGGAAATATCTAATTGTACTCCTTGATTGCTTTGCTCTGCGGTGAGGAGTACAGCGTGCCCGTAACGGAGATGAGGGGAAGCAATACCCAGAACACCATAGCAGCTAAGTGTTGCCTGGACAGTAATGGAATGGATAGCGTTGGGTAGTACTTCAATTTTTCCCCGTGGTCGGGAACCATGTTGAGGCTGTATTGTAGATGATGCTTTTGGCATACGCATTGTGTCTTCTCTCTTGCCAAAATAACCAGTATAGGTTATACTCGCATAACGTGTCCAGGATTATCCCATTCATTGCACGAGTTATCTTGATGCAGTATACCAGAGGCTTATAGGATAATCAAGTAAATAAAAATATGGATTAAAATGCGAACCTTCCGGGATGGAGGGTAATATTTTGTCCATGACGTTTTTGAGGGAGGATGAGAAATGTCCGCAGGTCGTTGTGATATCTGTGAGCGCAAACCTATGTATGGTAACAATGTGCCATTTTCGCAGCATCGCACACGCCGTCGTTTTGTGCTCAATGTACAGCGCCGCCGTATTGAGATCAATGGTACGCCTCGTGTTGTAAACATCTGCACACGTTGCTTGCGCACCATGAGCAAATTGCCAAAGGTTCGCTAAGATATACCGTATGCAAAAAAACGGCAGAACACTCCTGCAATAGACCTCAGCTCTTTATGCTGAGTCATTATCTTGATCATTGCAGGAGTGTTCTTATATTCATGAGCAGGGATGTGGACATCTCTGCTTTTTTGCTCCGTATTTTACCGGGGGGTGGCTGTTGGTGTCACAACGGGAATTGCCGGTCGTTTCCGACTGTTTTCAAAGCGTGTACGTAGTTGTCCGCAGGCGGCTGCGATATCGTCGCCGCGTTCAGCTCGTACCGTGTTGCTTACCCCATGTTCAAAGAGAATATTACGGAATGTGCGAATGGCCTCTGGTCCAGGGGTTTTGTAGTCGGCGGTCGTCGCGTTGACGGGAATACAATTCACATGCGCGAATTGCTTCAGTGGCGCGAGTAAAGTTGCCAACTGTTCCGCATGTGTCGGAGTGTCATTCACGCCTGAGAGCAGAACATATTCAAATGTTACCTGACGTCGAGCGGTGTCGATGTAGTCTTGAATCGCCGCCATCAGTTCGGTAATGGGATATTTGCGATTGACTGGCATGGTCTGACGGCGTAGTTCGTCGGTTGGTGCATGCAATGAAATTGCCAGATTGATCTGGAGGGATTCCTGACTGAGTTTACGGATCGCGGGAGCCAGACCGACCGTTGATACCGTCATATGGCGAGCGCCGAGATTAAAGCCGTCCGGGCTATTGAGGATGTGCAGTGCCTGCAATACGTTAGTATAGTTATGTAATGGCTCTCCCATGCCCATCAGGACGATATTGGTGATGTGATCAATCGGTGTACTGCCGGGCAGACCAGATGCGCTCCACGGTGCCGCCTGTAATTCACGTGCGTAGTAGAGTACCTGCGCTACAATTTCCCCCGCGCTCAGGTGACGGTCAAAGCCCATCTGTCCTGTCGCGCAGAATGTACAGCCGAAGGCGCAGCCCGCCTGACTGGAGACGCAGACAGTCGCACGAGAACTATTCTCTCCAATAGGTGGATAGAGCATCAACACCGATTCAACCAGTTTCCCGTCCGCCAGTTCCAGTAATATTTTACGCGTACGATCATCTTTTGAATGGACTTCGCTTCTGACTACCATTGGTCCAATGCTTGCTTCTGCTATCAATCGTTCGCGCAGGGTTTGGGGCAAATTTTTCATGGCTGCAAAATCGGTCACAAGATGATGATAGAGCCAGTTATAAATCTGCTTTGCGCGAAAAGGAGCCTCACCGCGCTCTTTGAGCCACTGCTGTAATTGTGGCAATGTGAGCGCGAGAAGATCAGTTTTTTGTTCGGTTTGTATGGATGATATCGGTGTCATTGTCATTATCTCACTATAGCATGAACAGACTCATGCCTTATAACTCAAGATGTATTATGTGGGATGTTGCATCTTGATCAGATAGTGTCGGATTTCCTTTTCTGTACGTGCTTTTCCCACCTGTAAAAGGCAATCTCGTAGCTGTTGTGTTACGTCGGGACGATCTAAGATTTGTTCTACTAATGATAACAGCCGTGGGAAGCGTTCCGCAACTATCTCCCGTAGTAGTTGTTGATATTCACGGTATTGTGTGCTTTTTATATCATCTTCTACTTGTTGTTTGATTTCCTGATAAATCCATGTGCCACGTAATATATCGTACTGATGTGTGTTGACCATAATTTAAACCTCAAGCAAAATACTTAATGATAATGTATTCGATCGCCTTCTAATACTATATATATGCATGCTAAATTCGCAAAAGCGGAAAGAAATGGAAAAATATAGGTCAAACCGTAGAAAATAGAAGTTAGCTTTCAGGTATAATTTCTCGTGTACCATAATAGTGGGGATGAGGATGGTTTTTGCCGGAAATGACGATGAAGGAGAAAGGCCAACAAATCTATGGCGATACCGAAAGAAAAAACTGTGACACAGGTAAGCTCGGAGCAACAAGCAGGCGTTGCCCGCATGCGCGATGTTTTGAGAAATCGGAATTTTCTCTTGTTGTGGATGGCACAACTTATTTCTCAAACCATTTTAAATGCGGCCAATTTTGGTCTGGTGTTGCTGGCTTATCAACTCCCTGATGCTCCTTTTATGGCAGGTCTGGCGATTATCGCCTTTTCGTTGCCTGCTGTGCCGTTTAGCGTGATGGCAGGAGCTATTGTGGAGCGCATGGATAAACGGCGGGTGCTCTGGGTCAGTAATCTGCTGCGTGTATTTGTGATGCTCTTGATGTTTGTATCCCTGATTTTTAATCGCGAGCAAATATGGATTCTCTTTGGCCTTATTTTTTTGGCAGCACTGATCAACCAATTCTTCACACCTGCTGAGGGGACATCCATTCCTTTGCTGGTTGGTGAGTGTGAGTTGATGCCTGCTCTGGCGTTGTTCAATATTACGTTAACGTTGTCACAGGCGATTGGTTTTCTGGTACTTGGTAGCCTGGTGACAAAGATATTTCCTGCATTTACGCTGCTTTTTGCGCAGCATGAATTTGTCATTGGCTCCGTGGCTATCCTCTTTCTGTTTGTGGCCTTTTTCTATGCTGTGTGTGCTGGATTGATTCTCTGTATTCCCAAAAAGGCGTTTTATGAGCAGCATATTCATGCCGCGAAGCGTGTTGCGGAGGATACCTATTCAGCGATTAGCATGTCATGGCATGCGCTCTGGAGTGATATGGTGTCGGGCTGGCAGATTGTCCGTGCTGATCGTTTACTCTTCTTTGCTGTGATTCAGCTATCTCTGGTAGGAGTATTGACACAGTTGGTTGGTGAATTGGCTGGCACCTTTGTTCAGGTGATTCTGCATCATCCTCCTGAAGATATGGCGCTGGTGATGGCTCCTGCTGCTGTCGGATTAGTTGGCGCGTCCGCGTTGATGCCGCGTATTGCGGGGCGTGTCGGACAACTACGTTTGACCGTGATTGGTTTTATTGCGCTGGCGTGCGGTTTTATCTTGCTGCCGTCTATACAATGGCTGGCTGCTGTGCTTGATCCGCAGCATGCTGGCTCTGCTTTGTGGTTGTTGTTGCTGGTGATGATGATCCTATTTCTGCTGGGTGTGGCAATGGCCTGTGTCAATGTACCAACACAAACGATGATGCAGGAACGAGCACCCGAAGATGGACGTGCGCGTGTCCTATCGTTACAATTTATGTTGTTTAGTGCAGGCACAATCCCTGTGCTATTGTTTGCTGGAGCGTTCGCGAAGTTGATTGGCCTGACACCACTGATCTTCCTGGTTGCAGCCAGTCTGCTTCTCTTCTGCTGGTGGGGGAATATCTATATCAGACGTGGACATGCTTCTCTGCGTATGGCAAAGAAATAGCAGAACAAGAAACCATGAGTTCTGTTGAGACGTAAAATCATGATAGATATACTATTAATATAGGTAATGATCTGCTATTGTGAAAGGAAAGAAGGCATGTCGCTAAGTTTTATTGATATTCTCTTTCTAATTACGGCTCTTTTGCTTGTTTTTCAGGGATTGCGGAATGGGGCTGTGTTCAGTCTGGTGAGTTTGTTGGGTATACCAGTTGGCTTGATTGTTGCTTCAATGTATGGACCACAATTTACCACATTGCTTGCCGCGAATGGATTATCCGCAACACCGTTGATAGCATACGGTGTATTGTTTTTTGGTGCAGTTTTTGTAGTGCATATTATTGCCAGTCTGGTCCGAGGTATTGTCAAGAGCATACCACTCATCAGTCAGGGCGATACATTGATCGGTGGTGCCATAGGTTTTGTCGAAGCATACCTGCTCTGGTTAACAGTTCTCATTTTGCTTGGTTCTTTTCTTGGTCATATGCAGTCATCAATTGTACCGGGATCAACCACCATCCCCGGTGTGAGCGTCCAGTTGAGTCAATTTACCGCCTGGCATAATTTTTACAATCAGGTCATCATGAATAGTACCTTCGCTAGAGTCAATGGCTTCTTTGTAAAATTCTTGCCGGGATTGCCTGTACTACAATAGAGTAGAGGGAATTCGTAGGCACTTGCTTTCTACCGATCTTGTTCCATACAATAGCAGTAAAGCTGTTTCTATTAGTAAAGACCGGAGGTTGCATACGACAAAGTCTGATCGTCTCATCGAAACGGGTGTAAATCGGGGTCTGGAGCGTGCCTATCTTGTTGCGGTTGAGGCTGCTGAGCAGGATGGGATGTGGAGTGTCGAAGACTCATTACTTGAGTTAGAGGCGCTGGCTCAAACCGCAGGGGCAGAGGTTGTTGGCACAATGATTCAACGGCTCCCTCATGCGGATCCTCAGACGTATGTTGGTAAAGGGCGTGCTCAGGAACTGAGTGAGAATGAGAAACAACTGCGATGCGATCTGGTCATTTTTGATGATGAGTTAACGCCCACGCAACAGCATCATCTGGAGAAACTTCTTGATGCGCGTGTCGTTGATCGCACTGCCCTTATTCTTGACATTTTTGCCCAACATGCACGTACACGTGAAGGACATCTTCAGGTGGAGCTCGCGCAGTTAGAATATCGGTTGCCACGGTTAGCGGGACAGGATGTCAGTTTTACCCGTCAGGGCGGTGGCTCCCGTGGTACTGCTGGTGGGGTTGGTGGCGCGATTGGTGTACGTGGTCCTGGAGAAACGAAACTGGAGATTGATCGCCGTCGTATTCGTCATCGCATTTCAGAGTTGAAAGCAGAGATTGAGGGTGTACGCAAACAACGCGCTATTCATCGGCGTCAACGAGCGGCTAAGGCAATTCCTGTGGTAGCTTTTGTTGGCTATACAAATGCTGGGAAATCAACGCTCTTCAATGTGCTCACGGAGGCCGGAGTACTGGCGGAAGACAAGTTGTTTGCGACGTTGGACCCGGTGACACGGCATATTGTCCTGCCCAGTAATCAGGAAGTATTGGTCACCGATACCGTTGGTTTTATCCAAAAACTGCCAACGCGCCTCATTGCTGCTTTTCGTGCCACGCTGGAAGAAGTGATTGACGCCGATATTCTGTTAGAGGTTGTTGATATTCATCATGAGAATGCGGTAGAACAGAGTGAGACGGTCAATGAGATTCTGGAAGAACTGGATGCGTCGGACAAGCTACGTGTTACCGCGTTGAATAAGGTTGACTTGCTCGATGATGTGGATGAGATTGATACCAGTCTGTATCCTCATGCAGTTCCAGTCTCGGCTCTGAAGCATGCGGGTCTGGATGCGTTATGCGAGATGCTTGTACAGGTGTTGGCGGAGAATATGATACAGGTGCATGTATTGTTGCCATATACCAAGGGTGAACTTGTTGAGTTGTTTCATCGTCGCGGGTATGTAGATCAGGAAGAACATACATCTGATGGCGTGTTCATTGCGGGTCGAGTTCCTCGTGTCTTACGTGGCTATTATACACCATATATGGCGGCTGCTCGCGTATAACTCATTCTTTTGTGTGCTGAAGTAGAGACGATGTAGTATCTTTTCTTCGCAAGAAAAGAGATATCTACTGATTTGAGTGATGTAGCACTGTTACGCAGTGCTACATTGTTTTATTTTATCCCAGGTGAAAAACAGTATACAATATGATGTATTATAGGTAGAGTGGCATGAGACGTAATATGATGATTGTTTTGCTTTGTGGTGTGCAGAAGTACAGCGCTGTGTATTTTATGCCCAATAAGTGCTATCAGGCTTGTGAATTGGTAATTGATATGCTATGCTCTGTAGGCATGACCACTGTGGCATTATTGAAACGCGTCAGGAATTGCTGATGTCAGAACGAAAAATACTCACACGTTCAATACCTCTAAAAGTGCGCATTCGAACAACGAACGCTTCATCGTCGGATGAAGCGGCGCAATCTTCAACTATTCAATTCAGGACGACTATGCAAAAACAATCGATGATTGCTGATTTGTCTCAAATTTCTGAGACTGAGCAACATGCACGACAGGTGAAAGAGCTGTTACGCCTCTGTGATATTTTGCGAGCTGGCCTCAGTCTGGATGAGATTTTACAACAAATTGTTGAGTCAATCGTGTCCTGCACAGGTTTTCGAGGGCTGGGCGTCAATTTGATCGATGAGAAAAGTGATCTGGTTATTCCGACTGCTTTTGCGAATGTACCAGAAGAAGACCAGCGAACATTACATGATAGTCCATTCCTCATCGAAGAAATGTATAAGATGTTGCGTGAGGAATTTCGTATTAGCCAGAGTTATTTTATCCCTCATGATCGTCAGCTTGTATCCTCACCTATACCTTTCTATGCTGCGCGCAAGCAAGAAGCTCCGCTTGCACCTGGGGAGTGGCATACAGAAGACATGTTACTTATCCCCTTTTATAGTCCACGTGAGCAGAAGCTGTTGGGTTTTTTGTCGCTTGATGAACCCATTAATGGCAAAGTACCTACACGCGAGGATATAGAGATTGTGGAGTTATTTGCCACCCAGGTGTCTATTGCCATAGATAATGCGAATCTTTTTCAGGAGAAAGACAATGAGCGGCTTGCTCTGGAGAATGGCATCGCAGATTTACGTGAGGACTTGAGGCGGTTACAGCAGGGCGACCTGCGTGTGCGTGTGCGTTCAACCCTTCCACAACTGGAGCCGGTCGCGGAGGCTGTGAATACAATGGTTGAGCGGCTTAGTACCCTCTTCAGAGATATGCAAGAGGTGACGCAGGTTGTGGATGATCATGTGCGCAGTGTGCAACGCAATTCGGAGCAACTGGTACAGGATACGCTTCATCAGAAAGGTCAGATGCAGCAGATCGCGCAATCGCTGGCTCATTTTACGCGCATGATGGATTCTATTGCCGAGCGTGCCGCCAGCCTTTCTCAGACTGCTGTTGAGGCTGTTGAGGTAAATACCGAGACGCAGGGAACGGTTGATCGCGCTGTTGAGGGCATGGGCGGCGTACGAGATGCCATATTGCATTCCGCTCGTACGATGAAGTCTTTGAGCGAAAGTGGTCAGGAGATTAATGAAACTGTTTCCGCGATTAGTGACCTGACGATGCGCATGCATTTGCTGGCGTTAAATGCTGCTATTGAGGCAACGCGTGCGGGGGAGCAGGGAAAAGGTTTCGCTATTATCGCTCAGGAGATACGTAGTCTGGCCGCCAATAGTTCCGAAGCGGCGCAGAAGGTATCGATCTACATTCGCACGATTCAACAAGAAACGACGGCGATGTCACGGAGCGTAGAGCAGAGTACCCAGCAAGTTATTATGCAGGCTGAACTGGTGACTCAGACAGGGGTTGCTCTGGATGCAGTGAGTGCATTAACCGAACAGTTGATTAATCTTATTCAAGGTATTTGCACATCCGCTGAGAGTCAGGCGCAAGGATCGCAACTTGTTACGAACTCTGTAGAAGAGACGCTACGTATGACCGTTAATACAGTAAACCATATGCAGAATATGCAAAAATCTACAGTGCATCTGGTTGATCTTACCAACTCATTACGCTCACGGATGGAGCAGATGCAGATTCGCGAAGTATAAATATAAAAAAGCGGGTGGTATACTCACCACCCGCTTTTTTATGTATGTCTGACTTTCCTGCTGGTATTGCTACGTTTACTGCGGACTCTTACAACCGGTTGGTCATATTCACGGTATGCTCGTTTGCCGATTTTCCAACCAAGGTTGCCACAGATGATGATGGCTACGATGGCAAGCAAGAGCATCGCAATACGTATCGCGGTACTGAGGTTGGTAGAGAAAATATGGATCAGCGGATCTGTGTAAAATCGGCTCAGGACCGCAATACTCAAGCTGAGTAGTAGCCCTATCATCACTCCAAGGCAGCAGCCAAGTGGGCCACCATTGGTTTCTCCCAATGCTTCAGGAGGCAATACTGGTTTTCCTGGTACCTCTTCTGTCGTTGATGAAGTTGGTGTATCAGTCTCTGATGATGTGGAAGGAGCCTCTTCCTCGTTTTGTGGAGGCGACACCGCCTCCTCTGGAAGAGAAGATCGTTGCTCTTCCGATGAAAATGGATCTGGTGGCGTAGACACAGTTGTCTCCTCTATATGAAGTGCAAATCCCCGTACAGTTATACATCCCTACAGGTATGGAAACCAGACCAGTCCGCTATCAGTCTCATCATGGAGTGCTAGTATGTCCCGAACTGGCGGTCTCCTGCATCTCCCAGACCAGGCATAATATAGCCATAATCGTTCAAGCATTCATCGAGCGCCGCTGCATAGATATCAACATCCGGGTGCGCCTGTCTGAGCTTCAGGATGCCATATGGGGAAGCGATGATGCCAATATATGAGATATGGGTGATGCCACGTCGTTTTAACGTATTGATCGCATCAATGGCGGAACCGCCGGTTGCCAGCATTGGATCAACTGCGTAGCAAATTTGCATTTCAACCTGATGCGGCATTTGATTGTAATATTCCAGGGGTTGTAGTGTGCGTTCATCACGGCGCAACCCTAAGTGCCATACCTGCACATCAGGAATAACCTGACGAAAGCCTTCCGCCAAACCCAATCCTGCACGTAGAATCGGTGTCACGCCAATGCCACCAGCCAGACGCTGACCCGCCATTTGCTGGATTGGAGTTTCAATGACACATTCCTGTAATGCCAGATTTGACGTAGCTTCGTAAGCCAGCAGCGCACCAATCTCTTTCACGAGTTGGTAGAATTGCGCTGACGGCGTATTTTTATTCCGAAGCATGGTCATTTTATGAGCCATCACCGGATGGGTGGAAATAAAAACTCGTGGTAGTTGTAGCACTTCTGCACGAGTTGGTTGTGCAACTCCCTGCATCGGAAGTGTGGGTTGATCTTCCTGCTGGTTGGTTTCAAACATAGATAAAACCTCTTGGTGTATTGCGTCAGTTCTTCATTGCAGATTGTATCAGAGATCAGAATAAGCGTCGAGTGATGGCTGGCTGTTCATGAGATATAGGTATTTTGTTCAGGTAGCAGGGAAATACTACGAGACCTGTGTTATACTTGTCGCATGGTTATAGGTGCAGGTGAGATTACACTTCATTTGCCGGACTGTCATTCTCTGAAAGAAAAGCGGCAAATCATTAAATCTATTATGGCGCGGGTGCGCAATCAATTTGACATTGCAATTGCTGAAGTGGATGAGAATGACCGCTGGCAAATTGCAAAGCTTGGTATCAGTTGTGTCAGCAATGATAGTCATCATGCTGCCGAAATATTACAGCATATTCGTCGTTATATTGAAGCGACACGTCCTGATCTTGTTATGAGCGATTTTGAAACAGAGCTTATTCACTGGTAAAATACGTACTATGATACAAACACTGCATACTCTTCAACCTGAAAAAACCTCAACGCTCTACATTCTTGGCGTCAGGGTTGATCGTGTGACTCAGCAACAGGTGGTAGCAGCCACTGAGGCTATGATCGACCAGTATCACGCGAGCGTTTCATCTCCTGTATGTCAGCAAATTGTGACAGTGAATCCTGAATTTGTTGTGGCTGCTCAGCGGAATGTTGATTTTCGTCTTTGTATTAATAAGGCTGCTCTGGTAACAGCAGATGGTGTGGGTATTGTGCTGGCGTCGCGTTATCTGCGTCGACCAGTGCCCGAACGTGTGACGGGCATCGATACAGTAGTGGCGCTGGCGAAAATGTGCGCGGAACGTGATTTTCGCCTGTATCTGTTGGGGGCTGCTCCTGGTGTGGCTGAGGAAGCGGCTGATCGTTTGCGAATACTGGCACCTGGATTACAGATTGTTGGAACTTATTCAGGTTCGCCTGCTCGTGTGGAAGAGGACGAGATTATTGAGCGTATCCGTGAGGCACAGGCTGATCTGGTCTGTGTCGCCTATGGAGCTCCTGCTCAGGATCTCTGGATTGCCCGTAATTTATCGCGTTTACCTGCTGCGATAGCGATGGGTGTTGGTGGTACGTTTGATTTTCTGGCAGGGCGTCAGCAACGAGCACCACGCATTTTTCAGCGATCTGGTATGGAATGGGTATATCGTTTATATCGTGAACCGTGGCGTTGGAAGCGCATGCTGGCATTACCAAAGTTTGCCGTGAAAGTTCTCTTGAAAGGGCGGCACGCATATGGAGCTTAAAACCTCGGTGGTCATGCCCGCGCAGGCTCGTCTGCGCTCTCTCATTCAGGCATTCGCTGGTAAACGCGTCATGGTAATTGGAGATATGGTGGCCGATGAATATTTGATTGGCCGCCCAACCCGTATCTCCCGTGAAGCTCCTGTGCTCATCCTTGAATTGGATGAGGAGCGTATTATTCCCGGTGGTGCCAGTAATGTGGCCGTGAATGTTTCCTCACTGGGATCAGAAGTGTTTCTGACGGGAGTGGTGGGAAATGATTTACCGGGTCAGCGTCTGCGTCATGCATTTGCAGCGCGCCACATGCATCAGGAGGGGGTCGTTACAGATGCTGCCAGACCTACCTCTACAAAAACTCGTATTCTGGCAGGTAGCCCGCAGATTGTGCAGCAGCATATTGTGCGGGTTGATCGTGTGGATACCTCTGATATTGGTGAACCCGGTAAGGGTCAGGTGATTGCCTATATCGAGAAGATGTTGCCTGCGATTGATGCGGTTGTCTTATCAGATTACGAAAATGGTATGATTAGCCCGGAAATAATTGCTGCCTGCGTTCCCGCTGCACGCCGTATGCAGAAAGTGGTTGTTGTTGACTCTCATGGGTCGCTCTTCCGTTTTCAGGGAGTCACCGCGTTAACACCGAACCAGCCTGAGGCAGAGCTTTCATTGGGCATGACAATTCGTACACAGCAGGATTTAGAAGAAGCAGGAGCGCGTTTGCTGGAGGGAAGTCAGGCAGGGGGTGTGCTGATTACCCGTGGTAGTGAGGGGATGAGTTTATTTGAAGCGGGGAAGCCATCCTTGCATTTACCTATTTATACGTTACCACTTACTGGTAGTGAGATTGTTGATACCAACGGCGCGGGCGATACTGTTGCGGCGACGTTTACACTGGCGTTATCTGCTGGTGCCAGCATGCATGAAGCGGCATATCTGGCAAATGCTGCGGCAGCTTTAGTGGTGCGTCGCCTTGGTTGCGCAAGCAATACACCAGAAGAATTGATGAGTATTTTGCAATGAGTACATGTTATTCACAGACACGACAGAAAATTATCCTTTCTCATACCGATCTTGCCGCTGAAGTGCGGAGGCGGCAGGCGCAGGGTGAACGTGCAGTTTTTACCAATGGCTGCTTTGATCTGCTCCATCTGGGCCATATTCGCTATTTACAGGATGCACGGGATCTGGGCGATTTCCTCATCTTGGGTCTGAATAGTGATGGCAGTGTGCGTACATTAAAAGGCCTGACACGTCCGCTGGTATCTGAAGATGAGCGGAGCGAAATCATGGCAGCTCTTTCCTGCATCGATTATGTTACTATTTTCGCGGATGCCACCGCCAGTCCATTAATTGATGAGTTGCAACCGGATATCTATGTAAAGGGCGGAGATTATCAAGGCTCTGTTGCTGATGGCGCGTTTGATCCACAACGATTACCAGAGGGGGCACATGTTCTTGCGTATGGTGGACAGGTGCGTTTAATACCATATATCGCTAACCATTCAACAACCGAACTGGTCGCGAAAATTAAAGCTCTGTGATTCAATGTTGTTGCGCGAAAATGTGAATGGTGAGTGGTCAAGTGAAACTATATCTTTTATATCTGCGTTTATAGAAATGGATGGGGCAGTGATAGCAATATCACGGCGTTCAATTGCTCTGCATTCCCATTCCCACGTGTGAAAGAAATTTCCTCAGACTCTGTTGTCCGGGAGAATCGCGTTCATTGTCATGGAATTTATCAATCTCGTTATCATCTGTGGATGTCAGGTTGTTGTGTTGCACCTGATGAGCGTCAGTGAATGCAGGCTCTCGATACAGAACTTTGAAACGAACATTTGGATTGTAAGATCTCGCAGGAACGTTGCTGTTCATCGGAATTTCTGATAGGCAAACAGCAGCGCTTTTTTTTGTGGCAGAGCAGTATTTATGCATGATACGAATGGAAGGATGAATGATATGGTAGAAACCCGACCATTTGGTAATACTGGTATGAATATTACCGCTATCGGTTTTGGTGCCTGGGCTATTGGTGGTGGCGACTGGGAATTTGCCTGGGGCGCTCAGGACGATAAAGAGTCCATCGATGCGATCAAAAAAGGTATCGATCTGGGTATTAACTGGATTGACACCGCGGCTGTTTATGGCCTAGGACATTCAGAAGAGGTTGTTGGTAAGGCTATCAAAAGCATGAGCCAGCGCCCATATATCTTCTCGAAGTGTTCTATGTGTTGGGACAGCGAGCGCAAGATTTATCATAGCCTGAAGGCTGCTTCAGTTCGTGAAGAGATTGAGAATAGCTTGCGCCGTTTGGATATTGAGGCTCTTGACCTGTACCAGATTCACTGGCCTAATCCAGAAGAAGAGATTGAAGAGGGCTGGAGCACACTTGCTGAACTGAAAAAAGAAGGGAAAGTACGCCACATTGGTGTCTCGAACTTCAATGTTGAGCAGTTGAAGCGTGCAGAGAAGATCGCTCCAGTAGAGACACATCAGCCTCCTTACTCTATCGTTGAGGCAACGTACGATAAAGAGATTTTGCCTTACAACAAGCAGCAGAATACGGGCGTTATTGTTTACTCGCCAATGTATTCTGGTTTGTTAACTGGTAAGATGACTGCTGAACGTGTTGCTCAGATGCCTGCTGATGACTGGCGCCGTACCGATCCTGAGTTCCAGGGTGCCCGTTTGCAGCGTAACCTGCAACTTGCTGACCTTCTGAGCGAAATCGGTAATGGACATAATGTCTCAGCCGGTGTTGTTGCTATTGCCTGGACATTGCACAATCCTGCAGTTTCAGCAGCAATCGTTGGTGCTCGTAGCGCATCACAGATTGAGCAGACCAGTGCAGCTTTGAGCTTCCGCCTGACCCAGGGTGAATATGAGCGCATTCAGCAGTTTGTTGCTCAACATCCATAGGATTGTTGCCGCGATAGCAGTATCGTAAGGAACAGTTCAAAGTAGATATAGAACAGTGGCCTTTAGTGCCGTCAGTAGACTGGCAGCAGGGGCCACTGTTTTTATTATGGATATCTAAATGCTTTGTTTACAGAAATGGTGGATATATCTATTGATGTATTGATCAGGAAACATGCGCGAATAAATCATTATCACCAAGTAGATCAGGTCCAACACGTGAGGTTGCGAGTTGATAATACTCGTTGCTGCGCCATTTTCGTTGGAGTTCTTTTGGCAGGCGAGAGATAGGCAAATTGGCGGGATTTACTTGGGAACGATGCATGTCCCAGGAACGGTTTTTCTTTTCCTGCCAGGGTTCAACGTCCAAAAGGACATTGATTTGATCGTCGGGAAAGCCAAGATTGTCCAGATCCAGATCTTTAAAGACATTATCAAATGCTTCATCTTGTAGCCATTCGGTCATCATCAGAATCTGGCGGCGAGCAAAAGAAGTATAATACAGTTTGGAAACTGAATAGGCGGTACCAAGTTCTGGATACAATGCTTCGTCAGCGGCGGCATGAAATGCCCCGATCGTATATTTGTAGATTGCGATATGATCAGGGTTTCCCTCACCACCTGATTCGTCAAATGTGATAATAACCTGGGGGTGAAATTCGCGAATAATCGCGACTAATTTTCCCATCGCATCAGCTGGTCGTGCCTGCAAGAATGCCTGGGGATGATGATTGTCTGCGGTGCCCCGTGCGCCCGAGTCACGATAGTTCAGAAACCAGATGCGTTGCACATTGAGGACGTCAGCCGCCTCACGTGTTTCTGCCTCACGTACTTCTCCTAGATTGTCAGGCGTCGCCAGGATATCATCAGAAACCTCGCCGACTTCGCCACATGTAGCGTAGACGAGTCCCGTCTCTACCCCCTGTTCACCATATTTTGCTAAAGCTCCGCTGATGAAGGCTTCATCACCTGGATGAGCAAAGACTCCGAGTAGTCGTTTCGTTGCCATGGTTCTTTCCTTTTTCTACCTCACCTGTAGGATGGGTCCTCTATGCTAATGTAGCATGTGGTAAGAATGCCTGTCAATTCAAGGCTAACCTTTGCCTGAGCTTTCCCCTGTTTCGGTTCTGTGTGCCATAAGAGACAATGATCTATCAATACTTCCTTTTTGAACGGCCTATTATAACAGAATAGCATGGACTACTATAAGTATTTACTTATTAAGTACTACGCTTGAGAAGACTTTGTTGAATTTTTGAGAATCTTTGTTTTATTATAATAAAATAAATTTGCAGAATTTGTGACTTGCAAACTATTCTATTTAGATTTTACATTTCCTTAGCTTGCTTCATTGGATGTGTAAAAGATGCTTCGTCTATTATATTTACTGTAATGCAGCATATCCTTAAGGAATAGAATGAGTATTTACTAGATGAGTCTATCTTTTCTGTGAAAATTATGCTACACTGTGTTTTGTGTAGCATAATAAGCATGACTCTATGATTAGAGTGAATATTGATATATTAAGGGTATTATATTTGTGTATCTGTATGAAATCAATACCCTCTGATAGACATATAGCCTGAATGGAGAAGGACCGGCGATAGTAACACCACAGTTTTTAGGAGTAATACAGCATGGCACGATCAACTTTAGATAGAGAGTTGCAAGAACTGAATACGCAAATTTTGCGTCTGGGTTCTCTGGTAGATGAGGCTCTGGGGAAAGCATTAGAGGCGCTAGAAACCGGCGATTTGGCACAGGCTGGCATGGTTATCGAAGCTGATTCTATTATTGATAGTTTGCGGGTAACAGTGGAGGAGCATGCAATTCGCTTGCTCACTTTGCAGCAGCCTCTGGGGGGACGCGATTTACGCTTCCTGACATCCGCGCTGACTATTGCTGGCGATCTGGAACGTACTGGCGATGGGGCCGAAGGTATTGCGCAGATTTTGTTGCGCATGGCTCCTTTGAAAGAAAAATCTGCTAATCAGAGTGTGAGGACGACCACTACTGTTTCGGCAAATAGTACTCCGCAAATATCAGAAGAAGCTGTCATGCAAGGTATCCTTGAACTGGGAAAAGAAGCACGTCGGGTTCTACAGGGTTCGATGAAAGCATTTAGTGAGCGCAATGTCAACGCGGCTCGCTACATCTGGGAAGAGGATGATGTGGTAGATGTTCGCTATCATCTTGTACGCCACGATTTAATGGCGATGATGGCTGGCGCTCATGCTATTCCTGCGTTGCAGAATGATTCACGCGCACTCCAGCGTGTCACCTATCTGTTGTGGATAGCTCATAAACTGGAACGTGCTGCTGATCATAGCCAGAACATCTGTGAACGCATCGTTTTTACGATTGAGGGTGATACGGGAAGTGTTTCCTCCTCCATGGTATCAGAAGTAAAGTAACTGGCCTGATGATTACTGTAGGAAACCAGGTAGTATAATTTGTGCCATGCCTGCCAAAGATGGATGGATCCATC
>Ga0310811_10003242_pt1 | contig 20451 bp, 17 predicted proteins | sample YCmetagenome_FD_207642 | JGI IMG/M metagenome (GOLD analysis project Ga0310811, IMG submission 207642) | Soil microbial communities from experimental microcosm in Duke University, North Carolina, United States - YC | ecosystem: Engineered > Artificial ecosystem > Soil microcosm > Unclassified ...
CCACGGAGCCTGACCAGCGCGTCGTCGCGCGCGACGCCAGGCGCCGGGCGCGCGACGATCGCTTGAAGGACAGCGAACAGCGCGGAATGAACGCCGATGCCGAGCGAGAGCACCAGCACCATCGTGGCCGCGGTCAAAGGACGTCGAGCGAAGTGACGGATCGCGAAACGCAGATCGCCGGCGACCGACTCGATCCATTGCACGCCGCGTGCATCGCGTGATTCCTCCTGTAGCGCGGCGACGTTCCCGAACTCCCGGCGTGCGGCGAAGCGCGCAGCGTGAGGCGACAATCCGCGAGCCATCAGGCGTTCCGCGGCCCGTTCGAGATGAAGGTTCATCTCGTCCTGCATCTCGCGCTCGATCCTGGCGCGGCCGATGACGGCGCGCGCGATCGAGCGAAGTCGGCGGAGGATCCTCATGCGCTGGCCCTCAGGTGACGCGAAGGATGGCGGCGAGCGCGCCCGAGAAGCGCTCCCAGCTCTCGCGCTGCTCGACGAGGTGCTTGCGACCGGCGGCGGTCACCGAATAGACCTTTGCCTGCCGGCCATTCGGCGTCTGCGTCCACTCGGACCGAATCAGATCGCGCTCCTCGAGGCGGTAGAGCGCCGGATAGAGCGAGCCCGCGTTGACGTTGAGCACGTCGCTGGAGATCGCCTGGATGCGCAGACTCAGATCGTAGCCATTCGTCGGCTCGGCGCGAAGCAGCTGGAGCACGATCAGATCGAGCGTCCCCTGGAGGAGCGGGGCAGACTTTGGGGCCATGGTCCCGTGGACTAGACGGTCTAGTGGTGACGTTCGGGCGGAAAGCTGGGTGGCCTGCACTAGACTGTCAAGTGGAGCGCATTCATCCGGCCCAATCAACGGGCGGCGATCCTCCGCCCATCATTCGCTACTTTTCGGCGATGAACGGCACTGTCTCGCCGGGCGTTCGAGCGGTCCAAACCGGCATCATCATCAATGCGGCGCTCGTCGCCATCAAGCTGGCAGCCGGTATCATCGGCAACACGTACGCATTGGTGGCCGACGCCGTCGAATCTGGCGCCGACGTCCTCGCGTCGGTGATCGTCTGGAGCGGATTGACGATTGGCGCTCAGCCCGCGGACGAGGACCACCCGTACGGGCACGGCAAAGCAGAATCCATTGCTGCTTCCGTCGTTTCCATCATGCTCCTTGGCGCGGCGGTCGGCATCGCTGTCGAGGCGATCCGCGAGATTCGTACGCCCCACGTATCGCCCGCGCCGTGGACCCTGGCGGTGTTGATCAGCGTGATGATCGTGAAATGGACGCTGGCGCGTCGCGTTGGCGCCGTCGGCGTCGCGACCAATAGCACGGCGGTCGAGGCAGATGCGGCACATCATCTATCCGATGCGATCACGAGCGCGGCGGCATTCATCGGCATCTCGATCGCCGTGGTCGCAACCTATGCCGGTGGAAGCAGCGCGTGGGCCTCGGCAGACGACTGGGCGGCGTTGTTCGCATCCTTCATCATCGCGTTCAACGGCGTATCCATGCTTCGCGCTGCGTCGCACGACCTCATGGATCGGATGCCGGGCGCCGGGGTTGTCGTGCCGATACGTCGCGCCGCCGAGCAGGTCCCCGGAGTCTTGGCCATCGAGAAACTGCATCTACGAAAAGTCGGTAGCGGCTACCGCGTGACGATTCACGTGCAAGCCGCCCCGGACATGCCACTCGAGCAGGCGCACGCGCTCGGCGGCCGTGTCAAGTACGAGATCCGCGTCTCGAATCCGCGGGTTCAGTCGGTTCTCGTGCACATGGAGCCCTACATCCAAACTGAACCCGGGTCGGCCTGAGTTCCTCAGACGCATGAATCAGAGCATCGCCCGCGCGATGCTCTTTTGTTTTTCCTTACAATCGACGAACGCACAAAAATCCCGGTCGCCCCGATTCCGCTTCGCGTCACGATCAGGTAACGTCAGCCCGTCCCAGCGCCTCCGTCCTTTCACACTGCAGCAACTCGGCGGTATACCGCCGAGCCGAGGACACATGAAACGGTTCACGTCATGGTTGCTCGGCGCCGCGTGTTGTGCCGCGCTTGCGCCGGTTGTCTCCGCCCAACAACAAAATGCCACCATCACAGGTCATGTCCGCGGTGAAGCGGGCAACGCGCTGCCTGGCGCTACGGTGGCGATCCCTGAATTCGGCCTCGGCACAATCGTGCGCGAGGGCGGCGAGTACGTGCTGAACGTTGCTGCCGCTCGCGTTCGAGGACAGTCCGTCACGGTGTCGGTTCGAATCATCGGGTACAAAGAGAAAACGCTTCAGGTCACGCTCAATCCGGGCACGATCACGCAGGATGTCACGCTGATCGCGAATCCGTTGCAGCTCGGTGAGGTCGTGATCACTGGGGCCGGAACCGCTACGACTCGAGAGAAGCTGGGGACGGTCATCAATACCGTCGACTCGGCCGCCGTCTCGCACAGCAACGAATCGAACATCGTCAATGCACTCGCCGCGAAGGCGCCGAACGTCCAGATCGTGTCCAGCTCTGGCGCACCGGGCGCGTCGTCGTACATCCGTATCCGCGGCATCAAGTCGCTGTCGGGAAGCGCCCAGCCGCTCTTTGTGGTCGACGGCATCCCGATCGATAACTCGACGTCGATCAACGGATCGAACCTGAGCGGCGCCAACACGCCGAACCGCGCGTCGGATATCGACCCGTCCGACGTCGAGTCGATCGAAATTTTGAAAGGTGCGGCGGCTGCGGCTATCTACGGCGCACGCGCCGCGGACGGCGTCATCCTCATCACCACCAAACGCGGCCACCCTGGTCAGACTCGCTATTCGCTTCGCACCAACCTGACCAACGACGACGTTACCAAGAGCTTTCCTCTTCAGACGAAATACGGGCAGGGAACGAAGGGCGTGAGCGGTGCGTGCTCGACCGAGAACTGCTCGGGCACGTCGACGTCGTGGGGTCCCGTGATCACGGGGCCGACGTACGATCACTTCGGTGAGCTGTTCCAGACCGGACACACGGCCGACATGCAATTGCAGGTCTCCGGAGGTGACGACCAGAACCAGTTCTTCGCGTCGGGCGGTCGTACGAATCAGAACGGCGTCATCGTCGGCAACAACAACTTCTACACGAAGAACAACGCACGCCTCAAGGCGTCGCATAAGGTGTCGAACCAGCTCACGGTGAGCGGCAACGTCGCCTTCATCGACGTACGGAACGCGGCGCTCCTCAACGGCGGCGCCGTTTCCGGACTGATGCTCGGCGCGCTTCGTACGCCGCCGGATTTCAACAACTTCCCGTACCTCGATTCGACCACCGGCCTGCAGCGCTCGTACCGCTTTCCGAAGCCCGGTGCGTCTTCGTTGCTGACGTCGCGTGGGTACGACAACCCGCTCTTCGCGCTCAACAACAATCCGAACACCGAGCTCACCGACCGAACGACGGCGAGCATGAACATCGATTATCAGGCGGCGTTGTGGCTCAAGCTCGCCTACTCACTCGGCGGCGACTACTACGGCGATACCCAGATGACGGGGTACGCGCTGACCGCGAGCGACTTCCCGAAGGGCCGTGTTCAGCGTACGACGGCCGAGCGGCTGCAGCTCGACCACAATTTCGTCGCCACGGCGACGCACGATTTCAACAACAGCTTCTCGGGCACGCTCACACTCGGTCAGAACCTCAACAGCCGGCGCGTGCGCGATCTGTCGGTGACGGGCAGTGACCTGATCGCACCGCAGCCGTTCGCGATCAACAACACGGTATCGCAGGCGTCGAGCGAAGGTCTCTCGACCATTCACACCGAGTCGTACTTCGGTCAGACGACCGCGGACCTGTTCAACCAGCTCTACCTCACGCTGGGCCTGCGCAACGACGGCTTCTCGACGTTCGGACAGGCCAATCCGCGCGCCTGGTACCCCAAGGCGAGTGCGGCGTGGACCTTCACGAATTTCCTCGGCAACACGACGCAGACAGGGATCCTGAGCTTCGGAAAGGCGCGTATCTCGTACGGCGAGACCGGCAAGGAGCCAGGCGTCTACTCGACGAACACGACGCTCGGCAGCGGCAGCTTTGGCAGCGGCTACGGAGACGTCACGAAGGCGACACAGGGCGGCTTCGGCGGATTGCTCAGCTCCGGAACGCGCGGCAATCCGAACTTGAAGCCCGAGCGACAGAAGGAAGTCGAGACGGGACTGGATTTCGGATTCTTTGATCAGCGCGCCGATGCCGGCGTGACCTACTACGACACGCACTCGGTCGACGTCATTCTCAGCGTGCCGCGGCCGCCGACGTCCGGCTTCAGCGCCCAGCAGTTGAATGGCGCTTCGCTGCGCAGCAAGGGCTTTGAAGCAACGCTCAATCTCCGGCCGATCACGACCCGTCGGTTGACGTGGGAAGTCGGGCTCCAGTGGGCACAGAATCAGACGACCGTCGGAGATTTGCAGGGCGCGTTGTTCGTCGGCGCGGGCGGTGGTACGTTCGCCGAGGCGGTACCGCAGGCGGTGGCCGGCGGAAGCTTCGTGTATCGCGGCCTCGGATTCGCGCGCTGCGGGATAAGCCTGCCGTCGGCGGCGCTGCGCGACAACAAGAACGCCGTGATCACCGACTTCAGTGCGGCGTGTGCCGGCAAGGCGAGGGGCACGCTCTACGTCGACGCGACGGGCTTCCCGGTGAAGGATCCGGATATCCGCCAGGTAGCGGATCCGAATCCGAAATGGACCGGCGGCATGCACACGAACCTGACCTTTGGACGCTGGCAGGTCTCGGCGCTCGTCGATCACAAGCAGGGCGGTCAGATCATGAACACGACCAAGGGATCGCTCTACAACTTCGGGACGCATAAAGACACCGAGAAGCGCGACGTGAACGAGGTCTTCGGAACGGACCTGCTCCCGGGTCCCGTGACGGGTCCGGGCGCCGGCACGCCGGTGTTGATCGGCGAGTCGTGGTACACCGGGAACGGCACCGCGAACTCGAACATCGTCGAGGAGTTCGCCGAGAGCGGCGGCTACACCAAGCTGCGCGAGATCTCGGTCGCGTATGCGATGGACAATGCGGCGGTGCGGCGCTTCGGCCTGAGCAGCATCGATATTCGCGTCGCCGGCCGGAATCTGCACACCTGGACCAAGTACAGCGGCCTCGATCCGGAGACCAACCTCGCGGGTGCGTCGGCGCTGCTCCAGGGCTACGACTTCTTCAACATGCCGCAGACCAGATCGTTCGTGGTCTCGGTCGGCCTGAACCGCTGACGCCAAGGAGTATTGTCTAATATGATTCGCAATATTGGAAGGGCGCTCACCGCGGCGGCGCTCGTTACCGCGGCGAGCTGCGGCGACTATCTGGGATGCGCGGAGTGCGTCACCAGTCCGACGGCTCCGACGACGGCAACGTCGACGCAGCGCATCGTCGCGACGCAGGCGAAGTTGTGGCAGCTCGTCAACGGCGATCTCGCCCGGCAGTCGTCGATGTTCATGCAGCAGATGGCGGGCGTGGGGAATCAGTACCAGGTCATCGACAAGTATTCGCTCGACGCGAGCAGCGGCGGCGATTTCACGACGCCGTATACCGGCGCCGGTTTGGTCGACCTCAAGAAGGTCGAGGATGCTTCGAAGACCAGCGGCGACAAGACGATGCTTGGCATCTCCCTCGTCTTCAAAGCCTGGCTGATCAGCATCACGGCGGATATCTGGGGCGATGCACCGTACACGCAGGCCGGACAGCCCGATGCGTTTCCGACCCCGGCGTACGATCCGCAGAAGACGGTTTACGACAGCCTGCAGAATGCGCTCAGCGATGCGATTACCGCGTTGAATGCCGGTGTCGGTGCCGGACCGTCGGCCGCGGAGCTCGTGTACAAGGGCGATCGCGCGAAGTGGACGGCGCTGGCGCACACGATGAAGGCTCGTCTCTACCTGCACACGGCGGAGCGCGATGCCTCGAGCTACGCGAAAGCACTCGCCGAAGCGAACCTCGGCATCTCGTCGAACGCCGGTGACTATGTCACGGTGCAGACCAGCACGGCCGGCGAGCAGAACGACTGGTATCAGTTCCAGGTCGTGGGGTCGCGTACATCGTACATGCGCGCGGGGGCGTTCGGTGTAAACCTGCTCACCAACACCAACGATCCGCGGCTCTCGGAGTTGTATCAGAAAGCGACGGGCGCCGCGACGATCGTTGGTGCCACGCCGGGTCAGTCGCTCACGTCCGCGATGGGCAACGCCAGCGCCAAGCGCCTCACCGATTCCTACGGGCAGCCCCTCGTCACGTACAATGAGAACTTGCTCATCAAGGCCGAGGCGCTGTTCAAGGGAGGAAATCTTCAGGCCGCGCTCGACACGTTGAACAAGGAGCGCGCGCTGTGGGCGACGGCGACCGGCTGGCATTCGGCGATCACGCTCACGGCAGTCGCTGGTCCGGTCACGCTCGAGCAGATCATGAACGAGAAGTACGTCGTGCTGTTCCAGAACCTCGAGGCGTGGAACGACTACAAGCGAACCTGTTTCCCGGCGCTCACGCCTGGCAACGGGGCAATCGCGATTCCCGGACGCTTGCTGTACCCGACGGCCGAACGTCAAACGAACGGCGCGAATGTGCCACCGGATCCGGTTCGCAACTGGAACGATCCGGCTGCGTGCACGGGGACATGATTCGCAACGAACCATGAGCCAAAACGATGGGCCCGGCGAGCGTTTGCCGGGCCCATCGTGTATGCAGCTTTCGGGCAATGTTTCGACCCAGCCCTGTGAAAAGTGGGCGTGGTCAACAACGCATTGTGACGCAGCTTACAGAGTGTCATCCTCAATGGTGACCAACGTTTCCAACGTCGTAACCTGATCGTCCAGCGCTTGAGATCGGCAGTGCTGCCGTCCTTTCGATTTTACTAACTCGCCTGGAGTTGACGCTATGCTCGTGCGGGATGTCCGCAGCCGGCAACGCGGTCAGATGATCTGCGCCGCCCTTGCTGCAATCGCTTTTGGCGCCGCCCGTCCGCAATCGCTGCTGTCACAGCAGCAGCAGGCAGAGGCCGCGCCGGCGTCCCACACGGTGAAACGTGGCGACACGTTGTGGGACATCGCCAAACTGTATCTCGGCGATCCATTTCTCTGGCCGGACATCTATCGCCTCAACACCGACGTCATTCAGGATCCGCACTGGATCTATCCGGGTGAAGTGCTCAAGCTCGGCCCGACGGCAAAAGTCGTCGCCGTTACGCCGGCCGCAACCCCGGCCGCAACGCCGGCTCCGGATTCGGTGACGCCTCCACCCGTTGAACCGGCAGCCGCGCCGTTGACGACGCCATCAGCGTTCGTCGCGCCGGCGCCACCGCCGGTTGTTCGAGAACAGACCCTCCAAGCCCCGCCGACGGCGGTTCGAGTCGGCGAATACGCGGCAGCGCCGTGGGTGGATCAGCCGGGCGGACCGCGCGGATCGGGCTACATCATGGAGGCGCGCGACCTTCCCGGAATCCGGTCGAAGGATCAGTCGCGAATGAACCTCTACGATCGCGTCGTGCTGGCGCCGCCCGTCGGTGCAGTGGCGCCCGAACACCAGTTGTATCTCTCGTATCGGCTCGGACCCGCGATCGAAGGGTTTGGCCAGATCATCGTTCCGACGGGCGTCATCGAGATCATTCGTTCGCCGCGCAACGGCGAGGGAGCGATTGGTCGCGTCGTGAAGATGTTCGGCGAGGTCCTCCAGAATCAGCGGCTGATCGCCTACGACAGCAGCGCGGCGATGGTCCACGGCGGACCGCTTCCGGTGACGAATGGTGTGGCGGGGCTGGTGCGCTGGATCAAGGAAGAACCTGTCCTCCCGAGCCTCCAGAACTACGTCGTCATCGACATCTCGCGTCGCGACGGCATCACGACGGGAGATCAGATCGAGCTGTATAAGCCGCGTCAACGGCCCGCGGTCGAGGGAGAGCTTGCGATTCCGGAGCTGTACATCGGACGCGCACAGGTGCTTCGGGTGACGCCGTACGGCGCGACGGCGATCATCACGGGACAAGAGCAACCACGAATCGAGGACGGAACTGCCGTGCGCGTTGCGGCGAAGATGCCGTAGTTCCGGTTCAACCACTAGATTTGGGCGAGCGCCATGATTGCGATCGCCCAATTCATCGCCATCTCGTTGTACCTAGGCGCCGCGGCGTTAGCCGCGGTGCCTTTCGCGCGTCCCGTGCAGGCACCCGTACGAGGCGTGTTGGCCGTGCTTGGCGGCGGCGTAGGCGTACACCTCGTCGCGCTTCTTGCATTCGGCCTCTCGGCCGGAGCGGTGCCGCTGACCGGCCTGAGCCCGTCGCTGTCGTTCGCCGGGCTCATTCTCGCCACAACCCTGCTCGTCGTCGAGTTCCTCGCCCGCGACGTCAGCCTCACGCTCGTCGCAGCGCCCCTGGCGGCGGTCCCGACCATCTGCGCCAATGTGATTGGCCTCGTGCCCGGGCGGGCAGAGGAGGGTGCACGGGGGGTGTGGCTGTTCGCGCACATTGCACTGAGCTTCGTGGGCATTTCCGCCTTTGCTACCGCCGCTGCCGCGGGCGCGATGTACCTGCTCCAGCGCCGCGAGCTCAGGTCGCGGCGGTTCACGACGCTCTTTCGCTTCTTTCCGCCGCTCGCCACGCTCGATCGTGTCAATCACCTGGCGGCGATCGCTGGCTGGGTCGGGCTCACCCTCGGGGTCGTGCTCGCCACGACCTACTCGCTCGCCTACCATGAGCTGAACCTTCCCCAGATCGTGTGGGGAACGGGGGCGTGGCTCGCCGTGAGCTGTGTGGCGTTTGGGCGGATTACGCGCGGGTGGCAGGCGCAGCGCGCCGCGAAGTATTCGAGCGCGGCTTTTGTTGCGGTACTCGTGTTGTACGTCGCATTCCGGGTGGTCGAACCGACGGCGGGGAAGTTCCTGTGAGCGCATATCCGCTCATGCTCGACGGGTCGGCGCTGTCGGCGCTCGTCGTGGGTGGCGGGCGAGTGGCCACGCGCAAAGCCGCGGGGCTGGTCGCTGCCGGAGCGCACGTTCGCGTTGTCGCGCCCACGATCTCGCCGGAGCTCGAGCAACTCTCGGCCGACGCGCTCGTGCACATCACCCGCGCACGTTTCTCAGAGGAGCACTTCGGCGACGCGCTGCTCGTGATCGTCGCGACCGATGACGCGGAGACCAACGCCAGGATTGCCGCCGACGCGCGAGCGCGCGGACGGTTGGTAAACGTCGTCACCGCGCCGGAGCAGGGGAACTGCGCTACTCCCGCGGTGCATCGTGCCGGCGGCATCACCGTCGCTGTTACCGCCGACCGCGTTCCGACAGCCGCGGCGCGTATCCGCGATCGTGTGGGACGAATCATCGATGAACGCTACGCCGGTGCGGTGCGCGATCTCACCGCGTTCCGCGCCAGTCTGCTCGAGCAGCAGGCGCGCGATCGATGGGTCGAGGCGAACGGCGCTCTGGTCGGGGACGATTTCTGCGACCGTGTCGAGGCGGGCGAGTTCGACGCGCGGATGGCCGCATGGCGCTAGTCGTGATCGGTGTCAACCATCGCGGCGCACCGCTCGACGTGCGCGAGCGCCTCTCGTATCGCTCCGCCGAGACGAACCACGCGCTCGATGCGCTGTGCGGCGCCACCGATAGCGGTGAGGCCGTGCTGCTCTCGACGTGCAATCGCACCGAGGTCTATCTCGTCGAAGGCGCGCAGGATGCTGCGCCCGCCGTGTGGTCCGCTCTATCCGACCGTCTCGGTGCGGATGCCGCCCCGTACGGGTACGTCCGGCGCGATCGAGAGGCAGTCACGCACCTCTTCCGCGTCGCGAGCGGTCTCGATTCCATGGTCTTGGGAGAGGCGCAGATCCACGGGCAGGTGCGCGATGCCTGGGAGTCGTGTCGCGCCCACTCCGGGCCGGTGCTCAATCGACTGTTCCAAACATCGTTGTCGGTAGCTGGGCGGGTGCGAAACGAGACGGCGGTGTCGCGCGGAGCGGCGTCCGTCAGCTCCGCGGCGGTTCAGTTGGCGAAGCAGATCTTCGGATCGCTGGCCGGCAAACGTGCTATGGTGCTCGGCGCTGGCGAGATGGCGGAGTTGGCGCTCGAGAGTCTGACGGACCAGGGCGTTCGCGCCGCGATCGTCGCGAACCGAACGTTCGAGCGCGCCACAGTCCTCGCGGCAAAGCACGGTGCGGTTGCCATGCACTATGAAGAATCGTGGGCGGCGCTCGCCGACGTGGACCTTCTCGTGTGCTCCACGTCGTCGCCCAGGCCGGTCGTGTCCGTCGACCACATTCGCCCGGCGCTCATCGCTCGCGGCGACCGTCCGCTCTGCGTTCTCGACATCGCCCTTCCGCGAGACGTCGATCCGGCGGTTGGCGCGCTTGGCAATGTGTTCCTCTACAACCTCGACGACCTTCAGGCGGTCGTCTCCGCCAACCTCGAGCGACGGCGCGCCGAGCTGCCGACCGCGGAGCAGTTGATCGCCGGCGAGACCGAGCGCTTCTGGGACTGGCTCGGCGGGCTCGCGGTGGTGCCGGTGCTCAAGGAAATGCGAGCTCGCATGGAAGCGCTGCGCGACCGGGAACTGGCCGACGCGCTCCGCCGGCTCGAACACCTGCCGCCCGGCGACCGCGCGGCCGTCGAGGAGCTTTCTAGAACGCTCATGAACAAGTTCTTGCATGAACCGTCGGTCAGGCTCCGCACCGCCGCCGCCGAGGGTCGCGGGCTTGGTGTGGTCGATACCGTGCGATATCTCTTTGGCCTCGATCGTGCTGCCGACTCTGCGCGCGAGCCCATGCTCACCAATTCAAGGGGACACGAATGACCAAGCGCGTGCTCGTGACGGGCGGTGCAGGTTTCATCGGCTCGCACGTCTGCGACCTGTTTGTATCCAAGGGCTGGACGGTCGAGATCATCGACAACCTCTCGAGCGGGAAACGCGAGAACGTGCCGTCAGAGGCAACGCTTCACGTCGTCGACATTCGGAGCGAGGAAGCGGCGGCAATCGTCAACAACGGCCAGTTCGACGCGATCGTGCACCTCGCGGCGCAGATGGACGTCCGTCGTAGCGTGACGGACCCGATGTTCGATGCCGGCGTGAACATTCTCGGATCCTTGAACCTCCTCGAAGCCCTGCGGGCGAGCGGCCGTGGCCCGACGACGCGGGTCGTATTCTCCTCGACCGGCGGGGCAATCTACGGCGACTTCTCGTCGCCACCGAACCGGGAGACGACGCCGAAAGAACCGGATTCGCCCTATGCGGTCGCCAAACTCTCCGTGGAATACTATCTGTCGTACTACACGCGCATCCATGGCTTCGATGCGGCCAGCGTGCGCTTCGCGAACGTGTACGGCCCGCGGCAGGATCCACACGGCGAAGCCGGAGTGGTGGCGATTTTCTGCGGTCGGATACTCGAAGGTCGCGGACTGACGGTGTTCGGCGATGGCGAGCAGACCCGCGACTACGTTCACGTCTCCGATGTGGCCGACGCGACCTATCGCGCCACGACCACGAAGCTCGACGTGCCGCGTCAGGCCGACGATCGGGCGTTCAACGTCGGAACGGGCGAGGGAAAATCGGTGTTGGAGCTCGCGCACACGCTGCTCGCCGCGTCCGGCGCGCGAGCCGCGCTGGAGTTCGCACCAAAGCGACCCGGCGAGCAGGCGCACTCGTTCATCGCTCCCGACAAGGCCCGCGTCATTCTGGGCTGGTCGCCGCGTGTGTCGCTCGTCGAAGGACTCGCCGACACGTATGCATGGTTCGCCGAGCGTGCGAACAAGCCTGCCGTTGCAACGGCGCGAACCTGAACCCCTCTCTCCCCATCGTGTCTCTCATTCTGCTTCCAATCCAAGGCGTCCAGGGCGCGATCCCGTCGAGCCCGATCGATCTGGTGCTGAGCGCCACGACCGTCACACAGGTCGTGCTGGGCGTGCTCGCCGTTCTCTCGCTGCTGAGCTGGTCGATCATGTTCGGCGTCTCGCGATCGCTGTCGAAGGCGCTGGCCGCGGCCGACAAATTCACGAAGGACTTCGACCACGCGTCGCACGTCGACGAGGCGATGGCATTTGCCAAACGCGCGTCGCCGAGCGCGCTCCCGAGGCTGTTCATGCGGGCGATGCGGTTCGTGTCCGATGCGCGCGTCGCCGGACAGCAGATTCGAGAGCGATCTACGCCGTCGGGCATCGCCACGATCGACGCTCCCGCCGCGGCAACGTTGAGCGGATCACAAATCGAAACTCTCCACCTCGTGCTCGACAGCGACGCATCGGATGAGCGCGATCGGATTGGCCGCTTCTTGCCGTGGCTGGCGACCATAGGTTCGGTCAGCCCGCTGATCGGCCTGCTCGGCACGGTGCTCGGCGTCATCGAGGCATTTCTCGGGATCGCGTCGAAGGGGTCGGGCAACCTCTCCGCCGTCGCACCTGGTGTCGCGGAAGCGTTGATCGCGACGGCAGCGGCACTTTCCGTGGCAATTCCGGCGACGTTCGGCTACAACATCTTCGCGAGTCGGCTCAACCGCCTCGATCAAAAAATGGAGAGCTTCTGTACCGCCGTGATCGCGCTGCTCGTGCGCGACGGCCGGATCTGACATGGCCCGCTACCGGCGGCGCCATCGCTTCGAGCTGAACGCTGACGTCAACGTCGTCAGTCTGATCGACGTGATGCTGCTTCTGCTCGTCATCTTCATGATCACCGCGCCGATGATGAACGGCGGTGTGGACATCACGCTCCCGGCGACCGAGGCGAAACCCCTCGAGTCCAAGGACGGGCTGACCGTGTCGGTCAACCGGCAGGGCCTGGTGTTCATCGGTGAGGAAAAGTTCTCGGTGCCGCAGTTTAAGGTCGTCTTCAAGGCGATCGCGAAGAACAAGACTCGCAACGGCGTGTACCTCAGGGCTGACAAGGACGTCCCCTATGGGATCATCGCGCAGCTCATGGCGATCATGAACGCCAGCGGAGTGAGCAACGTGGGGCTGGTGACCGAGCCGGAGGAGATTCACTAGCGTGGCTGCAGCAGCACCTCGTCTGACCGGGGGCTTCGTCGTGTCCGTTCTCTTGCACGGCGGACTCGTCGCGGGGTTCCTTATGTTGCGGGCAGGAACGCCGCCCCCATCGCCACCGGTCTATCGCGTCCAGTTGTTCGCCGCCCCGCCGGGTGAGCGCGCCGCGGGGGTGGTGCAGCCTGCGCCGCAAACTCCGGCGGTTGAAACGCCGCCGCCGCCGGCCAAGACCTCGACACCTCGGCCCAAGGTCCCCGCGAAGAAAGCGAAGGCACCACCGCCTCAGAAGGTCGCCACGGCGACGGCGCCACCGAAAGCGCCCGTGGAGACGAAGCCCAATACTCCGCAGCCCACGGCCGGTGGTGGCGAGACAGGCGGGAAGGGCGCCGATGTCGCGAACATCGATACGAATGGACTGGAGTTTCCATATCCCTGGTACACGGCAAACGTCGTCAGCCTGATTCTCCGGAACTTTCCGAAGACGAACGCACGGTACATCGCCGAGGTCCGATTCGTGATTCAGCGCGACGGAACGGTCGACCCGAACAGCATCAATTTTGTGACCCGGTCGGGGAACTATCCGTTTGATATTCAGGCGAAGGGCGCAGTCGAAGCAGCGTCGAGGGACAAGGGATTTGGCCCGCTTCCGCCTGGTTTCCGCGAAGACATTCTTCCAGTGACGTTTCGTTTTTCCCCCTCGAATTCCAAATGACGCGCTTTCTTCGCGCTTGCGCAGGCGCTTTCGTCACCGCGGCAGTGTTGGCGGTCAGCGCCGGCGCCCAGGACACGATTCCGGGTCGTGGTATCAAATTGGGCGGCGCCTATGACCCACTGCACGACAGGGTGCCGATCGTCGTTCTTCCTATCGCCGGCGCGTTCGGTGATTCCATTCGCACGATCATCCAGCGCGATCTCGACTGGAGCGATCGCTTTACCGTGATCGCGATCGACAGCGCCGATCCGAGCGCACTGCGCTCCACGGGACCTGCTGGCGGACTCAGCTATCCGGTCTTCGCTCGCATCGGGGCGGTGGCCGTTGTTCAGATCACATCGGTGCCGACCGGGCTGCACGTCGCGTTACACGACGTTGGGAAAGCGCAGGTGGCAAACGTGGCCGAGATGCCACTGGCTGCGTCGGGGCTCAGTCGCGACTGGCGCCTCGCCGTGCATCGGGCGTCCGACGAAATCGAGCGATGGATCACCGGCCAGCGGGGCATCGCGGCGACGCGCATCGCGTATCTGCGCGGGGGCCAGGTTCGTATCATCGACAGCGACGGCGCGAACGAGATCACGGTGCCGACCGACGAGAACGGATACAGCCCCGCATGGAGTCCGGATGGTAGATCGATCGTCTACAACACGTTCGGCTCGGTGGGATCACGCCTGGTGCTGATGGACCTCGTTACGGGCCGCTCGCGAACCCTCGCTGCGGCGCCGCGGAACACGCAGTACATCACGCCAGTCTTTTCGCCCGACGGCAGCACGATCGTGTTTTCGCGCTCGGGTGACAACGGATCGGATCTGTTCAGCATCAGCGCGGCGGGCGGCGATCAGCCGCGAAGAATGACGTCGCTCAAGGGAACCGAAAACACGAACCCGAGTCCCGGACCGAACGGTCGTCGATATGTCTTTGTGAGCGACCAACAAACGCATCCCGAGTTGTATATTACCGACGCCGATGGATCGAACATCGAAGTGCTCACGAACTTCGATTTCAGCACGAAGAACTTTCGGTCCGATCCCGACTGGTCGCCCGACGGAAGGCAGATCGCCTACCAGGAACGAACGAACGATCGGTTTCAGATTCGAACGATTCGCGCAAGCGGCAGCACGCCGAAGTACATGACCAGCGAGGGCGAGAACGAACAGCCTTCGTGGGCGCCGGACTCACGACATCTCGTGTTCACGTCGACACGCACGGGGGTCCGACAGCTCTGGATCATGGACACGGAGTCGAGCCGCATGCGTCAGCTGACGAAGTCCGCCGGTTCCAAGCTCGCCTCGTGGTCGACGCGCCTGAGCGCGCCGTGAGACGCAATTCGCACGTTGTCATTAAAGAATAGAAATTCCCTCGTCCTCCCCCCTGTCCACACCTCGGAGACCTACATCATGCACACTCGACGGATCGCAGTGTTGGCGACGGCGGCGCTGTCTGTGGCCACGGTCGCCTGCCACAAGGCGCCCGCTCCCGCACCCACCCCCGCGCTGCAGTCGGGGCCCGCTGGACCAAACGCCGATAGTGCGCGCCGTGCCGCCGCTGACGAAGCGGCTCGCCGAGCTGCCGCCGATGAAGCCGCCCGTCGCAAGGCTGCTGACGACGCCGCCGCTGCCGCAGCGCGCGCCGCAGCGGACGCTGCAGCGTCGGCGCGTGCGACACTCACCGCGATGGTGCACTTCGAGTTCGATCAGTCCGACCTTCGTCCCGACGATCGTGCGCTGCTCGACGCCAAGGTTCCGATTCTTCAGGCCAACACCGGCGTGACGATTCGGGTTGCCGGTCACACCGACGAGCGCGGCTCCGACGAGTACAACCTCGCGCTCGGTCAGCGCCGTGCCGCGGCCGTGAAGGCGTATCTCGTGCAGCACGGCATTCCGGAAACGCGGATCGAGACCGTCAGCTACGGTGAGGAGCGTCCACTCGCGCAGGGCTCGGATGAGACCGCGTTCTCGCAGAATCGTCGCGCCGAGTTCGAGATCACCGCGGGCGGGCAGACGCTGCGGAAGCCATGAAAACCCGGGCGGTCGTCGCGGCGGTTCTGAGCGTCCTGTCGACGGGCTGTCTGGCGTCGAAGGGTGACATCCGCCTGATCCAGGATGAGCTGCGAGTGAATCGCTCGCAGCTCGGAATGGTCGACACGTCCATCACTCGTGGCAACCAGCAGCTGCGGCAGCAGATCGCCGCTCTGTCGTCGACGATCGACCGCATGAACGATTCTTTGCGCGTGCTTGCGGCGCGATTCGCGGCGTTTCAGGCGACGGCGAACGGCGAGTTCGATGCGATCGGTCGTCAGATGGTCGCCATGAATTCCACCCTCGGGATGACCACGCGCAACGTGCAGGACGCGCGCGCCCAGCTCGAGGCCCTGAAGGAGCAGGCGAACAGCGGCCTGACCGCCACCCCGACGCCCGCTGGGGGACCCCCGGCGGGCGTGCCAGGCGCTGGCACGCTGTTCACCACCGGCAAGGAGCAGCTCGACAACGGCGCCTATGGCACCGCTCGTGCGGCGTTCGAGCAGCTGCTCAGCGCGTGGCCGAATTCCCCAGAGGTCCCGCGCGCACAGTTCTATATCGCCGTTTCGTTCGCAAATGATCGGAACATGGCCGCCGCTGACTCGGTATATCAGGTCGTTTACGCGAAGTACCCGAAGAGTCCCGAGGCGGCGACGTCGCTGTACAAGCATGGGCTTTATCTCTGGGACGCCAACAAGAAGGCCGACGCGCGCATCGCCCTGAACAGGGTGCAGCGCGAATACCCCGATTCCGATGAAGCACGCAGTGCACGGGACTTTCTGAGGGACCGGGATCGGTAGCGGAGCCAGACCCAGGATGTCAAAGCCGAAGTCAACGTCGGGAGAGATGCCGTTCCTCGACCACCTCGAGGAATTGCGGTGGCGCATCATCTATTCGCTCGGGTCGGTTCTCGTCTCGATCGGCATCGGGTTCTGGGTCACGCTCCATTTCGATCTGGTCGGGGTCCTCGCGAAGCCGATCATCAGCATTCTCCCGACGCACGTTCTTTACTTCACGCATCCGAGCGATCGATTCACGATCGCTCTGAACACGTCGATGACGGCCGGGCTCGTGCTCGCCGCGCCCGTCATCCTCTATCAGTTGTGGCTGTTCCTGTCGCCGGCGCTGCATGCGCACGAGAAGCGCGTCGGGATCGGCGTGCTGTTCGCCGGGACGCTGCTGTTCATCTCCGGCGCGGCGCTGGCATACTTCGTCGTCGTTCCCCTCGCGCTGCCCTGGTTGCTCGACTTCGGCTCGGCGTCGATGCAGCCGCTCATCACGGCGGAAGAGTACTTCGGCTTTCTCTTCACCATGGTGATGACGTTCGGCATCAGCTTCGAGCTGCCGATCGTCGTGCTGGCGCTTGCGGCACTCAACATCGTGACGCCGCAGTTCCTGTCCAAATACCGGCGCCACGCCATCGTCGCCATCATCATCATCGGCGCATTTCTGACGCCGGGCGATCTGGTCTGGACCACCATCGCGCTCGCTGTTCCGCTGTACGCCCTGTATGAGCTGAGCGTGCTCGGCGCATACATCATCTTCATGAGAAAGAAACGCCGTCGTGCCGCGTTGGCTGCGGAGGAGCAGGCGGAGGGTATGGCGTGAGCGCCGCCGCCGGGCGGTTGATCGCTGCGGCAGGACTCTGCGTCGTGATGGCGCAAACGGCTGAGGGGCAGATCATCCCCGGCAGGCCGCCGATTCGAGGGCCGGGCACGCTGCAGCCGGCCCGACGGGACACGGTTCCCGACAGCACGGCCGTGAAATGGCCGACGCCCGATTCGATCGCGCAGCGGTTGCTGAACAAGCCCGACTACACGATCACACGATATCAGGGCGACACCGCGTTCTTCAACGCGGAAGACAAGCAGCTCGATCTCCTCGCGGCCGGAAAGCGCCGCGCTGTCGTCGACCGCGACTCTCAGGTCGTCGTCAGCGACAGCGCGATCTTCTACAGCCAGGCGTCACGCCACGTGACCGCCGGTGGCCACTATGAGATCAGCCCCGGCGGTGGCCAGGCCCCCATCAAAGGCCTCGGGCGCGCCGAGTACAATCTCGCCGAGCGCTCGGTGAGCGTCACCCATGCGCACTTCCCGGTGAACAACGGGGAGATGTGGTACCTCGAGGTCAACAAGGCAAAGGTCGTCGTCGACAGCACCACCGCCAAGAATTCGACGCTCTACGCCAACGGCGGCGGGTCCATCACGAGCTGCGACGACTCGATCCCCGATTACCATTTCGAGTATCGAGAGGCGAAACGCACCGGTAACAACACCATCGTCGCGCGGCCGGCCGTCCTGTACATCAAGGACGTCCCCGTCATGTGGCTGCCGTTCATCTTCAGCGACACCCGGGCGGGACGGCACAGCGGAATCCTCGCGCCGCAGTTCGGTATCGGCGACATCGTTCGCAACAGCCCCACTTACCGCCGCAACGTCAACAACGTCGGCTACTACTGGGCGCTCAGCGATTACATGGGCGTCGGCACCTGGCTGGACTGGCGAAGCTCGGCGGGCGCCGTGGCCAACGATCCCGGGTGGCTCCGTTACAACGCCGACCTCGATTACAAGTGGATCGATCGCTTCCTGGGCGGTCGAGTGGGCGCGACGTACACCCAGAATCAGGACTCGGCTCACTCGACGAATCTCGCGCTCAGCTGGGCTCACAATCAGGACTTCTCGCACGACGCCCACCTGAACACGAGCCTCAACTACGTCACGAGCACGGTCATTCAGCGTCAGAACACCTTCAACCCGATCGCGGCGATCGCGACCATCGCGTCTGCGGCGACCTTCTCGAACAAATATGGTCCGGCGTCGTTGTCGATCGGCGGCACGCGGAAGCAATATCCGGGGCGTATCCAGGTCGATCAGTCGGTTCCATCGGTCAACATCACGACCACGCCGATCACGCTCGGATCGTGGCTGAGTTGGACGCCGGCGCTGAGCTATAGCCGGAATGACTCCTACGACATCGACCAGCCGGGCGTGGGCTCGGTGATCTTCCGTACGAATTCGGTCACGGGAAAGCAGGACAGCGTCCAGGCGCGTGGGCGAAACTCGACCAATTCGAGCATCAGCTTCGATACGCCGCTTCAGATCTTCGGCCGGGATTTCAAGAACTCGTTCCGGATCACGCAGCAGCGACTCAATTTCCCGCAGCAGGTGGCGATCTACGACCTCGACACGAATGTCGTCAAAGAAAATCGCGTGTACGCCGCGACCTACTACACCAACGTCGACTGGACGCCGGAGTTCGCGCTTCCCGCGCTCGCGCGAAACAGGTTCAATCTGACGCCGAGCGTCAGTCTGCAGAACGTCGACCCAGGCCCCTTCTGGGTCGCGAGCGAGCGGACGAATGGGCATTTCGTCCATCAGAACAAGCGCCTGACCTACGGCCTGTCCGCATCGCCGACGATCTTCGGTTTGTTCCCCGGCGTCGGCCCGTTCGAGCGCTTTCGGCATTCGATCACGCCCTCGATCGGTTATAGCTACGCGAACGCGTCGTCGGTAAGCGACGAATACCTGATTGCCCTCGGTCGCACGCGCGCCGGGTATCTCGGCAACCTACGACAGAACGCCATTAACTTCGGCCTGACGCAGAACATCGAAGCGAAGATTCGGCCGAAGGTCGTCGATACGACGGGAACCGCCAAGGCCGACATCATTCGGCTCATCAGCATCACGATGACGCCGATCAACTACGACTTCGAGCGCGCGAATCATGTGAATGGAAACTCAGGCCTGAACACGTCGGGTACGACGTCGAGCAGCGCCTCTGCCGTACATTCGAGGTGGGCCGGCTTCACGAGCGAGACGTGGGGCTACTCGGTGAATTCGGAGCTGTTGCCCGGATTCGATTTCTCAAGCCAATATTCGCTCTTCGACGGCAGCACGACGAGCGATACGGCGCGGTTCGCTCCGGTCCTCACGACGATTTCGGCGTCATTGAACATCGGAAGGGGGCAGAATCCGTTCGCCGTGCTCACGCGACTCTTCGGCAAAGCGGTGCCTGAAGCGCAGAAGTCTCCGACGCCAGGCACCGACCAGGTGCGCCCGCGAAGCGACGACACACTGGCCGCGATCGTTGCGGCCACGCCGGTGGCGGGAGCTCCCCGAGGTGGCGATCGCTTCATCATTCCACCGAGTCAGGGATGGCGTGCGCAATTCCAGTTCAGTCGATCGAGCCCGCGCCAGCCGCATGGAACGAACGTCGTGGATTTCGATCCGCGGCAGCGCTGCTCGCAAGTCGCGAATGGCAACACATTCCTGTTCGACTCGTGCATAGCGCAGATTGGGACTCAACCCACGATCGTTGCGCCGATCACAGGGCAGACAGCCGGCAGCCAACTTTATCGAGTTCCACCAACGACGTCGCTGAACTCGAACATCTCGTTCAATCTCACCCAGAAATGGGCTACGCAGTGGCAAACGACATACGATTTCGAGCGCCACGAATTCGCCAGCCAGGTAGTTTCGCTGCAGCGAGACCTGCACGACTGGCGAGCCATCTTTGGGTTCACGCAATCGCCGAACGGAAACTTCGCGTTCAACTTCACGATCGCGCTCAAGGCTGAACCCGACCTCAAGTTCGACTACAACCGGACCACGGTCCGCACCGGCGGGACGAGCTTCTAAGCCGTTTCCAAGAAAGGGTCACGGACTGTCCTCGGACGGGGACGACCGACAGATCTCTAAAATTCGCAACGGGCTGCGTGACAAGCACTTAACGCGCGCGCTCAGTCCGGTGCGGCGAATGCGTTGAGCGGT